>Ga0209070_100060_pt1 | contig 171066 bp, 153 predicted proteins | sample SynthPrep_5_END__FD_187205 | JGI IMG/M metagenome (GOLD analysis project Ga0209070, IMG submission 187205) | Synthetic microbial communities from Ohio, USA - SynthPrep_5_END_DS10_MetaG (SPAdes) (version 2) | ecosystem: Engineered > Bioreactor > Aerobic > Activated sludge | place: USA: Ohio... | reverse complement strand
ATCAGAGGAAACCTGCCGTCATGTCCAACGCCATCAAGCAATCCGGCGCATATCTCGAAATCGTTTCCTTCCATCTGGGCGATCAGGAATTCTGCATCGACATCATGGCGATCCGCGAAATCCGCGGCTGGGCGCCGGTTACCCCGATGCCGCACACGCCGCCCTATGTTCTCGGTCTCATCAACCTGCGCGGCGCCGTCATTCCCGTCATCGACATGGCCGGCCGCCTCGGCATGAAGATGACCGAACCCTCCGAACGCTCCGCCATCATCGTCACCGATATCGGCGGCAAGCTGGTCGGCCTCCTGGTGGAACAGGTCTCCGACATGATGACCATCCGTTCCGAAGACCTGCAGCCCGCGCCGGATATCATTCCGGAAGAACAGCGCAGCTTCTGCCGCGGCATCGTGGCGCTGGAAAAGAGCATGGTCTGCTTCCTCAACCTCGACACCGTCATTGCGGACGAGTTGGCGCGCGAAGCGGCCTGATTAAATCGGCCGATTTCACATTGATAATAAACGGATAGATCTTGCGACTTATCCTGAGGTGCACGGCCGGGCTGTAAACCTCTCCTCCGTCATGCTCGGGCTTGTCCCGAGCATCTGCAACCTATCATTTTAAGATACGTGATTGGATCCTCGGGACAAGCCCGAGGATGACGTCGCGGTTGAATTATGCGCAGCAGCGACGGTGGCAAACCCTCACGGCTTGCCCTTTTCCCACGTCACCTGCTGATTATAGAGCGGCACCGTGGAAATGGCCATCTTGGCCGAACCGTCGGTCAGTTCCCGCGCATGCACCAGATAGATCAGCGTGTCATTGGCCTTGTCATAGACGCGGCTGACGACGAGCTTCTTCCAGACCAGCGACATGCCCTGCCGGAACACCTCTTCCCCACCCTTGGAGAGATCGATATCGCCGATCTCCACCGGCCCCGTCTGGCTGCAGGAAATGGCATTGTTGGAAGGGTCTTCGAACCAGTTGCCGTTCTTCAACCGATCAATGACACCACGCTCGAAATAGGTCACATGGCAGGTCACGCCCTTGATCTTCGGATCGGCGATCGCCTCGATGACGATATCGTTGCCGATCCAGTCGACGCCGACCTCACCCACGACCTGCGAATGCGCCGCTGTCACCGGAAGCAATGCCAGAAAGCCCGCAAACAAACCCGACAGAGTTTTCATCGTCATCGCGTCTTCTCCGTTACGCTGCTTCAAACATAGGTGGGCGACACCATTAAGCAACCCGGGCGACAGCGCGTTTTTTCATGCTGCAAGGCTGGTAGCCGGTGGATGTGAGGCGGCCGGCGACCATGCCGATCTTTTCCGGCAGATCGCGGATATGGGCGACACGCAAGGCCTTCGCCGCCGCAATCGATGCGGCAGCACAGACAACCGCGTCTTCGGCGGCATTGTGGTGCACGAAACGCAGCTGGAGATGATGGGCAATCACATTCAGCTTGTGCGATTCCAGATGTGGCCAGACATGCCGGGCAATCTTGACGCTGCACAGGTAGGAAAGGTCCGGATAGGGCTGCCGATATTTGTCGAAGGAGGCCCGCATGACGCTGAAATCGAACGCGGCATTGTGGGCGATCATGGTGGCGCCATGGAAGTCGTCGATGAACTCTTCCATCACTTCAGGAAATTCCGGCGCGTCCTCGACATCATCAGGGCGAATTCCGTGCACGGCAATGTTGAAGGACGAAAACCGCATGTCCTTCGGGCGAATAAGACGTTCCTCGACACGAACGATATTACCGTCTTCTATCCATGCAAGCCCGACGGAGCAGGCACTGCCCCGCTCCTCATTGGCGGTCTCGAAATCGATGGCGATGGTTTTCAAGAGTGATTCCCGTTGTTTCATTCCGGCATAAACCGGATTGGCATCAAAGAGAACCGGCCTCGGCTGAACGCGCTTGCGAAAGCATCCATTCGATAAGCGTGACCAGATCGGGATTATCAAGCATGCGTCGCGGATAAACCAGAAAATAGGCAAGCGTGCTGGCCATGTCTTTCCCGAAGGGTGCGATCAATGCACCTTCCGCAAGTTCGCGGGAAACCAGCGAACGGCGGGTCAACGCAATGCCGTGCCCGGCTTTCGCCGCATCCAGCGCGCCATTGCTGTCGATGAAGACCGTGCCGCCGGAGGCATCCACGTCTGACGCCCCCGCCGCCTCCAGCCAGCGCCGCCATTCATTGCGGTTCTCATCGTGCAGAAGCGGCACGGATTTCAGGTCGCTCGCCTCTTGAAGCGACCCATATTTTTCCAGGAACTGTGGGGAGCAGACCGGCAGGGTGCTGTCATCGATGAAACGGATACTCTCCAGCCCTTCATAACGGCCAAAACCGTGCCGCACCGCCAGATCGACATCGTCCCTTGAAAAATCCACCAGCCGGTTCGTCACGCTGATGCGGACATCCACATGCGGGTGCTGCTGCTGGAAACTAGGCAATCTCGGCATCAGCCATTGCACGGCGAAAGTCGGCGTGCAGCTCAGCGTCAGAACGGTGATCTCGGAGCGAGCCGTCAGTTCCGCCGTCGCCTCGCGCATCATCCGGAAGGCGGTGCGAAGCGCGCCGTAATAACGTTCCCCTTCACGCGTCAGCTGGATGCTGCGCGGCTTGCGGAAAAACAGCTGCACGCCAAGACGCGCCTCCAGCTCCCGGATCTGCAGGCTGACCGCGCCGGGCGTGACATTCAGCTCGTTGGAGGCGAGCGTGACACTGCGATACCGCGCCGCGGCTTCAAAGGCCTGCAAACCTTTCAGAGAAGGTAGTTCGGCTGCCATGATTTAGCTCATCTCAATTATCGTGCGAGAAACAATCGTTTGAAGATACCATAAAACAGGGAGTAAATAGGCACAACAAGACATGAGACGCCGTGAAAACACACATTGTCGGCTTGAGCTGAACTCAACCGATATCGGGTGGATGGCGGTGATCCCGTCTGCGATCATGTCAATGCTCATGCTTTTGGGAGACTAAAATGGCGATACAGAAACAGATGGATGCCCGCGAATGGGCAATGCTCGTCGCGCTTTCGCTCCTGTGGGGCGGATCCTTCTTTTTCATCGGCGTCGCGGTCAAGGAACTGCCGCCCGTCACCATCGTCACGCTGCGCGTCAGCCTCGCGGCAATCGCGCTTCTCATCGTCTGCCGCATCATGGGCCTTCGCCTGCCGCGAGAATGGGCGGTGTGGCGCGCCTTTTTCGGCATGGGCCTGCTCAACAACATCATTCCCTTTTGCCTGATCGTCTGGGGCCAGACCCAGATTGCCAGCGGGCTTGCTTCGATCCTCAATGCCACCACGCCGCTCTTCACCGTCATCGTCGCCCACTTCCTCACCGCCGACGAGAAGATGACTGGCAACAAGCTCGCCGGCGTGCTGATCGGCTTTGCCGGCGTGGCGACCATGATCGGCCCGGCAGCCTTCGGCGGATCATCCGGCCTCTGGGGCCAGATCGCCATTCTCGGCGCGGCCATCTCCTATTCCTTCGCGGGCATATTCGGCCGCCGTTTCAAGGCCATGGGCGTGCCGCCACTGATGACCGCCACCGGCCAGATATCCTCTTCGACGCTGATGCTGATCCCGGCCGCCCTTCTCATCGACAAGCCGTGGACGCTCGCCATGCCGAGCCTCGGCACCTGGGGGGCGCTTATCGGCATCGCCCTGCTGTCGACGGCGCTCGCCTATCTGATTTTCTTCCGCATTCTTGCCAGCGCCGGCGCCACCAATCTCGCCCTCGTTACTTTCCTCATTCCCGTCAGCGCCATCCTGCTCGGCTCACTGCTTCTCGGCGAGCAACTGGAAATGAAGCATTTCGCCGGCATGGCGATGATCGCTGCCGGGCTGGCCGCGATCGATGGCAGATTGCTTTCCAGATTGCGCCAGCCTCGCCAACGGCTGCAATGAGGGCGGGAAGATCGGGCCGGCCTGCAAGAGAGCTGCCTCATCCTTTCCTCTCACCCGGTATTTTTCGGGAGTGAACCCTGCCGTGCCGCCTTGACGCCCAGTGGCTCCTCTGGCCTTATGCCGCCATGACCGGCTTTGCTACCCACATGCATCTCACCGTGACCATTCGCCCCGCAGGGCGCGTGGCGGTGTCAGTGCGTTAGTCAGCTGGTCATCCGTCCACCACCCTGCCGCATATTGGCAGGGTTTGGTGTTCCCGCTCTGCCTCGGCCGAATATCCAAGGAGAGCAGACATGCCGGAATGCGAGATACCCTCACCCCTTGACCCTGATGCGCGTTGGCCCGAAGGCCTGTGCATTCGCGCCCGCACCCCGGCAGATGCGCCGGGGATAACAGCACTGCACAACATGGCCGGATTTCGCTACGGAACGCTGCGCTGGCCGCATCAGAATCCGGAAGATATTCGCAAGGGCATCGAAACCCAGTCAGCCAACAGCTTTGCGCTGATCGCCATCCTTGACGGCAAGATCGTCGGTGATATCGGCTTGACGCGCCACACCAACCGCCGGGCACATGCGGGCAGCATCGGCATGGGTGTTCATGATGCCTATAAGGGACGGGGAATTGGCAGCGCCATGATCGGCGAAATCCTCGCCATTGCAGATCGCTGGCTGGACCTGAAACGGATCGAACTGACCGTTTTTACCGACAATGAAGCGGCGCTGGCGCTTTATCGCAAATTCGGCTTCGAGGTCGAGGGCCACCTGAAATCCTTCGCCTTCCGCGACGGCGAATATATCGATGCCTATTGCATGGCGCGTCTGCGGTAGTGGTTCAGACGGCCAAGGAATGATCTTCAAATATTTCCCGAATGGTCCGCCGCGACCATTCGGCCATTTTTTCGTTGCGCCCGCGCTCGGCATCCAGCACGATCAGCGCCTTCCATAATGCCCAGCCGCGCCCTCGCCGCCATGTAGCCCCATCCAGATTCAGCGCCCGGCGAAAAACAGCCCGGCTTTCCGCATCAAGCACATTCCACGCGAGAATGAGATCGGACGACGGATCGCCGACGCCGGAACTGCCGAAATCGATGACGGCCGAAAGGCGCCCGTCCTGCACCAGCAGATTGCCCTCGGCAATGTCGCCATGCACCCACACGCCCTGCCCCCGCCAGCGGCTCGAAAGCGCAAGCTGCCATATCTCCATGGCCAGTCCCTGATCGACTTCATCGGAAAGGCGCGCCGCCGAGGCTCGCGCCTCCCCGTCATAGACCGCAAGCGATCCACCGCGATGGAAATTATGTGTGCCCGCAGGTGGGCCATCCGAAGCATTGATGGAATGCAGGGCTTTCAAAAACGCCGCAACATCACTGGCGATCGCCGAAAGATCGATGCTGTCGAGCTGGAGGGCGAGAGGTTCACCCTTTAGCCAGCGATAAATGGACCAGCAGAACGGATAATCCTCGCCCGGCTGTCCAAGCGCTAACGGTGCTGGAATCGGAACAGGCAGAAGGGGCGCAAGGGCCGGCAACCACCGATGTTCCTTCTCCACCTGCGCCACATAGCGCTCAGCACTTGGCATGCGGATCAGCATGTCGTCACCAAGGCGGAAGCTGCGATTGTCCCAGCCGCTTGGTTCCACCGGCCGAACATCAAGGGCCGCCCATTGGGGAAACTGGCGGGCAATCAGCATGCGAACCTGCTGGGTGGTGACGACAATGCGGTCATCCATGATGCGTTCCCCGTTTCAGGCGCAAACCTCTAGCGGTGCAGGACAACACGGCAATGACGGCATATCAGCCACCAATCAGCGCCAGCCACTCATCCTCGTCCATGGTCTGCACGCCAAGCTCCGCCGCCTTGGCCAGCTTGGAGCCGGCCCCCGGCCCCGCCACCAGAATATCCGTCTTTTTCGAGACGGAACCGGCCACTTTCGCGCCCAGGCTTTCCGCCCGGGCCTTGGCCTCGTCCCGGGTAAATTTCTCCAGCGAGCCGGTGAAGACCACCGTTTTGCCCGCCACAGGGCTACCTTCGGTGGACGGCTTTTCGGCCTCCTTCGGCTGCAGCTCCCGTATCAGCCGGTCTATAACATCGAGATTGCGTGGCTCCTTGTAGAACTCGATGATGGCGCGGGCCACCACCTCGCCGATGCCGTCAATACTGTTGAGTTCGGCCCAGGCATCGCTTGCCGGATCGGCTGCCGCCTTCATGGCCTCTTCGAAATGTTGATAGGTGCCATAGGAACGCGCCAGAAGTTTCGCCGTGGTCTCGCCGACATGACGGATGCCGAGCGCAAAGATCAGCCGATGCAGATCGATCTCGCGGCGGGCGTCGATGGCATCAAACAGCTTCTTGACACTGACCTTGCCGAAACCGTCAATATTTTCGAGCTTGGTCAGGTGGGAGGCTTCCTGCCGCACCTTCAGCGTGAAAATATCCGGAGCGGTTTTGATCGAAAGCGCTGGATCGTCGCTTTCGAAAAAGAAATCGATCTGCTTGGTGCCCAGCCCTTCAATATCGAAGGCATTACGCGAAACGAAATGTTTCAGATGCTCCACCGCCTGCGCCCGGCAGACGAAACCGCCGGTGCAGCGCGTGACCGAATCGAGCTTGCCAGTCTTTTCATTGCGTTCCCGCACCGCATGGCTGCCGCAAACAGGACATTTCTCCGGAAACGCATATTTCACCGCTTCGGCAGGGCGTTTTTCCAGCAAAACATCCAGCACCTGCGGAATGACATCGCCAGCACGCTGCACGATAACAGTATCGCCGATGCGAATGTCATGATCCTCAGGGCGAATGCGCTCGCCACTATTGCCAATGCCTTCGATGTAATCGGCATTGTGCAGCGTCGCATTGGTGACGACGACGCCGCCGACCGTGATCGGGGTCAGGCGCGCCACCGGCGTCAGCGCCCCGGTACGCCCCACCTGGATTTCGATATTCTCGACCGTGGTGAAAGCCTGTTCGGCCGGAAACTTGTGCGCTGTAGCCCAGCGCGGGCTGCGCGAACGAAAGCCCAGCCGCTCCTGCAGATCGAGCCGGTCGACCTTGTAGACGACACCATCGATATCATAATCGAGATCAGGCCGCGCGACGCCGATTTCATTATAATGCTCAAGCAATTGCTGGGCAGAGGTGAATCGCTTCATCAGCGGATTGACCGGAAATCCCCACTTCCGGAATTTCTCGACGATGCCATATTGCGTATCGGCAATCCGCGTAGGCTGGCCGCCGTCAGAGACTTCACCTAACGCGTAGGCAAAGAACCGCAGCTTGCGTTTCGCCGTCACATTGGCGTCGAGTTGGCGCAGCGAACCGGATGCCGTGTTGCGCGGGTTCACATAGGTCTGCTTGCCTTCGGCCTCCATCTGGGCGTTGAGCGCCATGAAGTCGCTCTTGGCCATATAGACCTCACCACGCACTTCCACCACATCGGGTGCATCGGCAGGCAGCTCGTTCGGGATTTCCTTGATGGTCCTGATATTGGCGGTGACGTTCTCGCCGGTCGTGCCATCGCCGCGCGTGGCCGCCGTCTTCAGCTTACCCTTCTCATAGCGGATCGACATGGAAAGCCCGTCGATCTTCGGCTCGGCGGTAAATGCGATGGAATCGTCAGGCAGATGCCCGAGGAAACGATAGACGGAACTGACGAAATCCCGCAGATCCCCTTCCGAAAACGTGTTGTCGAGCGACAGCATCGGGCGGGCATGCACGATGGGCGCAAAGGTCGGAAGCGGTGCGAAACCGACTTTTTTCGACGGGCTGTCGGCCCGCACCAGCGCTGGAAAAGCCACCTCGATGGCGTCGTTGCGCCGCTTCAGCGCATCATAGCCGGCGTCCGAAATCTCCGGCGCATCCTTGCCGTGGTAAAGCGCATCGTGGCGCGCAAGCTCAGCGGCCAGAAATGCCAGCTCCGAAGAGGCTTCAAGCTCGGTGAGGTTTTCGACGGATTTCTGGTCTTTCGACATGACGGCCTCTTTTCGGAATTACCGAACGCTTTTAGCCGAAATAACAAACATTAAAAACAGTTTTGCCGTTGGACTCACAAGCCGAATCCGCTCGCGCAACTCTATCGGCAGCAGTCAGTCCTTGGCTGCCAGCAGACGGGCCGCCGCAGCCCTCGCCTCATCCGTCACCGACGCGCCGGCAAGCATGCGGGCAATCTCTTCGGTGCGGTGTTTCGGCTCCATGGTAGCGACGCGGGTGGCGATGCGCTCGCTGCCATCGCCGGATGGGCCCTTGGAAATGAGAAGATGGGTCGCCGCCCGCGCCGCCACCTGCGGCGCATGGGTAACGGACAGGACCTGCACGGTCTTCGACAAGCGACGTAACCGCTGGCCGATAGCATCCGCAACAGCACCACCAACACCCGTATCGATTTCATCGAACACCAGGGTCGGTGCCGAACCGCGATCCGCCAGCGCCACTTTCAGCGCCAAGAGGAAGCGGGACAATTCGCCGCCCGAGGCGACTTTCATGATCGGCCCCGGCCGTGTGCCCGGATTGGTCTGAACGTGGAATTCCACCGTGTCGATGCCGTCGCCCGTCGCCTGCTCGGTATCGGAGGTTACCTCGACGGTGAACCGCGCCCGCTCCAGCTTCAGCGCCGGAAGCTCGGCCATCACAGCACCGGAAAGTGCATCCGCCGCATGGCGGCGTTTGTCGGAAAGTGACTGGGCAGCACGGTCGAAATCAGCTTTGACGACGCCGAGATTGGCCTCCAGCTTGCCAAGCTTTTCTTCACCGGCATCGAGATCAGCGAGATCAGCCACCATTTTTTCGGCAAGAGCCGGCAGGTCAGGCACCGCGACATTGTATTTACGGCCGGCGGCGCGCAGCGCGAACAGTCGCTCCTCCACCCGCTCCAGCTCACGCGGATCGAACTCGGTGCGGCGCAACGCCGCCTCCACTTCCATCTGCGCATTGGAAAGGTTGTCAAGCGCGGCATCCAGCAATTGCACGGTGTCTTCCAGCAATCCCGGCGCTTCATGGCTCTTGCGCTCAAGCCGACGCATCATGGATGCAATGACAGGCACGGGCGAAGCATTGCCGTTCAGAAACTCGCTGGCTTCAGCGATATCGCCGGCGATGCGTTCGGATTTCTGCATCACAGCACGGCGCTCGGCCAGTTCATCCTCTTCGCCGTCACGCGGCGAAAGTGTCTCCAGCTCCTCGACGGAAGAGCGCAGGTAATCCGCCTCGCGGGCTGCTGCCTCCACCTTGGCGCGGTGGGTCTTCAGGGCACGCTCGGCATCTTTCCAGGTGCGGTAGAAACCCTGAACGGCGCGGGCCTCATCGGTAAGCCCGGCAAAGGCGTCCAGCAGCGTGCGGTGGGCATCGGTATCAACAAGGGCGCGGTCATCATGCTGGCCGTGAATTTCCACCAGCAACTGCCCGAGCTGGCGCATCATCTGCACGCTGATGGCCTGATCGTTGATATAGGCCTTGGTCCTGCCGTCGGCGGATTGCACCCGGCGGAAAATCAGATCGCCATCGTCATCGAGACCGTTTTCGCGCAGCAGCAGCCTTGTCGGATGATTGTTCGGCACTTCGAAAGCGGCGGTAACCTGCCCCTTCTCTTCGCCGTGGCGCACCAGGCCACCATCACCCCGGCCACCCAGCGCAAGGGAGAGACTGTCGAGCAGAATGGACTTGCCCGCGCCCGTCTCACCCGTCAACACCGAAAGGCCCGCCTCAAAACCGAGGTCGAGCCTTTCAATCAGGACGATATCGCGAATCGAGAGCTGGACCAGCATGGCCTATGCCCCGTCTCAGGCGCCGATAAGCTTCTTGCCGGCGCGCGAAATCCAGGACCCCTTGTTTTCACGCGGCTCCAGCCCCTGACCCTTCAGCAGCTTGTAGGAATCCGCATACCATTGGCTGTCGGGATAGTTGTTGCCGAGAACGGCGGCCGCAGTTTGCGCCTCGTCGGCAAGACCCATCGCATAATAGGCCTCCGTCAGACGCGCCAGCGCTTCCTCGATCTGGTTGGTGTTCTGGTACTGCTCGACGACGATTCGGAAACGCGAAACGGCGGCGAGATATTCCTTGCGCTCAAGGTAATAACGACCGACCTGCATTTCGCGGCCGGCGAGCTGGTCGCGGGCGAAACGGATCTTGGCCTGCGCATCGGCGACATATTCCGAATCGGGATAGTCGTTGACCACCTTGTTCATCGCCTCGACCGTGCGCTGGGCTGCGCGCTGGTCCTGCGTCACGTCGGAAATCTGCTTCGAATAGGCAAGGCCTATCATATACTGAACGTAAGCGGCATCCTTGGAACGCGGATATTGCCGCAGGAAGCGGCTGCCGTTGGTGATGGCCACATCATTCTTGTTGGTGCGCGTCGCAATGAAGGTCTGCATGACAAGCGCCTTCTGGCCCCATTCGGTGAATGGATATTGCTTGTCGATCGCCTCGAACTTGCGTGAGGCTTCCGTCATGTTGCCGGCGTTCATGTTGGCAAGCCCCTGCTTGTACAGAACATCAGGCGGATCGGACTCGAAGCCGAGCTTGGTAATGTCGATATCCGGATCGGACTGGCAGGCCGTGACGGCAACACTTGCACCGACCAACAACAACGAAACGGCGATCCCCCGCATCGTACCCTTCATCGCACCAGACCCTACATGCTTCATTCGACAGTTCCCACTTCCCGCGCAAATACATAAGCATCGGCTTTGCACTGGCGTTTCTAGCCATAAAAGCATCCGCAGGGCAACGCAATGATGACGCATTAACGCATTTTTATGGCATCCGCGCGCGCAATCGCATGAATATCAGGCGATATGACGAAACATCTTGCCCTGCACCATAAAAAAGCCGCCCCCAAAGGGAGCGGCCTTTTCTGTCAATCGATAGCCTGCGAACAAACTTAAGCAGACCAGGGCGCAAATTCCGGCATGTTGACCGGTACGAATTCACGGGCGCGCACCATCTGGTTGCGAGCAGCCGGTGCCTCGACGATCTCGTAAGCCGTGCGGTCGCTCAGCAGCGCCTTCAGCGCATTGGCATTGACCTTGTGCCCACCGCGATAGGAACGGTAGCAGCCGATGAACTGCGCGCCGGCAAGCGCCAGGTCGCCCACGGCGTCCAGCGTCTTGTGACGGACGAATTCGTCCTTGGCGTAACGCAGGCCTTCCATGTTGATGACGCTGTTGTCATCGGAAATGACGACCGAATTCTCAAGCGAGGAGCCGAGCGCGTAACCGGCAGCCCACAGGCGCTCCACGTCACGCATGAAACCGAAGGTACGGGCGCGCGACAATTCATTCTTGAAGGTTTCAGCCGTCAGGTCACCCTTCCAGGACTGCTTGCCGATCAGCGGCGTGTCGAAATCGATGTCGACCTCAAAGCGTGTGCCGTCATAGGGACGGAATTCCGCCCAGGACGCGCCCGAGTCGATGCGCACCGGCTTGGTGACGCGAATATAACGGCGCTTCGCACCGAGGGTCTTGATGCCGACCGATTCGATGGCTTCGATGAAAGGAGCAGAGCTGCCATCCATGATCGGTGCTTCCGGACCGTCAACCTCAACGACGAGATTGTCGAGACCCATGGCGTAGATGGCGGCCATGACGTGCTCGATCGTCGCCACTGACTGGGACAGCGAACGGCCGAGCACGGTGCACAGGTCGGTATTGCCGACATTGACCGAAACCGCCTTCAACTCGGTGACGTTGCCATTGTCATGAAGGCGATGGAATACGATGCCCGTCCCAGCTTCTGCGGGCTGGAACGTCATAGAGACCGGATTGCCGGAATGCACGCCAATGCCTTTAAGCTGAACAGCATTTGCGATAGTTGTCTGAAATCCGAGCAGTCCGATAGTCATGCGTATATGCCTTGTTTTGCAAACCGCGCCGTTTGGTGAAGCGCCGTTCAAGTTTTAAAGCCGGTTTTGGCGACCGGCCAAGTCCGTATTTTCCTTTACCCAGCCTCATACATACGCACATGTAGGTGCCACGACAAATCACTGTTCGTTTCGGATTGTTACACGCCTAAACCATTGAAAATGAAAATTAATTTAGTGTTAATCACGCAAAATAAACGAAACGCCCGGGTCGTGAAACCCGGGCGTTTGGAGAGGCGGATGGAATCGCCTTTAGTTGGACTGGCGGCGCAGGAAGGCCGGAATTTCCAGCTGGTCGTCATCATGATGGCTGGACGATGCGGGCGTTGCGCGACCGTGGTCGTCAAGCTGGCCACGACGCGGTGCGTAGAGGCTGGCTTCCGGCGAAAGCGGCGCGCGGCGCTGCGGCGCCATGCTCGGCGCATCCATCATGTCGGAGGGAACTTCTTCCTCTTCGCGGCGGCCAAGCGAGTTGGTGATGCGCTTCAGAAGACCCATCGGGCCACGCTCTTCTTGTGCAACCGGAGTAGCGCGATCACGATGATCCATCTCGGCCTTCACGACCGGCGGGAAGTCCTCAACCTTCGGCATACGTACCGGCTCGGGCTGGCGGGCAACCGGCGCCTGTTCCTGATAGACAGGAGCCTGCGGCTGCTGCATGCGCGGAGCCGGGGCGGCAACCTGTTCCGGAGCGTGGTAGACCGGTGCCGGAGCAATCGGGGCCGGAGCGGCCTGCTGAACCGGCTGGGCCGGACGCAGAGCCGGCGCTTCAGCCGGGGACGATGCGAACAGCTTGCTCTGCGGACGGAAGTCCTGAGCCGGCTGCTGGTGTGCGGCGAAACCGAGTTCGCGTTCCATTTCAGCTTCCGCCGAACGGATGGTCTGGGCGATCGGGTCTACGGTCTTGGGTGCCTGCGATACTGACTGGGCAGGCTGAACTGCGGCCGGAGCAGAAGCAACGGCCGCGGAAGGACGGATAAGCGGCTTGGCGGCAGCAGCGCGCATTTCGGCAACATTCTGTTCGCCAATGCCCGCAACGCGGTCGATGCCGGTGGCGACGACCGACACGCGGATGAGACCTTCCAGAGCTTCATCGAAGGTGGCGCCGAGGATGATGTTGGCATCCGGATCGACTTCTTCGCGGATGCGGGTTGCAGCCTCGTCGACTTCGAACAGGGTAAGGTCGCGACCGCCGGTGATGGAGATCAACAGGCCCTGTGCACCCTTCATCGAGGTTTCGTCGAGCAGCGGGTTGGCGATTGCCGCTTCCGCAGCCTGCATTGCACGGCCCGGACCCGAGGCCTCGCCGGTGCCCATCATTGCGCGGCCCATTTCACGCATGACCGAGCGGACGTCGGCGAAGTCGAGGTTGATGAGACCTTCCTTCACCATCAGGTCGGTGATGCAGGCAACGCCCGAATAGAGAACCTGGTCGGCCATGGCGAAGGCGTCGGCAAAGGTCGTCTTGTCATTGGCGATGCGGAAAAGGTTCTGGTTCGGAATGACGATCAGCGTATCGACGGACTTCTGCAGTTCCTCGATGCCCTGTTCGGCCAGACGCATGCGGCGGCCGCCTTCGAAATGGAAAGGCTTGGTGACGACGCCGACCGTCAGGATGCCCTTGTTGCGGGCCGCCTGTGCGACGACAGGTGCAGCACCGGTGCCGGTGCCGCCGCCCATGCCGGCGGTGACGAAGCACATGTGGGTGCCGTTCAGGTGGTCGATGATCTCATCGATGCATTCTTCAGCGGCGGCGCGGCCGACTTCCGGCTGGGAACCGGCGCCGAGACCCTCGGTGACGTTGACGCCGAGCTGGATGACCCGATCTGCCTTCGTCATGGTCAGTGCCTGGGCATCCGTGTTGGCGACGACGAAGTCGACACCCTGGAGGCCGGCCGTGATCATGTTGTTGACAGCGTTACCGCCACCGCCACCAACACCGAAAACGGTGATGCGTGGCTTCAGCTCGGTGATATCAGGCTTTTGCAGCTGTATCGTCATTTTACCATTCCTTCTTTCTCTGGCCGCATCGCCCCGCTGGCCGATTCTTGAAAACTCAACTCTGAAACCTCCGGCTTACGCCACGAGGCCACTCAAAAACTCTCTTTCAGCCATTGCCCCACCCGGGCTATCCGGCCGCTACCCGTACCAAACGGCGAGAACATTCCGCCTTGCGCCGCATGAATTTCGATGTCCGCCACCTGCGGATAGATCATCAGTCCGCAGGCGGTTGAAAATGCCGGTCCCTTTGCCGCTACCGGAAGACCGGCCACGCCCATGGGGCGACCGATGCGAACGTTGCGGGCGAGAATGCGCCGTGCCGTTTCCGGCAGCCCCGTCAGCTGGCTCGCGCCGCCGGTCAGGACAACGCGCTTGCCGACGATGGGGCTGAAGCCGGACTTCTGGATGCGATCACGGATCAATTCCAGCGTCTCTTCGATACGCGCCCGCACGATGCGGGTTACAAGTGCTCTTGAAACTTGCGATGGTTGATCGCGATCATCTTCGCCAATCGGCGGGATCGAAATCATGTCGCGCTCATCCGCGCCATTCAGCAAAGCCGAACCATGCACCACCTTCAGTCTCTCCGCATCTTCGATTCGTGTCGAGAGGCCACGTGCAAGATCTGTGGTGACGTGATGGCCGCCAAGGCCGATCGCATCGGTGTGAATGAGCCGGCCTTCGGCGAAAACCGAGATCGTCGTGGTGCCGCCGCCCATGTCGATGGCCGCACAGCCGAGTTCGACTTCGTCATCCACCAGCGCCGCAAGACCGCTGGCATAGGGCGTCGCCACCATGCCTTCGACCGAAAGATGCGCGCGATTGACGCAAAGCTCGAGGTTCTTCAGCGCCGTGCGTTCAACTGTCACCACATGCATGTCGACACCGAGAAGATCGCCATACATGGAGAGCGGATCGCGGATGCCGCGCTCGCCATCCAGCGAATAGCCCGTCGGCAGCGAATGCAGGATCGCCCGGTCCTGGCGCATGGACTGCTGGCTTGCAGCCACCAGAACCTTGCGCAGGTCGCTTGCTTCCACTTCCTGTCCGCCGAGATCGATGCTCGCGGTATAGATATCGCTCGCCAGCCGTCCGGCGGAAACATTGACGATCAGGCTGTCGACGGTAAGCCCCGCCATGCGCTCTGCCGCATCGACAGACAGACGGATGACGCCTTCCAGCGCGTCGAGATCAGCGATCACGCCTGACTTCACGCCGCGCGAACGCTGATGGCCGATGCCGATGATTTCGACCTTGTGGGTGCGACCGGGCAGAATTTCGCTCTCCTGGCGCGGCGTCAGCCGGCCGATCATGCACACGACCTTGGTCGAGCCGATATCCAGCACCGAGACAATGTGGCTACGCTTGGAGGAAAGCGGCTTCAGGCGAGGCAGGCCGAAATGGGAAGAACCGAATAAGCTCATGTGTTCTTCTCCGCCTTCTTGAGAGCCTTGGTGCGCGCATCGACGGCGGCCTGACGGCGCTCTGTCGCCCCTTCGGTCAGCTGGATCGTGGTGCGGTCCGCGAGCCTGAGATCGACCGCGGCGACATCGCGCGACAGAACCTTTTCCTCGAGATCGAGCCGCGCCAGCAATTGCAGCGCCTGCGGCAAGTTTTCTTCCGGCAGCTTGACCACGATGCCGTTATCGAGATGCAGATCCCAGCGACGGCCGGCAATGCGGACATAAGCGCGGACACGGTTGCGGATTTCCGGCCAGTCGGCCAGCTGCCCGACGAAACCGGCAGCACCGGTTTCCGCATCACGTCCGACAAACAGTGGCAACTCGGCGAATTTATTGTCACGCAGCGGAGCAATCACGCTGCCGCTTTTTTCGATCAGCGACAGTTCCGTTCCGTGCTGCCAGATGCCGAAGGCTTCACGCTCCTTCAGGCGAACCTCGACGGTCTTGGGATAGACCTTGCGGATATCGACATCTTCCACCCAGGGAAGCTGCACGAGCTTACGGCGCGCCGCATCGATATCGAGCGCGATGAGCGAGGTGCTGCCATCGAGGCCGAGAAGCTGGAAGACTTCGATTTCCGACGTCTGGCGATTGCCGGAGACCTTCACGTCTTCAACCGCAAAGCCCGCAGCCGATGTCGTGGTCTGGGTGACGATGTTGGTGTGTCCGCCGAGCGACATGCCGTAAAGCCCGGTCACCGCGTAAAAAGCGATGGCCGAAATCGTACCCGTATGGGCGGGAATGTGAATGCGCCCGGTCGCAAGGCTGACACCGAAACGCACGAAGCGACGCAGCGGACGCGGCAGCACCCTGCGATCGTCGGCACTGGCCGCCGCCGCATATTGCTCGCGCTTTTTTGCCGTCGACTTTTTGCCGGTCACCGCAAACACGAAGCGTCCTCCACCATCCAGCTGACAAGGTTACCAAAGGAGCGGCCAGCATGGGCCGCCATTTCCGGCACCAGGGAGGTCGGCGTCATGCCCGGCTGTGTATTCACTTCAAGCCAGATAACTTCGCCATCTTCTGAGAAGCGGTCGTCGTAACGAAAGTCTGAACGGCTTACGCCACGGCACCCGATCGCCCGATGCGCCATAACCGCCAGTGTTTGAATTTTTTGGTAAATTTTCGGTGAAATTTCTGCGGGAATGACATGTTTCGAGCCACCAGCCGCATATTTCGCATCATAATCATAAAAATTGTGACCGAGCGGCACCACTTCCGTGACGCCAAGCGCCTCGCCATCAAGCACGCCGCAGGTCAGTTCGCGGCCATGGATATAACGTTCGACCATGACCTGATCGCCGTAGCGCCATTCCGAAGAGGTGAGGATTTGCGGCGGATGCGACTGGTCTTCCTTGACGATCACCACGCCGAAGCTCGAACCTTCACGCACCGGCTTCACCACATAGGGTGGCGCGAGCGGGTGTTCGCTGGTGAAATCGAAGCGGTTCATGACGCGCTCGGCAGCAACCGGAATGCCGGCGGCGGCAGCAACTTTCTTGGCCTGCGCCTTGTCCATGGCGAGCGCGGAAGCCAGCACGCCGGAATGGGTATAGGGAATGGCCAGATATTCGAGAATGCCCTGAATGGTGCCATCTTCACCGAAGGGGCCATGCAGCGCATTGAAGGCAACGTCCGGGCGCAGTTCCGCGAGAACGGCAGCGACATCGCGCCCTACATCGACCCGGGTGACCTTGTAGCCCTCGCCTTCCAGCGCAAGCGCGCAAGCGTTGCCCGACGAGAGGCTGACCGGCCGCTCCGACGAAAACCCACCCAAAAGAACAGCTACGTGCTTGCCGCCCATCGAACCCTCTGACACCAACTCTCCGTTACGAACCACGCCCAAACCGACCGAATTTGACGGACGGTGATTCTGGCACATGACCCTTGAGATCAGTTAAACGCCATTAAGGTTAATGAATCGTTTACTTTCGTTAACCACCGCGCCCAACATGCCGAGTTCCATTAAAGAATCAGCATCGATCCGGATTCCCTCCTTGGAATCAGAGAGTTGCATGGATTGCAACATGCAGGTTTTCAATGATCGGAAATAAAGCCCCGCCAGCGCGCCTGCCGCTCCCCGCTGAAAGCAAGGCCGAAACGTTAACGAACGGCGCTTTTCCCCAGTGAAAATTATCTGACGTTTCAGCGTTTTAAATCCGCGGCCTGAATCAGTCTCTCAATCACGGAATCGCATCCGGAGGCCGCCCATCAGACCCGTCGCTTTCAAAGATCACATTATTTGCATTATTTCTTTTTTAGCATTCCATAAGAACAAAAATTGCGTTAACGCAGTCCCTGCCTCCCAAGGCATGACATTCCAATCATCTGAAATGGAACCCAAACCATGACTGACGCGATATCTCCGGTATCGTCGACAGCTGGCAATTCGAACGTTGTAAAGACAAATTCGCCTGCACGAGTTCTCACTGCCAGCCTGGTCGGCACGACCATCGAGTTTTTCGATTTTTACGTTTACGCCACGGCCGCAGTGCTCGTGTTCCCGGCATTGTTCTTCCCGAACAACGATCCGATGACGGCACTTCTGGCGTCCTTCGCCACCTTCTCCATCGCCTTTTTCGCCCGCCCGCTCGGCGCTGTCGTCTTCGGCCACTATGGTGACCGCGTCGGCCGCAAGACAACTCTCGTTGCCGCCCTTCTGACCATGGGTGTTTCAACGGTCGTGATCGGCCTCCTGCCCTCCTATGAAACCGCCGGCGTTCTTGCGCCGCTGCTGCTCGCGCTTTGCCGTTTCGGCCAGGGCTTCGGCCTTGGCGGCGAATGGGGCGGCGCGGTCCTGCTCGCCACGGAAAACGCACCTCCGGGCAAGCGCAGCTGGTACGGCATGTTCCCGCAGCTTGGCGCACCCGTCGGCCTGTTCCTCTCCTCCGGTGTGTTCTGGATTCTCCTGCACTTCATGTCGCAGGAAGCGCTCTTAAGCTGGGGCTGGCGCATTCCCTTCGTCGCCTCGATCATCCTGATCGCAGTCGGCATGTGGGTTCGCCTGTCGATCACCGAAACGCCCGACTTCCAGAAAGCCATTGAAAAGGAAGAACGTGTGGCCGTGCCGGTCGCGGAACTGTTCCGCAACCACAAGCGCAGCCTCGTGCTGGGCACCTTCGTGGCTCTGGCCACCTTCGTGCTGTTCTACATCGGCACCGCCTATCTGCTCTCCTACAACGTCAAGGTTCTGAAAATCCCGTTCCTCGACGCGCTGGAAGTGCAGATCCTCGGCTCCATAGTTTTCGGCATCTTCATCCCGATCGCCGGCAAGCTCGCGGAGAAATTCGGCCGTCGCGAAATCCTGATCCTGACGACAGTGCTGATCGGCCTGTTCTCCTTCCTGCTGCCCAGCCTGATGACCGGCAGCGAAGGTTCGATCTTCGTCTTCGCAGCTCTGGCCATGACGCTGATGGGCATGACCTATGGCCTGATCGGAACGGCGCTCGCCGCCCCCTTCCCGACCCGCGTGCGCTACACCGGCTCGTCCATCACCTTCAACATGGCCGGCATCTTCGGCGCATCGCTGGCGCCCTATATCGCCACATGGCTGCAGGTGAATTACGGCATGGGCTACGTCGGTTATTACCTCTGCCTCTCCGCCATCATCACGCTTGCCTGCATTCTGTTGTCGCGCAAGGACGAAGTCTGAGCCTGAGACAATCCTGACAGCAAAAAGCCCGCGAAACACCAGTTTCGCGGGCTTTTACTTGCATGCAATTCAGCGTCCCGGATGTTTGTAATGGTCGTAGGCCAACCAGCACAGACATATGGCGGAAACCAGCCAGGGAAATACATACCAGATGAATATTTGCGAGGTCATAGTCTTAGGCCTCCAAGCACACGTCTCGCCGTCAAATGTAGTGCAACAGCACTGAAGATCCAACCCGCCATAGCGGCAATACTGAAAACATTCGCCGACGCCGGCGTCAACGACAATGCCTGACCGACAACGCCGAGGGCAATAAAGGCCGTAGACAACCGATCCAGCGCATTGGCCATGAGCTTGCGGCGCTCGTTGGAAACAATGTCCAGCCGGCGCCGCTCCCGCTCATCTTCAACCGTTGCGCCTTCACCGGCCATTCATTCTCAAGCCCCCAGGAAAGGCTCCACTTCCCGACCCGGCATGAACAGGCCAAGGCGCTTGATTTCCCATTCCAGCCGAATGCCCGACTTTTCGAATACCCGCCTGCGGATGGTCTCGCCGAGATATTCCAGATCGTAGCCGGTCGCATGGCCGGTATTTATCATGAAATTGCAATGCAGCGATGACATCTGCGCGCCGCCGATGACCAGGCCGCGGCCACCCGCCTCGTCGATCAACTCCCAGGCCGAATGACCTTCGGGATTCTTGAAGGTCGAACCACCCGTCTGCTCGCGGATCGGCTGCACGGTTTCGCGGTGATGGCGCACGGCGTCCATATCGGCGCGGATTTTCGCCTTGTCTTCCGGGTAACCTTCAAACAGCGCACCGGTGAAGATCAGGCCGGCATCGGCGCCGGAATGGCGGTAGCTATAGCCCATATCGGCATTGGAAAGCACATGCTGGTTACCTTGCCGGTCGACCGCATAGACTTCCACGACGCGATCGCGCGTCTCGCCGCCATTGGCGCCGGCATTCATGCGCAGCGCGCCACCGATGGAACCGGGAATGCCGTAAAAGAAATGGAACCCACCGATACCGTTATCCATGGCCATGGCGGCAATATGCTTGTCCGGGCAGATCGCGCCAGCCTTGATACGGTTCTCGCCGGCAAGCTCCACCTGGCCGAAACCCTTGGCGGACAGACGGACGACGACGCCCGGAATGCCGCCATCGCGCACCAGAAGGTTCGAGCCGACGCCGACCACGGTCAACGGCACGTCTTCCGGCAGAATTTTCAGGAAGGCAATAAGATCATCAGTGTCGTGCGGCTGGAACATGACTTCCGCCAAACCGCCGGCTCTGAACCACGTCACGCGGTCCATGGGCGCATCCGGTGTCAGACGTCCCCGCAATTCCCTTACCCCGTCGCCGAGCCTCCCCAGCAATTTTACCCCATCGACCTGTCTCATTCAGACTTTCCTGATATGCTCTTCAATTCCGAAGGCAGCACCGCTGCCCATTGCGTGATATTCCCAGCCCCCAAGAGAACCACGAAATCACCCGGTTTCGCAATGGCTGCAACCTGCGACGCAAGGTCCTCCCGCTTTTCGAGAAAACGGGCGTCGCGGTGGCCGGCAGCCTTGATGGCCGACACCAGCGCTTCCGAACTTGCGCCTTCGATCGGATCTTCGCCCGCGGCATAGACCGGAGCAAGAATAATCGTGTCAGCATCGTTAAAGCAATGCGCGAAATCGTCAAACAGGCTGGAAAGACGGCTATAGCGGTGCGGCTGGTGCACGGCGATGATGCGCCCCTTGCAGGCCTCCCGCGCCGCGGCCAGCACAGCCTTGATTTCAACCGGATGATGACCGTAATCGTCGAAGACCTGCACGCCATTGGCTTCGCCCGTCAGCGTGAAGCGGCGTTTGACGCCGGCAAAGGAGGCAAGCCCCTTCTTGATGTCGGCTTCCGAAATACCAAGGCGGTTGGCAACGGCAATCGCCGCCGTCGCATTCGAAACATTGTGGCGGCCGGGCATCGGCAGAACGAGATCCGTGAAGGAGAATATCTTGCCGGTGCGGCGACGACGGATTTCCACATCGAAGATGGACCGCGTGCCGTCGATGCGCACATTCGAAAACCGCACATCCGCCTGCGGGTTTTCGCCATAGGTGATGACCTTGCGGTCCTCGATCCGGCCAACCAGCGCCTGAACCTCGGGATGGTCGAGACACATGACGCCGAAGCCGTAGAACGGCACGTTTTCAACGAACTGCCGGAATGCGGCGCGCACGGCATCGAAATTGCCGTAATGATCCAGATGTTCGGGATCGATATTTGTAATGACGGCCACATCGGCCGGAAGCTTCAGGAAGGTACCATCGGATTCGTCGGCCTCCACCACCATCCACTCGCCCTCACCCATGCGGGCATTGGTGCCATAGGCATTGATGATGCCGCCATTGATGACGGTCGGATCGAGATTGCCGGCTTCCAGCAGGGTCGCAACCATGGAGGTGGTCGTGGTTTTGCCATGGGTGCCACCGATGGCGATAGCATTGCGGAAGCGCATCAGCTCGGCCAGCATTTCAGCGCGGCGAACGATCGGCAGGTGCTTCTCCCGCGCCGAGATCAATTCCGGATTGTTCTTCTTGATGGCGGTGGAAACAACCACAACTTCTGCATCACCGAGATTATCGGCGGTATGGCCGACAAAAACCTCGATGCCCTTGTCGCGCAGGCGCTGGACATTGGCGCTATCGGACTGGTCGGATCCCTGAACGCGATGGCCGAGATTGTGAAGCACTTCGGCAATGCCGCTCATGCCGATCCCGCCTATGCCGATGAAATGAACAAGGCCTATGGCTTTCGGCATCTTCATGCCCCAACTCCTTCATTATTCTTTTTAAATTCCTGTACGGACCGGCCTTCGGCAATCGCCTCCACCAGATCGGCCAGCACTTCCGCCGCATGCGGTTTTCCGGTTGCCTTGGCCGCCGCTGCCGTTGAGGAAAGACGATCCGGTTCCGAAAGCGCCGACGACAGCAGGCCGGAGAGTTTCTGCGGCGACAGTTCCGACTGCTTGATGACGCTTGCACCGCCGGCGGCCGAAAGTGCGGCCGCATTGGCCGCCTGATCGTGATCGAGCGCATGCGGATAGGGCACAAGGATCGACGGACGACCGATCACGGAAAGCTCCGACACCGTCGAAGCGCCAGAGCGGCTGATAACGAGATCGGCCTCTGCGATGCGCGAGGCCATGTCACCGAAGAAGGGTGAAACGTCAGCCTTCACACCGAGCTTCTGGTAGGAGGCTATCACGCTGTCTTTGTCTTCGGGCCGGGCCTGCTGGGTCACGACGACGCGCTTGCGCTGCTCGTCCTTCATCAGGCAGATCGCTGCCGGAACGGCGCTCGAAAAAAACTGCGCACCCTGGCTACCGCCGAAAACCACAAGCTGGAAAGGCTCCCCCGTCTGCGATGGCGTATAGGGAATCTCAGAGGCCGCCAGCACCGCCGGGCGCACCGGATTGCCGGTCGCCACCGTCTTGTCGGAATATTGGCCATTGGCAGGCGGCAGGAAACCGCCGGCGATTGCCTTCACCCGCGCTGCCAGCGCCTTGTTGGCGCGGCCCATCACCGCATTCTGCTCATGAATGATTGAGGGAACGCCAAGCCCGGTCGATGCCAGAAGCGGCGGCACGGTGGGATACCCGCCGAAGCCGACAACCGCGACCGGCTTCAGTTTCGTAACCAGCCGACGCGCCGCACGAAGACCTACCCACAGCTTCCAGAGCGAACGCACCACGGAAATCGGGTTTTTCGAGCCGATGGTGGCCGACGGCACCACATGAATTTCATCTGCCGGAAACTTGCCGGCATAACGCTCGGCACGGCTGTCAGTGACGAGATGCACCTGATAACCACGCGCTTTCAGCGTGTGCGCCAGGGCCTCTGCCGGAAACACATGGCCGCCGGTTCCACCGGCGGCAAGAAGAACAATACCCTTGCTCATGATCGTTTACTCCGCTGGAACGCCGGAACCGACGCGGAAGAAGCTGCGCTCCTGCGCCCGCTTTTCAGGTCTGTGGCGTGTCAGCGCCAGAAGGAAGCCGGCGGTCACGCAGATCGCCATCATCGACGAACCGCCATAGGAAATCAAAGGCAGCGTCATGCCCTTGGCGGGCATCAGCTCCAGATTGACGCCGATATTAATCATCGACTGCATGCCGATCTGCAGCACGAGACCGGCGACGGCAAAACGGCAGAAATCGTCCTTTTCCTTGAAGGCGTGCGACAGGCCGCGCAGCACGATGAAGGCGAAGATGGCCACCAGGAACATGCAGAAGATGATGCCGAATTCTTCCGCCGCCACCGAGAAGATGAAGTCGGTATGGCTGTCGGGAATGATACGCTTGACGATGCCCTCGCCCGGTCCGCGTCCGAACCAGTCGCCGCGAATGATCGCCTCACGCGCCGTATCCACCTGGAACGTATCGCCTTCGCCGGTCCAGAAACGGTCGATACGGCCAGCCACGTGCGGCAACATCAGATAGGCGGAAATGATGCCGCCGACACCGACACCGCCGAGCATGATGATCCAGAACCACGGCACGCCCGCCATGAAGAACATGCCGCCCCAGACAACCGAGGTCAGGATCGTCTGGCCGAAGTCCGGCTGGGCGATCAGAAGTGCCGCCACGATGCCGAAAGTGATGATGGCGAAGAGATTGCCGGGAATTTCCGGGTGACGCGCCCGTTCAGCGAACAGCCAGGCGCAGACAATCACGAAGGCAGGCTTCATGAATTCCGAAGGCTGGATTGAGAAGGTGCCGATGGAAATCCAGCGCCGTGCACCCTTGACCTCAATGCCGAAGAACAGCGCGAAGATCATCATCAACAGCGAAGCGATCAGCATGATGACCGCCACACGCCGCACCTGACGGGGCGACAGGAAAGACAGGCCGACCATGATCGCCAGAGACGGCACCATGAACATCGCCTGACGTTCGACGAAGAAGAAGCTGTTGAGGCCGATACGCTCGGCAACCGCAGGCGACGCCGCAAAGGACAACATCAGGCCTATGCCCATCAGCGCGACAAACGCCGCCAGAAAGAAACGGTCGATAGTCCAGAACCATTCCGCAACCGGACCGCGATCAACTCGGCTTACCATGGCCTTCAGCCCCCTTTTCCAGAGTGAACGAGCATCGTCATGCCGTCGAGCGCCGCAACCTGTGCGACGAACGAATCACCTCTGATCTCAAAGTTCTTATATTGATCGAAGCTTGCGCAAGCCGGGGATAACATAACGACATTGCCGGCCGTTGCATCTTTCTCCGCATCTGCCGCCGCATGCTGCACAGCCTTGTCCAGCGTGCCGGATATTTCATATGGCACCGCCTCGCCGAGCGTCGCGGCAAATTCCGCCGCCGCTTCACCGATCAGATAGGCTTTGGCGATGTGAGGAAACAGCGGCGACAGGCTGGTTATGCCACCCGCCTTGGGAAGACCGCCGGCGATCCAGTAAATCCGCTCATAGCTCGAAAGCGCAGGTGCCGCGGCATCCGCATTGGTCGCCTTGCTGTCATTGACGAATGTGACGTTGCCACGCCGTCCAACCGGCTGCATGCGATGCTTGAGGCCCGGGAAAGATTTGAGACCGGCGCGCACTTCGTCTTCGGAAACGCCGACCGCAAGGCAGGCGGCGATTGCCGCCGCAGCGTTCTGCGCATTGTGGCTGCCGCGAAGGGTCTGGATACCGTCGAGATCGACCAGCAGCGAAGACGTGCCGCCATGTGCCCGCAGGATGCGGCTGCCTTCGGCATAAAGACCTTCGGAAACGACGTTGCGCTTGGAAATGCGCTCCACCTTGACGCCGGCGCGCTCGATGCGATCGGCGATCAGCGTCGAATGGCTGTCATCCACACCGACAATTGCAGTGTTGCTACCCGCCACCAGCCGTTCCTTGACGTCGGCATAATGCTGCATCGTCCCGTGCCGGTCGAGATGATCAGGCGTCAGATTGAGCAGGATACCGGCGGTCGGATTAATCGTCGGTGCGACATCGATCTGATAGGACGAGCATTCGACGACGTAAAAACGTTGCGCTTTCGGCGGATCGAGGCTCAGCACCGCCGTGCCGATATTGCCGCCGAGCTGCGTATCGCGGCCCGAAGCCTTCAGAATATGGGCGATCAGCGCCGTCGTCGTGGACTTGCCGTTGGTGCCGGTAATCGCGATGAAGGGGCAATCCGGCGCATGGGCGCGGCGCTCGCGAATGAAAAGCTCGATGTCGCCGATGATCTCAACGCCCGCTGCTTTCGCAAGGTCCACCGACCAGTGCGGCTTTGGATGCGTCAACGGCACGCCGGGCGCCAGCACGAAGGAAGAAAACGAGGGCCAGTCTATCGTTCGAAGGTCCGCCGTCGTGATGCCTTCGGCCTGCGCCTTCGCAACGCTGTCGGGATTGTCGTCGAAAGCGACGACTTCCGCACCACCGGCAACCAGCGCCCGGGCCGTGACGAGACCTGAACCGCCAAGCCCGAAGAGAGCGACTTTCCTACCTTTGAACGACGTGACCGGGATCATCGCTCACCTCAGCTTCAGGGTGGCGAGGCCAAGCAGCGCGAGACCCACGGAGATGATCCAGAAACGGATCACCACCTGGCTTTCCGTCCAGCCCTTTTTCTCGAAATGGTGGTGAATCGGCGCCATCAGGAAAACGCGCCGGCCGGTGCGCTTGAACCAGAACACCTGAATGATGACCGACAGCGTCTCCATGACGAACAGGCCACCGACGATGACCATGACGATCTCATGCTTGGTGGCGACGGCGATGGAGCCGATAAGACCGCCGAGCGCCAGCGAACCCGTGTCGCCCATGAAGATGGCGGCGGGCGGCGCGTTGAACCACAGGAAACCGAGGCCCGCGCCGATGACCGCACCGACGATGACGGCAAGTTCACCGGTGCCGGGCACGAAATTGATCTGAAGGTAATTGGCGAAAACCGCGTTGCCGGCGAGATAGGCAATCACGCCGAAAGTGGCAGCAGCGATCATCACCGGCACGATGGCGAGACCATCGAGGCCATCCGTCAGGTTCACCGCATTGCCAGCACCGACGATGACAAAAGCACCGAACAGCACAAAGAAGTAACTCAGATTGATCACGAATTCCTTGAAGAAAGGAAAGGCGATGGAGCTGCCGAGCGTGCCGCCATGCGGCGCGGAAGCAAGCGCCATCTTCATCATGAAGAACACGGCAATCGCCGCGATCACGAATTCGATGCCGAGACGAGCCTTGCCGGAAAAACCCTTGTCGCTCTGCTTCGTCACCTTGAGATAATCGTCGTAAAAGCCGATTGCGCCGAAACCGAGCGTCACCATCAAAACGGCGACGACATAGACATTCGACAGGTCACCCCAGAGCAGCGAACCACCGAGAATACCGGCAAGGATCATCAACCCGCCCATGGTCGGCGTACCGGCCTTCTTGAAATGGGTCTGCGGCCCGTCGGCGCGGATCGGCTGGCCTTTGCCCTGGCGAACGCGCAGCGAGTTGATGATCGCCGGCCCGAACAGGAAGACGATCAACGCAGAGGTGAACATTGCGGCACCCGCCCGGAAGGTGATGTACCGGAAGAGGTTGAAGACTTGAACTTTATCCGACAGTTCGACGAGCCAGATCAGCATATTTGCCCTTTCAAAAGGCTATTTCAGACTTGGCGTTCCGTCTCGGGGAATGCCGGATACTTGTCAAGCAGGGCGGCGACAATCTTGCCGAAACCAAGCCCCAGTGACGATTTTACCATGAGCGCGTCTCCCGGTTGCACCCATTGCAGGGCGAAATCGGTGAGTTCCACTGTTGTCGGGAACCAGATGACGGTGACGCTGTCCGGCAACGCATCGCGAAGAGCGGCCATCGCCTCTCCCGCCAGCCAGACATGTTCGATACCCGCCGCAAGCAACGGCCCGGCCAGCTCCTCATGCAGCTGCGCGGAAAATTCACCCATTTCCAGCATGTCGCCGAGAACTGCAACGCGCCGGCCGTGGCCCTGCGTTTCGGTCTCCGCCAGCACGGCAATCGCCGCCCGCATCGAAGCCGGATTGGCATTATAGCTCTCGTCGATGAGTAAGAAGGAGCCGCCGTCGATTGTCAGCCGGTGGCGCTGGCCACGCCCTTTCACCGCCTCGAGTGTTCCAAGCGCCTCAAAAGCCCGGTCGAGATTGGCGCCGGTCACGGCAACAGCACCAAGCACGGCCATGGCATTGTCGGCAATGTGACGACCGGGAACGTTCAGGTGCAATTCGCTGGTCTCGCCGTTCACGATCGCCCAGATGGTTGAACCCGAAGGCGTGCTTTCGAAATCGGCAAGCCGAAAATCGGCTTTTGCATGCTGCCCGAAGGTCAGAACATGCTCGATGCCCTGTTCCTGCGCGACCTCTTCAAGCTGCTCGAACTGGGCGTTGTCGCGGTTGAGGATGACGGAGCCGCCCTCCTCCAGACCTTCGAATATCTCCGCCTTGGCGGCTGCGATTTCTTCTATGTTCTTGAAATTGCCGAGATGGGCAGCAGCGATGGTGGTGATGATCGCCACATGCGGGCGTACCATCTTCACCAGCGGGCGGATTTCGCCGGAATGGTTCATGCCGATTTCGAACACGCCGAATTCGGTATCAGCGGGCATGCGCGCCAGCGTCAGCGGCACACCCCAATGATTGTTGAAGGAAGCGACCGCCGCGTGAACCCGGCCCGACGGCTCCAGAGCCTGCCGAAGCATCTCCTTAGTCGTCGTCTTGCCGACCGAACCGGTCACCGCGATGATACGCGCCGACGTTCTTTCACGCGCCGCGATGGCGAGCTTGCCGAGTGCGGCGAGAACATCCTCCACCACGATCATCGGCACGGTCAGCCGGCCGAGCGCCGGCAGCTTGCCTTCGGCCACGACCAGAAGGCCGGCACCATTTGCAACGGCAAAGCTGGTATAATCATGGCCATCGACCCGATCACCCTTGATGGCGAAGAAGGCCTCTCCGGGTTTAACGGTCCGGCTGTCGATGGAAATGCCGGTGATTCCGGTCGGCAGGTTGCCCACCGGGCGTCCTGCCGTGATGGCGATCATATCGGCGACTGTCCATAACCAGCTCAAATCTTCAATCCTTCCAGCGCAGCGCGCACCTGTTCATGATCGGAAAACGGCAGTGTCACGGAACCGACGATCTGCCCCTCTTCATGCCCCTTGCCCGCGACGATCAGCGTATCGCCGTTTGAAAGCAGCGACACCGCATGGTGGATCGCCTGCGACCTGTCGCCGATTTCCACTGCACCCGGCGCCGCCGCCATGACTTCGGACCGGATCGTTGCGGCATCCTCCGAGCGCGGATTGTCATCGGTGACGATGACGATGTCGGAAAGCCGCGTCGCTACTTCACCCATGATCGGGCGTTTGCCCTTGTCGCGGTCGCCGCCACAGCCAAAGACGGTGATAATACGGCCTGAAGTGAAAGGTCTGACCGAGGTCAGCACATTCTCCAGCGCATCCGGCTTATGGGCATAATCCACATAGGCAAGCGCGCCGTTCTTCGTCTGGCCCACGAGTTCCAGACGACCGGCAGCGCCGATCAGCTTTTCAAGCGCCTTCATCGCTACAGTGGCGGAAACGCCGGTGGACATGGCAAGGCCGGCCGCCACGAGAGCGTTGGCCACCTGAAAATCGCCGGCGAGCGGAATATCGACTTCGTAAATCACGCCGTCATGATGCACTTCGATCATCTGTTTATGACGGAAATGCTCCACCCGTTTCAGCGCCAGGTAATCGCCCTTGCGGCCGACAGTGCGAATATCAAGGCCCGCATCACCAGCGGCGCGGATCGCCTGCTGCGACCAGGGATCGTCGGCAAAGATCACCGCCGGCGCACCTTTTTCCATCAACGTGTCGAACAGCCGCATCTTCGCGGCCATATAGTCCTCAACTGTCGGATGATAATCCATGTGATCGCGGCCGAGATTTGTGAAACCGGCCGCTGCAAGCTTCACGCCATCGAGGCGGCGCTGGTCGAGGCCGTGGCTCGAAGCCTCCATCGCAGCGTGCGTTACGCCTTCGGAGGCAAGCTCGGCCAGAAGTGCATGCAATGTCACAGGGTCGGGCGTCGTCAGCGCGCCATAATCCTCGCGGCCGGGCGCAATGACACCCGTCGTGCCAATCTGTGCGGCGGCATGGCCGGCAAAGGCCCAGATCTGCCGCACGAAAGAGGCGACCGAAGTCTTTCCAGCCGTGCCGGTGACCGCAACCATGGTTTCAGGCTGTTTTCCGTAGAACCGGGCTGCGGCAAGGGAGAGATAGAGGCGCGGGTCCGTAACGGCCAGCACCGGCACGTCAGCTTGCACCGCATGTGCAGAAACGACGGCAACCGCACCCTTGGCAACCGCGTCCTTCACATAGGCCGCACCATCCGCCTTCGTGCCCGCAACCGCCACGAACAGGCTGCCGGGCTGAACCTTGCGGCTGTCTGCCGTTATTCCCCCGATTTCGATCGCCCCGATCTCAGACAGGAGCAATTCTTTCAATTCCGGAAACGCGTTTCCGGATATATCTCGCAAATTCATCGACTGTGTCCGTCTTGTCCCCCCGGCGCGAATCGCCGGAACATCATAAGCTCTAACAATCAATAAGACACGAGCAAGGCCGAGCCATCCTTGCCGAACTTCGGCTTCACACCCAGCACTGCCGCCGTGCGGGCGATGATATCGCGCACCATCGGCGCTGCGGACGTGCCGGCGAGTGCTGCGCCATTGCCCTTGTCCGTCTTCGGTTCATCAATGAAGGTCAACACCACATATTGCGGGTCGTCGATCGGGAAAGCCGACAGGAAGGCGTTGAAGTTCTTGTCGCGCACATAACGGCCATTGACGACCTTGTCCGCCGTGCCGGTCTTGCCGCCGACGTTAAAACCGTCGACGCGCGCATTGCGGCCGGACCCGTTCACGCCGTTCCATTCAAACAGGAAGCGCATGTCCTTGCTGGTGGTGGGCTTCAGAACCTGCTTTGCCACCATATCGGCCTGTTCGCGGGTGCGCGGCAGGAAGGTCGGCTCGATCAGCTTGCCGCCATTGACGAGTGCAGCCCCGGCAACCGCCGTCTGCAGCGGTGTCGTCGAAACGCCGTGACCGAAGGAAATGGTGATGGAGTTGATCTTTTTCCATTCACGCGGCTGCGATGGCAGCGCTACCTCCGGCAATTCCGTCTGCATGCGGGTCAAAAGTCCAAGCTTCGTCAGAAACTCCTTGTGGCCTTCGGTTCCGACGGTGTCGGCGATCTTGGCCGTACCGATATTGGACGAAAACTGGAAGATTTCCGGCACCGACAAAACGCGGTTCTTGCCGTGGAAGTCCTTGATGGTGAAACCACCGATCCGGATCGGATAACGGGCGTCGAAACTGTCACCCAGACGCACACGACCCGAATCGAGGCCCATGGCGATGGTGAAGGACTTGAAGGTCGACCCCATTTCGAAGGTACCGTTCGACATGCGGTTGAGCCAGCCCTCTTTCGCCCCTTCGGCCGGGTTGTTCGGATCGTAATCCGGCACCGAGGCCATGGCGAGAACTTCACCCGTATGCACGTCCAGCACCACGGCACCGGCGCCGATTGCCTGGAACTTGGCGATCGCCGACGTTACGACTTCACGCACGATGGACTGCACGCGCAGATCGATCGAAAGCTTTACCGGTTCCAGCGGTTGATCGCTGGTCATGCCAAGCGCCGTCAGATCGGCAAGTCCCTGATTGTCGACATAACGCTCCATACCCGCCACGCCGCGATTGTCGATGTTCACATGACCGACGACATGGGCAGCCGTTGGCCCACCCGGATAGAACCGGCGTTTTTCCGGGCGGAATCCCACACCGGGAATACCGAGCGCCAGAATCTGGCTCTGCTGTTTGGGCGTCAACTGACGACGCAGCCATTGGAAACGGGAATTTGAGGTGAGCTTCTGATAGGTGCCGCGCTGATCGAGATCAGGCAGAACGGTGCGCAGCTTCTCGATCGCCTCGTCGATATCGACAATGCGATGCGGCTCGGCAAATAGAGAGACAGTGCGGATATCGGTGGCGAGAACCTCGCCGTTGCGATCGAGAAGGTCCGGGCGCGACGCCATCAGCCGGTCTGCGGGTGCGATGCTCGAAACGGTTTCCTGTTCCGCCATGCCATATTGCACCAGACGGCCGCCCACGACGCCGTAAAAAGCGACGAATCCGAAAATGATCAGGCCGACGCGGCTCTTCGCCTGCGCCGCCCTTTTCTTGCGGGCGCCCTCGAAAGCCGCATGGTCGGTATAAACGCCGGTCGTGCTGGCGGAAAAATGAGCCTTGCTCTTCAAAACCATGACGCGGGAGAGAAAAGACATCAGCGGTTCACCGATCCTGTTATCGTGTCATCCATGTCATCGGTTTCATCACCGGCAACGGCGGAGACGGCCGGAGCCGCTGGGGGACGGGAAACGCGTGCCCGCGGCGTCGGAACCGGGGCGCCATTGGCGGCGATCTGGCCCGCCGGCGGCGACTTCTTTTTGGTGGCCGCGCCAAGCGTCGCGCCCGGCTTGGAACCGTTGACGGCAGCGGCAATCACATCCTCGACGCTCATGCCTTCCGGCTCAGGCGGTTGCGGCAATTGCGAGCGCAGCATGGGCAGCTCGCGCGGCTGCGCCAATTGTGTTGGCAGCGTCGGCGAAAGACCAAGCTCGTCCTGATAGGCATTGACCAGACGATGCAGACGGTTCGGCTGCGTCAAGAGCGCCCAGTCGGCCCGCAGCAAATCGATCGTATCCTTTTCAAGCTTGATTTCGGCCTCGAGCTTGCGGACCTCTTCGAGCTTCAGATCGGCCTTGTGCTTGATCGAATAGGTGACGACGGCCGCCGCGACCATGACCCCCATCAAGATGACATCGAAAGTACGCAGCATATCAGCCTCCCATCTTTTCAAGGCTGGCGAGATCGGGAAGCTCGAAGATCGAGAAATCCGCCGCGCGCGCTGGCGCGGTCGTGCGCAGACCGGCCCGCAGCTTGGCTGAGCGGGCACGCGGATTGAGTTCCGCCTCCGCATCGCTGGCGGCGATCATCGGCTTGCCGATATTGTCGAAAATGGCGGGCTTGTCTTCGACCATCGGCAGGTGCCGGGAACCGGCGGCCTTGCCCGAACGGTCGGAGAAGAATTTCTTGACGATGCGGTCTTCCAGCGAATGGAAGGTGACGACTACCAGGCGACCACCGGGCTTCAAGGACCGCTCTGCAGCGAAAAGCGCCTGCGCCAACTCGCCGAGTTCGTCATTGACGAAAACCCGAAGCGCCTGAAACACCCGCGTCGCAGGATGGATCTTGTCTTTCGCCTTGCGCGGCGTGACGATCTCGATGAGACCCGCAAGATCGCGCGTGGTGCGGAAGGGCTCGTCTGCCCTCCTCTTCTCGATGGCGCGGGCGATGCGGCCCGGCTGTTTTTCTTCACCGAGAAAACCGAAGATGCGGATGAGATCACCGACTTTCGCGCGATTGACGACATCCGCCGCCGAAACGCCGGAAGCGGACATGCGCATGTCGAGCGGGCCATTCTTCTGGAAGGAAAAACCGCGCTCGGCCTCGTCGATCTGCATGGAGGAAACGCCGATATCGAGAACGACGCCGTCAAGGCCGCCTTCCGGCGCGTGCCTCGCCAGATCGGAAAATTGCGATTGAATGAGGTTTAACCTGCCGCCATTGGCGGCAACCATCGCCTGACCGCCGGCTATCGCGGTCGGATCGCGGTCAAGCGCGATGACGTTGGCGCCCTGATCGAGAATGGCCTGGGTGTAGCCGCCGGCACCGAAAGTGCCATCAAGGATGATCTTTCCGGATGCGGGTTCAAGCGCGGCAATGACTTCGCGAAGCAGGACAGGGATGTGACGCTGAGGTCCGCTATCGGCATCAGAAGATCGTCCGCCAGAATTCGCCGCCATTCCGTGTCCCCGTCCTATGCGGGGCGAGCAGCCGAAAAACCGCGCCCCGCTCTTGCTTCCGCCTGCGCGCCCAAAAACGCATTCGGTTGCCAAAGCTGAAAATGATCCGCCCGTCCGACGAAGGTGACCTCGGTGGATATGCCGGTAAATTCCCGCACGAAATCCGTCACCATCAACCGACCTTCCTGGTCGAGCTTCATGAAGACACCGCCGCCGTGAACCAGCAGCGACATCGCGTTCGCTTCCGGCGAGAAGGCATCCATGGATGCGATCTGCCGCTCGTAGCGCTCCAGCAAATCCGGACCGCCGACACTGATTGCCGGGAAAGCGAAATCCTGAAGGCAATAAAGCTCCTGGATACCGCGCCTCACCAGCACCGAACGAAACGGAGACGGAACCGAAACGCGCCCCTTGGCGTCGATCCTGTTCGTTACGTTCGATAAAAAGCGGTCCATTACTCAACTCGCCCAAACCGCAATCCGCCAGACGAACCATCCGCCCCACAGACAACACCGGTACGCACGACACATCGCCAAGCGCCAGGGCAACATGCCCTGCAGCAGCCCCTTGCAGGCTCCTCACTCGTTTCAGCGATTGCGGGTCAAAAACACGACCCAGTGTGGTGTGTATTTGGGATATCATGGGACACTATGGGCGTCAATGGGAGAAGCCGGCACGATACCGACTTCGCATCGGAAATTCATAAGCCGTTAAGTTTAACGAATGGTTTACTTCGGCCGCAAAGACGCTTTTTCACGGCACGCCAAAGCGCGGTGAGATCGACATTTTTCCGTTTTGAAACAAGGAAATGATTTCGGCGGCGCCGCTTTTGATCGCCGGCCGGACGAAGGCGCCTCTTCGTCCGGCTCACGGCCTCAGCCGGAATGGACAGAAAGCCACGTCACGATTGCGCTCTGCGCCACCGGCGACGGGGATGCAGCGTCATACTTCATCGGAAACACTTCGGCAAAAGGCCTGATGGCTTCAAGGGCCGCCCGATAAGCCGGGAATCGGCCCCAAATTTGCCCGGCAATCGAACTGCAAAAGGAATTGCTGGCCCCACGGACCGCAAACGTCACTTCACCGCAATGACGACCTTGCCCTTCGCACGACCGGTCTGGATATAGTCCAATGCCTCATTGGTCTTTTCGAACGGGAATATCCGATCCATCACCGGACGTATGTGGCCCGCCTCGATCAGAGCGGTAATCTTTTCAAGCTGCCCGCCATTCGCAGTCATGAAGAGAAAAGAATAGCCGATCCCCCGGCGTTTCGATTTCCTCCTGATGCCAAGGCTCAACAGGCGCATGACCTGCCGAAGCGGCCAGCCGGAGCCATTCTGCCGTGCGAAATCCGGATCGGGTGGGCCGGAAATCGAAATCAGCTTGCCGCCCGGCTTCAGCACCGCAATGGATTTTTCCAGCGTGTCCTTTCCGAGGCTGTTCATCACGACATCATAACCGTGCAGCACTTTTTCGAAGTCTTCCTTCTTGTAGTCGACCACGACGTCTGCACCGAGACTTTTTACCAGATCCACGTTGGCTGTACTCGTGGTTGTGGCCACATAAGCCCCGAGATGTTTGGCAAGCTGGATCGCGATAGTGCCCACGCCGCCGGAGCCGGCATGGATCAGCACCTTCTGTCCCTTCTGCACATTGGCCCGCTCGACAAGCACCTGCCACGCGGTCAAGGCGACAAGCGGCAAGGATGCCGCCTCTTCCATGGTCAGATTATTCGGCTTCATCGCCACATCGGCCTCATCGATGGCAATATACTCGGCAAATGTCCCGATACGCGCCTGGTCCGGACGGGCATAGACCTCGTCACCGGGCTTGAATTTGCGGACATTGGCGCCGGCGCGGACCACAACACCCGCCACATCGTTGCCCAGCACCAGCGGAAGGCGGTACGGCAGGATGAGCTTGAACTCTCCGTCCCTGATCTTGTTGTCCAGAAGGTTGACGCTGGCGGCGCGGATTTCGACCAGAACGTCGTTTGCGCGCAATTCCGGCTCGGGGATTTCGCCGAGCCGCAATGCGCCGCCTTTCTTGTAGCGATCGATCAGAAATGATTTCATCGGACTAACTCTCGTTTCTGCGGCCGGCACCGGCAATAAAAGCTCAATCGGCAAGTCTGCTGAATTTCCGAAAGCTCCTGTCGACGAAGGACTCAGGCAGGAAACGGCGGATGAAGCGCGCCTGCCCCGCAGCTTTTCCGGCAGTATAGCGCCGTTTCGGCGATGTCGCATTGGCAGCCTCTAGAACGACTTTTGCGACCACCTCCGGGGCATCGCCCTTTCCAATGACGTCACGCATCAGTTTCTCGGCGTCCGCGCGAACGGTATCGTAAATCGCAAGTGGCCGGTCAGGCCGCGTGATGTTCTCTTCAAAGGGGGTGCGGGTAACGCCAGGCTCGACAAGCACGATGCGGATGCCCTGCGTCCGCACTTCGTGATCAAGGGATTCCGAATAACCTTCGACGGCGTGTTTGGTCGAGGCGTAGTGCGCATTATAGGGGGCAGGAATCAGCCCAAGGATGGAGCTGAGGTTGACGATACGGCCGCGACGCTGCCGCCTCATGACGGGCAGGACGGCGTTCGTCATTCTCATGACGCCGAATACGTTGACGTCGAATACGGCCTTCGCCTGCTCCGTCGTCGATTCCTCCGCACCGCCCAGCAATCCGATCCCGGCATTGTTGACGAGAAGATCGATCCTTCCCGCACGGCTCAAAACCTCATCCACCGCGCGCCGCACGGACGCATCGTCGGTAACGTCGCAGACCAGCATCGAAATTCCATCCTCGATATCGGGCATCGGCTTTCGGCTGGTGCCGAACACACGGTAACCGTCGCGCCGGAGCGCCTGCGCCGTCACCAGCCCGATGCCGGAGGATGCGCCCGTCACCAGGGCGATGCCGGAGGATGCGCCCGTCACCAGGGCGATGCCGCGTTCTGTCTTGCTCATCTGCGTCCACTTTCATTTTGTTATGGAACAACAATGAGCATTGAGTTACTATCAAATCGATACAAAGTCACTACTAAAAAGATATCGACATGAAAAATCTCTCGGACCAGCCCTGCCTCATCGCCCGCAGCCTCGCCCTTGTCGGCGATGCCTGGAGCATGCTGATCATGCGCGATGCCCATGCGGGCCTCACCCGCTTCGATGATTTTCGCAAGAGCCTCGGCATCGCGCCGACGATGCTGACGGCGCGGCTTTCATCGCTGACCGAAGAGGGATTACTGGTGAAACGCCGTTATTCCGATCGTCCGCCACGCTACGAATATATGTTGACGGAAGCCGGTCGCGATTTTCTGCCGGTGCTGTTTGCAATTGGCGCATGGGGAAACAAGCATCGCGGCGGCGGTGAGGTAACCCGTTTTTTCGACGCTGAGACCGGAACGGAAATCGATCCCGTCACCATAGATCGCGTGACCGGCGCCCCGGTCGGAACCCGTCCCATCCGTATCGCGAAACCCGAATGAGCACGCGTCGCAGAAAGTGATCACCTTCACCGCAAATGCTCCGGATTAGCAGCGGAGCATCGCACACAGGTAGGAAAATTCGCCAGTTGGCCTGTAAGCCGGGTTCTGTATGGCTCCGGTTTGACCCGGAACGTGGCAGCCATTCATCTGGGACGGCATTTGCATGCCGCCTCGCGCAACCCACCCGGATGACGGACCCGGAAACCGGCTGTAAACGGGCTTTCGCCCGTCCCGTGTCATCCCTATTCGGTCTTGCTCCCGGTGGGGTTTACCTTGCCACCACTGTCACCAGCGGCGCGGTGGGCTCTTACCCCACCCTTTCACCCTTACCATGCAAGGCATGGCGGTTTGCTCTCTGTGGCACTTTCCCTGGGGTCACCCCCGCCGGACGTTATCCGGCACCGTATTTCCGTGGAGCCCGGACTTTCCTCACCTTACCGTCTTTCGACATTGGTAAAGCGCGGCTGCCCGGCCAACTGGCATGGGCTGCATAACCATGTTCTGGAGCGAAAGCCACCGAAAAGCGCAATCAAGGATCAAAGAAATGCGGGCGTGAAATCCGTCGTGAAAGCACCATCGGCGATTTCTCCATCCCGCAGCAGTGCGGCACCCAGCCGCCCGATCTCATCGGAACTCTTGGCCGCGGTTCCATTGCCGCCGGTCAGAACCGCGATACGCGGCGAGGCGGTAAAGCCGATGGCGGGATAACCGCTCCGCGTTTTGGAGACGACGCAGGCGGCCATCGAAACACGCGAAAGATCGACGGCAGGTACCAGCGTTCCGACGATGGCCGACAGGTGATCACGCACGCTTTCACGTCCGCCGGACCGGAACCATTCCCGGATTTCCGGATCGCTGCCAACCGCCTTGTCGTCGGGATCACCACCGATTTTGAGATAGAATTTGCCATCGGGATACCGCACCGGCGGCAGAAGATAGATATGTTTCGCGGTGTCGTGCGGCTCGTAGATCAGCGACGGCATAGCCGCATATTGCCCAAGATCTGCTTCATCAACCTCGAAGAAAGCGACGGTCCGCGCATAGACATTGAGTTCGACCGGTTGCGGCAGCAAATCTTTCGTAATCGAGAAACCGCCGGCCGCCACCAGCACCCGATCTGCGGTATAAACCGCCCCCGAAGCCGTCTGCACCGAAGCGCGGCCATCCTCTTCCCGCGTCGAGACGACGATATCGTCGATCAGCGTAACACCGGCCTTTTCCGCCAGAATGGCCTGCGCCTTCACCAGCCCACGCGGGTTGACGTAACCGGCATTGTCCCTTTCGAACACGCCTTCACAGCCCGGTTCGAAGGAAAAATAGGGAAACCGGCTTTTCAGGCTTTCGCCATCCAGCAATTCCGTCGCAACACCGAGCCGCGTCGCCGCTTCGCGAACATCATCGACAAACGGATTATCCCCGCCCCGCTGAGGCCCCACCATCAGGCAACCGACCGGCGCGTAAAATTCCACGCCGCTTCTCGCGGCAATATCGGCATAACGCGCAATCGAGCGGTTGGCGAGCAGCGCCCAGTCGGCATCACCATCGATGGTGCGGGTAATCCGCGCTTCATCATAGTGACTGGCGAAAACGCCATGATGTGATTTGATATCGGCGGGTTCACCGGGGCCGATCAGCGCCACGCCATCCACCGTTTCGGCCAGATGTCGGGCGGCGGCGGCACCCATCATGCCGCGACCCACGACGATATAATTGAAATGTCCCGACATGCCGCCCTCTTCATTCACCCAGTTCGATAGCAACCTTGTAGCCGCTTCGCAGAGGCATGTCAGACGAAAACCGGCGACATTTCAGCCGCGAACTCATCCTCGGTCAGTTGACCGTTCAAAAGCAGCATTGCGCCCAGCCGTCCGATCTCGTCCGAAGACTTGGCGGAGACGAAATTGCCGCCAGTCAGAACTGCGATATTGGAGGATTGCGTATAGCCGATATAGGGATAACCACTGCGGGTGATCGATGCGACACAGGAGCCGGAGGTCACGGGGCAGCCGGCAAGTTCGGGCATCAGCGACAGGGCCTTCCTCGTCAGGAATTCCACCTCGCCCGGCGTGCCGTCGGAATGGAACCAGTCCACCGCCCCGGCCAGTGTCTCGAGCCTGCCCTTCTCGCTTTCGCCGCCGATCTTCAGATAGACCTTGCCATCGGGATAGCGTACCGGCGGCAGGATGTAGACGATGTCGTCCTCCGTCTCCGCCAGCACGATAGTTGACGGCATGGCGCCGAACAGGGCTTGCCTTGTCTCATCGAGCTCGAAAAATACGATGGTGCGACCGGTGGCCGCCATATCGACCGGCGAAGGCAACAGCTCAGCCATATTGGTAAAACCACCCGCGGCCACGATGACCTTTTCAGCGGTGTGAACAGCACCTTCCCGCGTCACCACCTCGACGCCATGCGAGGTATCGCGAATATGCGCCGCGGTCTCGCGCACCAAATGCGCGCCCTGCGCCCCGGCAATCGAGCACTGCGCCCTCACCAACGCGCGGGGATTGATGTGGCCGGCATTACCGGCCTCGAGGCAACCACCGTGATCGGCAGGCAGCGAGAACATCGGAAACCGGCCAGCCAGCGCGTCAGCGCCGAGCGTTTCCACGCCAAGACCGAGACGGTCGGCAGAGGAAAGCGCCCGCGACATGTAATCTCCGGCAAGCCCCTTGCCGTTTCCGGTAAACAGGCAGCCCGCTTCGGTGAAGAAACGGATGCCGCTTTTGGCTTCAATCTCCGCATAACGGCGGATGGAACGTTGCGCCAGTTCCGCCCAGACCGGATCGCCGTCAAACCCACGGGTAATGCGCGCTTCGTCGTAGTGGCTCGAAAATACGCCTTTGTGGGTCTTGCGATCGGCGGGCTCGGCCGGCCCGATCAATGCCACACCATCCGTTTGCGCCGAAAGGTGCCGCGCCGCGGCCGCACCCATCATCCCGGCCCCGACCACGATATATTTGAAATCCGGCATGACATGCTCCGTATCAGATTTATCCCTGACTACAGCATGCCCGCGCGAACCGGAATCGCTTTTCGCAAAAGCTTGGGGCGTTGTCGGATTTCCGGGTGGAAAAACCGGTTCCGCTTTTCCAGGAAATGCTTCCTGAAAAGATACGCAAAACCTCAGCTGGCCAGCAACGCCTGCACCTTGCCGCAATAACGCTTGGACACCGGGTTCATCCGTGTGGCGCCATGGCCGGCATTATAACGCAGGATCGTGCTGCAGACCTGCCCGCCGCCAAGCTGGTGGGCGGTCGCCAGATATTGCATGCCCCAGCGAATATTGGTCTCGGGATCGTAGAGCGCCTTTGTCGTGCCGCGAAAGCCCATCATGCGCGCCGTTGCCGGCTTGATCTGCATCAGCCCGACCTCGCCTGCGCTGCCGCGAGCCTTGGGGTTGAACCTGCTTTCCACCGAAACCACGGCATGCGCCAGATTGGTGGGAACGCCATAGCGCTTGGCATATTTGACGATCAGATCGGAATAGTCGTTCTTCAGCGACGCAGTCAGACTCTTTTCCGGAATGGGATAACCGGGCTTGCGGAAGAAGGTCTCCAGCGTCACCGTTTTGGTCTTGACGTCCTCGTCTTTGGCAAAAGCAATCCCCGCCTGTGAAGCGAGCATAACAACACCCGCCGCAACAGCAACAACAACCCTGTTCATATGTAGAAAAAGTCTCCAGATCGGATGACTGAACCAATGAAGCGACACAAATATTCAGCGCCCGGAAAGTCGATCGCGACCTTCCGCAGTCCAGTCTCCTTGATTGATATTGACGGTTGGTTCCCCTGAAGAACGACACCGCATGCAGTGCTGTTCTTAAACTTCCTCAATGCGGATTAACTGTGGCACATCAAAAAAAGCGACTTGAACGCCCGGAAAACAGGGAACTATTTTCCAGAATTCGCGTTTAAGCGGCCGAAAATTTCGGCAGGCTGGCAATCAACCGGTGAAGCGTGTCGATGGTGGAAAAATCCGCGATGCCATCCACCAGAGCCGGACGGAAATGCCGCTGGAAGGCAGCAACGGCGCCTTCGGTCTTTTCGCAATAAGCGCCTGTTATTTCAACGCCATATCCATAAATGGACAGCATCGACTGAAGTGCTTCCACCGGCTGCCCATGGTCGCCACGCTGGAAAAAGCGCCCGCCGCGGATCGGCGCAGGCTCCACCCAATGGCCGACACCGTTCTGCGACAGGATGTCCCACGGGAATTTTTCGCCCGGATCGACCTTGCGGATAGGCGCTACGTCCGAGTGGGCAAGCACCCGTTCAGGCGCGATATTCCAGCGCTGGCCGCAATCGCGACACAATTCGATGACGGCGTCGACCTGTTTCTTCGGGAATTCCGGCAAACCGCCGGGGTGGCCCTGATTGGCGATTTCGATGCCGATGGAGCGGGAATTGATGTCTTGATCCCCTGCCCAGGTGCTTTTGCCCGCATGCCAGGCGCGGCGGGTTTCCGGCACCATCTGGATGACGCGGCCGTCCTCGAAAACGAAATAATGGCTGGAGACCTGGCTTTCGGGATTGCAGAGCCACGACAGCGCGCCGTCCGCCGTCGTCATGCCGGTATAATGCAGAAGAATGATATCGGGGCCGGCCACATCAAGTCTTTCGCCATGATTAGGCGACGGCGCAATGGCTGCGCCCGGAAAATCCGGGGTAAAATCCGGCAGACATTCACTCATGCGACGCGGCGTTCTTTCTCGATGGCCGCATAAGCGGCATTGAGAGCCGCCATACGCTCATTGGCGGCAGCATGCAATTCCATAGGCACGCCGCGTGCAATGAGCTTGTCGGGATGGTGTTCGGCAACCAGCGAACGGTAACGCTTGCGAATATCCAGAAAGTCGTCCGAGGGCGAAACGCCAAGCACACGATAAGGATCGCGCCCGTCCATATGGACATGCCGCGCCATGATCGTTTCGAAGTGGTCTTCGGTGATATGGAATATCTCAGCGATACGGCCAAGGAAGGCCAGTTCCCGCTCGTGGATCAGCCCATCGGCCTTGGCAATATGGAACAGTCCGTCGATGACGCTTTCCAGCATCTCGCAATTATCGTGCCCGGAACCGCAGAGACCGGCAAGGCGCTCGGCATAGGCCTCGTATCCGGCAACGTCCTGACGCGCGAGATTGTAAAGACGGGCAACGTTTCGCGCTTCTTCTTCGGGAAAATCGAAGATTTGACGGAAGGCGCGCACCTCGGCATCGTTGACGACGCCGTCAGCCTTCGCCATCTTGGCGGAGAGTGCGATAATCGCAACGGAAAAGGAAACCTTGCGCCGTGTCTCCGGGTCCCCTTCAAAGAGGGTGCGGATGGCTTCAACCACGCGTCCAAGCGCACCGCCTGCCGCGTCGCCGATTGCGCCGAGCAGCCGCTCCCACAGGGATGAAATTTGCAGACAGGCAAAATCGAACATCATGCCGTCAAGCATGACGGGATATTGCCGTGAATGCAATATGTCCGGCAGTGCTGCGGCATTAACTTTTATTCATCTTTGCGACAGTTTTGCTTCAGGAACAAGAAGGGGGCAAACGGCACGGCCGGGGTTTTCCACAGGTGACGCAAGCGGACACAGGCAACTGATGGCCTCGATGCGGATTGAAACGATTATATTCCGTCAGTTTCCTCAAGCCGCTGAAAAGCCGCGAGAAATCGGCGTTTTTCTTGATAAATTCACTTTACACCTACACGCGGCTGTCGCATCCATTTGCCAGACATGTCTTTGAGTTTATGCAAAAAGGAGAGCCATGATGGCCAAACAGAAAGTCGCAATGCTGACCGCGGGTGGCCTTGCGCCCTGTCTCTCTTCCGCCGTCGGCGGCCTGATCGAGCGCTATAGCGACATTGCGCCTGAGATCGACATCGTGGCCTATCGCTCCGGTTATCAGGGCGTTCTTCTGGGCGATCGCATCGAGATCACCAGCGAGATGCGTGAAAAGGCCCCGTTGCTGCACCGATACGGCGGCTCGCCGATCGGCAACAGCCGCGTCAAGCTCACCAACGCCGCCGACTGCGCCAAGCGCGGACTGGTGAAAGAGGGCGACAATCCGCTTCGCGTCGCCGCCGAACGGCTGGCCGCTGACGGCATCACCATTCTCCACACCATCGGCGGCGACGATACCAATACGACAGCCGCCGACCTCGCCGCCTATCTCGGCGCCAACGGCTATAACCTCACCGTCGTCGGCCTGCCGAAGACTGTGGACAATGACGTGGTGCCGATCAAGCAGTCTCTCGGCGCATGGACAGCTGCCGAAGTTGGCGCGTCCTTCTTCGACAATGTCAGCAACGAACAGAGCGCTGCGCCGAAGACCTTCGTGATCCATGAAGTGATGGGCCGCCATTGCGGCTGGCTGACGGCGGCAACCGCGCGCGCCTATATCCAGAAGACCAGCGGCAATGAATATGTCGAAGGCCTGATGATGAACACGCAGATGAAGAATATCGACGGCATCTACCTGCCGGAAATGGCCTTCGACATCGAGGCGGAAGCCGAACGCCTGAAGGCGATCATGGACAGACACGGCTACGTTACACTGTTCGTTTCCGAAGGTGCCGGCCTTGATTCCATCGTTGCCGAACGGGAATCGTCTGGCGAAGCCGTCAAGCGCGACGCCTTCGGCCATGTGAAGATCGACACCATCAATGTTGGTGGCTGGTTCCAGAAGCAATTCGCCGGCCTCATCGGCGCCGAACGCTCCATGGTGCAGAAGTCGGGCTATTTCGCCCGGTCCGCGCCCGCCAATGGCGCTGATCTGCGGCTCATCCAGGGCATGGTCGATCTCGCCGTCGAAAGCGCGCTCAACAAGGTCTCCGGCGTCACCGGCCATGATGAAGATCAGAACGGCAAATTGCGGACGATCGAGTTTCCGCGTATCAAGGGCGGAAAGCATTTCGACCTTTCTGCAAAATGGTTTACCGAAGTGATGGAACACGTCGGTCAACCGTTCACAGCGGCCTAATTTTACGATAGGCTAATTAATGCGGTGACAGGGAGGGCAAGGAGGAAAAGAATGTCTGGACAGGCCTGGCTGATTTTTTGTGCAGCATGTGCCGTTGTGTTCGCACTTCCCTCTCCCCTTGTATTCTCTGTCGCCTCTTATGCCGCCATCCGCGGCAAAAAGACCATCTTCGCCTCCGTTAGCGGCGGAGCGCTCGGCGTCGTCACGGCCATGACGATTTCGGCCATTCCGGTGGCCGGTCTGGCCTATCTGCCGCAATCCTTCCTGGGCATAGTGCAATGGGCCGGCATCGGCTGGCTGATGCTGTTCCTGTTGTGGACTTTTGCGACACCCGCCGCCCAGGCGGCCAATGCCGATAACGACAATCTGCCGGGCAAATCATGGAGCGGCATTTTCCGCGATTCTTACGCCATTGCCGCGTTGCGCCCGCGTTACTTCACATTCTTTCTGGCGCTGTTACCGCAATTCATTTCCACCTCCGGCAACGCCGTGGAAACGCTGGCGGCGGCGCAGGCCGCAATCCTGCTTTTAGCGCTTGCCGTTCTCACCGCACAGGCGCTGTTTGCCGGCTCAACGCTGGCGCTGGTGCGCCGCATGTCGGGCGAGAAGAAAATCCGGCCAAAATACCGCACCCACTTCATTTCCGGCCGCGCCGTCAGCGCCGGTTACAGGCGCATCGCAGCCTGAAAAACCGGGATGCCACGTCCCGGCTTGCCGCTATCCTTACAATAGGTTAATGAAGGCTCGACGGGACACTGCCTGCTTCGCTTGACGCGGGGGTATCGAGAGACAGGCATAACGAAGGCGGCAACATGCGAAATTCGGGCAAATTCCGCGGAAGAAGTGCACTTCTTCTGTCTTCCACCGTGGGTCTGGCATTGGCATTAAGCGGCTGTACCAGCGTCGAATATACCGCGAAGGAAGGTCCGAACGGCCCGAAAATCGCAACAGTCAACCCCGCTACGGCACCCGCCCAGGCATCGACGCAGACGGCAGCAGCCGAAACGGTACCCGGCGCAACAGCCGCCGCACCGGCGACCCAGACCGCTGATGCGGCAACCTCTTCCCAGCCTGCAGCACTTCCCACCGCAGTCGCCGTCAAGGGCGGACGCGTGGCCCTGCCGCCGGCCTCTGAAATCGCAGCGGCAGCCGCCATTAACGCGCAGATGCAACCGCAGCAGAATGAAGTCGCCCAGGCGACGGTGATGACATCCGCGCCGACCACGGTCGCGGCCCTCGCGCCGACAGGCGTCACTCCGGCAGCAGCCGCGATTGCTACCGCTGGCTCAGCGGCACAGCCGGCCATCCACAACGCCGCAGCCGATCTGCCGCAGGTCGTTGCCGTAAAGGGCAGCTTCCCGCCCGCACCGCCGCCGCCCGGTTCGCCTTCCATCGGCACTGAACTGACGGCGGAACGAAAAGTCATTCCGTTGCCAAAGCCGGACAGCACGGTTCTTGCCTACGCCTCTGGCCCCACCAACGCCGCCCTTGCCGCCATCCGACAGAACGAAGCGATGACGACGCCGCTCAAGGCAGCGCCAGCCGGACGCGAGAAGCTGAGCGGTCTTATTTCCAAATATGCCGTCATGTATAATGTGCCGGAAGATCTGGTTCACCGCGTTGTGCAGCGTGAAAGCATGTACAATCCCGGCGCCTATAACAGCGGCAACTTCGGCCTGATGCAGATCAGGCACGCCACGGCCCGCTCCATGGGCTTCGATGGCCCTGCCTCCGGTCTGTTCGATGCTGAAACCAACCTCAAATACGCCGTCAAATATCTGAGCGGCGCATGGGTGGTGGCCGACAACAACCGCGACAACGCGGTCCGTCTTTATGCCCGCGGTTATTATTACGATGCCAAGCGCAAGGGCATGCTGCACGTTCTGCGGAAGTAATAGCCTCCGGCTCGGTTGGAAACGCCGTGTAACCCTACGGCTTCTCTGAAGATATGACGCAAACCTATCCTCCGTCATGCTCGGGCCTGTCCCGAGCATCTGCAACCGTCTGATTTTGTCATGGTGATTGGATCCTCGGGACAAGCCCGAGGATGACGCCGCCCGTGATGACTGCCTTATCGATAATCTCAGGCGTAGGCAGGTTTCCCACCGTCTTTCTGATTCGTTGCTTTCACCCACAGCCCCTGTCATCAAACTGTAGCGTCACGGCTGTAGACGCCTCTCAATCGACTGAGAGGTGAACATATGACGAGTGCGGCACCCAAGACCGGCTTCAGCAAAAACACGAAACTGAAGTCCGCATTGCTCCAGCACAAGGCACTCTCGAAAAGCGGCCTTTCAGAAAGGTTCTTCGGAGTTCTTTTTTCCGGTCTCGTTTATCCGCAAATCTGGGAAGACCCGGAAATCGACATGGAAGCGATGGAGCTTGGCGAAGGCCACCGGGTCGTCACCATCGGTTCGGGCGGCTGCAACATGCTGGCCTATCTCTCCCGCAACCCTGCCAGCATCGATGTGGTGGATTTGAACCCGCATCACATTGCCCTCAACAAGCTGAAGCTCGCCGCCTTCCGCCACCTGCCTGCCCATCAGGACGTCGTGCGTCACTTCGGCCGCGCCAATACGCGCAGCAACAGCCATGGTTACGACCGCTTCATCGCTGACCATCTCGACGATACGACCAAGGCCTACTGGTCGAAGCGTACCCTCTCCGGCCGCCGCCGCATCTCAGTGTTCGACCGGAACATCTATCGCACCGGCCTGCTTGGCCGTTTCATCGGCGCCGGCCATTTGATGGCGCGCCTGCACGGCGTGAAACTCACTGAAATGGCCAAGACCCGCACGCTGGACGAACAACGCCAGTTTTTCGACAGCAAGGTCGCCCCCCTGTTCGACAAGCCGGTGGTGCGCTGGCTGACGAAGCGTAAAAGCTCTCTGTTCGGCCTCGGTATTCCGCCCCGTCAATATGACGAGCTGGCGAGCCTTTCCTCTAACGGCACGGTTGCCGCCGTGCTCAAGGAACGGCTGGAAAAGCTTGCCTGCAACTTCCCGCTCAGCGACAATTATTTCGCCTGGCAGGCCTTTGCGCGCCGTTATCCCGAGCCACATGAAGGCGCCCTGCCCGCCTATTTGAAGCCGGAATATTACGAGACGATCCGTAATAATACGGCCCGCGTCGCCGTGCACCACGCCACCTATACCGAGCTTCTTTCCAAAAAGCCGGCAAGCGGCGTTGATCGCTACATTCTCCTCGACGCGCAGGATTGGATGACGGACGGGCAACTCAACGAATTGTGGTCGCAGATCAGTCGCACAGCCGCTCCCGGCGCACGCGTCATCTTCCGCACCGCCGCCGAAAAGAGTGTTATCGAAGGCAGGCTCTCCACCGACATTCGCAACCAGTGGGTCTATCTCGAAGAGCGCTCGCAAGAGCTGAACGCCATGGATCGATCGGCCATTTATGGCGGTTTCCATATCTACCAGAGGGCTATGGCATGAAAACCATTGGCGAGAATGTGGGTCTTGCAGACAGCGCGCATGCGGGCCTGATGGACCGCATGTATCGCCACCAGCGGCATATCTACGATATCACCCGCAAATATTACCTTCTGGGCCGCGACAGGACCATTTCCGGCCTCGATGTGCCCGATGGCGGCACGCTGCTGGAAGTTGGCTGTGGCACGGGCCGTAACCTGCTTTTGGCCAGCCGGAAGTTTCCGCAGGCAAAACTCTTCGGCCTCGATATCTCATCCGAAATGCTGCTGACCGCGTCGGAAAATTTCGCCGGCAAGGCGGAGCGCCCCATTCTGCGCGTGGCCGATGCCACTGCCTTTCGCGCCGCTGAATTCGGCCAGCCCGACGGTTTCGACCGCGTCATGATCCCCTACGCGCTGTCGATGATACCGGAATGGGAAAAGGCGGTCGAACAGGCGCTCACGGCGCTCAAACCGGGCGGTTCCCTGCATATTGTCGATTTTGGCCAGCAGGAACAATTACCGAAGTGGTTCCGCACCCTTCTGCAGGCATGGCTTAACCGTTTCCACGTGACGCCACGCGCCAATCTTCGTTATGTTCTGGCCAATATGGCTGGCCGCTTTGACGGTAATCTTGAATTTGAAGAGATCGCCCGCGGTTACGCGTGGCGGGCCGTCATCACGCTTCCGATCGCCGAAGTGCAGCCGAAAATCAGCCGGATGCTGGCGGACGCCTGATTCTCGAAAAAGATTCCGGCGCCTCCGCAGGAACAGGGGTGCGCTGCCAACGCGCGGCGTACCACTTGCGAATCCTTGCCGTTATTCCCGCCACCACACCACAAATCGCTTCAAATCCAGCGACTTGCAATGTCGAAAAGGGCCATTGCCCCTTGCCATATCAATTTGTTTACCATGTTATGGGTAAATCGGGAGATGCGCCGCGCCATGTTGCGGCTGCGGGATGGGCAACAACACTTTCATCAGGGTTCCAATGCGGCTGCGTTTTTCGGCACTATTGTCGGCTTTGCTCTTGATCGGCGGCTGCACGTCCACGAGTTACGACCTGCTTGAAACCGCATCCGTTTCCAAGCCGAAATTCGCCGATACCGACCCACAGGATTTCGGCATGAATAACCCGCATCGCCACGAGGTGCACGGTATCGACGTGTCCAAATGGAATGGCGATGTCGACTGGCAGACCGTGCGCAAGTCAGGTGTGTCCTTCGTCTTCATCAAGGCGACGGAAGGATCGGACCGCATCGATCCGAAATTCGGCGACCATTGGCGCAGCGCCGCAGCGGCGGATATCCTCCACGCGCCCTATCATTTCTATTATTTCTGCTCGACGGCCGATGCTCAGGCCGACTGGTTCATTCGCAACGTGCCGAAGGAAGCCGTCACCCTGCCGCCGGTTCTCGACGTCGAATGGAACCCCGCCTCCCCCACCTGCAAGACAAGGCCCGCACCCGGCATCGTCCGCGCCGAGATGCAGCGTTTCATGGATCGCCTCGAAGCCCATTACGGCAAGCGCCCGATTATCTACACCTCTGTTGATTTCCACCGCGACAATCTCGTTGGCCAGTTCAAGAATTACCATTTCTGGGTGCGCTCCGTCGCAGCCCATCCGGCCAAGATCTACGAAGAACGCCAATGGGCCTTCTGGCAATATACGGCAACCGGCGTTGTGCCCGGCGTAAACGGCCCGACCGATATCAATGTTTTTGCCGGCAGTGAGAAAAACTGGCGGAAATGGGTCGCTTCCGCCAAATAAACACGGCCAAGAAGCAACACATTCGAAAAAACCGCGTTCTCACCTGTCGTCTGGCTGCGAGACCCGTTTTTTTGTCGCAAACATATGGGTAAAGCGGGCCTACAACCCATTGAGGAAATTCCCATGTCTACCTTCCGGTCGCGCAGCATCATTTTTGCCGCCGCTTTGTCGCTTCTTTCCACTGGCTCCGCCCTTGCCACGCCGCCCGTTGCCTCGCCTGACGATCCCAAGCAGGTCGCCTGCGGCGGTGATCTCGGCGCATTTCTCGAGGGCGTGAAAGCCGATGCGCTGGCCAAGGGCATTCCGGCCGACGCGATCCAGAAGGCGCTTGCCGGCGCGCAGATCGACCCGAAAGTGCTTTCGCGTGACCGTGCACAGGGCGTCTTCCGCCAGACCTTCCTGGAATTCTCCCAGCGCACCGTCAGCCAGGCCCGTCTCGATATCGGCCGCAGGAAGCTGCAGGAGCTCTCCTCCACCTTCGCTCGCGCCGAAAGTGAATACGGCGTACCGGCTGGCGTCATCGCCGCGTTCTGGGCCATGGAAACCGACTTCGGTGCCGTTCAGGGTGATTTCAACACCCGCAATGCACTGGTGACCCTCTCGCATGATTGCCGCCGCCCGGAACTTTTCCGTCCGCAGCTGCTGGCGCTCATTGAAATGGTCCAGCATGGCGATCTCGACCCCGCCGCCAACACCGGCGCATGGGCCGGTGAAATCGGCCAGGTGCAGATGCTGCCCAAGGACATCATCGCCTTCGGTGTTGATGGTGACGGCAACGGCCACATCAACGTCAAGGATAGCGCCCCGGATGCCATCCTGACCGCTGCAAAATTCATCCAGCATCTCGGCTTCAAGAAGGGCGAGCCGTGGATTCAGGAAGTCTCCCTACCGGAAAACCTGCCATGGGAAAAATCCGGCCTCGGCGGTCCGCTCACCGCCGGTGAATGGTTTGCGCTTGGCGTGACGCCGCGTGACGGCAACAAAAACTTCGCTTCCCTGCCCGCAGCCCTCATCATGCCGCAGGGCCGCAAGGGGCCGACCTTCATCACCTATCCGAATTTCAACATCTATCTGGAATGGAACCAGTCGTTCATCTACACGACTTCGGCGGCCTATTTCGCCACCCGCCTGATGGGTTCGCCCGTCTACAATAAGGGCAATCCCGAGCCGGGCTTTGATGACGCGACGATGAAGCAACTTCAGACCAAGCTTGAGGCACGTGGACACAATGTCGGCAAGGTCGATGGCATCCTGGGTTCCGGCACCCGTGTCGCCATCCAGAAGGAACAGCAGCGCCTCGGCATGCCCGCGGATGGCTGGCCGTCGGCGGCTCTTCTGCAGGCGCTTTAAGCAATCTTAACGGCGCCGTCAGGCCTTTAATCTGTCCGCCGGAATCAAGGCGAAATCGTTAATCTCGACTGGATGACTGGGGATAACACCCCGGTCATTTACTTTTTTTAAACATATGAAGCACTGCGTGAAAGAGAAATAATCTTTTATTTTCAGATAATTACAGAATCTTCTTTTTTATGCCGCCTCAAAGCGTGCTGCACTGCATCACAGAAACCGCTTTTCAACTGCCACAAAACGGTCATATTATCGAACCTGTCAACAACAGGAGGCACCCATGGGACTTACAAAATCTCTCAATGCCTTGGCAGTCGGTTTGGCGTTTTTGTTCGTAGCGATGATGCTTTTCATCTGACGAGACGTGAAGACCAAACGCAGATAAGAACCGTAGATGACACGAATTTAAAAAGCGCAGATCCTTTCGGGTCTGCGCTTTTTTCATGTCGAAAATAGAGTTTTTAAATCAGGCCGCGCTGCGGCGCAGGCGTTCCAGCCCGAGATTTTCAAGCACCGCATTGACTAGCGGCGCGCGGTTCATGGTGTAGAGGTGGAACTCGTTCACGCCGCGCCGCTGCAGATCGGCGATCTGCTCTGCGGCAACCTCGGCGGCCACGCGGGCGCGCCCTTCAAGGTCATCATCATAACCTTCGAAACGCTCATCCAGAAAACCGGGAACGCTGGTGCCGCAGCGGCCGGCGAAACGCTTCAGCTGGGTCAGGTTCTGGATCGGCATGATGCCCGGCACCACCGGAATGGTGATGCCCGCCGCCGTCACCCGCTCCATATAACGCTCGAACACATCATTATCGAAGAAGAATTGGGTCAGCGCACGGGTGGCGCCATTATCCGCCTTGCGCTTCAGCATGTCGATGTCAACCGCCTCGCTTGCGCTTTCCGGATGTTTTTCCGGATAGGCCGAAACGGAAACCTCGAAATCGCCGATCTCGCGCAGGCCCTTCACCAGAGCTGCGGCGTTTTCGTAACCTTCCGGATGCGGCTTGTATGCAGTGCCGATGCCGGTGGAGGGATCGCCGCGCAGCGCCACGAAATGGCGCACGCCGGCATTGCGAAACTCTTCGACAACCTGATGCACATCGTCACGGCTGGCATCCACGCAGGTCAGATGCGCGGCGGTCGGCAGATGGCTGTCGCCGATCATCCGGCGCACAGCATCCAGCGTCGGCGCCTTGGTGGATCCGCCGGCGCCATAGGTGACGGACACGAAATCCGGGTTCCATTTTTTCAGCTCGGCAACCGTTTCCCAGAGATGGGTCTCCATCTCGGCATTCTTGGGCGGGAAAAACTCGAAAGATAACCGGATATCGCCATCGTGGCGCGCGGTTTCCGACCTCAACATATCATGCCCTCCGGGAGCCAAGTAAAACCGCCTCTTGCACCACATCGTCTGCCATCAGCAGCCGCTGGTCGCGGGCAACCCATATCGTCACGTCCAGAGCTTCGTCGGACGCTTTTTCAGAATGAAGATCAACGGCGCGGTCGGGCTCAAGCCCGGCCTTTTTCAGCCATTCTTCCATTAGCGGATGTGAAAAGCCGAGCCGCACATGCGCGTGCTCGTCGCGCAGATATTCGAAGGAATGCGGCGCCAGATCGATGACGATCAGCCGCCCACCCGGTCGCAGCATGCGTGCTGCCTCGGAAAGCGCGATTTCCGGCTGGTCGAGAAAATGCAGAACCTGATGGATGACGATCAGATCGAAATCCTGTCCTTCCAGCGGCAGGTTGAGAATATCGCCATGGCGGACGGACGCATTGACCACACCCGCCTTGTCGAGGTTGGCGCGCGCCACCGAAAGCATGTCGCGGCTGGCATCCACCCCGATCGCACGGCGATAGACGCCGCTCAGAAGCTGGAGGATGCGGCCAGTGCCCGTGCCGAGATCAAGCAGCGAATCGACGGGCGTGGTGCCAACCAGCTTCAGCAGCGCGCCTTCCACGGCCTCGTCGCTCACATGCAGGCGGCGCAGCTCGTCCCAGGCGGAAGCATTGCGGCTGAAATAATCCTGTGCACGTTCCGCCCGCACCCGCTTGACGGTGGCAAGCCGCTCGCTGTCACGCTGGAGAACGGCGTCGGAGGGCGATGCAGCGCCAAGCAGCTGCCTGATGACAACGGCGGGCTCACCATCCTGCCGCAGACGAAAATAGGCCCAGGCGCCTTCCTGATAACGCTCGATCAGCCCCTCTTCCGTCAAAAGCTTAAGATGACGGGAGATGCGCGGCTGCGACTGGCCGAGAATTTCGGTAAGATCGGTAACCGTCAGATCGCCGGCAGCCAGAAGCGCCAGCAGCCGAAAGCGCGTCGGTTCACCCGCCGCCTTCAGGAGATCCACCAATTTGTCCAAACCGAACGCCACGTCTGCTGCACCTCGCAAGCTAATCAACATATAAAGATATCTTTATGTCGATGTGGCGATCGATGCAAGCGCAAACTGTGCTGCACCTCCATCAAGTCCACTTATTACACGAGAAAAGGCCCGCTTTGCGGCGGGCCTTTTTGAAGAGATATGGAAAGGGATCAGCGCGTCAGGCGCTTGTAGCTCACCCGGCCGGGCTTGATGCTTTCCGGGCCGAGACGGCGGACCTTGTCCTTTTCGTAGTCTTCGAAGTTGCCTTCGAACCATTCCACATGGCTGTCACCCTCGAAAGCGAGGATGTGGGTGGCCAGGCGGTCGAGGAACATGCGGTCGTGGCTGATGATAACGGCGCAACCGGCAAAGGCTTCCAGCGCTTCTTCAAGCGCCGCCAGCGTTTCCGTATCAAGGTCGTTGGTCGGTTCGTCGAGCAGCAGCACGTTGCCGCCGGCCTTCAGCATCTTGGCGAGGTGAACGCGGTTGCGCTGACCACCCGAGAGATTGCCGACCTTCTGCTGCTGATCGCCGCCCTTGAAGTTGAAGGCGCCGCAATAGGCGCGCGAATTCACTTCGAACTTGCCGAGCTTGATGATGTCGTTGCCGCCGGAGATTTCCTCCCAGACGGTCTTGTCACCTGCCAGCGTATCGCGGCTCTGGTCGACATAACCCAGCTGTACCGTTTCACCGACAGTCACCGAACCGCTATCGGGCTGTTCCTGACCGGTGATCATGCGAAACAGGGTGGTCTTGCCCGCACCGTTCGGACCGATGACGCCGACAATACCGCCCGGAGGCAGCTTGAAGGTGAGGTTTTCGATCAGCACCCGGTCACCATAGGACTTGGTGAGGTTTTCCGCTTCGATAACGACACGGCCCAGACGCTCGGCGACCGGAATGACGATCTGCGCGTCGCCGGGACGACGGTTTTCAGCGGCTTCCACCAACTCGTCATAAGCGCGGATACGCGCCTTGGACTTCGTCTGGCGGGCCTTGGGGCTGGAAGCGATCCACTCCTGTTCGCGGCTGATAGCCTTCTGACGCGAGGCGTCTTCGCGGGCTTCCTGCTGCATGCGCTTGGCTTTCGCCTGCAGGTAAGCGGAATAGTTGCCTTCGTAAGGAATGCCGCGGCCACGGTCCAGCTCGAGAATCCAGCCGGTCACGTTGTCGAGGAAGTAGCGATCGTGGGTGATCATCATCACGGCGCCGGGATAGTCGCGCAGGTGCTTTTCCAGCCACGCGATGGTTTCGGCGTCCAGATGGTTGGTCGGTTCGTCGAGCAGCAGCAGGTCGGGCTGCGAAAGCAGCAGCTTGCAAAGCGCAACGCGGCGGCGCTCACCACCCGAAAGGCCGGTCACGGGTGAATCGCCGGGCGGGCAACGCAGGGCGTCCATGGCCATTTCGACCTGATTTTCCAGATCCCACAGGTTCTGGCTGTCGATCATGTCCTGAAGTTTCGCGCCCTCATCCGCCGTTTCGTCGGAATAGTTCATCATCAGTTCGTTGTAGCGGTCGACGATTGCCGTCTTGCTCGCAACGCCTTCCATGACGTTTTCCATCACGGTCTTGTTTTCGTCGAGCTTCGGCTCCTGCTCGAGATAACCGAGCGTCGCGCCTTCGGCGAGCCAGGCTTCACCGGTATATTCCTTGTCGAGACCGGCCATGATCTTCAAAACGGTCGACTTACCGGCGCCGTTCGGGCCGAGGATACCGATCTTGGCATCGGGGTAGAAGGAGAGATGGACGTTCTCCAGAACCTTCTTCGCGCCATAGGACTTGTTCAGCCCAGCCATGTGATAGATGAATTGACGTGCCATTGTAGCGAATGCTCCACATCGGAATTTTAAGAGTACGTATCGGGAAATTTGCCGCTATGTAGGGTAAATAGGACCGTGGGGCAACCTCTGGCACGATTATGACCCCATGATTATGACAAGCTGCGTGATGATACGATGGGTGCGATGATGAATGAGACGACGGACGACTCCGCCTTCAGCCGGATTGAAAGGCTGGACGCCCCCTCCGGCGCATCCATCGCCTTTCGCCACCAGCCCTCCGCTCTTTCTCCGGCGCGCGGCGTATTGATGGTTTGCCACGGGCTGGTGGACCATGCGGGCCGTTATCGTCGGCTTGCGGATGTGATGTCGAAGCAGGGCTTCGAGGTCTACGCCCACGACCATCGCGGCCATGGCCGCACGAAGGCTGCGGACGCGCCTCTCGGTCGCTTCGCTTGGAAGGACGGAGCAGGCAAGGTCGTCGCCGATGTCATGGCGATACGCCGGATGGTCGGCGAAAGGCACCCCGGCCTGCCGGTGGTCCTGTTCGGCCATTCCATGGGCGGTCTGGTGGCGCTCAACACCGCCGTCAGCCACCCGGATGCCTTTGATGGCCTCTCCATCTGGAATTCCAACCTCAATCCCGGCCTCATGGGCCGCGTCGCGCAGGTTCTGCTGCGGCTGGAAAAGATGCTGAAAGGCTCGGACGTGCCAAGCGCCATTCTGCCGAAAGCGACTTTCCGCGTCTGGAACGCCAGAATGCCGGAAAAACGCACCCATGCGGACTGGCTGAGCCACGACAAGGCGGCGGTGGACGCCTATGCGGAGGATCCGCTGTGCCAGTTCGAGGCCAGCGTCTCCCTCTGGCAGGATGTTTTCGAACTCTCCTATCGCGGCCCGAAACTCATGGAGCGCCTGCCGAAAACCCTGCCGATCCTTTTGATCAGCGGCGATCAGGACGCCGCCACCAACAACGGCAAGGAAATCGTCTGGCTTGCGGAGCGCTTTCGCGAGGCGGGCTTCAGCCATGTCGAGCATACGATCTACCGGGGCATGCGGCACGAGACCCTGAACGAAATCGGCTGGCAGGCCGTCGCGGCGGATTTCGCCGCCTGGTGCAGCCGCGTCGTCGGCGACTGAGGAGCCTTTGCCGAAACGGAATAAGTCCATGAGATAAAATCACATGCGGCAGGGCAAGCAGCAGTCTATAAACCGGCAGGCCGACAATACCGGGGGACAGATGACCGACATGCCGAACAGGAAACAGCCGCTATCCGGCATTCGCGTCATCGAGCTAGCGCGTGTTCTGGCCGGTCCCTGGGCGGGGCAGATGCTGGCCGACATGGGTGCTGACGTCATCAAGGTGGAAAACCCCGAGGGCGGCGACGATACCCGTACATGGGGGCCGCCCTTCGTTGAAGGCGCGGATGGAGAAAACCTCTCCGCCGCCTATTATCACGCCACCAACCGCGGCAAGCGCTCCATCGTCGCCGATCTGAAAACGCCGGATGGCTGCGAGCTGGTGCGCCGGCTGGTGCGCACCGCCGATGTCGTCATCGAGAACTTTAAGCGCGGCGGGCTTGCCAAATACGGCCTCGATTACGAGAGCCTGAAGGTGCTCAATCCGAAGCTGATCTATTGCTCCATCACCGGCTTCGGCCAGACCGGGCCCTATGCCGATTTCGCCGGTTATGACTATATCGTGCAGGGCATGTCGGGTTTTATGTCGATCACTGGCGAACCGGACGGCCAGCCGATGAAGGCGGGCGTCGCCGTCGCCGATATCTTCACCGGCATCTATTCCGTGACAGCCATTCAGGCGGCACTGATCCACGCCATTCGATCAGGCGAAGGCCAGCATATCGACATGGCGCTTCTGGATGTGCAGTCGGCCGTGCTCGCCAACCAGAACATGAACTACCTGATTTCCGGCAAGCCACCCGTCCGGCTCGGCAACGCGCATCCGAATATTTCCCCCTATGAAGTGGTGCCGACGGCCGATGGTTTCCTGATCCTCGCGGTCGGCAATGACGGTCAGTTCCGCCGCCTCTGCAACATCCTCGGCATTGGCGCAATCGCCGATGACGAGCGCTTTGCAACCAACAAGGCCCGCGTGGCGCACAAGGTGGACGTGCGACAGATCGTTTCCACCGAAACGCTGAAATGGCAGAAGCGCGATCTCTTGACCGTCTGCGAAAAGAATGCCGTGCCGGCCGGGCCTATCAACTCCATCGAGGAAATGTTCGCCGATCCGCAGATCAAGGCGCGGGGCTTGCGTGTCGATCTCGAAACGGAAGACGGCACCGTCATTCCCGGCGTGCGCACCCCCATTGTGCTCTCGCAAACCCCCTTGCGCTATGAACGCCCCAGCCCGAAGCTCGGTGAGCATCAGGCACAGGTGCTGGCCGAACTGGAAAACATCGAAAGGACCACCACGCCATGAAAACAACAGGCAATACCAGAACAGGTGGGCAATTGATCGTCGAAGCGCTGAAGGCCAACGGCGTCTCCCGCGTGTCCTGCGTTCCGGGCGAAAGCTATCTGGCCGTGCTGGACGCGCTTTATGAAAGCGGCATCGAAACCGTGGTCTGCCGCCAGGAAGGTGGCGCCGCCATGATGGCCGATACCTGGGGCCGGCTGACGGGCGAACCCGGCATCTGCATGGTGACCCGCGGCCCGGGTGCCACCAACGCCTCGGCCGGCCTGCACATCGCAAGGCAGGATTCCATTCCGATGATCCTGTTCATCGGCCAGGTGCAGCGCGACGCCCGCGAGCGCGAAGCCTTTCAGGAAGTGGAATACCGCCGCGCCTTCACCGAATTCGCCAAATGGGTGGGCGAGATCGACGATGCGCGCCGTATCCCGGAATTCGTCACCCGCGCCTTCACTGTTGCCACCTCCGGTCGCCCCGGCCCGGTGGTGCTGACGCTGCCTGAAGACATGCTGGTGGAAGAGGTCGAAGCGCCCGAGGCAAAGCCCTATACACCCGTCGAGGCACATCCCGGCCCGTCACAGATGGCCGCCTTCGCAAAAATGCTGGGCGAGGCAAAACGTCCGATCTTCATCATCGGCGGCACCCGCTGGTCCGAGGAAAGCGTGGCGACCTTCAGGGCATTTGCCGAAAATCACAAGCTGCCCATCGGCTGTTCCTTCCGCCGCCAGATGCTGTTCGATCACCTCAGCCCCTCCTATGCCGGCGATGTCGGCATCGGCATCAACCCGGCGCTGGCAAAGGAGATCAAGGAATCCGATCTCGTGGTTCTGCTCGGCGGCCGCCTCTCCGAAATGCCCTCCTCCGGTTATACGCTCATCGACATTCCCTACCCGTCGCAGAAACTCATCCACATCTATCCGGAAGCCGAAGAGCTTGGCCGCGTCTATCGCCCCGATCTCGCAATCTGCGCTGCGCCGGACAATTTCGTCACCGCCCTCTCCTCCATCTCGCTTTCAGCCAATGCCGCCTGGGCAGACCGCACGGCCGCCATGCATCAGGCTTACCTCACCTGGTCGACCCCGCCGCAGACCGGCCCGGGTGCGGTGCAGATGGGTCCGATCATGGACTGGATCGAAGCCAATGTGCCCGAGGATGCGATCTTCACCAATGGCGCGGGTAACTACGCCACCTGGGTGCACCGTTTCCACCGTTTCCGCCGCTTCAACACGCAATCGGCGCCAACATCAGGCTCGATGGGTTATGGCCTGCCGGCGGCAGTCGCCGCCAAACATCTGTTCCCGGAGCGTGAGGTGATCTGCTTTGCCGGTGATGGTTGTTTCATGATGCATGGGCAGGAATTCATCACCGCCGTCCGTTATGGACTGCCGATCATCACCGTCCTGGTCAATAATGGCACCTACGGCACCATCCGCATGCATCAGGAACGGGAATATCCAGGCCGTGTCAGCGGCACCGATCTCGTCAATCCGGATTTCAACGCTTTTGCGAAGGCCTATGGCGGCCACGGCGAAACGGTGGAAAAAACCGAGGACTTCGCCGCCGCCTTCGAACGCGCGCGGGCAAGCGGCAAGCCGGCCATCATCGAGGTGAAGCTGGACGCCGAGGCCATCACGCCAACGCGCACGCTGACGCAGATCAGAACCCGGGCCTGATATCGCCCTTCGATATTGGTGATGGACACGGCTTCGGCATGGTGTAAATCCTGACGCTCGCACGACGTCATCCTCGGGCCTGTCCCGAGGATCCAATCACGTATCGTAAAATTCATCGGTTGCAGATGCTCGGGACAGGCCCGAGCATGACGAAAGAGAGGTTTAACACTTCTTTCAGCAGCCCTTCGGATCAGGAAACGACATGCCGGATGCAGCCCCTCCCGTCATCACCCCACGCGGCGCGAAGATCGAGCCCTCGGCCGGCGCACCTTTCGAGGCCGTGCGCGTGGCCCGCGATGTGCTGCACACATCCCGCACGGCAGCGCTCGCTACCCTCGATCCGGTCAGCGGCTATCCTTATACGACTGCCACCAATATCGGCATCGAGCCTGATGGTACGCCGTTCTTCTTCGCGGCGGGCCTGACGCTGCACGCCCGCAACATGGAGGCAGACCCGCGCATCTCGCTGACGCTCGCCCCCTTCGGCAAGGGCGATGCGCTGACGCTGCCGCGGCTGACGCTGGTGGGGAAAGCGGAACTGATCGACCCGGCTGAGGTGCCGCTTGCGAGACAGCGCTACATCGCCCGCTATCCCAAGGCGAAACTTTACCTCTCCCTTCCCGACACGAGGCTTTACCGGCTGCGAACGGAAGGCGTACAGATCAACGGCGGCCCGGCCCGCAATGCCAGCAACATCACCCCCGCCGATCTGCGCACGGAGCTTTCCGGCGCGGCGGAACTGATGGCGGTGGCGCAAAGCGAAGCGACCCGCCTCAATGCCATCAAAGGCGAAGCGGCCCGGCTCGCCGTTCTGGCCGGCGCGAAGGCCGGTCGCTGGACGATCACCTCCATTGACCCTGATGGCATCGATCTCGCTTCGGCCAGCGATCTGGCCCGGCTGTGGTTTGCGGGGCGGGTGACGACGTTGAAGCAGTTTGAGAAGGCGCTTGCTTTGCTTGTGAAATGAAGGGCGCAAACGACTCATAAACCTGGGACAATCGTCTCTCTTCCGTCATGCTCGGGTCTGTCCCGAGCATCTGCCACCTATCAAGTTGTGATACGTGAGTGGATCCTCGGGACAAGCCCGAAGATGACGAAACGAGCGTTTCGAATTTCCCATCAAAAAAGGCCGGGCTGCATTCCGCGACCCGGCCTTTCTCAGAAAACTCAGACGGATGCTCAGAGAGCAGCAGTCACGATGAACTCAACCTTGTAGTCCGGGGTAGCAAGCGCTGCTTCGCTGGTGGCGCGGGCCGGCGGGTTTGCCGGGTCGATCCAGCCTTCCCAGACGGCATTCATTTCACCGAAGGTGGACATGTCGGAGAGATAGATGATCGTCTGCAGGACTTTCGACTTGTCGGAACCGGCAGCTGCCAGCAGGCGATCGACTTCCGCCAGCGCCGACTTGCTCTGTTCCGTCACGCTCGTACCCTCGCCGACCTGGCCGGCCAGATAGACGGTGTTGCCGTGTACGACGGCGCCGCTCATGCGCTTGCCCGGCTCGATACGCTTGATGGTCATGGAAAACTCCTGTTGATTGGCATTAAAATAGAACGATGCGCGGAAAATCAGCCGCGCAGGTGATGGGTCTTTTCGTAGATCGCCGTGGAGCGCGCACCGGAACGGCAATAGCCAAGCATCGGGCGCTGCAATTCATCGAGCGCATCCACCATGCCGGCAACGGCATCGGCGTCGACGCCATAGCGACCAACCGGTACATGCATGATGGTGAGGCCAAGTTGCTCTGCGCGCTCGGCAATATCGGCGAAAAGCGGCTGGCCGTCTTCTTCGCCGTCAGGGCGGTGGCAGACGATCGACTTGAAGCCGAGTGCCTTGACCTCATCCAGATCGGCGACGCTGATCTGTCCCGTTACCGAATATTCGTCGTCTATGCGCCTGATATCCATGTCTGCCTCCGCTGAAACCGGCGTCCGCGCCGCTGGCTGTCACCCTTCAAAATCCGCATCCGATGTAAGCGGTCAAAACCCCTGCGTCAATGACGGCGCACCGTCATTCGGCATGGCATTCGCTACGGCATTCAGAGGATTGAAAAGCGCAGACCGAACCTGCGGCTTTCACCCGGCTGGAGAATATTGAACTCGCCGGCGGTCTCAAGCTCGCTCCGCCCAACCCAGCGATGCGAAACCGGCTCGATGCCGAGCACATTGGCGGGGTCCTGCTGGTTGCGCCACATCTGGAGATAGGGCAGCGTCTCCGTGCGAAAACGCACGGTCAGCGTCTTCCCGCCGATGGCCGCAATCGGGCCAAGCTTCAATTCCGCCAATTCGTCCTTGCCGGCAGAGACGCAGAAAACAGTTCCTGGCTCCTCGCCGAAACGCCAGCCATGGCCGCCACCTTCAAGCATGGCGCCTTCAAGCCGCACGGCGTCGTCAAACAGGCGCGCGCCGACATTCATGTGATACATCAGAAAGACCGGAATCGGCCGCGAACTCGTATTGACGATCCGGTCGTCAAGGCTGACCTCGCCGCTTTCACCATCGATGCGCCATGTCCGTTCCAGAAGTGCGGTGCCGCCATCGGCAAGCTTCACGGGAACCTCCACACGCGCCAGCGCATTGGACTCATGAACGTCGAAAGCGATGATCGTCGCGGGATGCGAGGAAAAGGACCCATGCAACGGATATCGACGCCCCTCGCCGTCACCGTCGATCAGTTCGGGATGACGGATATGATCCGGACCGCAGGTGAAGAGAAAGCCCTCCAGCGAATGGTCGATGCGTGCATCCCCATCATCGGGAATGGCGCGGCCGGGCGCGATGTCAGTGCCATCGACGATACAGGAACCAATATCGAAAACAGAGGTTTCATCGAGGAAAATATGGGGCGATCTGCCAGCCTGAAACGAACGCAAGACAACCTCTCCTGTGGCAGTAAAAACGCATGAATCACGGAAACGCTACTAGCCGTGACGGAAATTAAGATTGCATTAACCGCGAATTCACCTTTTTCACAATAGGGTCAAGATTGCGGTGTGTTTATGGGCGAACGAAGCAAGGATAGCAGAATCGTGAAACAGTTTCTTAACGCAGCTCTGGGTCTGACAGTCGCGGTAGTGGCGGCTTTCGCCCCGCTACAGGCTGGCGCGCAGCAGCGTTATGGCGACCAGCAGACGATGCTGGTAACACCTGACGGTCGCGTGCTCGACTTCATGCCAGAGCGCAGCGACATCGTCATCAGCCGCGATGCGATGGGTCGCACGGTGTTTTACGACCAGTACGGCAATCTGCTGGCCACTGAAATGCCTTCCGGCTATCAACAGCGGCAGCAGGCGCGCCAGCAGCGCGACACCACCTATTATCCGCCCGCCCCCGGCGGCCAGTACCGTGAGCCACCGCGCGATTACGGTTATCAGGACAATGGCAGCGTGCGTGATTATCGCGAATATCGCGGTGATGGCTCCGGCGACAATGTCTATACCGGCTCAGTTCCCGGCCCCGGCGCGGTGGAAAGCGGCCCGCTCGGCCAGCCCATGCCCGGCGAAAGCACCACGGCCGCCGTCCCACAACCCGATCACCTGATCGAACGCCACACCCCGGTGACCACACCGGTCAACCGTTCGCGGCAGGAGATCGTCGCGCTCCAGACCTTCCTCGACCGCGAAGGCATCTCGCCCGGCGTTATCGACGGCAAGATGGGTGACAACGTCAACAAGGCGATTGCCGCCTGGCAGGACATGACGGGCGAAAAGCTCGACCCGAACAATTCCGACGACATTCTGGAGCGCCTGCGGTCCTCCGGCGGCATGCCCATCGTCGACTACACCATCACCGCCGCCGATGCGGCCGGTCCCTATGTGGCGTCGATTCCGGATGACTATGCTGAAAAATCGCAGCTGCCCGCCTTGTCCTTCACAAAGACTTCGGAAGCGCTCGCCGAACGTTTCCACATGGATGAGAACTATCTGAAGGAACTGAACCCCGGCATCGATTTCTCCGTGCCCGGCACGATCATCAAGGTCGTCAATCCGGGTGACGCGAAAAAGGGACAGGTGGCCCGCATCGTCGCGCATAAGGGCATCAAGCAGGTCTTCGCCTATGGCGAGGACGGCAATCTGATCGCCGCCTACCCGGCCACCATCGGCTCCACGGACACGCCTTCCCCGAGCGGCACGCATACGGTCGAGCGCATCGCGCTCAATCCGGGCTACACCTATAATCCGAAGATCAACTTCAAGCAGGGCCAGAACGACAAGATACTGCAGATCCCGCCGGGTCCGAACGGTCCGGTCGGCACGGTCTGGATTGCGCTGTCAAAGCCGACCTACGGCATTCACGGCACACCGGAACCCTCGAAGATCGGCAAGACCAACAGTCACGGCTGTATCCGCCTGACCAACTGGGATGCGACCGAACTGGCGAAAATGGTCCGCGCCGGCGTTGTGGTCGAATTCGCGGAATAATCGACCGGAAGAAAAGAAAAGCCCGGCGGATTGTGGTCCGCCGGGCTTTTTTTCATTTAATCGCGTTTCAGTCGCGTTTTTCCGTGAGGAAATATAGAAGGGCCGCGACCGGCAAGGCGAAGCCGATCCACGAGGCCGCGCCCCATTCTCCGACCGCATAAGCCCAGCCACCCACGGCGGAACCGATGGCGCCGCCCATGAAAAACGTCGCCATATAGATGCCGTTCAGGCGGCTGCGGAATTCCGCCCCGAGCGTGAAGATGGCGCGCTGGCCAAGCACCAGATTGGTGGTGACGCCGAAATCCAGAACGATTGCCGCAACCACCAGAATGGCGAGCGCCAGATGCGACCCTTCGGGCGCAAGATGCGTGACGGCGAAGGAAAGCGCCACCGCCACCAATGCAAGGAAAGTTGCCGCACGGGTCCAGCCGCGATCAGCCATCCGCCCTGCAATTGGCGCAGCCACGGTGCCCGCAGCACCGGCAAGCGCAAAAAGCGCAATCTCACCCTGGCTCAGGTTGAAATGCGGTCCGCTCAGATAAAGCGGCGTCGTGGTCCAGAACAGGCTGAACGCTGCAAACAGGAAGGCATGGTAGATCGCCCGCCGCCGCAGGATCGGCGTGTGGAGGGCAAGCCTTCCCATCGAGGCCATCAGCGAGCCATAACCCAGCCGTGCCTCCGGCATACGGGCGGGCAGAAGCCGGAAAAGCACCACTGCAAGAAGCGCCATGACTGCCGCCGACGTGAGAAACACACCGCGCCACGAAACCACTTCCGACAGCAGGCTGGATACCGGCCGCGCCAGCATGATGCCGGCCATCAGCCCGCTCATGACATTGCCGACCACCCGCCCGCGAATGGCGTGCGGCGCCATGTGGGCGGCATAGGGGACGATAACCTGCACCGCCACCGAACTGACGCCCACCAGGAAGGCCGCGATGAGAAACGGAGCCGCATGCGGCGCGAATGCCGCAGCCACAAGGGAAAGCACCGCCATCGCGACAGAACTCACCACCAGCCTGCGATTTTCGATGAGATCGCCGAGCGGCACGACGAACAGCAGGCCGACACCGTAACCGATCTGCGTCAGGGTCACGATCAGCCCGGTGGCGCCGGCGGAAAGACCAAGCTCCGCCCCGATGATGCCGGCAAGCGGCTGGGCATAATAAAGATTGGCGGCAATCAATCCGCAGGCTGTCGCCAACAGAAAGGTCAGAGCCGGGGACATGGATGTTGCCTCAACATCCTCCCCTTCAATTACACGCGTCGTCATCATCTTCTCCAATATGGAAACATTCGTTTCCTAAATAGTCACAAAATCACTAGGCAAGTTTCATGGCGATATCCACCACGGCCACCATGTCTTTGAGGCTGCGCCCTGTCTTTCCCACCACACGCATGCCGTACATCATGCACAGCATCGCCCGGGCGAGATCATCGGGATCGGCCTTCGAATGCACCGAACCATCCTTCTGCCCTTCGGCAACGAGACGGGCGACAATCCGCTCCCTCGCCTTCACGGCCCGCTCGACCACGACGGCAATATCATCATCCAGCGCCGCCAGATCGGCAGCAGCACCGACAACAAGGCATCCATCAGAGCCGGCACCGCCATGCGACCGTTCCGCATAGAACATCAGCCCTGCCCTCAGGCGCTCGTTACCGGTATTGTAACCGGCCACCGCCGCCTCGAAACGCTCGGTCTGCACAATCCTGTAGCGTTCCATCGTGGCAATAAAGACGGCCTTTTTGTCCTTGAAGGCCTTGTAAAGACTGCCCTGTGCCAGCTCCATCGCATCGGTAAGATCACCCACGGAGGTGGCGTGATAACCGCGCCTGGAAAAAACCCTGATCGCACCATCGAGCGCTCGGTCGATATCGAACTCACGCGGCCTGCCGCGATGGCGCTGTTCCTCGGACTGGTTGTGGCTGATATTGCTCATGGTCGGAATATAGGAAACGATCATTTCCAAATCAAGAAAATAATGAAGCTGACAGGAAAAGGCCGTGACCGCACTCGGGCGAGCCAAACGGCAGTCGAGCATCTGAAACATCATCCCGCCTCTGCGGCGATGAACACCGCAGACGGGGCGAACGTTGAAAACAGTGTCTCAGGCGGCTTTGCGGGTGAAGAGGCGCGCGGGTGGCGTGCCGAGCCGCAACAGGCGTTTTGGCAGCAGGCCAAGCACTTCGCCGGCGAATGCTCTGGCATTCTCGACCGCCTTGTCGATATTGCTCACCTTGTTCTTATCGAGACAGAGAAGCGTGCCGCCAAGATCGAAAATATCGCGATAGGCCGCTCTCTCGACAATCGGCGTATTGAGAACCGAAACATTCTTTTCCGCCAGCAGCATCTTGACGAGCAGCAGCGAGCGCGTCGCCACCATGGCGTTCACCCGCGTCAGCACGATGGAATGGGCAATCTCCTTGCCCATCTTGCGCTTCAGGAATTCGATATGGTCCAGAACCTCGGCAGCGCCGCGCGCATCCATGGCGCAGCCCTGAACCGGGATCAGCACATGATCGGAAATGCCGAGAGCCATGGTCAAAAGCGGGCTTTTCGCACCTGGCAGATCGATGATGAAACAGTCGGTATTGGTTTTGTTTTCGCGAATATGGCCCTCGAGCGAGGCCATCGTCACATGCGAAATCACCGAGAGATTTTCGATCTCGCCGGACAATTCATGCCAGCGGGAAATCCACAATTGCGGATCGGCATCCAGAACCGTCACGCGGTGGCCGCTGCGGGCCAGTTCGGTCGCCAGAAGCAGCACGGCGGTCGTTTTTCCGGCGCCGCCCTTGGTATTGGCGAAAGTGATGACTGACATGACACCCCCTGTTGGTCAGAGCCGTTTCATGCTCATTCACGCACCGAAGCAATTCATGGTGCTTTCCGTAATCTTAACGAACAGGGTTAATAAAAGGCTAAGACGCTTATGCCGCGCAGCGAAAAGCCCGCGATCGGGTCATCGCGGGCTTCATGGATTAGGGGTCATGTCGTAGCTCGGTTCTGATGCAGGGCACGACGTTGCCGCTATTTTCTTCTCCCCGCCGGGGAGAAGGTGGCCCGAAGGGTCGGATGAGGGGGCAACGTCAGCGATAGACCGCACCCTTGCCCCCTCATCCCGCTGCCGCGACCTTCTCCCCGACGGGGAGAAGAAACATGCGGCACCCTCTCAACCTCTCACAAACTTGACGAATAAAGGTAGCTCCTTAAAAGCAGTCCTCGAACAATTTCCTGGTATTCTCCAGCGTCATCGGCACCGGATTGCCGCCGCAGCTCGGATCCTTGATCGCCTCCGCCGCCAGTTCGTCGATACGGTCCGGCTTGATGCCCATGGCGGTCAGGTTTTCCGGCACGCCGAGTTCCTTGCGAAGTTCCAGCACGTAGTCATAAAAGCCGTCGAAGCCGCCGGAGATACCGAGATAGGCTGCCGCGCGGGCAAACTTGTCCTCGATGGCCGGCCGGTTGAAACGCAGCACCGCCGGCATGACGACGGCATTGGTCATGCCGTGATGTGTGTTGTAGACCGCGCCGATCGGGTGAGAGAGCGAGTGAATGGCGCCGAGACCTTTCTGGAAGGCCACCGCCCCCATCGCCGCCGCCGCCATCATATTGGTGCGCGCCTCGATGTCAGTTCCGTCCTTATAAGCGCGCGGCAGGAATTCCTTGACGAGCCGCAGGCCCTCCAGCGCCACACCGGCGCTCATCGGATGATAGAAGGGCGAGGAATAGGCCTCGAGGCAATGGGCAAAGGCATCCATGCCCGTGCCCGCCGTGATGACCTTCGGCATGCCGACCGTCAGTTCCGGATCGCAGATGACGACGCCGGGCAAAAGCTTCGGATGGAAGATGATCTTCTTCACATGGGTCTGCGAATTGGTGATGACGCTGGCGCGGCCGACTTCCGAACCCGTGCCCGCCGTCGTCGGCACGGCGACGATGGGCGCGATCTTGGCGGCATCCGCCCGTGTCCACCAGTCGCCGATATCCTCGAAATCCCAGACCGGGCGCGTCTGCCCGGCCATGAAGGCGATGGTCTTGCCGAGATCGAGGCCAGAGCCGCCGCCGAAGGCGACGACACCGTCATGGCCGCCATCGCGGTAAGCCTTCACGCCGGCTTCCATGTTGATCTCGTTGGGGTTCGGATCGACTTCGGCGAAGATCGCCCGGCCAAGTCCCGCCTCTTCCAGCACGTCGAGCGCGTGCGCGGTAATCGCCATATTGGCAAGGCCGCGATCCGTGACGAGAAGCGGCTTCTTGATGCCGAGCGTCTTGCAGGCTTCCGCCAGTTCCTTGATCCGGCCACGGCCAAGCTTGACGGCGGTGGGGTAGCTCCAGTTGGCGACGATATTCATTTCGTGACTTTCTTCAGATGGTAGGATTTCGGACGGGTCAGGTTCTGGAAACCGAGGACGGAGAGCGAACCGCCACGGCCGGTTTCCTTCACGCCGGTCCAGCAAAGGGCGGGGTCGAGATAATCGGCGCGGTTCATGAACACAGTGCCGGTTTCGATTTCGCGACCGATGCGCCCGGCACGCGCCGCATCCTGCGTCCACAGCGAAGCGGTGAGGCCGTATTTGCTGTCATTCATCAGGGCGATGGCTTCGTCATCATTTTTGACTTTCATGATACCGATGGCGGGGCCGAAGGTTTCCTCGGTCATGAATTCCATGGAATGGTCGACATTGACGAGGATTTGCGGCGCGACATAAGCGCTCTCGCCGTCATCGGCCGGGAACAGTTTCGGATCGACCAGCGCCTTGGCGCCCTTGGCAACGGCGTCCGTTATCTGCGCCCGCACCACCTTGGCGAAACGCTTGTTGGCCATCGGCCCGAGCGTGGTTTCCTGTTCCAGCGGATTACCGAGCTTGTAGTTGGACACCCAGGCAACGGACTTCTCGACGAATTCGTCGTAAAGGTTTTCGTTGACGTAGATGCGCTCGATACCACAGCAGCATTGCCCGGAATTATAGGTGCCGCCGTCCATCAGCGTATCGACGGCAGCGTCGAGATCGGCATCCTCCATCACATAACCGGGGTCCTTGCCGCCGAGTTCAAGCCCAAGGCCGGTGAAGGTGCCGGCAGCGGCGCGCTCGATGGCACGACCGCCTTCCACCGAACCGGTGAAATTGACGAAATTGAACAGGCCCTCGGAAATCAGCGCCGAAGTCGTGCCATGGTCGAGGAAGACGTTGATGAAGACATCGTCAGGCACACCGGCCTCGACGAAAGCCCGCACCATGCGTTCGCCGACCAGCAGCGTCTGCGCCGCATGTTTGATGACGACCGTATTGCCGGCCATCAAGGCGGGTGCGACGGTGTTGATCGCGGTCATATAGGGATAGTTCCACGGCGCGATGACGAAGACCACGCCATGCGCCTCGCGCTCGATGCGGCGTTCGAAATTGCCGCTTTCCTCGATGACGAGCGGCGCCAGCGCATCGGCCGCAATGGAAGCGACATAGTTGGAGCGCTCGTTGAAGCCCTTGAATTCGCCGCCATAACGCACCGGACGGCCCATCATATGCGCCAGTTCCGGCACCACCTCCGCCACCATTTCGTTGAGGCGCGCGACACCCTTCAGAACCAGCTGAACGCGGTCCTCAAGCGGGCGGCGAGCCCAGTCCTTTTGCGCCTTGCGTGCCTTCGAAACGGCGGCCCGCGCCGCCTCCAGCGACATCGCCTCCCGCTCGGCATAAACCGAACCGTCGATGGGCGAGATATTCTGGATCATGGTCATGATGTTTTCCCGTAATGATTAGGCTCGTTCGAAACCGCGCGCCACTTCCCAGTCGGTCACGCGGCGGTCGTATTCTTCCTGTTCCCACCGTCCGGCATGGACGTAATGATCGATCACATCGTCACCAAAGGCGTTGCGCAGCATTTTCGATCCATCCAGAAAGGCGGTGGCGTCACGCAATGTCTTGGGTATCTCGCGCACATCCTTGCCGCCATAGGCATCACCGACAAAAGCGGGCTCAAGTTCGAGTTTATTTTCGATGCCGTCAATGCCCGCCGCAAGCAAAGCCGCCATGGCGAGATAGGGATTGAGATCGGAGCCGCCGACGCGGCATTCGATGCGGATGCCCTTGGTGCCTTCGCCGCACAGGCGATATCCGGCCGTGCGGTTGTCGAGGCTCCAGATCGCCTTGGTGGGCGCAAACGTTCCAGCCATGAACCGCTTGTAGGAATTGATGTAGGGCGCCAGAAAATAGGTGATCTCGCTGGCATGGGCGAGAAGCCCGGCAACATAATGCCGCATCAGTTCCGACATGCCATGCTTGGCATCCTTGTCGAGGAATGCCGGTGTCTTGCCATCGAGGCTCCACAGCGACTGGTGAATATGCGAGGAACTGCCAGCGGCGTTATAGTTCCACTTGGCAAGGAAAGTCACCGCCTTGCCCTTCGACCAGGCGATCTCCTTGGTGGCGTTCTTGATGATGGCGTGCCGGTCGGCCATGGTCAGCGCCTCGGCATAACGCACATTGATTTCGGCCTGGCCGGGAGACGCCTCGCCCTTGGAGTTCTCGACCGGAATTCCCGCCCCCTGCAGACCCTTGCGCAGCGCCCGCATGACATCCTCTTCCTTGGTCGTCTGGAAGATATGGTAATCCTCATTATAACCGCTGGCGAGGTTCAGGCCCTTGTAGCCGCTGGCGCGCGCCGCATCGAAGGTCTGGTCGAACAGGAAGAATTCCAGCTCGGTCGCCATATAGGCCTTCAGCCCCATGGCCTCCAGCCGCGCCACCTGCTTTTTCAGGAGCGCACGCGGCGAATGCGGCACTTCTTCATGGGTGTGATGATCGAGCACATCGCACAGAACCAGCGCCGTGCCTTCCAGCCACGGCACACGCCGCAGCGTCGAAAGATCGGGTTTCAGCACATAGTCGCCATAACCCTTTTCCCAGCTGGAGGATTTATAGCCGGGAACGGTTTCCATCTCCATATCGGTGGCAAGCACGTAATTGCAGCTATGGGTTTCCTCATAGGCGCTTTCAACGAAAAATTCGGCCTGAAATCTCTTGCCCATCAGACGCCCCTGCATGTCGACAAGGCAGGCCAGAACCGTGTCGATGCGCCCCTCGGCGACATCCATCTTAAGCGCGTCGAATGTATAGCTCGTCATTTTGTCCGTTCCCTTTATTGTCTTGGCCGGGCGGCCGCATACGGCCGCCCGTTTGTTTGAGCATCAGGCCTTTGCAGCCGCCGCTGCCATGGCAGCCTGCTTGTGCTCCAGCGCAAATTCCTCTTCCGGCGACAGGATGAGGCGATGGCGTCCGACAAAGGCGAAATAAGCGATCGCCACGGCAAACCAGACCGCTACCCACAGCACGCCTTTGCTGAAGTTCGGATCCTGGATCTGGTAAAGCAGCGTGACGATGGCGATGATGATCGTCAGCACCGCACCCGGAATACCGAAGGGCGAACGGAACGGCCGCTCGATATGCGGCAGGTTCTTTCGGAGCAGAATGAAGGAAATCGCCTGCAGGATGTAGGAGAACATCGCGCCGAACACGGCCATGTTCAAAAGCACGCTGCCGATGATGCTGCCGCCCTGTTCCGCACCCAGCGAGAACCAGATGACCAGCATGACCGCAAGACCAACAATCGCGCCGGCAATGTTGGCGACGAAGGGTGTGCGGTATTTCGAGTGGGTGATCGACAGCACGGTCGGGAAATAGCCCGCACGTGACAGCGAATAGATCTGCCGGCCCTGCGCATACAGGATCGTATGGAAGCTGGCGATCAGGCCGGTGAGCGCCACGAGACCAAGCAGCACCACGCCGCCATCGCCGTAAATCGCCTTGAAACCATCAAGCAGCGGTTCCAGCGATGAACCGAGATGGAAGGCGCCGACACCGGGCAGCGACGGGTTGAGCAGCACGATCATGAAGGCCGAAACCATCAGTGTGATGACGCCGAGAATAATGCCCTTCGGCATATCGCGTTTCGGATCGACCGATTCTTCCGCCGCCAGCGGCAGCTGTTCAATGGCGAGGAACAGCCAGACCGCAAAAGGCAGCGTGGCGAGAACGCCCGAAAAACCGAAGGGGAAGAACGAACCGCCGCCCTCTGGCAGCTCCACAGCCTTGCCGTCAGGACCAACGCCGATATTCAGCGCGAAACGCGAGAAATCCATGTTAGGAATGGCGCTGATCCAGAAAAACACCAGAACACCGAGCGAAATCAGCGTGATGACCAGCGTCACCTTGAAGGAAAGCTCCAGCCCGAAGACGTTGAGGGCAAGGAAGATCAGATAGAAACCTATCCACACAAAGGGTGAATAGGCCGGATCGAGCCCCAGAATGGAATTCATGTAGGCCGTGATGAAGGTGACGATGACCGCCGGCGTCAGCACATATTCGACATTCTCGCAAAGTCCGGTGACGAAGCCGCCCCAGGGACCCATCGCGGTACGGGCGAAGGAATAGGCCGCCCCCGTATGCGGCAAGGCCGGGCTCATTTCCGCGATCGAAAATGTCAGTCCCAGATACATGATGGCGATGATGATGCCCGCCACCAGCATGCCGCCCCAGCCGCCGGTGGAAAAGCCGAAATTCCATCCGGAAAAATGCCCTGATATGACCGCCCCGACGCCGAGCGCCCAGAGCGACCAGACGCCCGCATAACGGGATAGTCCGCGTTTTTCGAAATAGGATGCATCAGCCTTCTTGTAGCTGACGCCTGACGATGAACTGTCCATGCCCTTCTCTCCTGAATAAGAAAAAAACAAGCCAGTCAGCCGTTATTGGCCGATTGTGCCCCAGTTTTCAGCACTTGCGGAAGGTTTCCGCGCTGTGCCGCACGCATTTGCTGTTCCCTTGCCGCTTCATGCCTTTCCGGCTTTCCTTGAATGTCGGCAGTCTCGTCTGGTGGCCGGCCCCGGTGTTTTCACCATCGGCCAGCCCTTGCTCCCTCACTCATCGATTGATGAGAGCGCCTTCCCCATAAGCTCGTGGAGGAACCCGGCAATTGCGGCCTGCTCCCCTTCATTGGTGATGAGATCGTTGCGGATCTCGATCATGACGTTCAAAAGCCCGTCCGGCAGCGCATGTAGCCTCAGCGTATGCGTCACGCCATCTTCCGGACCATAGGGATCGTTGCGTTTGACCGTGAGCGCCGACCCTTCGGCGCCAGCCAGCATCGCATCGGCCAGACGGCTGTCGCTATCATGCAAAATGCCAATCTGGACCGCGCGAAACTGGCCGTGATAGACCGGTGTGAAACTGTGGATCGTCACCACGACCACCCTGCGCCCGGAGGCCTGCCGCTCGGCGATGATCTCGCTGACGCGGTCGTGAAACGGAACATAGAGCGCAGAAGTGCGGGCGAACCGCTCCGCTTCGGAAAGATCGAAATTGCCGGGAATATCGTAAATCTCGCTTTTCACCGGCATGGCGGAAGGCGATTCGGGCGGGCGGTTGCAATCATAGACCAGACGCGAAAACCGTTGATGGACGAGCGTGGCGTCAAGGCTTTGCGAAAGCAGTCGCGCCACGGCAAGGGCACCTGGATCCCAGGCCGCATGGCTCGAGAGCACCTCCGGCGACAGACCGAGCGTACCGAATTTTTCAGGGATGGTGGCGGAAGCATGTTCGCAGACGAGAAGGACATCGCCCTTCCCCGCAGCGTTCTCGACGCCAACCGCCTGTCCTTCCACCTGCTTGAAAAACCGTGAACGCACCGTCATGCACGAACCCCATCCGGAAACCCGCCGTTCCGTCAACGACGAAAAGAATTCTTCACATTATTGCCAGTGTCAAATGGAATTTTGAAATTTTCTCTTCATTTTTCCCATTGACTCGATCGCCGACACAGATGTTTATTTTAGTGGAAGCACCGGCAGAAAGACCGGAAGGGGAAAGATTTGCGCAGCACGACGGCGACCGTGTCGGATGTCATACATGCCCATTATGATGCGCTGACCCGTTCGGAAAAACGGCTGGCGGAGAGCCTGCTCGGCAACTACCCCGTCTCGGGCCTCGGCAGCATCACCACCATTGCCGAAAATGCAGGCGTTTCAACACCGACCGTGGCGCGCATGGTGCAGAAGCTCGGCTATAAGGGCTACCCGGAATTTCAGGCGCATCTGCACCAGGAGCTTGAAGCGACAATCTCCGGGCCGGTCGCCAAACACGACCGCTGGGCCACCAATGCGCCGGGGCTGCATATTCTCAACCGCTTTGCCGACGCCATCACCGGCAATCTGCGCGACACGTTGAGCGACCTCGATACCGCCGTCTTCGACAATGCGGCAGCACTGCTTTCCGACCGCAAACGCAGCATCTATTTCGTCGGCGGACGCATTACCGGCGCGATCGCCGAATATTTCTTCACCCATATGCAGGTGATCCGGCCGAAAACGACGCTGATGTCATCAAATTCCAGCGCCTGGCCGCAATATATGCTGAATATGAGCGCCGGCGACGTGCTGGTAATCTTCGATATCCGTCGCTACGAACACGATATGACGACACTCGCCGAAGTCGCGAAAGCAAACGGCGTGCAGATTATTCTCTTCACCGACCAATGGACATCACCGGTGGCGCGCCACGCGCTGCACACTTTCCGTGTGAAGATTGAGGCACCCTCGGCCTGGGATTCCTCAGTCGTCACATTATTCGTGGTCGAAGCGCTGATCGAGGCGGTGCAAAGCGGCACCTGGGATGAAACGAAGCAGCGCATGAACGCGCTGGAGGGCCTGTTCGAGCAGACGCGGCTGTTCCGCCGGCCGGACAGAACATGAGAAATTATATAGCCGGCAACTTGCTTGACGCGGATGCCGCACGCTGATTGGATACCTGTGATCGCTACCAGCACGAAAAACAGGGTACATAACCAAGCTGGGGAACAGATCTGGCCAATAGGATGATGAGGGGATTATCCCGCAATTGCAGGCATAAAAGCCTGACGATGGCGGAAAATGGGCGTAAAGTGACGGAATCCGGATAAATAAATTGCAATCCAGCCGTCACATTAGCTTCATCTAGAATCCGTATCAGCGTCCGCAATATGAGAACACGAAGAGGAGAAAAAAGTGATCTCTCACTGCCGCCGACTGCTTGCTACGACCACTGCACTGGTCATCGCCTCCACCGCGATCGCCGCTGCTGAACCGAGCGCCGAACTGATCGCTGCCGCCAAGAAGGAAGGCATGCTGACCACCGTTGCGCTGCCGCACGACTGGTGCGGTTACGGCGACGTCATCGCCGCCTTCAAGGCGAAGTACCCGGAAATCACCGTCAACGAGCTGAACCCCGACGCCGGCTCCGCCGACGAAGTGGAAGCAGTCAAGGCAAACAAGGACAACAAGGGCCCGCAGGCGCCTGACGTCGTCGACGTCGGCCTCGCTTTCGGCCCGCAGATGAAGGCTGAAGGCCTGCTGCAGCCCTACAAGGTCTCCACCTGGGACGAAATTCCCGACAACGTCAAGGATGCCGACGGTTACTGGTACGGCGACTATTACGGCGTGATGTCGATGTTCGTGAACAAGGACCTCGTCAAGAACACGCCGAAGGACTGGGCCGACCTGCTGAAGCCGGAATATTCCGGTCAGGTAGCACTCGCAGGTGATCCGCGCGCTTCCAACCAAGCGATCCTCGGCGTTCTCGCCGCTGGTCTTGCCTCCGGTGCGAAATCCGGCAAGGAAGCCGGTGAAGCCGGCCTGAAGTACTTCGCCGACCTCAACAAGGCCGGAAACTTCCTGCCGGTTATCGGCAAGGCCGGCACGCTGGCGCAGGGCGCGACCCCGATCATCATCGCCTGGGACTATAACGCCCTTTCCTGGAAGAAGACGCTGAACGACAACCCGCCGACGGAAGTTGTCGTCCCTGAGAAGGGCGTTCTGGCTGGCGTTTACGTTCAGGGTATCTCCGCTTACGCGCCGCATCCGAATGCCGCCAAGCTGTGGATGGAACATCTTTATTCCGACGACGGTCAGCTCGGCTGGCTGAAGGGCTATTGCCACCCGATCCGCTTCAACGCCATGGTCAAGGCTGGCAAGGTTCCGCAGGAACTGATCGACAGCCTGCCGCCGGCAGCCGCCTATGAAAAGGCGATCTTCCCAACGCTCGAGGAAGTTGACGCCAACAAGGCCGCCGTTACGGCCGGCTGGGACAGCGTCGTCGGCGCAAACGTGAAGTAAACTGTTGAAAAAGCACCCCGGCTGATCAAAAAGCCGGGGTGTTTCTCTTATAATGAAGACCTTAATAGACAGACCGTTCGAAAACGGCGTTTGGGGACAAGGCATGCCATCAACCAACACCGGCGGACCATCCGACGCGGGCAGAAAGTTGCCGCTGCACTGGATAGGCGTCGTACCTTTTGCCGTTTTTGTTCTGCTGTTTCTGATCATGCCGACGATGAAGATCGTCATTGGCGCGTTTCAGCATGCCGATGGCAGCTTGACGCTGGAAAACATCGCCGGGCTTTTCACCCCGTCCATTCTTTCGGCCTACTGGATTTCGATCAAGATCAGCCTCGCCTCGGCGGCTCTCGGCTGCCTGATCGGTTTTGGCGTCGCCGCCGCCGTGGTGCTCGGTGGCCTGCCGCAGCGCATCCGCGGGCCGCTTCTCACCTTTTCGGGCGTCGCCTCGCAATTTGCCGGCGTTCCGCTTGCCTTCGCCTTCATCGCCACGCTTGGTCCGGTTGGCCTGCTTACCGTCTTCCTGAAGACACAGATCGGCATTGATCTTCGGCTCCTCGGCTTCAACATCCTGTCCTTCTGGGGCCTCACGGTCACCTATCTGTTCTTCCAGATACCGCTGATGATCCTCATCATCACGCCGGCACTGGACGGGCTGAAGCGCGAATGGCGCGAGGCTGCGGAAATCCTCGGCGCGACCGGCCTGCAATATTGGCGCATGGTGGCCTTCCCCATCCTTTTGCCGTCGCTGCTCGGCACCATGTCGCTGCTGTTTGCCAATGCCTTCGGCGCGGTGGCCACAGCAATCGCGCTCACCGGTTCCTCGCTCAACATCGTGCCGATCCTGCTTTTCGCGCAGATCCGCGGCGATGTTCTGGGCAATCCGCATCTTGGTTACGCACTCGCCTTCGGCATGATTGTCGTCACCGGCATTGCCAATGCGCTATATATCTGGCTGCGCGCCCGCAGCGAAAGGTGGCTGAAATGAAGCGGTTCTTCGCCTGGGGCGCGCTGATCTTCGGCCTGCTTTATTTCGCCCTGCCGCTGATCGGCATGACCAACTTCTCGCTGAAGATGCGGCGCGGCGAATATTCCTTCGACGCCTATGGCAAGGTGCTCACCGATCCGCGTTTCCAGGAAACCTTCAGCTATTCGGTGGTAATGGCGCTGTTCACCATCGTTTTCGGGGTTCTGCTGGTGGTGCCGACGGCCTATTGGGTGCGCCTGAAACTGCCGCACCTGCGTCCCTATATCGAATTCATCACGCTCCTGCCGCTGGTCATCCCGGCCATCGTCATCGTTTTCGGTTATATCAGGCTTTACAACACCTCAAGCTGGCTGCCGCTGACCGGCACGACCTTCGGCACCAACCTGCTTCTGATGTTCGGTTATGCCACACTGGCCTTGCCCTATATGTACCGCGCCGTCGATACGGGCCTCAGGACCATCGATGTTTCGACGCTGACGGAAGCCGCCCAAAGCCTCGGTGCAGGCTGGACGACCATCCTGTCGCGCATCATCCTGCCAAATGTTCTGGTCGCCGTGCTGTCTGGTGCGTTTTTGACCTTCGCCATCGTCATCGGTGAATTCACCATGGCGGCCCTTTTGAACCGCCCGGCCTTCGGCCCCTACATGCAGCTGCTTGGCGCCAACCGCGCCTATGAGCCGGCAGCACTTGCCGTGATTTCGTTCGGCATTACCTGGGGTTGCCTTGGTCTGATCCAACTCGTTTCACGCTACCAGAAGGGCGCGCCTCCCAAGGCCTGAGGACAAGATTTTCATGAGCTTTTTGACACTTAGCAACATCAAGAAATCCTTCGGCTCCGTGCAGGTCGTGCATGATTTCAACATGGCCATCGAAAAGGGCGAATTCGTCTCCTTCCTCGGGCCATCGGGCTGCGGCAAGACCACCGTGTTGCGCATGATAGCCGGCTTCGAAATCCCGACCGGCGGCTCCATCGTCATCAACGGCAAGGACCAGACGACGCTGCGCCCCAACCAGCGCAATATCGGCATGGTGTTCCAGGCCTATGCGCTGTTCCCGAACATGAATGTCTACGAAAACGTCGCCTTTGGCCTGAAAGTCGCCGGCAAGCCGAAAGCCGAGATCGATGCGCGCGTGAAGGAAATGCTCCAGCTCATCCATCTGGAACATCTGGCGGACCGCTATCCCTACCAGATGTCGGGTGGCCAGCAGCAGCGCGTGGCGCTTGCCCGCGCGCTCGCGCCGAAGCCGGAAGTGCTTCTGCTGGATGAACCGCTCTCCGCACTCGACGCCAAGATCCGCGTGTCGCTGCGTGAGGAAATCCGCCAGATCCAGCAAAAGCTTGGCATCACCACCATCTTCGTGACCCATGATCAGGAAGAGGCGCTGTCGATCTCCGACCGCATCGTGGTGATGAATGGCGGCCGTGCCGACCAGATCGGCACGCCCTTCGATATCTACAATAAGCCCGCCACCCGCTTCGTCGCCTCCTTCGTCGGCACGCTGAACCTCATCGACGCCACCATCGTCGATTCCGCGTCCAACATCATCCGCGTCGGAGAGCAGCAGATCACGCTCCACAAGCCGGTCGAAGCCGCAAACGGCGAAAAAATCACCCTCGCGCTCCGCCCGGAAGCGGGCTCGCTCGGCAGCGACGCGAAAGGCGATGTCGCCATTTCCGGCACCGTCACCTCCAGCCAGTTCCTCGGCTCCGTTATCCGCACCCGTCTCGATCTCGGCGGCTCGACCCTGTCTTTCGACATGTTCAATGATCCCGGCACCGCGCCGCCCGCCATTGGCGAACAGGTGACGCTCAAATTCGCAGCCGGCGATCTGATGGTGATCAAGGACTAAACCGCTTTTCTCCATCGGTGGAAGAGGCTAGAGCATTTCCAGTAAAAGTGCGTAGCGGTTTTGCGTCCGGAAAATGCGAAGAAATAAAGATATAGAGCAGGTATTGAATACGAACCTGCATGCCAGCAATATGAGGCCATGATGCGCGCGCTTTTTTACGAACGATTTGGCGAAACCCCTGTCGTCGCATCCCTGCCCGATCCGGAGCCAACCGATGGTGGCGTGGTCATCGAGGTAAAAGCGACAGGCCTCTGCCGCAGCGACTGGCATGGCTGGATGGGGCATGACACGGATATTCGCCTGCCGCATGTTCCAGGCCACGAATTCGCCGGTGTCATCGCCGCGGTCGGCAAGAACGTCACCCGTTTCAAGACAGGCGACCGTGTTACGGTGCCTTTCGTTTCCGGCTGCGGCCACTGCCATGAATGCCGCTCCGGCAACCAGCAGGTCTGCGAGGCGCAGTTCCAGCCGGGCTTCACCCATTGGGGTTCGTTTGCCGAATATGTCGCCATCGATTATGCCGACCAGAACCTCGTGCATCTGCCTGATACGATGAGCTACGCCACCGCTGCCGGCCTCGGCTGCCGTTTCGCCACCTCCTTCCGCGCCGTTACCGATCAGGGGCGCCTGAAGGGCGGCGAATGGCTGGCGGTACATGGCTGTGGCGGTGTCGGCCTCTCCGCCATCATGATCGGCGCGGGCCTTGGCGCGCAGGTTGTCGCCATTGACATTGCCGAAGACAAGCTCGAACTCGCCCGCCAGCTCGGCGCGACGGCCACCATCAACAGCCGATCGGTCGCCGATGTTTCGGAAGCGGTGCGCGAAGTGACGGGCGGCGGCGCGCATGTGTCAATCGACGCCCTCGGTCATCCGCAGACCTGCTGCAATTCCATCAGCAATCTGCGCCGGCGCGGCCGCCATGTTCAGGTTGGCCTCATGTTGGCCGATCACGCCATGCCCGCCATTCCCATGGCTCGGGTCATCGCCCACGAGCTGGAGATTTACGGCAGCCACGGCATGCAGGCATGGCGTTATGAAGACATGCTGGCCATGATCGAAAGCGGCAAGCTTGCACCGGAAAAACTGATCGGCCGCCACATCACCCTCTCCGACGCCATCACGGCCCTGCCCGCCATGGACAGTTTCCAAGAAAGCGGCATCAGCATCATCGACCGGTTCGAATAGTGCAGGCTCCCGCAACCACCTGAGATTCGCAAATTGCGTCCGGTTCAGGCACCCCTGCGCCCGAACGCCCGGACCGGAGCCGCTCCCGGGGCAGACGCATGGGCCGGCGATGCTGCCGGGATATGCGCCGCGTGATCGGTCTGGCTATCGCTCCATTGACGGTTTATCAGCTGTTTCTTGCGGACCTCTAGCGGGTCGGGGGCATCCTCCTCCTGCTGTTGCTTACTTCCCGCAACTGCGGAGGTCGTCGCCAATCGCGAAATCCACCGCACGACCTGCATGCCCTTGTGAACAAGCACAAAGATACCAACAATTGCGACCGCTATGATAATCACGAGGTTCCAGGGCGCGTCGCTGCCCCTCGCCGCCCGCTCCATGCGGTCTTTTGTCGTCGGATCAAAACCAAGCGTCGCCTTCAGCCTGGCGATGTCCGCATCGCTGAGCTTGCTGTACCGCTCTCCACGATACAGCACATAACCGCTCCTATCCCCGCTGTTGAGATAGCCAACGTCGAATGCTTCCCCGTCACGAAGAAAAGGCTCGTTGTCCGGCAGATCGTAAACGAGATCGATTGTCTCGCCGCCGCCAAATCCGGGGATGACAAAAAACCGAGACCTCCGCGCCTCAGCTTCGCTCACGAATAACGCAGAAAATAGAACCGCAACCGAAAAAAGTGCAACATGCTTCATTCACTCTCTCCAATAACAACGAGAATGATGATAACTGGCATTACTGAATTAATTTAAGATTTATACTTAAAGTAAAATCATGAATTTCAGATATTTATTATATTTATCTAAAATATACAAATTATTACTTTATGTATACCATCTAATTTATAATAATATGATCTTCTAAAGAGGCGGAATGGCGTATTTCCGCCAACACTGCAAACCATTGCGCACATAGGGCCCCACGTTAAGCCGCAATCACACGCAATTGCTTTGAGACCAGGGCCGCAATGATGCGACAGAGCGCAACGTCGGCAAACATGACGGATTAGATGCAAGGACCGAGACATGCTGTTTCTCGATAGCGTAACCATGAAAGAAACCCCGGGCGGACGGGACGACTATCCTTTCTCGGTTCCGGCGCTACGCCAGCTGGAACGCCTGGAATTCAAGACGCCGATCACTTTTTTTGCCGGCAATAACGGCTCCGGTAAATCAACGCTTCTGGAAGGATTGGCGGCCGGAATGACGGCCTATGCCATCGGCAACCACGGCCAGGTTTCGGGCGATCTGTACCTTCAGCATGCCGAGACCGTGGCAAAGGCCTTTTATTTCGCCCGCAAGAAATATCCGAAAATCCGCATGTTCATGCGCGCCGAAGATGTGCTTGGCTATATCCGCCGGCTGAATGAAGAGACGCTGGACGATTTTCGCTGGGAGCGGGAAAAAGCCCTGAAAAAAGGCGAGGACTTTCCGGAAGAAACCCCGGAGACCTTTCGCAGGATCGTGAGGAACAACACCATCGACCGGCGGTCGCATGGCGAAGGATTTCTCGATATCATGCAACAGCGGGTGCATGGCGCCGGCCTCTATTTCCTCGACGAACCGGAAAGCCCGCTTTCACCGCAAAAACAGCTGGAGCTTGCGGCCATCATCCGCCACGCCGCCGACAGTGGCGGGCAGCTGATCATCGCCACCCATTCACCCGTGCTTTTGGCCATTCCCGAAGCGACGATCTATTATTTCGATGAGAACGGCATCACCGAACGCCTCTATGACGAGCTGGAGAACATCACTTTCCTGCGGCGCTTTCTCGATCGTCCATCAAAATTCATAAGCGATTGAGAGCCGATAAAGCTTGAAATCCCACTTCTCTTGCAGCATGCCCATTAGCAACATGTGAATTAGAAAAAGAAGCAGGCCTATGTCTCCCACCAACACACCGGCAGCTGCCCGGCCCCTGAACAGCCAGGATTACAGAACTCTTGGCCTTTCGGCCCTCGGCGGCGCACTCGAATTTTACGATTTCATCATTTTCGTGTTTTTCGCCACCGTCATTGGCCATCTGTTCTTCCCGCCGGAAATGCCGGACTGGCTGGTGATGATCCAGACCTTCGGCATCTTTGCCGCCGGTTATCTGGTGCGACCGCTCGGCGGCATCGTTCTGGCGCATTATGGCGACCGTTATGGCCGCAAGCGCGTCTTTGCCTTCTCCATCCTCCTGATGGCGCTCTCCACCCTCGGCATGGCGCTGATGCCGACCTATGCCACCATCGGCGTCGCCGCCCCCATCCTGCTCATCATCCTGCGCATGCTGCAGGGCGCGGCCATCGGCGGTGAAGTGCCGGGCGCCTGGACCTTCGTTGCCGAACACGTGCCCTTCCGCCGCGTCGGGCTTGCCTGCGGTTTCCTCACATCGGGTCTTTCCTTTGGCATCATGCTGGGCTCGTTGATCGCCTTTGCCATCAATTCCCTGTTCTCGGCAGAAGATGTGGCGGCTTATGCCTGGCGCATTCCCTTCCTGCTCGGCGGCATCTTCGGCCTCATCGCCGTCTATCTGCGCCGCTGGCTGGATGAGACGCCGATCTTCAACGAGATGAAAAAATCGAAATCACTGACGGACAAGCTGCCGCTCGGGCTGGTGCTGAAACACCATATGCGCGGCGTGGTCATTTCCGCCCTGCTGACCTGGGTTCTCTCGGCCGCCATCGTCGTGACGACGCTGATGACAGCCACATTCCTGCAAAAGCTTTATGGCTACACCCCGACGCAGGCGCTGGCCGGCACCAGCTTCGGCACGCTGTTCCTGATCTTCGGCGTCATCATTGCCGGCGCGCTCATCGACCGCGTCGGCTCCGGCATCTTCTTCATGGTGGCAAGCATCTTCTTCGGCATCGCCACCTTCACCTTCTACAGCTACGCTGGCGCGTCGCTTGAAACCATGTTCATTCTCTACGGCGTCATGGGCCTTTCGGTCGGCATGGCGGGAGCCGTGCCCTATGTCATGGTGCGCGCCTTCCCGGCATCGGTCCGCTTCTCCGGCCTCTCCTTCGCCTATAACGTCTCCTATGCCGTCTTCGGTGGACTGACACCGATTGGCGTGACCACGGCACTTGCCGTCAATCCCATGGCGCATGCCTGGTATCTGGTGTTCATCGCCGTCCTCGCCTTCTGCATTGGCCTTTACCTCTATCTGCGCGGCAGCGAGGTCGAGAGCCATGTCGGCATAGAAGAACTGGCGGCGTTGAGGTCGTAAGCTTAACGGCCAACAAAAAAGCGCGGGCAGAACCCGCGCTTTTTTGTTGCAGCAACGCTCGAAGCATCACGCCGCGCTGTCTATTTCCTCCGCGCCATTTGTCGGCACGTAGTTGAGTACCGGCCCGAGCCAGCGCTCCACCTCTGTGACCGGCATATCCTTGCGGCGCGAATAGTCGAGAACCTGGTCCCGCTCCACCTTGGCGACACCGAAATAATAGCTCTCGGGATGGCCGATATAGATGCCGGAGACGGAGGAGCCCGGCCACATGGCATAACTTTCCGTCAGTTCCACACCCGCCGCATTGGTGGCGTCGAGCAGGGCAAACAGCGTCTTCTTTTCGGTATGGTCAGGCTGCGCCGGATAACCGGGTGCAGGGCGGATACCGGCATAGGCTTCACCAATCAGTTCATCGCCGGCAAAAGCCTCTTCCGGTGCATAACCCCAGAATTCCTTGCGCACCCGCTCATGCATGCGCTCGGCAAAGGCTTCCGCGAAACGGTCGGCCAGCGCCTTGACGAGAATGGACGAATAATCGTCATTCGCCCGCTCGAAACGCTCGGCAATCGCCACTTCCTCGATACCTGCCGTCACCACGAAGCCACCGACATAATCGGCAACGCCGCTATCGACAGGTGCCACGAAATCCGACAGCGCCACATTCGGGCGTCCATCGCGCTTGGAAAGCTGTTGGCGCAGCGTGAAGAAGGTGGCGAGTTCTTCGCCGCGGCTTTCATCCGTGAACAGCCGGATATCGTCGCCCACCGTATTGGCTGGCCAGAAGCCGATCACCGCCCGCGGCCGGAACCACTTTTCCTCAATGATCTTCGCAAGCATCGCCTGTGCATCGGCATAAAGCTGCCGCGCCGCTTCGCCCTGCTTTTCGTCTTCAAGGATCGCAGGGAAACGGCCCTTCAATTCCCAGGTCTGGAAGAACGGCGTCCAGTCGATGTAACGGGAAAGCTCCTCCAGATCATAGGTCTCAAACACCTTGGTGCCGAAGAATTGCGGCTTGACGGCGCTGTAGCTCGACCAGTCGATCTTGTGCGCGTTCTCACGGGCGCGGGAAAGCGGCAGACGCTGCTTTTCGCGCTCGTTGCGGGCATGGGCTTCCGCCACCTTGGCATATTCGCTGCGAATACCATCGATATAAGCAGGCTTCTGCTCGGCCGAGAGAAGCGCCGAGACAACACCCACCGCACGCGAGGCGTCGGTCACATAGATCGCCTGCCCCGCCTCGTAACGCGGATGGATTTTCACCGCCGTATGCACCCGGCTGGTCGTTGCGCCACCGATCAGCAGCGGAATGTCGAAACCCTGCCGCTCCATCTCGGCGGCCACATGCACCATTTCGTCCAAAGAGGGCGTGATAAGACCGGAAAGGCCAATCACATCCACCTTTTCGGCAATCGCCGTTTCAAGAATTTTCGTCGTCGGCACCATGACGCCGAGATCGATGATCTCATAATTGTTGCAGGCGAGAACGACGCCGACGATGTTCTTGCCGATATCGTGCACATCGCCCTTCACGGTCGCCATCAGCACCTTGCCGGCGGCACTGCGCTCGGAGCCGCCATTCAGACGCTTTTCCTCTTCCATGTAGGGAAGCAGCACGGCCACTGCCTGCTTCATCACGCGGGCGGATTTCACCACCTGCGGCAGGAACATCTTGCCCGAACCGAAGAGATCGCCGACCACGTTCATGCCGGCCATCAGCGGCCCCTCGATGACGTGAAGCGGACGGGCGGCCTTCTGGCGCGCCTCTTCCGTATCGGCCTCGATATAGTCGGTGATGCCGTTGACCAGCGCATGTTCCAGCCGCTTCTCGACGGGCAGCTCACGCCAGGAAAGGTCCTGCACCTTCGTATCCTTGGCGCCCGTGCCACGGAAACGCTCCGCCACTTCAAGCAGACGCTCCATCGCATCGTCGCGGCGGTTCAGCACCACATCTTCGCAGGCGTCGCGCAGTTCGGCATCGATATTGTCGTAAACCGCAAGCTGCCCGGCATTGACGATGCCCATATCCATGCCGACCTGAATGGCGTGGTAGAGGAACACGGCGTGCATCGCCTCACGCACCGGTTCATTGCCGCGGAAGGAGAAGGACAGGTTGGAAACACCGCCGGAAATATGCGTCAGCGGCATGGTTTCGCGGATGGTCTTAGTGGCCTGAATGAAATCCACGCCGTAATTATTGTGCTCTTCGATACCCGTCGCGACGGCAAAGACGTTGGGGTCGAAGATGATGTCTTCCGGCGACAGGCCCGCCTTCTCTGTCAAGAGCTTGTACGCGCGCGAGCAGATCTCGACCTTGCGCTCATAGGTATCGGCCTGCCCGACCTCATCGAAGGCCATGACCACAACCGCCGCACCGTAATTATGGACGAGCCGCGCCTGCTGGAGAAACTTCTCCTCGCCTTCCTTCAGCGAAATGGAATTGACGATCGATTTGCCCTGAACGCATTTCAGGCCGGCCTCGATGATCTCGAACTTGGATGAGTCGATCATCACAGGCACGCGGGCAATATCCGGCTCGGCGGCGATGAGGTTCAGGAACTCCACCATCGCCTTTTCGGAATCGATCAAGCCCTCATCCATGTTGATGTCGATGATCTGCGCACCGTTTTCCACCTGGTCGCGGGCGACAGCCAGCGCCGCCGTATAATCACCGGCGGTGATGAGCTTGCGGAAGCGAGCCGAGCCGGTGACGTTGGTGCGTTCGCCGACATTGACGAAAGGAATGTCCTTGGTCAGCACGAAAGGCTCGAGGCCCGAAAGCGACATGAACGGCTTGTGCTCGGGAATTTCGCGCGGCTTGTAACCTTTGACAGCCTCCGCAATCGCGCGGATATGCTCCGGCGTCGAACCGCAGCAACCGCCGACGATATTGACGAGACCGTCGCGGACAAAGCCTTCCACCTGACGCGCCATCATCTCCGGCGTTTCGTCGTACTGGCCGAATTCATTCGGCAGGCCGGCATTGGGATAAGCGCAGACGAAGGTATCGGCCACGTCAGACAGTTCCTGCAGATGCGGACGCATGGCATCCGCACCCAGTGCGCAGTTCAGGCCGATGGTAAAGGGGTTGGAGTGGCGCACCGAGTTCCAGAACGCGGACGGCGTCTGGCCGGAAAGCGTGCGGCCGGAAAGGTCGGTGATCGTGCCCGAGATCATGACCGGCAGGCGGATGCCCTTGGCCTCGAAACGCTCCTCGCAGGCGAAGATCGCCGCCTTGGCGTTCAGCGTATCGAAGATCGTCTCGATGAGGATGATATCGGCCCCGCCGTCGATCAGACCGTCGATCTGCTCGCCATAAGCGATACGCAGGTCGTCGAAACTGACGGCGCGATAACCGGGATTGTTGACATCAGGCGAAATGGAGGCCGTGCGGTTGGTGGGGCCGATGGCGCCCGCCACGAAACGGCGGCGGCCGTCCTCCCGCTCGGCGCGCTGGGCGGCACGACGGACAATCGCTGCGCCCTCGCGGTTGAGGTCGTAGACGGCATTTTCCATCTCGTAATCGGCCTGCGCAATGCGCGTCGACGAAAACGTGTTGGTTTCGAGAATATCCGCACCCGCCATGGCGTAGCGATAGTGGATTTCCTCGATTGCATCCGGCTGGGTCAGGATCAGAAGGTCGTTATTGCCCTTCTGGTGACAGGCACAGCCGATAAAACGGTCGCCACGGAAATGGTCTTCGTCAAAACCCAGCCCCTGGATCTGCGTGCCCATGGCGCCATCGAGAATGAGGATGCGTTCGCTTGCGGCCTCGCGCAGCGCCTTGAAAATTTCCGCGCCGTCGCGCTTTGCCCCTTCAGGGCCAAACAGGTCGTCAAACACGGGCACACTCCTCATTTCGATTTGCAAGATCGCAAGCCGTCAAGTCACATAAAGATATGTTTATGTCAATATATCTTCAAGGGACAGGCATAGCTTTGCGTCGTTGCGGCAGACTACGAAATTTCACTGACAGATGACAGGTTTATACGGCAAGGATATAAGCCAAGGCAGCAAACCGCATGGAGGACGAAATGCCCGAGGAAGATCACAACAGCCGCAACTGGAACACCCTTCCTTGGCACCGCCAATGGCTGGTGAAACAGGCCGAAGGACTTTTCGATTTCTTCCAGTATCGCGCCGTGAATTCCGCCGGCGGCTTTTTCGACCTCGATCCCAAGGGCGCGCCGCTGCAGAAAAATGACCCCGTGCGCGGCATTCACGCCTCGGCCCGCATGGTGCACTGCTTCTCCATCGGCCATCTGCTCGGCCGGCCGGGCTGCGGCGATATCGTCGACCACGGCATGACCTATCTCTGGAACAAACACCGTGACAGTGAGCATGGCGGTTATTTCTGGCAGGTGAACGATGCCGGCCCGGTGGACGCCACCAAGCAGGGTTACGGCCATGCCTTCGTGCTTCTGGCCGCCTCTTCCGCCAAGACCGTCGGGCATCCGCTGGCCGACCGGATGCTGGCCGATATTACCGAGGTGCTGGAAACCCGCTTCTGGGAAGAAAAACACGGCGCCATCGCCGAGGAATTCAACCGCGACTGGTCGCCCATCGATAATTATCGCGGCCAGAATTCCAACATGCACCTGACCGAAGCGCTGATGGCCGCCTATGAGGCGACAGGCGACAGCAACTATCTCAGCAAGGCCGAACGCATCGCCGATCTCGTCATCCGCCGCCGCGCCGGCGAACTGGACTTCCGCGTGCCGGAGCATTTCGACGAGAACTGGACGCTGGACAAGGAGTATCGCGGCAACGAAATGTTCCGCCCCTCCGGCTCCACCCCCGGCCACTGGCTGGAATGGGCACGTCTCATCCTGCAATTGTGGGTGCTGGGCGAGCGCCGCCACGACTGGATGCCGGTGGCCGCAAAATCGCTATTCGTGCAATCCATGGCGCTCGGCTGGGACCGGGAAAAGGGCGGCTTCTTTTACACGCTCGACTGGGACGACAATCCGGACAAGACGGCAAAGCTCTGGTGGCCGATGTGCGAGGCGGCGGGTGCTGCCCACTTCCTGAACGAAAACCTGCCGGCGGACCCCTTTTACGAAGACAGCTATCGCCGCATCTGGAGCACCATCTCCAACAACTTCATCGACCATGACAATGGCGGCTGGCACGAGGAACTGACGGAAAATCTGGTTCCGGCGCATACATTGTTCCCCGGCAAGGGCGATATCTACCACGCGCTTCAGGCCTGCCTCATCCCGCTTTTCCCGGCCACGGGAAGCCTGACGAAGGTGATTGCGGAAACCGGCGGTGATTATTGAGGCGCGTTGCGGCCAATAGCCCTTCTGCCGTCATGCTCGGGCTTGTCCCGAGCATCTGCAACCTATCTGCCGAACGCAACGTGGTTAGATCCTCGGCACAGGGCCGAGGATGACGTCGCGTATAAAGCAACCCTCAAAAGCCGATGGTTTCCTCGAAATCATCCCAGGACTGGTACATCTCATATCGGCCGATACCGGGGATCGGCACATGCCCGTAATAGGGCGAAAGCTGGAATTCGGCCGCCGCCTCGCCCTTGCCGGCCACGGCTCCCACATAGATTGCCGAGGCAAGCCCCGTGCGGTTGGCGCCATGTTCGCAATGGATAAGGATGGGTTTTTCCGCATTCTGCAGCACGGCCACCAGCGTTTCCGCATCTTGCGGCGAAAGCTTTTCGCTTGAACTCATCGGATAATCGACCAGCCGGATACCGTTTTTCTTCGCCGCCTGGCTTTCGGCGTCATACCAGCCCTCGCGCTTTTCATCGCGCAGGTTGATGATGGTCTTTATGCCGTAAGCCTTTGCATAGGTTGCGATATCCTTGCCGCTCGGCTGGGCTGAACGATAAAGTTCGCCGGGGATGACCTCATGAAAATTTCCGGTCAGCTGGCCGATACCCATATGTGCGCCCGCCAGAACCGGCAGGCCGACAAGGCCGATGGCCGTGATTTTCAGAAACTTCAAAATAATACGCAAAACATCAACCCGCGACATTCATCGGACGGTGGCGAGATGGCATTGCAAACCGGCAAAAACAAGTCCGCCACCGGCCAAACAGGCAGCCGCTTGGCAGGCAATCGGCTGATGGCCCGCACAGATCCGCTGCACCGCAAGGGTTTTCACGCCGCTGCGCGGCAGAGGTGGAGTTTTCAAAATGCCGTGATGGCCGCACCCGCGACCGGCGGTTCAATCAAACTCAGCCGAAATAACGGTAACGCGCCATTCCAGCCGTTGGGGTTCCACTCTTTCATTGTTGCGCAACCGGAAAGCGCGGCATGCGGCGAAAGTCTCCCCCGCCTCGATGCGCCTTTCGCTGACCTGATAGGGATCAAAGGCGACGGAGGCGCGAAAGGCGGGCTCGAACCCTTCGAGCGTATAGGTCAGGCGCTGTACCGCGACATTGTTGTCGTTGCGGAAACTGACGCGAATGGGCAAAGCCGGATCCGGGCAGGCGGCATCGAAACTGGCTGTCGCAATGACATGGCCGAGCCGCTGGCTGCCACGCCACCAGTCATAAATGACAAAGGCAGCGGTCGCGCCCCAGATCAGCAGCAGGCAGATGACGACGGGTTTGAGATGCCGCGGAAATGCGATGAGGGTCAGAAGAAGAACGGCACTGAGAACGGCTCCGACGATCACGTCGCCCCTCCCTCATAAAAACAAACCCGCATGCGATCCTGCCCTCCCTTACCCATTTCCGTCCATGGCGACCCGGCGTGACAACAACGGTTCAACCGCTCACCACATCCTTTCCGATGTGAAGCGGCTGAGCGCCGAAGCGGCGGTCCTGCCACGGACAGGCACAACTCTATGGTCGTGCCCCCCGCTGTCAAGACAACCAAGCGTGACACCGGACAGCCAGTTCGCCGGCCCGCCGACAGAAAGACAAAGGGAACCAAACACCGCTGAAGACGTTCGCCGCATCACAACAGCATGGCGGGGCGAGAAAAAACGCCGCGATCCGGGCACGACAGTCAAGAACACCGGAGGACACAGCACCTCTTGGAACTGCCAGGCCCGAGACCATATTAAATGCGACTAATATATGCTATAGACGACAGTAGCTCAGGGAGAATAACGATGAAAACGTTGATCGTAACGTCACTTCTGGCCCTTTCGGCCAGCACCGCAATGGCCGCGGATGCCGTCTACGAAACGCCGGCACCTCCGGTCGCGCAGGAAACCCTGCCGGTCTTCACCTGGTCTGGCCCCTATCTTGGTATTCAAGGCGGCGCGGGCTGGGCGAATGGCGATTTTTCGGCTGGCGGTCCCGTCGCTTCGGATAATTTCGATGGCGGCATTCTGGGTGCCTTTGCCGGTTACAATTACCAGTTCGATAATAATTTCGTCGTCGGCATCGAAGGTGATGTCGATTATAACTGGAATGACAATGACTATGCCGGCGTGCAGATCGGCACCGACTGGCAGGGCTCCGTCCGCGGCCGCGTCGGTTATGCCTTCGACCGCGCCCTGCTCTACGGCACTGCCGGCTGGACAGCCACACGTGGTTTCATCGAAACCCCCGGCGCCGGCAAGGACAGCACCACGTTCAACGGCTTCACCGTTGGCGCGGGTCTCGACTACGCCTTCACCGACAATGTGTTCGGCCGACTGGAATATCGCTACAACGATTATGGCGACAAGGACATTTTTGGCGTCAATACCGATTTCGACCAGCACACCGTCAAGGTGGGTCTCGGCGTGAAATTCTGATCCTTCCCAACCAGCTTCAGCAAGAAAAAGCCCGGCCCTTCGCCGGGCTTTTTCTTGGCCAAAAGAACAATGCCCGCCTCAACCTGCCGACTTTAGCGATGCCAAAAACATGAACCCCTCAACAACGAAACATTCACAAACCGTTCAGCAGACCCGTGCCATCATGCGGGCATAATGAGCCTCTATCTCCCAAGGCAGGCTTATGGAGTAGCCCCCGATGAAAAAGATCATTCTTTCCACCCTTGCCGCGCTGGTCGCCACCGGCAGCGTCTTCGCATCCTACGGCACCGCCGCCGCGCAGGATTATCCCTATCGTCCGCGCTACGACCGTGGTTATGACCGTGGCGGCCCGCCCCCGCCGCCCTACCGCGAACATCGCCGTCACAATGACGGCGCAGCAATCGCCGGTGGCCTTGCCGCAGGCGTCATCGGCGGCCTGATCGGCGGCGCCATCGCCAACGGCAACAACAACGCCCCCCGCTACTACGAACCCCCGCCGCCGCCCCGCCCGCGCTGCTGGTTCGAAGACCGCCGCATTCCCAATTCCTATGACGGCGGCTGGCACACCGAAAGCATGCGGGTCTGTAACTGACCGCATGGCCAAAAATTCACAACGGATGATCCGATCAGTCTGAATGGCTGGTCGGATTTTTTGTTGTATGGAGCCAAAAGTGCCGAAGATGGCGATGATCAACGAAATATCGATTCGCCCCTGCGGAATATCGCCAGTTCATTGGAAATATGAAAGAAAATGGTGGGCCTGGAGAGACTCGAACTCCCAACCAAGCGGTTATGAGCCGCCGGCTCTAACCATTGAGCTACAGGCCCTTATCGGAACAAGGTGATCCGAAATACCGGTTTCGCAATGGTTCGAATCCGGTGGGTCACGCTCTAACGTAATTTTTATAGCCCGACAAGCCATTGATGCTTTCGCAAGGCAGCGCCGCCGTATTAGCTACACAATCTAAGGCAATACCCTGCAAAGGGACACAATCAACGAGGAAACACCATGACAACAAAAAAGGCCCGCCTTTTCGCACTCACCGCTTTGACCGCAGCAGCAATGGTGCCGCTGGCAAGCCAGGTGCTTGCGCAGGACGCCAACCCGCGCGAAGCCACCATCAGTGTTTCCGGCGAAGGCCAGGCGGCCATTGCCCCTGATATGGCTATTCTCTCCTTCAGCGTCGTCAAGCAGGCGGAGACGGCAGCTGCCGCGCTCACGGAGAATTCCAAGGCACTCGCCGATGTTCTCAAAGCGCTGAAAGAAGCCGCCATCGAAGACCGGGATCTGCAGACCAGCAATTTCTCGGTACAGCCGCTTTACAAGCATTATGAGCCCAAGGACGGCGTTTATGTTGCGCCTGAAATCACCGGTTATCAGGTTTCTAACGGCCTGACCGTGCGGGTGCGCGACCTGAAGAAGCTCGGCGCGATCCTCGATACCTCCGTCAAGCTTGGTATCAATCAGGGCGGCGATATCACCTTCACCAATGACAAGCCGGAGGCCACTGTTACCGAGGCCCGCAAGCAGGCCGTGGCCGATGCTATCGCCAAGGCAAAAACGCTGACGGAAGCGGCAGGCGTGAAGCTCGGCCGCGTCATCCAGATCAGCGAAAACTCACAGCGCCCGATGCCGATGCCAGCCGGCGCGATGCGCGCTTCGATGATGAAGGAAGCCGACAGCGTGCCGATCGCTTCGGGTGAGAACAATTACAGCGTGGTGGTCAACGTCACCTTCGCCCTAGACCAGTAAGAACAATGGAGGGGCGGCACCTGCGTGTCGCCTCTCGCCCATACTTAAAATCCGGCCATCGGCCGGTTAAAAAAGAAATGCCCCTCGCCTGCCTTTCCGGACAAGCGAGGGGCATTTTTTACCCATCCGGCGGACGGGGATGTCACCGGATCGATATTGTCCGCTTTAGCGGCGGATGACCGGGCAGCCACGCTCATTGGCGAAGACGATGCGGTCACGGCCCCGACGGTCGAAGCCTGCAACCACAACGCGGCGCGGCGACACATCAACAACGCGGGCACGGCGAAGACCCATGCGGCTTGCCTTTTCTTCCGCAAAGCGCGGCGAGCAACCAAAGCGCGGGCGATCGGGACGACCCCAGCCGCGGCCTCTGTCATGGCCATAGCCATCCTGAACCTGAACTCTGAACTGAACATCCGAGCCAGCCGAAGCCGCAGGAGCGGTGGCGGAGATGCCGCCGAAGGCAATGAGAGCGGCAAGGCCGGCTTTTGCGAAGGTGTTGAACATGAACTCACTCCATTTGTTCTTCGCCGGCAGGGAACGTCCCTCAGCGATTGACGAGACCCTAGCCCCACCCGTCTGAATATTAACAGAACCGCATGTTCAGCAGGGGTTCATTGTTATTAACGGGAAAACACACATTCCCTAACGGAATATCAGGCGGAAATATGCAGCACGATTTCGCGGCGGTGCGGCCGGTCGCGGTGCTCGAAAAGATAAATCCCCTGCCAGGTGCCAAGCGCAAGCCTGCCCTGCCCGATCGGCACGCCGATCGAAACCGCAGTCAGTGCCGATTTGATATGGGCAGGCATATCATCAGGGCCTTCCAGCGTGTGGGTGACCCAGCGCATCGAGGCATCGTCCGAAGGCGGCACGAGGCGGGAGAAGAACACCGAGAGATCGCGCCGGACATCCGGATCGGCATTTTCCTGGATAAGCAGCGAGCACGATGTATGCCGCACAAAGACGGTCAGCAAGCCTTCGTCCACGCCGCTCTCTCTCACGAAACCCTTGGCCTCGGATGTAAACTCGTAGAGCCCCTGCCCATGGGTGGCGATGGTTATTGTCTTCTGCGGCACATTTTTTCTTTCAAACAGGCTGGAACAAAATCGACGTTGCAAACGTTACGCCATGTCAAATTCTACCCGATGGGGGTAGAGATAAAACAATAACGTGACGGCGGGCCGTAACAACTAACGGAAAAGCGGCGTCACGGTTGCAAGAAAACGGGGAAGGGTTGGCAATATCAGAATGAACTATTCAGGCTTCCCCGTCCCTCGACGAACAGAATATTTTCAGCGCAAGACAAGTACCAAGCCAGGCACAGGGTGCGAAAGACGTATTCATGGCATCCACTGACTATCAAGTCGACCTGACCAATTGCGATCGCGAACCCATCCACATTCCAGGTTATATTCAACCGCATGGCTGTCTGATCGCCTGCGACAATTCCCTGCGCATGGTTCTGCGTCATTCGGAAAACTGCCGCGACATTCTGGGCATTGAGGGCGATCTGAACGGCAGGACTGCCGAAGAGGTGCTCGGTAAAGACCTCGTCCACGATCTTCGCAACGCGCTGACTGTAACCGGCAGAACCACGCGCCCCGCCATGCTGCCCAACATGCAGATGAGCGATGGCCGCAGCTTCGATATTGCTCTGCACCGCTACAAATCCACCACCATCATCGAGTTCGAACCATCGCAAAGCGAAACGCAGCCGCTTGGCACGGCGCGCAAGATGGTGGATCGCATCCGTGAGGCTGACAGCGTCGAAAGCCTGATTTCAAGAACGACCCGGCTGATAAAGGCGACGTTGGGTTATGACCGGGTGATGATCTACCGTTTCGAGGATGACGGGGCCGGCAAGGTGGTGTCAGAGGCAAAGCAGCCGGACCTGGAAAGCTTTCTCGGACAATATTTTCCGGCCAGCGACATACCGCAGCAAGCCCGGGCGCTTTATCTCAAGAACACGCTGCGCATCATTTCCAATGCCAGCGGCGCGCGCGTTGCCATCCTGCCTGCTTTCGATGCCTCCGGCGAACCGCTCGATCTGTCCTTCGCGCATCTGCGCAGCGTCTCGCCCATCCATTGCGAATATCTTCGCAACATGGGTGTCGGCGCTTCCATGTCGATTTCGGTGATTGTCGATGGTGCTCTCTGGGGCCTCATCGCCTGTCACCATTATTCTCCGCGTGTGCTGACAATGCCGGTCAGGATCGCCGCCGAAATGTTCGGAGAGTTTTTCTCCATGCATTTGCAGGTTCTGAAGCAGAAACGCCGGCTCGATACCGTCAACCACGCCCATGCAGCACTTGACCGCTTCCTGCGGCTTGCCGCTCATCACACCAACATCGAAGAATTGCTGATCGACAGTTTCCAGGATTTCGCCGATCTGATGCCCTGCGATGGCGTCGGGCTCTGGGTCGGCAACAACTGGCACGGCCATGGCGCAACGCCGCCACAGGATGCCATTCCACGGCTGGCGCGCTTTGTCGCCTCGGCTTCGGAAGGTAAGGTCTGGGCCACCCATGCCATGTCGCAAGCCATACCGGAAGCGGAAATCTATGCCGGCACCGCCGCCGGGATGCTCGCCATTCCGTTGTCGCAGGTCAAGAACGACTACCTGCTGTTTTTCCGCAAGGAGATCGTGCAAAATCTGAACTGGGCAGGCAATCCCGAAAAATCCTATGAGACCGGGCCGTTAGGTGACCGTCTCACCCCCCGCAAGAGCTTTGCAATCTGGAAAGAAACCGTTCGCCTGCAGGCGCAGCCCTGGTCGGAGGCAGACCGGGAAATTGCCGAAGCGGCCAGGATTGCGCTTGTTGAGGTCGCCTTCCATCACAGCGAGCTGATGGCCGGCGAAAGGGAGCGCGCGGAAGTGCGCCAGCGCATGTTGAACGAGGAGCTTAATCACCGCGTCAAGAATGTTCTGGCCATCATCAAGTCGCTGGTCGGCAATCCCTCGCAGGAGGGCAAGACGCTGCAGGAATATGTCACCGCCTTGAAGGGTCGCATTCAGGCGCTGTCATTCGCCCATGACCAGATCATTCGCGGTGAAGGCGGTGGCGCGTTGCGCGATCTGCTGGAAGCTGAACTGTCGCCGCATCGTTCGCCGGAAACGGCGGTGAAACTTGCAGGCCCGCAGATCACGCTCGATTCGCGCGCTTTCTCCGTCATGGCTCTGGTTCTGCATGAACTGGCGACGAATGCCGCTAAATACGGTGCGCTTTCGCAGACCGGCGGGCAATTGCACGTACACTGGGATGTCAACGAGAACCGCGATTGCGAAATTCAATGGCGTGAAACCCTGCCGACCAAGCTGCCGACGCCGTCGCGCGCCGGTTTCGGCACGGCGCTCATCAGTCGCAGCATTCCTTATGATCTCGGCGGACGCAGCACGATGCGATATCTGCCGGACGGGCTGGAGGCGGACATTGTCCTGCCCTCCCGCCACGTTTCATCGGCCGCGGCGGCTTCCACCGCAAAAACCGAGGAAGAAATCGCGCCGCAGGCCAGACGTTACAATCGGGAGGAACCGTTGAAGATATTGCTTGTCGAAGACCAGATGCTGATCGCCATGGATGTCGAAAACATGCTGGAAGACAACGGCATCAAGACGATCGAAACGGCAACCTCATCGGCGATGGCGATCGAAAAGCTGAAGAGCTACATGCCTGACGTCGCCATCCTCGACATCAATCTCGGTTCCGACACCTCGATCCCCGTCGCCCGTGAACTCCACCGCCGCGGCGTCCCATTCCTGTTCGCCACCGGTTATGCGGATGGCAGCATGGTGCCGGACGAATTCGGCAACGTGCCGGTGATCAGGAAGCCTTATGATGAGGATGCACTGATGGCTGGCATCGGGCTTCTGGTGGGGGATGCGGAGCGGGTGTGAGGTAGCTCTTTAAGCACGCACCCCTTGCAGCCACATGGAGTGCGACACGATGCTTCCCGGCTGGTGTATCGGGAGGCCGTTTTTCCGGCGCTTCCTTCCCTCATCTCTGTGCTTGTCACAGAGATCCAGCCAGCCCAAGTCCTTGGGCTGAAATGACTCTCTTCGCCGCGCGGACGCGCGTCGGCTGGATTCCTGTGACAAGCACAGGAATGAGGGAGAAGGGATGGAATCGATGAAAGGAACCCTTGTTTCACTTGCCCCCGCGAGGGACGAATGGTCTGCTACCGCCCGGTGAAACCTCGTTTCTTTGCTTCAGCCGCCGTGATGACATCACCTATTTTAAATCTGAAGGCCGTCACCGCGTAATTCTCGACATCCACCTCACATTGAAACGTGACATCGCGCCAGACGTCGCCAACGTTGAATGCACCCCCGGTAGCGTCAAGTAGATTGCCGGATATGCGCCCGCCGGTGTCGGAAAAGCCATACATGCCTCGGGTGGCCGTATAAACCTCCCTTATTTGGGCCAATGCTTCTGCCTGGCAAAGTTGCACGATGCGACGACGGGGCGATAGATCGCCAAAAATCTGCCGTCGCTGAGCTGGCGTTAACACGGCGGACGACAATAAGCTTTTGGCCGCCGGAAGTTTCGCGGGCTTCTCTTCCGCCGCGTCCGCAGGCTTTTCCTCAACCGGCTTTGCCTGCGGCACGGGCGGCTGATCCGGTTGCGATTCTTCCTTGATGGGTGAGACCGCGATTTCCCCCTGCTCGGCGGAAGCCTGAAGATCGCTGTTGGCGGCGACAGGTGCGGGCTTTTCCTCGGCCGTCTTTTCAGGCTGGCTTGCGGGCTCCTTGGAAGGCTCGGTCTTTTCCGCTTCCTCAGTCTTTCCCGGCTTGTCTTCGCGGTCCGCCTGCATTTCCTCAGGCCTCATGGCGATGGCCGGCAACGTCGCCTGCGGCTGCGGCAAAGGTTTTGCCTCTTCTGCCGGAGGAGTGGGCGGTGGAGGTGGAGGTTGCGGCTTTTCCTCTTTCGCCTTCTCTTCGCCCGGTGGTGGAGCCTCTTCCGCCTTTTTTTCTTCGGGTGGCGGCACCAGATCGACGCTGATGCTCTCCGGCTCCTGCGGCTCGGCTATCCGCTCCGGCAGTTGAAAAAAGAAGAGAGCGACAACGGCAATATGCAGCAGCACGGAGACGGGCACAGCCCATCCTCCCCGACGCCATCTGCTTGCCGAAACCTGTTGCATCTCATCGAACCAAATCGAACCTGCGCATATCCACCAAAAGCGGAATGCTTCGTCCTCACACATAAGGCTTGTCGCAGAGTTCGCCAGTGCGTGAAACAAAAAACCCGGCCAGAGATGACTGACCGGGTTCAATTTTAAAGGAAGCGCAACGCTTAGCTGTCGAGGAAGCTGCGCAGCTTTCTCGAGCGGCTCGGATGCTTCAGCTTGCGCAGCGCCTTCGCCTCAATCTGACGAATACGTTCGCGCGTGACCGAAAACTGCTGGCCGACTTCTTCCAGCGTATGGTCGGTGTTCATGCCGATGCCAAAGCGCATGCGCAGAACACGTTCCTCGCGCGGCGTCAGCGAAGCCAGAACGCGAGTTGTCGTCTCGCGCAGGTTCGCCTGAATGGCGGCGTCGATCGGCAAGAGCGCATTCTTGTCCTCGATGAAGTCACCGAGATGCGAATCTTCTTCGTCACCCACGGGGGTTTCGAGCGAGATCGGCTCCTTGGCGATCTTCAGAACCTTACGCACCTTTTCCAGCGGCATGGCCAGCTTCTCGGCCAGCTCTTCCGGGGTCGGCTCGCGGCCGATCTCGTGCAGCATCTGGCGCGAGGTGCGAACGATCTTGTTGATCGTCTCGATCATGTGAACCGGAATACGGATCGTGCGCGCCTGATCGGCGATCGAGCGGGTGATCGCCTGCCTGATCCACCAGGTCGCATAGGTCGAGAACTTGTAACCACGGCGATATTCGAACTTGTCGACCGCCTTCATCAGGCCGATATTGCCTTCCTGAATGAGATCGAGGAACTGCAGGCCGCGATTGGTGTATTTCTTCGCAATCGAGATAACCAGACGCAGGTTGGCCTCGACCATCTCCTTCTTGGCGATGCGCGCTTCTCGCTCGCCCTTCTGCACCATGGAAACGATGCGGCGGAATTCGGCGATGGAAATGCCGGTTTCCGTGGAGAGGTTCTGGATTTCCTGACGGATTTCCCGGATCGTGTTGCTTTCCTCGCGGGCGAATTCCTTCCAGCCGCGCGCGGCCAGATTGGCGATCGACTTCATCCAGTTCGGATCGAGTTCCGCACCGTGATACTGCTCGAGGAAGCTGTCGCGCTTGACGCCGTAGGATTCGGCAAGGCGCAGCAGCCGGCCTTCATTCTGCATCAGACGCTTGGAAATGTCGTAGAGCTGCTCGACGAGGCTGTCGATACGGTTCTGGTTCAGCGACAGCGACTTGACGGCCGTGATCAGCTGATCCTTCAGTTCCTTGTAACGACGCTCCTGGCCGGAAGACAGGGTGCCCGTGCAGGCCAGACGCGCCTCAACCTGCTGATCCTGAAGCTTGCGCAGCTTCTTGTAGGTATCAGCGATGGTGTCGAGCGTTTCCATGACCTGCGGGCGCAGTTCGGCTTCCATCGCGGCAAGCGAAAGATTGGACTCGTCGTCGTCCTCCTCTTCCTCTTCCGGCGGAAGGCCATCGCCACCCACATCGGTCACGTCATCGTCGCCGGTCGGCGCACGCAGCTTGCGGGTCTTTTCCTTTTCTTCGGCAGCCTTGCGGTCCGCCTCGATCTTTTCCGGGCTCTGGAACTGCGGCGCAGCCTTGGCCTCCGGACCCGAATAGGTGGTCTCGAGATCGATGATCTCGCGCAGCAGCGTCGTGCCTTCATTCAGCTCGTCGCGCCAGATGATCAGCGCCTGGAACGTCAGCGGGCTTTCGCACAGGCCCGAAATCATCGTTTCGCGGCCGGCCTCGATGCGCTTGGCGATGGCGATTTCGCCTTCGCGCGACAGAAGCTCGACGGAACCCATTTCGCGCAGATACATGCGCACCGGGTCATCGGTACGGTCGGTCGGTTCTTTCTTCTTGGCGGTCGCAAGTGCTGTGCCGCCGGAGGGCGCCAGTTCGCCGCCTTCGGAATCTTCCGATTCCGAATCGTCGCTTTCAGCCTCGCCAGACGCTTCTTCAGCATCCTCGTCCTCGATGACGTTGATGCCCATATCGGACAGCATAGCCATCGTGTCTTCGATCTGCTCGGACGTCACCTCTTCGGACGGCAGGACGGAATTCAGCTCGTCCATCGTCACATAGCCGCGCTTCTTGGCGGCCTTGATCATTTTCTTGACCGCGTCATCCGAAAGATCGAGAAGCGGACCGTCCGTCGCACCGTCGCGTTCGTTTTCTGCTTCTTCGTTTTCTTTGACTTTGGTTGCCATCTATCTCGTCGCTTTCCCTGACGCTAACACCTGTTCCGCCGCATCGCCGTCCGCCCCATGAGCATCCAGCGGTTTGCCGCGAATCACTGTCAGACACCTAACGGAGTGATCTTTAATTGCCGATTAACCACGGCAGCCTCAGGCAGAATGCAAAGACAGTGCACCCGGAAATGCTTGCTCATGCAATTTCTATCCGCCAAGGCTCATTCCACCTTACTTTTCCTGAAATGGTGATTCCCGCTATTTCCCGCCCCGTCAAGCCTTTGAGGGCGAGACAGCCACGGAAATTCTCAAAAAAGGCCGCATTTCGCGGTTATCACCAGACTATCCCCTATTTAGGACGCTTGCCGCAAAAGGCAACCCCACACGTCTTTCAATTCTTGGCCAGCCCTCTCAGCCATGGCCGAAGGCCGGCCCCTTCACCCGCCCGGACATAACCCCGAAACCATCGATGATCGCCTCCTGATTTTCCATTCGGCCGATTTCCAGCTGAACCTCGGCCAATGCCCGTACCAGAAGCGTGCCGCGCTCGTCATCCGTCGCCTCGGCAATTTCCCGTTCCAGCTCCCGCTTCTGCCAGAGCAGGGATTTGGTTCGCTTGTGCAATGACAGCGCCTGCACATAACCTTCACGCGCATCTTCCATCGCCGCCTGTTCAGTCGCCGTCCACAGGCGGGCATTACGCACCTGCTGGTCCATCGTCTTCAACAGCGCCTCGAAATCCTGCTGCGACAGGCGCTCGATCAGCCCGGCCCGCGATATCTCCGCCGCACTTTCCGCCGCATAGGTCAGCACCGTCGACCACAGACGTTGCAGATCACGGTTCTCATAGTCGATGGCAGCGATCTCGTCATATTCCTCGAGCAGCAATTCGGGATGGTTGACGATGGTGATGGCAAGAACGCTTTCCCGGAGCGAGGGCTTGGTCTGATACCCCCTCACCAGGCCCGATTGCGCCAACCGGTCCGAAATACTGCTGGCAGGCGTCGACATCGCCCCGCCCCGCCCCGGCGCATTGCGCTGGAAGCCGCGCCCGGCGCCCTGCCCGCCATCGCGACGGAAGTTACCGCCCTGTTGCCCGCCCTGCTGAAAGCGCGGCTGGAAGAAGCCATTCAGCCTGTCGCGCATATCCTGCTGATAGAAACGGCGCACCGTCTCGTCGCCGATCACGGAAACGATCTGTCGCAGGCGGCTTTCAAGCTGGGCTCGCTTTTCGGGCGTATCGAAGGTAACGGCGGATGTCTCACGGCTCCAGACCATCGCCGCAAGCGGCTTTGCTTCCGAAAGCACCCGGTCAAAAGGCGCGCGCCCCTCCAGCCGCACGAGATCATCAGGGTCCTTTCCGTCAGGCAACAACGCAAAGCTGACGGAGCGGTCCGGCTTGATATGCGGCAGGGCCAGATCCGCCGCACGGTTGGCGGCGCGAATGCCGGCGCCATCGCCATCGAAGCAGAGGATCGGCTGCGGCGACATTTTCCACAGGAGATCGAGCTGGCTTTCCGTCAGCGCCGTACCAAGCGGCGCGACGGCGTTTTCGACACCGGCCTGATAAAGCGCGATGACATCCATATAGCCTTCAACGGCGATGACCGTGCCGCCGGCAGCCTGCGAGGCGCGACGGGCGCGGGCAAAATTGTAAAGAACATTGCCCTTGTGAAAAAGCTCGGTCTCGTTGGAATTCAGATACTTCGCCACCGCATCCGCCGCCATGGCGCGGCCGCCGAAAGCGATCACCTTTTCCCGCGACGACAGGATCGGGAACATGATGCGATCCCGGAACCGGTCATAAGAAACCGGTACGTTTTCATGCACCACCAGCCCGCAGGCCTCCATCTGCTCGCGCGCCACACCCTTGCTCGCCAGATGCTCTTTGAGAGCATTGCGGCTATCCGGCGCAAAACCAAGCCTGAAGGTCTCGATGGTGCGCCCGGTCAGCCCGCGATCGCGCAAATAAGCCCGCGCCCGCGCGCCAAGCGCCGTCTGTAACTGATCCTGAAAGAATAGCGTCGCCATTTCCATGACGTCCTGCAGCGAGGTGCGCTCACGCTCGCGCTTTTCCGCCTGCGGATCAGGCTGCGGCATGGAAATACCGGCCATATCGGCAATCTGCTGCACGGCCTCGGGAAAACTCAAGCCCTCAAGGTCGGTCAAGAACCGGAAATGATCGCCGGAAACACCGCAACCGAAACAATGATACCGCCCCTTGCGGTCCTCACAATGGAAACTGGGGCTTTTTTCACCGTGGAACGGGCAGCAGGCCCAATAATCGCCCCGCGGCGTATTGGTCTTCTTCTTGTCCCAGGACACACGTCGGCCGATCACATCGGAGATGTTCACGCGGTCGCGTATCTCATCGAGAAAAGAATTGGAAAAGCGCATGGGTTACCTGTTAGAGGCCAGTCTTTCATATAAGCGCATAAAGGCCGCAATACAAAATGGGTAGGTAAATAATACCCACTATTCACAGGCGGCATTGACATCGGTGTATATACAGAAGAATATACGATTGTATATGCATACTCAGTGCATGAGTGCCTATGAGCTGAAAGCAGCGGTAGGCAACTCATGGATATCGTGATGAAAGATTTCATTTCCTTTGATTGGGATGAAAACAAGCGGCTGAGCAATATCGAGAAGCACGGCATCGACTTTCCAAGGGCGGCAAGAGCGCTTTCACAACCCCATCTGGAAAGTCGCTCCGATCAAAATGGGGAGTGTCGTATTCTGGCGATATGCCCGGAAACAGACGATCTCATCGCAATCGTTTATACGATGCGGGGCGAGGTCTGCCGGATCATATCGGCAAGGGCGACAAGGAAAAATGAGCGAAGAACGTATCGTCAGATATTCTCTGGATGAGATCCGGGAAAAGATCGCCAGGGGTGAAGATCGCACCGATTGGGCGCGTGTCGACGCCATGACCGACGAGGATATCGACCGCGCCATGCGCGACGATCCGGACTGGGCCGGCTTTGAAGACATCGACTGGTCGAAGGCCGAAGTGGTTTTCCCCACCCCCAAGCAATCGATTTCCATTCGCGTGGACCAGGATGTCGTCGATTTTTTCAAATCCACCGGCAAAGGCTATCAAACCCGGATGAATGCGGTTCTGCGCCACTATGTGCATGAGCAGAAAAAACGGCCGGGTTGACGATGGAAAGCCGCCATTGCGCCTGCTTCCGGCGAATTTATGGCAGTGCAACATCACCAAAAATTATGTTTTTGTAATTTGAGCGCCCCGTCGCGACGGTGTAAAAACAAAACACAGTCAAAGGCAGTGCGTGAACATTTCCATAAATCTGCCGACGCCCACAGGCACGTCCCCCTAAAAAAGCCTGTGAGGGACCGCATTTTGATCCGCCGGAATGCGCTTTCGTCGACAGAAAAAAGGCAGGGTAGCCTCGGCTACCCTGCCTTTACTTTTTTCAACATGGTGGAAGTCTACTTCAGCAAGTCCTTGACAACGCCGGAGGCCTTCGCAAAGTCGATCTGACCGGGATAACGTTCCTTCAGCGCGTTCATGCACTTGCCCATGTCACGCAGACCGGAGGCGCCGGTTTCGCTGATGACGGCCTGGCACAGTTCGCGCACCTTCTCGGCCGGGATTTCTTCCGGCATGAATTCCTTGATGATGACGATTTCCTCGCGCTCCTGCGCGGCGAGCTCGGGTCGGCCGGCACCGTCATAGATGGTGGCGGACTCTTCGCGCTGCTTTACCATCTTGGTCAGGATCTGCATGATATCTTCGTCGCTGACGGGGTCCTTGCCCACGCCACGATTGGCGATATCGCGATCCTTGATGGCCGCCTGAATGAGACGCACGGTCGATGTACGTCGGGCGTCACGAGCCTTCAGCGCATCTTTCAAAGTATTTGCGAACGTGTCGCGCATCATTTTTCTTCTCCTTGGGAAAGCCCATTCCGCAGCTTCGCGATAGGCAAACTTTCCACCTTATTTTTCGCAACGACATAAACGAGCAACTACGCTCAAGCAAATCAATTGCATAAGCCCTTGAATCCACGGCATCTTAAATCCGCGTAAATCTTGAGCCTATGGTTGACCGCTTGGGCTGCTTTCGTTATTTTCCGGCACCTGCACGAGATTTTAACGAAGGGTCGGAACGCGAGCTTTATCGCGCGCCCCTTTATGTCACGAAGCCTGCGACAAAAATGGCCCCTTACCCCCTGCCTTTCAAGAGGCGGGGTGCGAAGCGGCAGAAACGGAACGAGATGACCGAGACAGCGCCCTGGACTACCCGCAAACCGACCGCAATGCTTGTTCTTGCCGATGGCACGGTGATCGAGGGCACAGGCATCGGCGCAACCGGCAAGGTTCAGGCCGAAGTCTGCTTCAACACGGCGCTGACGGGTTACGAGGAAATCCTCACCGACCCTTCCTATCTCGGCCAGATCGTCACTTTCACCTTCCCGCATATCGGCAATGTCGGCACCAATGAGGAAGACATTGAAGACCTGACACCCGCCGCCCGCCGCGGCGCAGTCGGCGTCATCTTCAAGGCCGATATCACCGACCCTTCGAACTTTCGCGCCGTCAAGCATCTGGATGCCTGGCTGAAGGCCCGCGGTGTCATCGGCCTTTGTGGCATAGATACGCGCGCGCTGACGGCATGGATCCGCGAAAACGGCGCGCCGAACGCTGTCATCGCCCATGATCCGAACGGCGTCTTCGACATCGAGGCGCTAAAGACCGAAGCAAAGGCCTGGAGCGGCCTTGTCGGCCTCGACCTCGCCATCGAAGCGACCTCCGGCCAATCCTCCAGCTGGGCTGAAACGCCGTGGGTCTGGAACAAGGGTTATGGCACGCTCGGCGAAGCCGATGCCAAATATCACGTCGTCTGCGTGGATTTCGGCGTCAAGCGTAACATTCTGCGCCTTTTCGCCGGTCTCGATTGCAAGGTGACCGTAGTTCCCGCCCAGACTTCGGCCGAAGACATTCTGGCGCTGAAGCCGGATGGCGTGTTCCTGTCCAACGGCCCGGGAGACCCGGCGGCTACAGGCGAATATGCCGTGCCGGTCATCCAGAACCTCATCAAGAGCGAGCTGCCGATCTTCGGCATCTGCCTCGGCCACCAGATGCTCGGCCTCGCCGTCGGCGCAAAGACCGAAAAGATGCATCAGGGTCACCACGGCGCCAACCATCCGGTCAAGGACTTCACGACAGGCAAGGTTGAAATCGTCTCGATGAACCACGGTTTTGCGGTTGATGCCAAATCGCTGCCTGATGGCGTCGAAGAAACCCACACGTCGCTGTTCGATGGCACCAATTGCGGCCTGCGCATCGTCGGCAAGCCGGTCTTCTCCGTCCAGCATCACCCGGAAGCTTCACCCGGCCCGCAGGACAGCCATTATCTCTTCCGCCGCTTCGTCAACCTGCTGCGCGAGAGACAAGGCGAGGCAGCGCTCGCCGAGCGCTGAGACAGGCCTTCGAAACCTCTCCTCCGTCATCCTCGCCCTTGAGGCGAGGATCCATTGACTTCGGCGGGTATGGAAAGCTTTCCAACATTCGCACGGCCCGCTATCAGCGGGCCGTTTGCATTTCGCGCTTCACCAGAATGACGAAGCGGACGGTGAGCAAAACAGCTGCCGTCGAAAGACCGATCACGAAACCGAACCAGACGCCACGCCCGCCAAAACCGAGCGGAAAGGCCATGGTCCAGGCAAGCGCCAGGCCGATCGGCCAATAGGAGATCAGCGCCAGCATCGCTGGAATGCGGGCATCCTTCAGCCCGCGCAGCAGCCCCGCCGTCACGGCCTGAATGCCATCCACCAGCTGGAAGACGCCGGCGATCACCACGAGGCTGCTGGCATAGGCGAGCACTTCCGCGGCTTCCGGCAATTTTGGATCGAGGAACCATTTCGCCAGAAAGTCCGGAACGACCGCAAACAGGATGCCGCCGCAAAGTGCAATGCCACAGGCAATGGCGTAGATCATGATGGAGGCGCGAATGAGATTTTTGAAATCTCCCTGACCGCGGGCAATGCCCACGCGCACGGTTGCCGCCTGCGACAGGCCAAGCGGGATCATGAAGGCGATCGAGGCAAGCTGCAGGGCAATGCCATGCGCCGCAAGCTGCACGGTGCCAATCTGTCCCATCAGGATCGAGGCGGCGGCAAACAACGTCACTTCGGCAAGGATGGTGATGCTGATCGGCAGGCCGAGACGCAGCACTTCGAAAAGCGCATGCCAGTCCGGCCGCCAGAAACGCACGAACAGCTCGTATTTCTTCGTCTCCTCACGCGTCTGTACATAGAAAACGATGAAGATGAAGCTGAAGGCATTGACGATGACGGCAACGACGGCAGCACCATTCATGCCCATTGCCGGCAAGCCGAAATGGCCGAACACGAGCGCATAAGCCATCACACCGTTCATCACCAACATGATGATGGTGACATAAAGAATGATGCCCGCCCGGCCGATGGCGCTGACAAGTCCGCGCAGCACGTAGAAAAGCAAAGCTGGCAGCAGGCCGAATTTGGCGATGGCGAGATAATGGCCGGTCAGCGCCGCCACGTTGGGATTCTGCCCGAGATAGACCAGAATCCGCTCGGCATTGAAGAAGATCGGCAAAGCGAGGATCCAGTAGGCGATAGCCACCCACATACCCATGCGCAGCGAGCGGCGGGCCGCCGTCGCATCGCCCTGCCCATAAGCCTGTGCCACCATTGGCACCACGGCCACGGAAAAGCCCGAGCCAAAAATGAAGACAACGAAGAAGAACTGCCCGGCCAGCACCATGGCCGCCAGCTTTTCAGCCCCCAGCTGCCCGACGATGACCATGTCAGTGGTATGGATGCCAAGCTGCGCGAGCTGCGCACCGATAAGCGGAATTCCAAGCGCAAGCGTAGCCTTGAAATGCGAAAGCCACGACCCCGATCCGGAGGGAACGGTTTCTGCAACAACCGACGAAGACATTGTAATTCACCTGAATTTTGGCCATTGCCCGCGAATTGCGCAATGGCAGCAGGGTGATGAATAAAATATTCCCTTCCTGCACGCAACCTTTGCAGCCCGATGATCAAAATTTACGCAAAGTGGCAAAACCTGCCGGCACAGTCTGAAACGGCATGAACCAAAACAAATTTAGTCGAATTTTACCATTTCACTTTACGTATTAGAACATCGCGTAGTTCTTTTAAATCATAAGCTGCATGACGCAGAATATTCCCGCCCTAGAGGCATGTCTTTCCCCCCATTCTCCAAGATGACCCGACCGGGCATATCTGGTTTCAAGGACGTGTAGCTTGCCAAAAAAATCCAACCTCATGACGCGCATTCTGTTTGCGGCATCATCACTTGTTGTCGCCGCCTTTGCGGGATTTTCTTTCTATATCGATAGCCTTCAGCACCGGGTCACGACGGAAGCGGTGGCGGAAAACATCGATTCGTCCGGCAAGCAGGCCGCACAGAGCATCGCAAACTGGCTGAACGGCCGCATCATGCTCACCGACACGGTGGCGAAAACGCTTGCGAAGCTTCCGGAGGACGATGCCAAGCTGCAGTTCCTTCAGAACGACGTGCTGACAGCGCAGTTCATGTCCACCTATTTCGGCAATGCCGAAAACGGCGTCTTCACGACGTTCCCGAAAACACCGCTTCCGGAAGGTTATGACCCGCGCAAGCGCCCCTGGTATCTGGATGCGGTCAAGGCCGGCAAGCCGGTGCTGACCGAACCTTACACCGACGCCTCGACCGGCGGCCTCGTCATCACTGCAGCGATGCCCGTTTCCGTTGATGGCAAGTTGGCTGGCGTGACGGGAAGCGACTTCTCGCTGGATTCGCTGGTAAAGATGATCAAGTCCGTAGATGCCGGCACGGACGGTTACGCCTTCTTGGTCAGTAAGGACGGCAAGATCCTTATTCATCCCGATCCGAAACTCGTCGACAAGCCGCTGAGCGATCTTTTCAAGGTCAACACACCGGCAATTTCCTCGGCGATTTCCCAGACCGAAATTGACGGCAAGGGCAAGATCACCAGCTTCATCCCGGTTGCCGGCCTGCCTTCGGTCGACTGGTATCTCGGCTTTGTCGTCGATTCCGATATAGCCTATAGCGCAATCGGCCAGTTCCGGCTGGCAGCGACCATTGCCACGGTTCTTGCCGCTGCAATCATGATCGCGCTGCTTGCAACTGTGCTCTCCCGTTTCATCGTCCGCCCCGTCACGCAGATGACCTCGGCCATGGAAGGCCTTGCGGCCGGCAATCTCGATGTCGCCATTCCCGGCCAGGAGCGCACCGACCAGATCGGCTCGATGGCCGCAGCAGTCGCCGTTTTCAGGTCGAACGCCATGGAGCGCCTGCGTCTCGAAGGTGACGCCGAAGAAAACCGCACGCTTTCCGAACAGGAGCGCAACGAGCGGGAGAGAAGTTCGGCGAAAGACGCGGCGGACATCCAGTTCGCGGTCGATTCGCTCGCCAAAGGTCTGGCGCATCTTTCGGACGGCGATCTCAATTACCGCATCGACACGCCTTTCGTGAGCCGCATCGACCGCCTGCGCGACGATTTCAACAATTCCGTCGCCAAGCTGAATGTGGCGCTCAGCACCGTTGGCCAGAATGCCCGCGCAATCGACGCCGGTGCTGGTGAGATTCGCCAATCCGCCGACGATCTGGCACGGCGCACGGAGCAGCAGGCAGCCTCGGTGGAAGAAACCGCCGCAGCGCTTGAGGAAATCACAACCACCGTGAAGGACTCCGCCCGCCGCGCCGAGGAAGTCGGACGTCTGGTTGATCGCGCCCGCGGCAATGCCGAACAATCCGGCATCATCGTCGAAGATGCGGTTCGCGCCATGGAAGGCATTGAGAAATCATCGTCGGAGATCAGCAACATCATCGGCGTGATCGATGAAATCGCCTTCCAGACAAACCTTCTGGCGCTGAATGCCGGAGTGGAAGCGGCGCGTGCCGGTGAAGCCGGCAAGGGTTTTGCCGTCGTCGCACAGGAAGTGCGCGAACTTGCCCAGCGCTCCGCCAATGCCGCCAAGGAAATCAAGACGTTGATCAATGCCTCGACATCGCAGGTACAATCCGGCGTCGATCTCGTCGGCAATGCCGGCAAGGCGCTGGAAACCATCGTCCGCGAAGTGCAGGAGATCAACCGCCACATCGACGCCATCGTGACGTCGTCGCGCGAACAGTCGACCGGGCTTCAGGAAATCAACACCGCCATCAACACCATCGATCAGGGCACGCAGCAGAATGCCGCCATGGTGGAGGAACAGACGGCCGCAAGCCATGGCCTTGCTTCGGAAGCGGCGGCGCTCAACGATCTGCTCGCGCAGTTCCAGCTCGCCACGGCAACGCGACGGCAGGCGGATTATGGGCGGGCTGCTTAGGGGAACCGCCTGCTCGTTTAGTGGAGGCAACGCATACAAACGCCGTCACCCCGGACTAGATCCGGGGTCCAGCGCGATCAAGTCCTTGATCGCGAAAGACTCATTCCTCACGGCGCAGACGCGCCGTAGCTGGATTCCGGATCAAGTCCGGCATGACGGAGGATAGGTTTCAACCTCTTTCATGGCCGGATCGATCCGGCCATTTTTATTTGCTGTGCGAAAGATACCCCGTTCTCTCCACCCGCCCGATCCGCTAGAGCTTGATCGATCATGATATGCGGAGGAACTCATGCTGGAACTGATTTGGCGCGGCATTGCCATGGGCATTGGCGGCACGGTGTTTATGGATATATGGGCGATTGTGCTGCATCGGTTTTTTGGCCAGTCAGCGCCGAACTGGGCACCGGTCGGCCGCTGGTTCTGGCATGTGCCAAAAGGTACGATATTTCACGATAGCATCGCCACAGCCGCGCCTTATGAACATGAACTGGCGCTCGGCTGGATTTCGCACTACGCCGTCGGCATCCTCTACGGCATCATTCTGGCGCTGGTGGTGCCGGCTGCCTGGTTTGCAAACCCGTCCTTCATCCAGCCGTGGATCGTCGGCATCGTCACGGTCGGCGCGGGCTGGTTCCTGTTGCAGCCGGGTCTCGGCATCGGCTGGGCGGCCTCAAAAACGCCCAATCCCACCAAGGTTCGTGTTCTCAACCTCGTTGCCCATACGGTCTTCGCACTCGGCATGTATGCCGTGGCGCTTTTGATGCGCTAAACAAAAAAGGGGGCTAAAAAGCCCCCTCATCTCTTCATTCTCAAAGATTGGCCGAGAACGTATCGCAATCTTCGACACGGCCGCTCTGGAAACCGCGCTTGAACCATTCCGCCCGCTGTGCCGAGGTGCCGTGGTTGAAACTATCAGGCACCACATAACCTTGGGTCTGCTTCTGCAACGTGTCGTCACCGATCTGATGGGCGGCGTTCAACGCTTCCTCAAGGTCGCCGGTTTCGAGAATGCCCTTCTGCTCGGTGAACTTGCCCCAGATGCCGGCATAACAATCCGCCTGAAGCTCCACGCGCACGGACATCTTGTTGGCATCCACCTGGCTCATAGACTGGCGGCGGCGGTTGAACTCCGGCAGAACGCCGGTCAGGTTCTGGATGTGGTGGCCAATCTCATGCGCAATCACGTAAGCCTGGGCGAAATCGCCGGCCGCACCGAAACGCTGGTCCAATTCCTTGAAGAAGCTGGTGTCGAGATAGACCTTGCGGTCACCCGGGCAATAAAACGGGCCGCTGGCAGCCGAAGCATAACCGCAGGCGGAAGACACCTGGCCGGAGAACAGAACCAGCGTCGGTTTCTGATAGGTCTCGCCAGCGGACTGGAAAATGCCACTCCACGTATCTTCGGTCTCGGCCAGCACGGTACGAACGAAAGCCGTCGTCTCGTCAGATGATTGCCCCTGCGGACGCGTGCCGGGCTGCTGCGTTCCGGATTGCTGCGTTGTGCCACCACCATCCAGTGAAATATCGCCGCCCGAAAGCAGCGTCAGCGGATTGATGCCAAGCACCCAGCTGATCAGCAGGATGACCAGAATGCCGCCGATGCCGATGCCGCCGCCGCGACGCCCAATCGGCACACGCATTCCCCCTCGGGAAAAAGGATCGTTGCCCGAAGGCCCCGAACCCGCTGACATGCCGCGCCGGTCCTCGATATTGTCCGACTGGCGACGCCCTCTCCATTCCATGCTCTTCTCCCGGCGAATATCGCCTCAACAAGCTGCCTTATAACGGCACTATAATACATCTTGTTCCGGAAGAAAGCTTGGCCTCTCTCAGGCGGCACGCCGCTTTTGCCTGAAGACCGCAACGAACAGGAAAACAAACAACAGGCCACCGACCGACAGCGTCAGAAAATCCTCCCCGCCATTGCCGAAAACAACCTCGTTCATGATACGCGTGGGAAGGAAGGTGAAACCGCCCGCAATGACGATGCCGCCGAGATAAACGCCCTGCATGATCCGCATATGGCGCTTTATTTCACCCCTGCGCGCGAAATAGACCGATTGCAGACAGCCATATATGGTGAAAATCGACATCAGGTGGATCGGGCTGAAACCATAAAAGACATTCAGTTCATGGATGAAGAATGTCGAGAAGGACGTGAGAACCATCAGCGCGACCCAGATCTTGCCGAGCAGCCGGTGAAGAGGCGTGCCTTTGGGAGAAAACAAAACCACCGCGCCGAGAATGGCGGCGGGAATGACCGTCGCCACATGCAGCTGAACGGCGAAAGGCGCGTCGAGAAGAGGTTGAAGGGACATTTGTCTCACCCGGTTGAACTCGGCGGCAATTTCAGCGAAACATGGCGTGGCTCAACCGGAATAGCGCAAACAGCGGGAGAACTTCGTGAACGGCAATGTCGTGCAATCCACGCTTCGCCAATTGCAAGCGAAGGGTCGTTCCCGCTCGTTGTGGAGCACCTTCGTCGCCATAGCCGTTCTCTTCATCGTGACAGGTCCCTATGGTACGGGCCAGAAAATGGCCTTTTGGCCAAGGGCTGCCTATTGGACCCTGCTCTTAGGCTCGGGCTGGATCATCACCACCGGTTTTTCGGCCTTCGCCAATGCCGCGCTGGTACGGACGCTGACAAGCCCGCTTGCCCGGATGATGGCCGGAGCGATCGCCGCCGCCCTGCCGATCGGTGCGACCATAACCCTCGCTAACCATGCGTTTTTCGCGCAGCCCGTCGATATCGCCTCGATTGGCGAGGATGCTCAGGCTGCTCTGCCGCTTTGCCTGATATTCTGTTTCCTCGGTTACCTGACAGCCGGCCCCGCAAACACAACCGATCCAACCGAAGAGACAGGAGCGGAAACCACGCCACCACCTTCGGTCAAGGAGCGTCCCGCAATTCTTGACCGCCTGGAGCCGGAGCGGCGCGGACCGCTGCTGCGTCTTTCCGTGCAGGATCACTATACCGAGGTGGTGACGACGCGGGGATGTCAGCTGGTTCTGCTGCGTTTTGCCGATGCGATGAAGGAAATTGGCGATACGAAAGGCTTGCAGGTACACCGCTCGCACTGGATTGCCGATGCCGACGTCGTCTCGCTGCGCAAACAGGCGGGCCGCCTGCACCTCATGACCAGAGACGGCACGGAAATTCCCGTCAGCCGCTCCCGCAATGCTGCTGTGCAGGCCCGTTTCGCCGCGCATGCCCCTGTCGGTTAAGAGTTTCTGTCGATTCCGGAATTTATGGGGTTCCGTTCTCAAAAACATTTGCCTATAAGCCGCTTCTAGCCTGAAAACATTTGAATTGCGCTCCCCGGCCGGTGATCTTCCACCGTGGCCGGTGTTTTGCGCAACCAAAAAGCGGAACGAGAGAGCCATGCCGAAGCGCCAAGATATCAAGTCCATCCTCATCATCGGCGCGGGACCGATCGTCATCGGTCAGGCATGTGAATTCGACTATTCCGGCACGCAGGCCTGCAAGGCGCTGAAGGAAGAGGGTTACCGGGTCATTCTGGTCAACTCCAACCCCGCGACCATCATGACCGATCCGGGCCTTGCCGACGCCACTTATGTCGAGCCGATCACGCCCGAAGTCGTGGCGAAGATCATCGCCAAGGAACGCCCGGACGCGCTGCTTCCGACCATGGGCGGCCAGACCGCGCTCAACACTGCGCTTTCTCTCAAGCGCATGGGCGTTCTCGACCGTTACAATGTCGAAATGATCGGCGCAAAGCCGGAAGCCATCGACATGGCCGAAGACCGCGCTCTCTTCCGCGAAGCCATGGCGCGCATCGGCCTTGAAACGCCGAAATCTATGCTGGCCAACGCGACCGAAATCAAGGATGCCGACCGCAAGACCCATGAGGCGGCGCGCGCTGAGCTGAAGGCAAAGCTTTCCGGCGCTGAACTGGACAAGGCGCTGGATGATCTCGAAAACCAGTGGAACCTCGGCGAGACTGACCGCAAGCAGCGCTACATGGCCCATGCGATTGCGATTGCCGCGCAGGCAATCGACCATGTCGGCCTGCCCGCCATCATCCGCCCGTCCTTCACGCTCGGCGGCACCGGCGGCGGCATTGCCTATAACCGCTCGGAATTCTTCGACATCGTCTCGGGCGGCCTCGACGCCTCGCCCACCACCGAAGTGCTGGTCGAAGAATCGGTTCTCGGCTGGAAGGAATATGAGATGGAAGTGGTCCGCGACACGGCGGACAATTGCATCATCATCTGCTCCATCGAAAACATCGATCCGATGGGCGTCCACACGGGTGACTCGATCACGGTTGCGCCGGCGCTGACGCTGACGGACAAAGAATACCAGATCATGCGCAACGCCTCGATTGCGGTGCTGCGCGAGATCGGCGTGGAAACCGGCGGCTCGAACGTGCAGTTCGCCGTCAATCCGAAAGATGGCCGCCTCGTCGTCATCGAAATGAACCCGCGCGTCTCGCGCTCGTCCGCACTGGCATCGAAGGCCACCGGCTTCCCGATTGCCAAGATCGCCGCCAAGCTCGCCATCGGCTACACGCTGGACGAGCTGGAAAACGACATTACCGGCGGTGCGACGCCGGCATCCTTCGAGCCTTCGATCGACTACGTCGTCACCAAGATCCCGCGTTTCGCCTTCGAGAAATTCCCGGGCGCTTCGCCGATCCTCACCACCGCCATGAAGTCGGTCGGCGAAGTCATGGCAATCGGCCGCACCTTCGCCGAATCGCTGCAGAAGGCTCTGCGCGGCATGGAAACCGGCCTCACCGGTCTCGATGAAATCGAAATCCCCGGCTTTGAGGAAGGCGAAGGCTCCAAGAACGCCATCCGCGCCGCCATCGGCACACCGACGCCGGACCGTCTGCGCATGGTCGCCCAGGCGCTGCGCATGGGCATGACCGAAGAGGAAGTCCACGAAAACTCGAAGATCGATCCGTGGTTCATCGCCCAGTTCAAGGCGATCGTCGACATGGAAGCCCGCATCCGCGAGCACGGCCTGCCGCAGGATGCCGAAAACCTGCGCATGCTCAAAGCCATGGGCTTTTCCGACGCCCGCCTCGCCAGCCTGACGTCCAAGCGCCCGAAGGAAGTGGCCGAGCTGCGCAACAGCCTCAATGTTCGCCCGGTCTTCAAGCGCATCGACACCTGCGCGGCCGAATTCGCTTCGCCGACCGCTTACATGTATTCGACCTATGAAATCCCCTTCGTCGGCGCCGCCCGTTCGGAAGCGCAGGTTTCCGACCGCAAGAAAGTCGTTATCCTCGGTGGCGGTCCGAACCGCATCGGCCAGGGCATCGAGTTCGATTATTGCTGCTGCCATGCCGCCTTCGCGCTGAAGGATGCCGGCTTCGAAGCGATCATGATCAACTGTAACCCGGAAACGGTTTCCACCGACTACGACACCTCCGACCGCCTCTATTTCGAACCGCTGACGGCCGAAGACGTGATCGAGATCATGCGTGCCGAACAGGAAAAGGGTGAACTCGTCGGCGTCATCGTGCAGTTCGGCGGCCAGACCCCGCTGAAGCTTGCCGAAGCGCTGGAAAAGAACGGTATCCCGATCCTCGGCACAGCGCCTGACATGATCGACCTTGCCGAAGACCGCGACCGCTTCCAGAAACTGCTGATGAAGCTCGATCTCGCTCAGCCGAACAACGGCATCGCCTATTCGGTCGAGCAGGCCCGCCTCGTCGCGTCTGAAATCGGCTTCCCGCTGGTGGTTCGCCCGTCCTACGTTCTGGGTGGCCGCGCCATGCAGATCATCCATTCGGAAGGCCAGCTCCAGACCTATCTGCTCGACACGGTTCCGGGTCTCGTGCCTGAGGACATCAAGCAGCGTTACCCGAACGACAAGACCGGCCAGATCAACACCCTGCTCGGCAAGAACCCGCTTCTGTTCGACAGCTACCTGACCAACGCCGTCGAAGTGGACGTCGATGCGCTTTGCGACGGCGAAAGCGTCTTCGTTTCCGGAATCATGGAACACATCGAAGAAGCCGGCATCCACTCGGGCGATAGCGCCTGCTCGCTGCCGTCCCGTTCACTGAGCAAGGAAACCCTTGACGAACTGGAACGCCAGACGACGGCACTTGCAAAAGCGCTCAATGTCGGCGGCCTGATGAACGTGCAATACGCCATCAAGGACGGCACGATCTACGTTCTCGAAGTCAACCCGCGCGCCTCGCGCACCGTGCCTTTCGTGGCGAAGACCATCGGCGCGCCGATTGCCAAGATCGCCGCCCGCGTCATGGCCGGTGAAAAGCTCGGTGCGGCGATTGCGGCTTACGGCGAAAAGCCTGATCCGCGCAACCTGAAGCACATCGCCGTCAAGGAAGCCGTCTTCCCCTTCGCCCGCTTCCCCGGCGTCGACATTCTGCTCGGACCTGAAATGCGCTCGACCGGTGAAGTCATCGGCCTCGACACGGATTTCGCACTGGCCTTCGCCAAGAGCCAGCTCGGCGCCGGCGTCGACCTGCCGCGCTCCGGCACCGTCTTTGTCTCGGTGCGTGACGACGATAAGGAAGGCGTTCTCCCCGCCATCCGCATTCTGGTGGAAAGCGGCTTCAAAGTCGTGGCGACCGGCGGCACCCAGCGTTTCCTCGCAGAACGGGGCGTCAACGCTGAAAAGATCAACAAGGTGCAGGAAGGCCGTCCGCATATCGAAGATGCCATCCGCAACCGTCAGGTCCAGCTCGTCATCAATACCACTGATAGCAACAAGGCGATTTCCGATAGCAAGTCGCTGCGTCGTGCAACACTGATGCAGAAGGTACCCTACTACACAACAATGGCCGGCGCGGAAGCCGCTGCCCTTGCCATCAAGGCGCTGAAGGCCGGCAATCTGGAAGTGAAGCCGCTGCAGAGCTATTTCCAGTAAGCGGCCCGCGGGAAATCCGCGCCGTCACGTGCTGAATGAAAACGAAACGCCGCGGGTCGCAAGATCCGCGGCGTTTCGCATTGCGTAATCCCCCTGCAATCCGTTTCCGGTATCAAAAACCCACCATTCCCACGTGAGGTTCATGATGCCCCTATCCAAGACCGACATACCGCCGCCGACCGCAGGCGGAAATAGTCCGCCCATGCTTGCCCGCATGATCGCCGGCATTTCCGCGCCTGTTGACCCAACCCCGGTGATCGACACCGAAACCTTGCGGGGCTGAAGCGATGGCTGGACGTCCGCCGGGACCGGAACGGGTGGCTTTTCCGCTGCGGATCGAACCCGCAATATTGAACGTGATCAGGAACACGGCCAGCGGCGAATTGCGCAGCATCAATGCCCAGATCGAGATCTTGCTCAAGGAAGCCCTGCACCATCGCGCCGCGGCGGATGAAGTGAGCGAGCCGCAGGGCTAGGCCGCCAGCGCCTCGCGCACACAGTTACGCCCTTCGCTCTTGGCCCGGTAAAGGGCGCGATCCGCCATTTCCGCCAGCGTCTGCAGGTCGCAGCGCATCTCGCCCGCGGTCGCAACGCCGATGCTGATCGTGACACCAACGCGCAACCCACCGCAATCAACGTCATTGACCGCAACCGCATTGCGAATACGCTCGCCGATAACAGAGGCTTTCTGACCACCCGCACCCGGCAGGAAGATGATGAATTCCTCGCCACCGTACCGCGCCAGTACATCGCCGCCGCGTATGCTGCCGCCGATGCGTTTTGCCACTTCCTGAAGGACGCTGTCACCGACGGCATGGCCAAAACGGTCGTTGATCGATTTGAAGTGATCGATATCCAGCAGCATGGCCGCATCGGCAGGATCGGGCGCCGCAGGCATCGCCTGGAAAAAGAACCGGCGGTTCTTGACGCCGGTCAGCGGGTCGGTATTGGCGAGAACCAGCAATTTCCGTTCGGACCGCTCGGCCACCAGCATCATCACGAACAGCGCGATGGCGAAATTCAACATGATGATGAAGAAAAACGCATTGACCAGGTTGATGGTGGCATAGTCCGGGAAAAATATGCTCTTCACCACAGAGAGCGAAATCAGACCGGAAATCCCGGCGATTGCGCCAAGCGCCAGACGGGAGAGAAGCCGCTCCTTGCGCCACCTTGCGAAAAGCCCAACCGCGCCCGCAAGATAGGCGAGAGCCGCGCAGCCATTGAACAAAGCCGCGCGATACGCATTGTTTTCAGCCACTTGCAGCGCGACGACAATCGCCAGCAGCGCGACAAGACAGAGGGCGACCACCGTCCGGCGGCCCACAGGGCGTCCGTCGCTCAGAACTTTCAGACCGAGCCAGATCAGCGCATAACCGACAATGCCGAAAACGACACTGCCGAGCCGCCATAAAGCCGGTGACATTATCCCCCATTCGCCGTAACCGGCGAGTGTGGAACCAATTGTCATGGCTGCAAAGCCGGCAGCAAGAGCAACCGGGCCACGCAACCCACGATTTGACAACTTTAGATAGATGAAACTCAACAATCCTACAATATAAGAGCACTTCTGCATCAATATGACTGTCGTGAGGTCGAGTTCACCCAACATAATATGTCCACGCAATAAATAAATAAGACCGATTCAATTATCATCGATAAGTATAAAATTTTAATAAAAATACCGAATCAAAAAACGTAAGTTATATTCATAAAAACTAAAATACATTTTTATATATAAATAGATCAATAAAACAATTTATTCGAATAATCTTAGAAACTCCATGTCCTTTTTGAAGAGCAGAGTTTCCGCCTCTCTCGCCCGCGCATCCGGCAGACGCAGCAGATAGGATGGATGCACCGTGACAAAAAGCGTCCGCCCTTCCTGCATGGGAAGAGGGCGGCTCCGAACTTCGGTGACTTTCTCCTTGCCACCGGTCAGGGCATAAAGCGCCGTAGCGCCCATGGCGACGATGAGCTTCGGCTGCACCAGTGCAATTTCCTGGTTCAGCCACCAGCGGCATTGCTGAACCTCACCCGCATCCGGCCGCCGGTGAATACGCCGCTTGCCGCGTGTTTCATATTTGAAATGCTTGACGGCATTGGTGACGTAAAGCCGCCTGCGATCCACGCCAATCTCGCCCAGCGTTCGATCAAACAGCTGACCAGCAGGACCGAGGAAAGGTTTTCCGGCAAGATCTTCGTGATCGCCCGGCTGTTCGCCGACGATCATGACATCCGCATTCTCCGGCCCCTCGCCAAAAACAGTTTGTGTCGCCTTGCAATGCAGCGGACATCGGGTGCATTGGCCTGCCTGCCGCCTCAGGGACCCAAGCGAATCTTCCGGTTCCTGCGGGGACTCCTTCCGCGCCGCGGCGGCAACGGCCTGCAGGCGGTGGTGAAACGGCTGCGGCTGGCTTGCCGCCTTGGCCGCCATATCAAGCACCCGCGCCTTCGCGCCCAGAATGAGGCCGGGAATGAGATCCGCTTCCGGCAGGTTCTTCCAGTATTTTTTTGGCATCTCCGCCGTCATCGCCTTGATCTTCAAGCGGGCCGGATTGAAAATATTGGCATAATAGGTCCGCCAGAGATCGTCCGTTTCATCTTTCAGGTCGGGTTGAGCGGCGGCCTCCCGCGACGTCTGCAACACGCTTCCATCCCATCGCGCAGATCCTTTCGGCGTTGCGATCAGCCAGTCCATGTCAGTGAACCGCCGCTGGAAAAACGGCGCCTCGCGCTCGACAATGAAATGATCCGGCTCGAACCAGGCGACGAAGCGCCGTCGCCCACCCTGCCCCTGCGGTAATGGTAACTCCTTGAAACGAACGAAGGCCGTCATCTTGTGACAGTCACGGCGGACGGATTTTTCGAGCAGCCGCGCTTGTGAAACATCCGGATCGGACTTGAACTGCAGCAGGGCGCGATCCTGCCTAAGCCGCCACAACAGCCGGTATAGTAACGCAAAACGGCCATTATCGCTGTGACAGATCACCGCCTGCGCCAGCGCCACGAAGGCGGACGGAACGGAAACCTGTGCTTCCCCAACCCTGGGTGTCGGCAACGGCTCACCGGCAAAATCCAGCAGCCCCGCTTCGTCATCCCACAGCCGCCAGTCAATCGCTTCCGGTGGTATATTGGCGGCAAGCGCCATCCGAGCCGCGTCACGCCACTCGCTGAGATCGCCCCGCCCTTCCAGAACCGGGCCATACATCACAACAGCGACAATTGTTCAGGCTGCGGCGCAAACATTGCCCGCAGATCCGGCCGTTCAATCAGTTTGCCCGGCGTCCAGCCGTCCGCAACGATAAAGGCCTTCACTTTTTTCAGGGACACCCCAAAGCGGGCAATATCCTCCAGCCGTACCCGCCGAAACCGTCGCGACGAGAGAATGGAAGCGACCGTCTTGGTGCCGAAACCCGGCACTCGCAGCAGCATTTCCCGATCCGCGACATTCACATCCACTGGAAAACGGTCGCGATTTTTGAGCGCCCATGCCAGCTTCGGATCGATATCGAGATCCAGCATGCCATCGCCACCAATCGCGGTTATCTCGCCGATGTCAAAACCGTAAAACCGATAAAGCCAGTCCGCCTGATAAAGCCTGTGCTCACGCATCAAAGGCGGCTTGATCAGCGGCAGGTTTTTCGAAGAATCCGGAATGGGGCTGAAGGCCGAATAATAGACGCGCCGCAGACCATAACTGCCATAAAGCCTGGCGCTGGTGGAGAGGATGGTGCTGTCATCGGCCCCGTCAGCACCCACGATCATCTGTGTGCTCTGTCCGGCGGGCGCGAAGCGCTTGGTCCGACGTGTCCGCGCCGTCGGCTCGCCCGCCTCCTCGATCTTCAGACGGATATCGGCCATGGAGCGGCGAATATTGGCGGGCTGCTTTTCCGGCGCGAAACGACCAATACCGCTATCGGTCGGCAACTCGATATTGATCGACAGCCGGTCCGCATAAAGCCCCGCTTCCTCTATGAGCTTCGGCGATGCTTCAGGGATCGATTTCAAATGGATATAACCACGAAATCCATGGGTAACGCGCAGTTCCCGCGCCACGCGCACCATCTCTTCCATCGTATGATCCGAGGAGCGGATAATGCCGGAAGACAGAAACAGCCCCTCAATATAGTTGCGTCGATAGAACTCCAGCGTCAGCCACACCACCTCTTCGGCAGTAAACCGCGCGCGCTCCACATTGCTGGAGGAGCGGTTGATGCAATAGGCGCAGTCATAGATGCAAAAATTGGTGAGCAGGATTTTCAGGAGCGAAATGCAGCGCCCGTCCGGCGCATAAGCATGGCAGATACCCGACCCCTCCGTTGAACCCAGCCCGCCAGACGCAGCGGAGCTGCGTTTCGTCGTGCCGCTGGAGGCGCAGGATGCGTCATATTTCGCCGCATCGGAGAGAATGGCCAGACGTTGCCTGATTGACTTCTTCATAATTATGTTCACTATATGTTCTATTGAAAAATGTCAATCATGCCGCTTAACTCCATGAATGGACGTATAAAATTGACCGCCTCAAATTTGCTGGCATTTCGCTGTCGTCTTCTGATATAGTCGGCTTAGTTATGATTTTGGCATGGTTCCGGAGTTCCTCTCCGGAACCTGTTTCTTTTTGTGTCTGCAAGTAAAAGCGACAGGACTGCGAAGGATAAAAAAATGGTAGAAAAAGTGCCGATGACTCAGGGTGGATTCGTCAAGCTGCAGGAGGAGCTGCGCTTTCGCCAGCAGGAGGAACGTCCCCGTATCATCGAGGCAATTGCGGAAGCGCGCGCCCATGGCGACCTTTCGGAAAATGCCGAATACCACGCTGCCAAGGAAGCCCAGAGCCATAATGAAGGCCGCATCACCGAACTGGAAGACCTGACCGCGCGCGCGGAGGTCATCGACCTTTCCAAGATGTCCGGTTCCAAGATCAAGTTCGGCGCCACCGTCAAGCTGGTCGATGAGGACAGCGACGAGGAAAAGACCTACCAGATCGTCGGCGACCAGGAAGCCGATGTGAAGGCAGGCCGCATTTCCATCTCTTCGCCCATCGCCCGCGCCTTGATCGGCAAGGAAGTCGGCGACAGCATCGAAGTCAACGCCCCGGGCGGCGCCAAGGGTTACGAAATCCTCGCGGTACAGTGGGGCTGATGAGCCTCACCGCAATGCGCCCCTCGCGGGCGCATTGCTTTCTGACGTATCAAACCGCCAAACCAGCCGCAGAGACGGAAGCCCATCTTGTCCCACGTCAGTCTGAAAGATGTGCAGGTGCTTGCGCCGAACTTCAAGCGCAGGCTCTCCGGCGTCACCTCCACCATCGTGCAGCTCATTCCGGTGCAGAACCGGCTGGGACAGAAAGTGGCCGTCATCGGCCCCGGCCTGCCACCGCATCTGCCGCATGTGCGCTTCCGCGATCTGTGGCGTCTCTGGCAAAACGGGCCATTCGGCGCCCCCCGCATCTGGCACGCCCGCCGCAATCTTGAAATGCTGCCGGGCATTTTCATGCGTGATGTACTGCGCATGAAGGTAAAGCTGCTCTTCACCTCGGCCGCACAGAGGCGGCATTCCGCCTATACCCGCTTTCTGATTTCGAAGATGGATGCGGTCGTTGCGACAAACGGTCGTTCCGGCGCGTTTCTGGAAGTTCCCCACAGGGTCGTCATGCACGGTGTCGATACCGAGCTGTTTCACCCGGCGACGGGCGCCGAGGATACCATCGCGTCAACCGGCCTGCCGGGGCAATATCTGATCGGCTGTTTCGGGCGGGTGCGCCACCAGAAGGGCACCGACCTCTTCGTGCGCGCCATGATCGAGCTTCTACCACACTATCCGGAATGGACAGCCGTGGTTTCCGGCCGCGTGACGGCGGAACACAAGGCCTTTGGCGATACGCTGAAGGCCGATGTTGCCACGGCCGGCCTTTCCGACCGCATCGTGTTTCAGGGCGAAGTCGATGACATCAAGCCCTGGTATCGGCGACTGACGCTCTATGTCGCGCCGTCACGCAATGAGGGTTTCGGCTTGACGCCACTGGAGGCCATGGCCTCGCAGACGGCGGTCGTTACCAGCAATGCCGGCGCCTATGAAGAAATGACCGTCAAGGGCGAGACCGGCATGGTCGTCGAGGCCGGGGACTATGCATCGCTCAGGGATGCGATAAAGCCCTATCTTGCGGACCCTGCTCTGGCCAAGAGCCATGCGCTCGCCGGGCTTGCGCATGTGCGCACCACATTCCCGCTGGAAAAAGAGGCGACAAGTCTCGGTGCGGTTTATGACGCGCTACGGCGCGGATAACGCTCGGCAAAGCAGCTGCAAAGCCCGCCGTTCAGATTTCCACGAGACCGACGCGCTTGACCTGGCGGATGGTGAGCATGGTGCGCACCGTATCGACATTTTCGTCCGCCGTCAGAACCTCGATGACGAAATCCTGAAACTCGGTGAGGTTTCTGGCGACGCAATGCAGCAGGAAATCGCTTTCGCCTGACACCATCCATGCCTGCCGCACCAGCGACCATCCGCCCGTCGCCGCCGCGAAGGCCTTCAGGTTGCTGTCCGCCTGCCGCTTGAGGCCGACCATGCAGAAGGCGACGAGATCGAAACCAAGCTTCGGCGCGTTCAACATGGCGTGATAACCCTCGATCACATCAGCTTCCTCAAGCTTGCGGACGCGCCGGAGGCATGGCGGTGCGGAAATACCGACCCTTTCGGCCAGTTCCACATTGGTCATGCGCCCGTCGCGCTGCAATTCGCGCAGGATTTTCAGATCGATGGCATCGAGTTCGACGCTGGTCACGGAGAAGTTCCTCGTTAAGCCGTAGAAGTTCCTTGTACTATTCGGCACGGGATTCGCAACAATATGCCGCCGGCCGGTCACAAAATTGCGCGTGCATCCACAACTGCCTTGTTGGTAACGCAAGGCTGCCCTTGAATAAAGACACTAGACAACCTTAAATACCTGCCAACGAAGGGGTTGCGGCCCGTCCGCCGTCCTGCGGCTGGAAGGCCTTGAGCGAAGACCCTGCTATTGAGAAGGAATGTTCCCATGTCTGCCCGCCACACGAAGGTATTGATCATCGGCTCCGGTCCCGCCGGCTATACCGCGGCGATCTACGCGGCCCGCGCAATGCTGAAACCTGTGCTGATTGCCGGCATGGAACAGGGCGGGCAATTGATGATCACCACCGATGTGGAGAACTATCCGGGCTTTGCCGATCCGATCCAGGGCCCATGGCTGATGGACCAGATGCTGAAACAGGCAACCCATGTGGGTGCGGAAATCGTCAGCGACCTCGTCACCGAAGTTGATACCACGACCCGGCCATTTGTGGTCAAGACCGATTCCGGTCAGGTCTGGACCGCCGATACCCTGATCATCGCCACCGGCGCCAAGGCCAAATGGCTCGGCATCGAGAGCGAGCAGCATTTTCAGGGCTTCGGTGTTTCCGCCTGCGCCACCTGCGACGGTTTCTTCTATCGCAACAAGGATGTGATCGTGGTCGGCGGCGGCAATTCCGCCGTGGAAGAAGCGCTCTATCTCGCCCATATCGCCAAATCGGTCACCGTCGTGCATCGCCGCGACAGCTTCCGTTCGGAAAAGATCCTGCAGGAACGGCTGTTCGCCAAGGAAAACGTCAAGATCCTGTGGAACACGGAAATTGCCGAAATCACCGGCGCTCCGGCCAAGCCACCCATGCCACCCTCCGTCTCGGGTGTGCGTTTGCGTGACACCAAAACCGGCGTCATCAGCGACACGCCCATCGATGGTGTCTTCGTCGCCATCGGCCATGCGCCTGCGGTTGAACTGTTCAAGGGCAAGGTGAAGCTGAAAGACAACGGCTACATGTGGACCGCCCCCGATTCCACGGCAACCGACGTCGAAGGTATCTTCGCGGCCGGTGACGTAACCGACGACATTTACCGCCAGGCGATCACCGCCGCCGGCATGGGCTGTATGGCCGCCCTCGAAGCAGAACGCTATCTCACGGCGCAACAACCGCTTGCGGTTGCAGCGGAATAACCGAAAGGCAGGATAGGCATGGCAATGCCATTGGACTGGGATAAACTGCGCATTTTTCATGCCGCAGCCGAAGCAGGGTCTTTCACCCATGCTGCCGACAAGCTGCATTTGTCCCAGTCGGCCATCAGCCGTCAGGTCAGCGCACTGGAGCAGGATGTCGGCGTCAAGCTGTTCCATCGTCACGCTCGCGGCCTGATCCTCACCGAACAGGGCGAGCTGCTGTATCGCACCGCCCATGACGTGCTGCTGAAGCTCGAAACCGTCAAGATGCAACTGACCGAAACGACGGAGAAGCCAAGCGGCAAGTTGCGCGTGACGACGACGGTTGGTCTCGGCCAGGGCTGGCTGACGGACAAGGTGCAGGAATTCCTGCAACTCTATCCGGAAATGTCGATCCAGCTCATCCTCGACAACGAGGAACTGGACGTGAACATGCGCCACGCCGATTGCGCCATCCGCCTGCGCCAGCCGCAGCAATCGGACCTTATTCAGCGCAAGCTGTTTACGGTGCACATGCATGTCTATGCCGCGCCGTCCTACATCAATCGCCACGGCGAACCGCAGTCGATCGAGGATTTGGACAATCACCGCATCATCTCCTTCGGTGAACCGGCGCCCAACTACCTTCTGGACGTCAACTGGCTGGAGAATGCCGGACGGTCTTCGGATAATACGCGCATCCCGCATCTGCAGATCAACAGCCAGACCTCGATCAAACGTGCCTGCCTGCTGGGAATAGGCATTGCCTGTCTGCCCGACTACATCGTCGGCCGCGATCCCGGTCTCATCCAGCTGTCGCTGGCTGCGGATATTCCGTCATTCGATACCTACTTCTGCTATCCCGATGAAATGAAAAACGCTGCAAAGCTGAAAGCTTTCCGAGATTTCATCGTCGCCAAGGCGCGGAACTGGAACTTCTGACGTTAAAATAGTCGGAAACCAAAGATATCCGTTTAAATTCAAATACTTAAAATTGTGAATGTGAGGGCTGCCGATGGGCGGCCCTCACCAGCATTGCACATAAAATATACCGGAAATATCGAGGCCTGCATCGCGCGCATGCCTGACCTGCACAAAAAAGAGTTGTTTCGTGCACAAAAAAGCACCATATCGCTCTCAGCTGATGCACACGGTGGCTTTTCCTCCCAGTTCCACCGCATCAGCTGTTCCCCTCTGGAGGTTTTTGACCTTCACACTTAAAGGGCCCTGGATCTATCCGGCGGCCCTCTTTTTTTACCCGCAAGAATTTTCCCCAATTTGGCGAAATATCGCACGATGCAACCTTGTTTTGCATTATTGGCGCTCCCATATTTTAGTTGGCTGTCACGCTCCCATAAGGCACGCGACAGCTGTTCCCCTCTGGAGGTTTTAACCTTCAAACTTATCAGGCCGCGGAGACATCCAGCGGCCTTCTTTTTTGGGAAGCGCTCCCGCCACCCCACAGGCCCTCACGGATACGTGATTTGTATATCGTAAATCATCGATATAAACATCGTTCATGCCAGATATTAGAGAAACACCGATGAACCCGGAGGAAGTCCTCAAAGCCCTTTCCCACCCTGCGAGGCTGAAATTTCTGGAATGGCTGAAGTGCCCGGAAAATCACTTCTGCCAGGATCATCCGCTCAGCATGGGTGTGTGCGCCAACCAGTTTCAGATCAGCGGCCTGTCTCAATCCACCGTCTCGTCGCATCTGGCGGTGTTGCAGGCAGCCGGCCTGATCCGGTCGAAGAAGGTCGGGCAATGGGTGTTTTTCGAACGCAACGAGGAAACCATCGACGCGTTCCGCAATTATCTGCACGCGAATCTCTGAGCCTCCCAAGCTTTGAGCCCTGGGGTGCCGGACCGGAAACCAGCAAGCGGTTCTCCTTCCGGCACCCAGACCGAAAGACAGCGCGCCCTAAGCGCAATTTCGCCAACCGACCAGAAAGTGAAGTCGCATGACCAGTCTTTTCGAACCGGCACAGGCCGGCGATATCGCACTCGCCAATCGTATCGTCATGGCTCCCCTCACCCGCAACCGTTCGCCGGGGGCAATTCCCAACAATCTGAACGCCACCTATTACGAGCAGCGCGCCACAGCCGGGCTGATCGTCACCGAAGGCACGCCGATTTCCCAGCAGGGACAGGGCTATGCCGATGTTCCGGGCCTCTACAAGCAGGAAGCGGTCGAAGGCTGGAAGAAGATCACCGACGGCGTGCATTCGGCCGGTGGCAAGATCGTTGCGCAGATCTGGCATGTGGGCCGCATTTCGCATACGTCGCTGCAGCCACATGGCGGCCAGCCCGTCGCTCCTTCCGCCATCCCTGCCAAATCGAAGACCTATATCATCAATGATGACGGCACCGGCGCCTTTGCGGAGACCTCCGAGCCGCGCGCGCTCACCATCGACGATATCGGCCTCATCCTTGAAGATTACCGCAGCGGCGCCCGTGCCGCGCTGGAAGCCGGTTTCGATGGTGTCGAAATCCATGCCGCCAATGGTTATCTGATCGAGCAGTTCCTGAAATCCAGCACCAACCAGCGCACCGACGATTATGGTGGCTCGATCGAAAACCGCGCCCGCTTCCTTCTGGAAGTGGTGGATGCGGTTACGGAAGAAATCGGCGCGGGCCGCACCGGCATCCGTCTCTCCCCCGTTACGCCTGCCAACGATATTTTCGAGGCCGATCCGCAGCCGCTTTACAATTACGTGGCGGAACAGCTCGGAAAGCGCAATCTCGCCTTCATCCACGTCGTCGAGGGTGCGACCGGCGGCCCGCGTGATTTCAAGCAGGGCGACAAGCCCTTCGATTACGCCGCCTTCAAGGGCGCCTATCGCAATGCCGGCGGCAAGGGCCTGTGGATCGCCAATAATGGCTACGACCGTGCAAGCGCCATCGAAGCCGTGGAAAGCGGCAAGGTCGATGCCGTCGCCTTCGGCAAGGCCTTCATCGCCAATCCGGACCTGGTGCGCCGCTTCAAGAACGATGCGCCGCTGAATGAGCCGAACCAGCCAACCTTCTATGGTGGCGGCGCAGAAGGCTATACCGACTATCCGGCGCTCGGCTGATCATTGATAAAACCAAACGCCGCACTGCTTCTCAGCAGTGCGGCGTTTGGCGTTTCAGGATGCGATGCGCGCCTGCCGGGCGGCGAAATCGGAAAACGCACCCATGACAAAGGCATTGGCCACATGCAGCGCCTGCAGAAAGCCATTGCCCGTTTCCCGGCCGATGCTCATCAGCGCCACTTGCAGGCAATAGAGGGCAAGCAAAACCAGCGCACGATTGAGGTTCGGCCGCAAATCATCGTAACGCAGCGCAAGGACCACCAGCGACGCGACGGGGACGGCGATAAACATGCCAAGCCCCTTATGCATCGAAATCAGCGATCCGTCATAATAGATCGACAACCCCGCCAAGAGCACCTGCGCTAAAATCAGCACCGGCACGCCTGCCGAAATAACCGCGAACACGCGACGCCGCGCTGACATCCCATTTGCCGCCGTGGCCATCACACCCTGCCCCCGGCATCAGCCGGATGATGGAGGCTCGCCGGTTGCTGCACCTGTTCGAGACAGCCGAGGCTCGCCAATGTCGCCGAGACGGCTGCATCAATCGGCGTCCGTGGTTCCGCTCCAAGAAAATCCGCAAGCTTGCGGTTGCTCATGCGGATCGGCATCTGCCAGAGATATTGCATTTCCAGCACTTCACGGAACAGCGGAACGAAGGGTGCGGCCAGCTTTATGCCCGGCCAGAAAAGCCGACGCATCTTGACCGGATGACCAGCAGCCCGCTCGATTGCCCCGACCAGTTGTAACCCATCGAAATCCCAGAAACCTTCCATGTGATAAACGGCGAAAGCTGGAAGCTCGCCCGAGCGATCAAGCAACCGGCCGATCGTTTCCGCCACGTCAGGCAGATAGGCCCATTGATGTCCGGCATAGGGTGCCGCAGGGTTCTGGACGCTGCGCACCGGCTTGCCCGGCCGCACCAGCATCTGTGAAAACCAGTTGTTTTTCGCATCCGGACCGAAAAAATCCCCGGCGCGGACAATCAGCACCGGCACGCCGCGCATCGACGCCATCTTCAGCCGCCGCTCCATCTCCACCCGCAACGCACCCTTGCGGGTGAAAGGCTTTTGCGGGCTGTCTTCCGTCAGAAGCGGAAAAGCATCCGGACCAAAATTATAGACGCTGCCGGGAAAGACGATCCTCGCCCCACAGGCCTCGGCCGCCGCGATGCTGTTGTCGAGCATCGGCAGCACCTGCCTGTCCCAGTTGCGATATCCCGGAGGGTTGACCGCATGGACGATGAGCGTTGCCCCTTTCGCGGCCTCCACCACGTCCTGCCGGTTCATGGCGTCGCCGGTCACGCACTCCATACCGTCCACCACACCGGATGGTGCCTGCTGGCGCGTCAGCGCCCTCACCCGCCAGCCGCGTTGCAACAGCATCTTCGCCACATGGCTGCCAACACCGCCATTCGCCCCGACGATCAGCGCCAGAGGCTGATTGTCTGCTGTATTTGCGTGTTTTTCATATATCATCGCCGTCACTCCTTCTTGTGGGCTGGAGTATCGTTCCGTTGCGCGATATACGAAATTGTCGAAATGAGTGGAGCAGATATACAAAAATTTATGGTCAAGAGCCGGGATGTCAGCTGGGATTTTTACCGCACCTTCCTCAGCGTGCTGCGTGACGGCTCGCTGTCTGCGGCCGCGCGTGAACTGGGCATCACCCAACCGACTGCGGGGCGCCATATCGGCGCGCTGGAAGAGGCGGTCGGCTTTCCGCTGTTCATCCGCTCTCCGCACGGGCTGATGCCAACGGAAGCTGCCCTTGCGCTCCGGCCCTATGCGGAAAATCTCGCGGCGACAGCGGCAGCGCTCATGCGTGCGGCATCCGGCGAAGTCGGCAAGATCGAAGGCACGGTGCGCATCAGCGCATCTGACATCATCGGCGTGGAAATGCTGCCGCCCATCGTCGCAGCCATGCAGGAAATTCACCCCCGGCTCGAGATCGAGCTTTCGCTATCGGATACGCTGGAAGACCTCTTGCGGCGCGAAGCCGATATCGCCATCCGCATGACCGAACCGCAGCAGGATGCGATCGTCATGCGCTACATCGGCAATTTCCGTCTGGGCTTTCATGCGACGCGCGACTATCTGGCGAAAGCCGGCATTCCGAAGGTCATGGAAGAATTAAACGAGCACCGGATGGTCGGTTTCGACCGCAAGACGCCTTTCATCAGGGCGGCCATTCAGCGGATGCGCGCCCTTGATCCGGAAATACCCGACATTGAAGACATCTGCTTCGAAATCCGCGCCGACAGCAATCTCGCCCAGCTTGCCATGATCCGCGCCAGCGCGGGCATCGGCGTCTGTCAGATCGGCCTTGCGCGCAAGGACCCGCGGCTGGTGCAGGTTCTTCCCGATATCGACATCCCGCTGCACACCTGGGTCGCGATGCATGAAAATCTGAAGACCTCGCCACGATGTCGTGCCATGTTCAGCGCCCTCGTCGAAGGCCTGAAGGCGCATCTCAAGGAGACCGACCCGGGCGCACCACCACAACGGCGTTAAGGCTGACCGGCAACGGAGGCCGAGCACACCTCGGTCCGCGATGATGTAAAACCAACTTGCGGAACATGTAAGGTGATGCCGATTTGACCGGAAATGCCGGCTCTTTCATCAAAACAGTCTGGCCGACGGTAAAGTCTTGTCCACGACCTCAGCTTCCGGCCGGTCACCGCCCTGGCTATATTCTTCATGCCATTGGCCGCGTTCGTCCTGATAGCTGATTTCCTCGTCATCGCCGCCCACCTGCTGTTCAGCGGCAACGATACGCGCAGCCTCGACGGCATCCGCATAGGAAGGAAAAGTTTCAGAATAAGCGCCGTTCATGCGGTAAGCGAAGCCTCCGTCATGTTCGACGATTTCATACACTACTTTGGTCATGCATGTTCCTCCTGTTTCAGTAGGCGACATGGCAACCACAACCGCGTTTCAAGCATTGCACCCAACGGGGACACCGCGGCATGAGCAGCATGTCCTGCGACATCACTATCCTACCAAAAGCACTCAAGCGCAAATCCTGCTTGATCTGAGAGACGATACGTCACAGCCTGCGGCTATCAGGGGAAGGGAAATCAATGGTGGGTTCTATTCTGAAGCAGGAGCGCATATTGCTGCTCGCGATACCGGCGGCAATCGCCGCCTATATGGCCGAACATGCGATATTCGGAGCCGGAAAGACGGCCTCGCTCATCGCCGCGATCGCCCTGATCGGGCTCATCGTTCTGGTCTCGATGCGGGTTGCCCATCACGCCGAAATCCTCGCCGCCAAGGTCGGCGATCCCTATGGCACGATGATCCTGACACTCTCGGCAGTTGCCGTGGAAGTGCTGATCCTCGCCACCATCATGAGCGAATCCAGCTCACCGACACTGGTGCGCGACACGATCTATTCCGCCGTGATGATCGACATCAACGGCATTCTCGGCCTCGCCGCCCTGCTCGGCGGGCTGCGCCACGGCGAGCAGCCCTATAATGACGATTCCGGCAAGACCTACGGCGTGATGATCCTCACCGCCATGGGCATCTCGATGATCGTGCCGGAGTTCATTCCCGACGAAAGCTGGCACGTCTATTCCGCCTTTACCATCGTCGCCATGATCGCGCTTTATGCCCTGTTCCTCAAAATGCAGGTCGGTCCGCACAGCTATTTCTTCAGCTATGCCTATCCCCGCAAGGCGCATCCCGCCGGCCAACAATCCGGCAGCCACGCGGAAGAGGAGGAAGAAGGCAGCGTGTCCCTCTCCATCGGGCTCATCATCGCCGGCGTGGTGTTGATCGGTGTACTCGCGGAATTCATGGCGGCCTTCTTAAGCCAGAGCCTCGAAGGCACCAGCGCGCCACCGGCGCTGATGGCCGTGGTGGTCGCGACGATCTCGGCATCGCCGGAAATCCTCACCGCACTCCGCTCCGCCTTGCGAAACCGCATGCAGGCCGTGGTCAACATCGCCATGGGTGCATCGCTGTCGACGGTCATTCTCACGGTGCCGGTCATGGAGGGGATCGCGCTTTATACCGGCCAGCCCTTCATCATGGCGATGACGCCGGTTCAAACCGTCATGGTCTTCATCACCCTCATCGCCGCCGCCATCAATCTCAATGATGGTGAGACCAATGCGATCGAGGGGATGACCCATTTCATCCTCTTCGCCACCTTCATCATGCTGCTGTTTCTGGGGCTTTAAAAAACCAGGGGCCTACCCGGATTTCCAGTATCTGAAAGGCGTCGTCGAAACCCCTCCGCCGTCATCCTCGGGCTTGACCCGAGGATCCATCACTCCGGGTTGTGGATCCTCGGGTCAAGCCCGAGGATGACGTCGAATGAGCGGGCATCTATCAAAAACAAAAAAAGCCCGGCATCACTGCCGGGCTTCCTTCAAGACTGTATCAACCGATCAACGGCAATCGGCGCAGAAACGCTGAATGCGCTTGCAGGCTTCTTCCAGCAGGCTTTCCGACGTGGCGTAGGAAATGCGGAAGTTCGGGCCGAGGCCGAAAGCCGATCCCTGCACGACGGCGACGCCTTCGGCTTCCAGAAGCTCGGAGACGAAGTCCACATCCGACTCGATGACCTTGCCAGATGGCGCGGTCTTGCCGATCAGGCCGGCGCAGGACGGGTAGACGTAGAATGCGCCTTCCGGTGACGGGCAATTGATGCCCTTGGCCTGGTTGAGCATGGAGACGACGAGATCACGGCGACCTTCGAAGATTTTCTTGTTGGTCGGAATGAAATCCTGCGTGCCGTTCAGCGCTTCAACAGCCGCCCATTGCGCGATCGAGCTGGCGCCCGAGGTCTGCTGGCCCTGGATCATGTCCATGGCCTTGATCAGCGGCAGCGGGCCGGCCGCGTAACCGATACGCCAGCCGGTCATGGCATAGGCCTTGGAGACGCCGTTCATCGTCAGCGTGCGGTCATAGAGCGCAGGCTCAACCTCAACCGGGGTGACGAATTTGAAATCGCCATAGGTGAGGTGCTCATACATGTCGTCCGTCAGCACCCAGACATGCGGATGCTTGACCAGCACGTCCGTCAGCGCCTTCAGTTCGTCATGCGAATAGGCGGCACCCGAGGGGTTGGAAGGCGAGTTGAACACGAACCACTTTGTCTTCGGTGTGATCGCCTTTTCCAGCGCTTCCGGCGTCAGCTTGAAATTGTCTTCAAGCGTGGTGTCGACGAATACAGGCGTGCCGCCGCAGATCGCCACCATTTCCGGGTAGCTGACCCAGTAAGGCGCGGGAATGACGACTTCGTCACCCGGGTTGAGGGTGGCCATGAAGGCGTTGAAAAGGATCTGCTTGCCGCCGGTGCCGACAATCGTCTGCTCCGGCTTGTAATCCAGGCCGTTTTCGCGCTTGAACTTGTCAGCAATGGCCTTGCGCAGTTCCGGAATGCCGGAAACGGGCGTGTATTTGGTTTCGCCGCGCTTGATGGCGTCGATGGCCGCTTCCTTGATATTATCGGGCGTATCGAAATCCGGCTCGCCGGCGCCAAGGCTGATCACATCGCGGCCCTTCGCTTTCAGCTCACGGGCTTTCTGGGTAACGGCGATGGTGGCGGATGGCTTTACGCGGGAGAGAATGTCGGCAAGGAAGGCCATTTTTAATCGGTCCTATTGGGGTTGACATCGGTAGACGCTGAAAAACTTGTCTTCTGCGGCACTTTCTATGTCGAAAGACAGACCTTCTTTCAAGGTCAAAAGCCGGCTTATGTGCTGTGGCAGGGAATTTAAACCTTCCTTAACCCGGAAGTAACGCTTGATACGCTATATTCGCGAGCCTAGGGGTCGTGTCTCTATAGCTGGTTGAAAAATGGCGCCCAAAAGCATCTTTTCCAGTCTTGTCCGCGAGGTCGATGGCACATGGTCCACGGCCTACCAAACATTCAACCTGAAATCTGCCCTGCAACCCATTTTCCGTCGAACGACGAGCGGCGCGCTCGACATCGATTCCTTCGAAGGTCTGGTGCGGCCGCATCGCAACGGCGAGCCGGTGACACCAGGCGAGTTCTTCTCCCTCGTGGAGCCTGACGATATCGAGAATATCGACAGTATCCTGCGCACCATCCACATTCTCAATACCGGCAGGCTCAACCGTTCCCGCGCCCGCATCTTCGTCAACTTCCATCCGGGCCTGTTCCAGACGCCGGCAAAGATGCGGCAGGAAGTGGAGCGCATGCGCCTTGCCGCCCACGAGGCCGGCATGACGGCAGACCGTATTGTCTGCGAAATCTCCGAGAAAAAAGCCTCCGACACGCAGATGGTCGCAGACTTCGCCTACCACATGCACGACATCGGCTTTCGCGTGGCGCTGGACGACTACGGTGCCGGCGATTCCGACATCGACCGGGTAAAACTCATCAAACCCGATTATGTCAAATTCGAAGCGGGTTGGGTACGCGATTTCATGCAGAATTCGGCAGGGGCCGCCCTTCTGCGCGTCATCGTCAGCCAGTTTCGCGACGATGGAATAGAGCCGGTATTCGAAGGGCTGGAGAGCGGCTGGCAGGTCGATCTGTGTGAGGAACTCGGCGTCGTGCTGATGCAGGGTTACGCTCTCGCCAAACCGGAACTCGCGCCCACAAGTTTCGACGCACGCTTTCCCGAACTCGGCAGCGCCTATTTCAATACTGCTCCGCGGACGGACCGTACGATGCCACCTTTTTTCCGCGAAGAGCGCCCAACGGAGCCGCATCCACAGCGCCAGACCCGCACCTTCGGAAAACGCGGCCTCTGAGCCTATCTGCGGCCGGCAGTTCTCTGTAATCACGCTTGCCACAATATTGCCGCAATAAATACCGCGGAACGCCAGAATTCGGTCTCCAAGCCGTCCATTTCGAAGCCTCTTTTATCCTTCATGGACAGGGACAAGAGGCAATCGCCATGTTTACCAACGACCGGACTTCCGTTGAAAGGTTAAGGGCGCAGAGAACGCTGTTTTCCCTCTGGATGGCAGCGGCTGCTTTTCTTGTCATCGTCACCATGGCCGCGGGTATCGCGACATCCGCCAATGCGGCGGCCCAAGCCGTCGATACATTGCAAACTGCCTCGATCCCGCAAGCGGCCACCTCGCAGGCGGGTCCGCACTTCCTGCTCATCATCCTTTCGGCTGCGGCCTTCATCGGCCTCGGCATCGGCGGCCTGACGCTTACCCGGCGCAGTCTCAAGGATGAAGCCCGCCGCTACAAATAAGGTGATGCCCCAAAAGCCATGGCAGTCGCCCCGTCTGGCGGTGACCACCTTCCGCCGGCTTGCGGCACCGGCAGGTTGCTGCTAAAGCACCCGGGAAACCGTCTGATCGACATTTCAAAAAATCCCCGAATTGCCAGGGCCGCGATTGAATGATCTTCCGGCCCCTTGTGTGCTGGTGCCAACAATGACGCGTATTCAGGCCAATATGCTGCTTTTGCTCGCCGCAGCGATATGGGGAGGCGGCTTTGTCGCGCAATCCTCCGCCATGGCCTCCATCGGCCCTTTCTGGTTCGTCGGTCTGCGTTTCGCCATTGCAGCAATCGCCGTGCTGCCTTTTGCGATGCTTGAAACCCGGTCGAAAAAATCACCGCCGCGCCGCAAGGAAATCGGCAGCTATATCCTCGTGGGGCTTGCCCTGTTCGGTGGTGCCACCACCCAGCAGGTCGGGCTTTTGACCACGACCGTCACCAATTCCAGCTTCCTGACCGGGCTTTACGTCATCTTCGTGCCCGTGATCGCCGTCGTGCTTTACCGGCGGCATCCCCATTGGATCGTCTGGCCCTGCGCCCTGATGATGCTTGGTGGCATCTTCCTCCTCTCCGGCGGCGCATTCGAGGCGCTGACAAGGGGAGATATTCTCAGCATCATCTGCGCCTTCTTCTGGGCGATCCAGATCACGCTTGCCGGCCGCTTCGTCTCCGAGAGCGGGCGGCCGCTGGCCCTCTCCTGCACTCAGTTCGCGGTTTGCTCCCTTCTTAGTTGCATGATCGGCATTGCCTTCGAACCCATCAGCATGGGCGCAATCGAAGCCTCGCTGGCAGAAATCCTCTATGTCGGCCTCGTATCCTCCGGCCTTGCCTTCGTCTTGCAGGTCATCGGCCAGCGTTACACCACGGCGCCGCAGGCGGCGATATTCCTGTCCTCGGAAGCGCTTTTCGGCGCGTTGATGGCCTCGCTTTTCCTGAATGAGACCATTTCCCGCGCCGGTTATGTCGGTTGCCTGATCATATTCATCGCCATATTGATCGTGGAACTGGTGCCGGAACTGACGCGAAAACGGCAAAAAACCGTGGCTGGAACAGCCTGACGCAAAAAGAACCGTTTTTTCTCGCTCCGCGTAAAAAACGCGTTTCGGCATCCAAAATTTTGCCGGGAACACCCACCCCAACCGGCAATTATTTCATCAAATATCGCCTATGCGAAAAAAATGTGCGATTGCACGCCGTTATTCTACCGCAGGTTTTTTATCTGACAAAAAGCCCGTGAAAACTTTTGCTTGCCAATTTTCCATAAACGCATCACTCTACCGCGGTTCGGGCAATTTGCGAGCATGGGAAGGCCTATAAAATTTGCGCACTGGGGACGCTAAAAACCTCGGGCGGTGGGACGAAAAACGTTGGATGAGAACGCCATTACTTCCCGCTGTGAAGGTCCATTTTCTCAATAGTCAAGAACTGCCTGCCAACGCCCTCGCGGGGCAAAACTGTAATGCTGCCTGTAGCTGAACGCGGGCAGAGCGAAAAGGACCTGATGCATGGCCGAAACTGGCACCGTAAAATTCTTCAATACAGACAAAGGCTTCGGCTTCATCAAGCCAGACAATGGTGGCGCTGATATCTTTGTTCACATCTCTGCTGTACAGGCTTCTGGCCTGTCCGGACTTTCAGAAAATCAGAAAGTGAGCTTCGACACGGAACCGGATCGTCGCGGCAAGGGCCCGAAGGCAGTCAATCTGCAGATTGCTGGCTGACCCTAAAACGGCTTTCTTTTCTAGTTGAAGCCCGGCAGGAATGCCGGGTTTTTTTATGCCTGCGCATACGCCATGCGTAACGCGCTCAGATCCCCTGAAGATAGGGATTGTTGCGGCGTTCATCGCCCAGCCGACCACCAGGACCATGCCCGCAGATGAACCCGACATCGTCGCCGAGCGGCAAAAGCTTGTCGCGAATGGACGCCATCAATTGCTCGTGGTTCCCGCCGGGCAGATCGGTCCGCCCCACCGACCCAGCAAACAGTACGTCACCAACATGGGCAAATTGCTGGTCACGATTATAATAGATGACGTGGCCGGGGGCGTGGCCCGGGCAGTGATAGACCTCAAAGACATGGTCCCCGAAGGATACCCTGTCCCCGTCCTTCAGCCATTTGTCCGGCACAACATTCTGAAGACCGGCGATACCGTATTTTTCGGCCTGCACCTCGATCCTGTCCAGCAACGGCCGGTCATCCTCATGCGGACCGATCACCGGCAGCGAAAGTTTCGCGCGCAATTCCTCGGCACCGCCAGCATGATCGAGATGTCCATGGGTCAGCCAGATTTCCTTGAGGGTGATGCCGTTTTCAGCGACGACCTGAAGGATGACGTCCACATCGCCGCCGGGATCAACGACAACACCCTCCTTGGTATCCTGATCGAAGAGGATGGTGCAGTTCTGCTCGAACGGCGTGACCGGAATAATGCCCGCCTGCAACTTTCCCATATCCCGTGTCTCCTTGTCCGAAAAATCCCGCTTCCTATAGACCGCGACCGGCCCCAGTACAATGGCGGAGAAAAGATACGGCTTTTCCGTTGCCGGATTGCCTTTAAAAATAACAATAAAATTCAATAAGATAACCGGCATATTCCTGCTCAAAACGGAAATTGCTACCGAAAAATGTGGAACGCCCGGGTGGCTCCGACGTTGTAGCTCCAGTCTTAAAAGGAGTGAGACACATGGACAAGACGCTTAAAATGCTCATGGCTGGCGGCGCTTTCGCCCTGATGGCCGGTTATGCAAACGCCGCCATGGTCGCCACCACCGCATCGGATATTTCCGTTCGCTCAGGCCCCGGCGAAGACTATCCCGAACTGGGCCTGGCCACCCGTGGCAGCAGTGCGGTTCTGGACGGCTGCATGGATGGCAGCAGCTGGTGCCGCATCGAGGTCAATGGCCTGCGCGGTTGGGCGCATGCGGACTATCTGAATGTCATGTATGAGGGTTCTCCCGTCATTCTCGAAGACCGTCGCACCGAACTCAGCGTGCCTGTCGTGACGTATGAGAAGACCTCAAGCGTGCAGGCTGAACCAAATCCCGGTGATCCGAATCTCGGCCGCGTTGGCGATGTCGACATCACCCCGCCCGAAGCGGTTATCACCTATATGGACGAGCATCCTGCGGACACCGTCACCTTCGATGGCGACGTGGTCGTCGGCACAACTCTGCCGTCAGATACCCGTCTCGTTGAAGTTCCCGACTATCAGTATCGTTATGTCCGGGTGAACGACGTGCCGGTTCTGGTCGAGCCATCAACCCACCGCATCGTCTACGTCTACCAGTAGACCCACTTACTGAACGGTATGAAACAACTGAAGAGCGCGGGCTTCCCGCGCTCTTTTCTATTTCCGGTAAAGGTCACTCAGGATTCCAGTTGCACCCGCACCCGCAGCATATTATCCACCGCAACAGAAAATGATCGGCGACATTCTCCCGAGCGGACGCATTTTCGGCTATGTTTACAGAATATTGGCGCATCGACGTATGTCAGCCGCAGGATATGAAGGAACCGCAGTGCCACCGCAATCGCTCAAAACCGCCGCCGCGAGGCAAATACCGGCACTCCCGAAGGTTGACGACGGCAAGATCGACTTCGATACGATCGAGGCGCTGTTTTTTGCCTATCGCGATTTCGTCTCCGATCCCGATGTCATCCTGTCGAAGCTGGAATATGGCCGTGCGCATCACCGGGTGGTCTATTTCGTCAGCCGGCAACCCGGCATGACGGTGGCGGATCTGCTCGACACGCTTCAGATCACCAAACAGAGCCTTGCTCGCGTGCTGAAGCAATTGATCGACGACGGTTATATCCGCCAGATGGCCGGTCCCGAAGACCGCCGCCAGCGGCGGCTTTATCCGACGCTGACCGGACGCGAACTGGCGCTGGCGCTGAGTGAACCGCAATCGCGGCGTATCGATCGTGCGCTGGAGGGACTTGGTCCCGATGCCCGCGCCTGCGTGCGAAAATTCCTGGCGCAGATGCGCAGCCCGACAACAGCGGAAGGCGAGTGACGATGGCGACAGCAACGACAAAGCGCCCGCCGGCTGATGATGACGCCGCCCACCTCCTCATCGTTGACGACGACGCCCGCATTCGCAACCTTCTCCAGCGCTTTCTGGGTGAGAAGGGATACCGCATTTCCGTCGCTGCAGATGCGGCCGAAGCCCGGCGCAAGATGATCGGCATCCGTTTCGACCTGCTCATCCTCGACGTGATGATGCCGGGAGAAAACGGACTTTCGCTCACCCGCTCGCTGAACGAGGACAAATCCGTGCCGGTCATTCTGCTGACCGCCCGCTCGGAAGCGGATTCCCGCATCGAGGGGCTGGAGGCCGGGGCGGATGACTATCTCGCCAAACCCTTCGATCCGCGCGAACTCGTGCTGCGCATCAACAACATCCTGCGGCGCAACACCTCGCCAGATACACCGAAGATCGAGCAGATCATGTTCGGGCCCTACAGCTTCTCCATTCCCAAGAAGGAATTGCGCCGCGGCCCCGAAACCATCCGCCTGACGGACCGCGAGCAGGAGATCATGCTGCTTTTTGCACTTCGCGCCGGTGACACCATCCCACGGCACGAACTGGTCGAGGCGGAATCGGAAGTGGGCGAAAGAACCATCGACGTGCAGATCAACCGTCTTCGCCGCAAGATCGAGGACGACCCCGCCAATCCGGTCTATCTGCAAACGGTACGCGGCATCGGCTACCGGCTGAGCGTGGACTGACAAGGACAAACGAAAGGCGGGCGCACGGCCATGGCAAGCCTCGATTTTCTCAGTACGGTCAAAAAAAGTGGTATAGCAAAGGCTTGGCGCTCGTTTGCCAGAGGACTGCGCCATTGGCTGCCCACCGGGCTTTATACACGTTCGCTGCTGATCATCATTTTGCCGATGATCCTGCTTCAGGGCGTGGTCGCCGCCGTCTTCATGGAGCGGCACTGGCAGCTGGTGACGGAACGTCTTTCCGCTGCCGTGACGCGCGATATCGCCGCGATCATCGAGCTCCTGCAAACCGACCCCGAGGAAGATGACTACCAGCGCGTCATCCGCATTGCCCGCGAGAAGCTGGATCTCAGCGTCTATATCGAACCCAAGGCAGACCTGCCCGCGCCGAGGCCGGAGCCGCTGTTTTCGATCCTCGACAGAATTCTGGCCGATCAGTTGACGCAGCAGATCGGCAGGCCATTCTGGATCGATACCTATGGCAACGGCTCTCTGGTCGAAATCCGCGTCCAGCTGGACGACAAAACCCTGCGCGTCTTCACCAGCCGCAGCGCAGCCTATGCCTCAAATACCCATATCTTCCTCGTCTGGATGGTCGGCGCATCGCTGGTGTTGATTGCTATCTCGATCCTCTTCCTGCGCGGGCAGATCAAGCCCATCGAAGCGCTTGCCAAGGCGGCAGAGAATTTCGGCCGCGGCCAGAAACTCACAGCCTATTCTCCCCGTGGCGCAGATGAAGTCCGGCGGGCGGGCCTCGCCTTCATCCTGATGCGCGAACGCATCGAGCGGCAGATGGAACAGCGCACGGCCATGCTGAACGGCGTCAGCCACGACCTGCGCACCATCCTCACCCGTTTCAAGCTGCAACTGGCTCTGGCGGGCGATAATCCGGACCTTGAAGGGTTGGACAAGGATGTCGAGGACATGCAGTCGATGCTGGAGGCCTATCTGACCTTTGCCCGCACCGATGTCGAAGAGGACGTCGGCACGCTCGAGCTTCCCGCACTTCTGGAGAAGATCGGCCATGATTTCGAGCTTCACGGCAAGAAATTCAGCTACGAGCTTTATAATATCGACCGCATCATCGCGCGCCCGAATGCTCTTTCCCGCCTCGTCGCCAATCTGGCGGAGAATGCCCGGCGTTATGCGACCAATCTGCACATCGATATCCGCAAGGCGCCGCGCTCCATCATCATGACCTTCGATGATGACGGCGCGGGTATTCCGGAAGCTTCTAGAGAGGATGTCTTCAAGCCGTTCTTCCGGCTGGATGAGGCGCGCAACCTCAACGCCTCCGGTACGGGACTTGGCCTCTCCATCGTCCGCGACATCGCCCGCAGCCATGGCGGCGACGTATCGCTGGATGACAGCCCCTTGGGCGGACTGCGGGTAATCGTCAAAATTCCGGCGTAGGACGCCGAACAGAAAACTGTCATGAGGCGTTGGGGAGTCCCGTGCTCAACCTGAAAGATCGAACGCCCGTGCTGCTGTCTCAGCACATTTTCTCGCCGTTCGGCACCGGCCGTTCAACGGCGGCAAGCACGATATCACCGTTACCGTCGGCAAAGCCGAGCGTCAGGACCTCGGAGCGGAACGGACCGATCTGGCGCGGCGGAAAATTCACCACACCCAGCACCTGCCGGCCAACCAGACTTTCAGGCGTATAATGCACCGTAATCTGCGCTGAAGATTTCTTGATGCCGATCTCAGGTCCGAAATCGATTTTTACCTTGATTGCCGGCTTGCGGGCTTCGGGAAAGGGTTCAGCCTCAACGATCGTACCGACACGAATGTCGACCTTCTCAAAATCGGCGTAGGAAATTTCACCGCTCATGCCCTGCTCCCACCCGCCTGCAATGATTCAACCAGCAAGTTCTTCGGCGCGTTTTTTTGCCGCCGCAACCGCCTTGTCGAACAGCGGCTGCATGCCATCCTCAGCCATCAGCACGGAAAGTGCCGCAGCCGTCGTGCCGCCCGGTGAGGTCACATTCTGGCGCAGCCGCGCCGCCTCATCGGGAGACTGGTGCAGCAACTCACCTGCGCCGGCCACGGTTTCTCGCGCCAGGCGCATGGCCACATCCGCCGGCAGACCGGCCTTACGGCCGGCTTCCGCCATGCATTCCACCAGATAAAAGACATAGGCCGGGCCGCTGCCCGAGACAGCGGTCACCGCGTCTATATCGCTTTCGGTTTCCACCCATTCGACCGGACCGCTGACCTTCAGCAATCCGTCCACCACAGCCTTAAGCTCCGGCGTTACCAGTTCATTGGCATAGGCGCCCGTCACACCGCGCCCCACCATGGCCGGCGTGTTGGGCATGGCCCGCACGGCGGCAACCGCGCCGAACTGCGACACGAAGGTGCCGATGGTCGTGCCGGCGGCAATCGAGACAACGACGGTATCCGGCCCCAGCAAGGGCTTGAGAGACGGTAGCACGGCTTCCATCATCTGCGGTTTCACCGCCACGAAAAGAATGCCTGCCTTGACGCCCTGCGGAACGCTTGGACTATGCGCCGCGCCGGCTTCGGCAATCGTCGTGCGCATGGCATCGGAAGGGCCCGGATCGACGACGATGACCTGAGATCCCGGCACGCCCTTTTTCAGCCAGCCCGAAAGCATGGCGCCGCCCATATTGCCGGCGCCGACGAGGACGAGCGGACCGGAAGCCTTGTACACCATCGTCACGCTTCTCCGACGGTCTCGAACATGACCGCTTCGATTGCACTTTTCGCATCCAGCCCCGACCAGACTACGAACTGGAATGCCTGATAATATTGTTCGCAGGCTTCCAGCGCGCTGGAAAGCAGCACTTCCACCTGCTGGTTGTTCGGTTCGGCACCACCAGCCAGAAGCAGGGACTGCCGGAAGATCACCACGTCTTCCTGCCGCCACAGATCGAAATGACCCATCAGCACCTGGCCGTTGACCTGCGAGAGCAGGCGAATGACTTCATTGACACGCTGGTCAGGTACCTTGATGTCGAAAGCGCAAGCCAGATGCAGCGCTTCGAAATCCTCCATCCACGCAAAGGAAACGTGATAGTCGGCCCAGTGGCCCGCCACCGTCATGGCGATCTCGTCTTCACCGGAACGCTCGAACGACCAGTCGTTCGAGGCGGCGACAATCTCGATCATGTCCACGGGATTGGACTGACGCTCAATTTCAAATTCTATCAGGCTCATGCGGCACCTTCTCAGCCGGTATGGAATGTTCTGTTTTGAACGCCGGGCACAAAACGCACACACAAACCGGATTCAACATTTGAGACGATTGCCCGACACCAACAGAATTACGCATTCACCCTGTCCGGAGCTTACCAGGTCGTTTCGAATCATCATTTAAAATCAGTGTATAATGGCCGAGTCCTGCTGCCACCCCTTGGCTGCCATTTTTGCTTTTTGAACAGTGGATATCTTCTCCCCCATCACCTCAGGCGAGATACATAAGCGACTCTGGCGATTGCGTTTTTTGGAAGTGTCCACAGGCCCCAAAAAAATCGCGCTGGAGGCTGGTTACGGCAACCGGAGATTAGTTCGGGTTGCATGGCCCGTAAACAAAAAGTCCCGGAATCGCAGGCGATCCGGGACCCATCAGGAAAAAGCGCTAAAGAATCAGTCGTTAGTGGCCGAAAGCTTTGCTTCCAGAGCCTCGATGCGGGCGCGCAGCGCGTCGTTTTCATCGCGCGCCTTGATGGCCATTTCACGCACCGCGTCGAATTCCTCACGCTTGACGACATCAAGACTGTTCAGCCAGCGATCGGCCTGTGCATGAAGGGCGGCTTCCGCTTCCTTGCGCACGCCCTGCGCCGCGCCGGCCGCATCGGTCATCAGCTTGGCGAATTCATCCAGAATACGGTTGGTGCCTGTCGTGCTCATGGCGCTGTTCCTTCGTCGGTTCAGGGAGCGTTCCATTCCCTGCTGTTGATGCCTTTCAGGTAGGTGCTCGGCAGCCGCCTTGCAAGCGAAATCGAAAAATGCGGCCTTTCGCTGCAGCGCCCGGCATCGCAATCCGCTCACGAAAAATCACCTTGACCGCCGCCTCGGCAATCGCCATTTTCCTTGGCGTCAGGGAGACCGGTGAGCATCATCGCCCGGCCCCTTGAGGCAATGGATCATTCTGTTGTCCGCCCAGCAACGATGACGGAATATACGGATTGTTAGCCGCTCCCACTCAACTTGCCATCATGCCATTTCCCAATATCGATCCGGTTGCGCTCTCCATCGGGCCTCTGGCGATCCACTGGTATGGCATTGCCTACGTCGCCGGCATCATGCTCGGCTGGTTTTATGCCCGTCGCCTCGCCCGCACGGATCGCCTGTGGCCAAACGATACGTCGCCGATCTCGGCACAGCATCTTGACGATTTTATCCTGTGGGCAGCGGGCGGCATCGTGCTCGGCGGCCGCATCGGCTACATCCTGTTTTACGATCTCGGCGCCGTTGCCGCCAACCCGATACGGGCGCTGGAAATATGGAACGGCGGCATGTCGTTCCATGGCGGGCTTATCGGCACTACCATTGCCATGATCCTCTTTGCCCGCAAGAACGGCATCCCGGTCTGGAGCATGTTCGATGTCATTGCGGCCGTGGCACCCATCGGTCTGCTGTTCGGCCGCATCGCCAATTTCATCAATGGCGAATTGTGGGGGCGCATCGCCGACGTTCCATGGGCAGTCGTGTTCCCAACCGGCGGTCCGTTTGCGCGGCACCCGAGCCAGCTTTATGAAGCTGGCCTCGAAGGCCTTGTGCTCGTCATCATTCTGGCCATTGCCATCTATGCCTTCAAGGCGCTGAAGACGCCCGGCGTCGTCACCGGCATCTTCGTCTGCGGTTACGCGCTGTCGCGCATCTTCGTGGAATTCTTCCGCGAGCCGGACGCCCAGATCGGTTATCTGGCCGGCAACTGGCTGACCATGGGCATGGTGCTTTCCACACCCATGTTCCTTCTGGGGCTGTGGGCGGTCCTTCGCGCGCGCGGCGCGGCAAAAAGCGCCTGAGCGGTATGGCCTGCCATGACCACACCGCTTGCGCAACGCATCAAATCCCTTATCCGGCTCAACGGTCCGCTCAGCGTCACCGATTATTTCTCGCTTTGCCTCGCTGATCCCGAACACGGATATTACAAGAGCCGCGAACCCTTCGGCCGCTCGGGTGATTTCATCACCGCACCCGAGGTCAGCCAGCTTTTCGGAGAAATGCTCGGGGTTTTCGTTGTCCATGCCTGGCAGCGGCACGGCGCACCGGCTCAAACGCAGCTGGTGGAAATCGGCCCCGGTCGCGGCAGCATGATGTCGGACATGCTGCGCGTCATCCGCCGCATCGCGCCGCCGCTTTACGAAACGATGCGGGTGCATCTGGTTGAAACCAGTCCCCGCCTTTCCACAATCCAGAAAGAAACGCTTGCCGACCATGCCGACCGGCTGACATGGCATGAAAGTTTCGACGTGGTGCCCGAAGGCTTCCTGCTCCTCGTCACGAACGAACTTTTCGACGCCATTCCGATCCGGCAATTCGTGAGAACACCGCAGGGTTTTCGCGAACGGGTCGTCAGTCTCGATGCGAATGACGAGCTTGTCTTCTCGACCGGCCTTGCCAGCATCGACCCGGCCCTTTTGCCGCCGCAGCCTGAACGACAGCCGCTTGGCACCATATTCGAAGTTTCACCCGCCCGCGAAGCCGTGATGACGGCCATCTGCCAGCGCCTGTCGGCCCATGGCGGTACGGCGCTCGCCGTCGATTACGGCCATCTGGTCGCCGGGTTTGGCGACACCCTGCAGGCCATGCGCAACCATGCCTTCGACCCGCCATTGGCACATCCGGGCGAGGCCGACCTGACGAGCCACGTCGATTTCGAAAGCCTCGTGAAAACAGCGCAGGCAACCGGCGTTCATATCAATGGCACGCTGAGGCAGGGTGACTTTCTCTATGGCCTCGGCCTTAAGGAAAGGGCGAGCGCACTTGCCGCAAAAGCAACACCTGACCAGACCCTGGACATAGCCGAAGCGGTCAACCGTCTCGCCGGCGAAGGGGCCGGCAAGATGGGGGAACTTTTCAAGGTCGTCGCCGTTTCAAGTCCCGCGCTTCATCTCATGCCGTTTCGTGCGGTGGATTGACAGCGCAATAACCTCTGGGCCAACATCGCCGCGACACACGAAGCAGGCACACTGCATCACACACGCCGCGCAACGCCGCAGCAACAGGAAACATCTCGCTTAACGCACCCCACTGGCCAACAGCGATATTCTCCAAGGAACTCCCGCACCATGCAGAACGCAACGCTGCCGCTCCCCATCCAGAGCCCCCTGCTCGCCGCCTCTAGTGAAAACCGTGTTCGCCACGGTTTTTTCACCCGGCAGGGCGGCGTCTCCTCAGGGCTTTATCAGGGTCTCAATGTCGGTCTCGGCTCGCATGACGAGCCTGAACTTGTGCAGGAAAACCGGCGGCGCGTGGCGCAATGGTTCGGCCTGTCCGCGGAACGCCTCGCCACCGTGCATCAGGTCCATTCCCCTGATGTCCTCGTGGTCGACGAAAACTATGATGGCAACCGCCCGCAGGCCGATGCAATGGTGACAGCGACGCCGGGTTTCGTGCTTGGCGTGCTGAGCGCCGATTGCGGCCCGATCCTGTTTGCCGATGCCGAAGCCGGTGTCGTGGGCGCTGCCCATGCCGGCTGGAAGGGTGCATTGTTCGGCGTTCTCGAAAACACCATCGAGACCATGACAAAGCTGGGCGCCAGCCGCGAGCGCATCTCCGCCTCACTCGGCCCCTCCATCAGCCAGAGCAATTACGAGGTCGGGCCGGAATATGTGGCGCGCTTCACCGATATCGATCCGGCTTACGCGGTTTATTTCACCGAAGCGGATAAGCAGGGCCATGCCCTCTTCGATCTCAAGCGGTTCACCATCGACCGTCTGACCAAAGCCGGCGTAAAGGCGGAAAATCTCGGCCTCTGCACCTATCCTGACGAAGAACGTTTCTATTCCTACCGCCGCACCACCCACCGCGCCGAACCCGATTATGGCCGGCAGATTTCCGCAATCGCAATTCTGGAGGACTGACATGGCCCTGCACTTCGAGCTTTCGGAATTCGATGCCCGCCGCGAGCGGCTGATGGCAAAAATGGCGGAAGAGAAGCTGGATGCCCTGCTGCTTTTCGCGCAGGAAAGCATGTATTGGCTGACCGGTTACGACACCTTCGGCTACTGCTTCTTCCAGACGCTGGTGGTCAAGTCGGACGGCTCCATGACATTGCTGACCCGCTCGGCCGATCTGCGTCAGGCGCGCAATACCTCGATTATCGAAAATATCCTCATCTGGGTCGACCGGCCCAATGCGGACCCGACGCTCGATCTTAAAAATCTCCTGAGCGACCTCGACCTGCTCGGCGCAAAGATCGGCGTGGAATACGATACCCACGGCATGACCGGCCGTGTCGCCCGCCTGCTGGACAACCAGCTTGCCAGCTTCGGCCAGATGGTTGACGCCTCCTACCTCGTCAGCACGCTTAGGCTCGTCAAAAGCCCGGCCGAGATTGCTTATGCCCGCAAGGCCGGCCAGCTGGCCGACGACGCCCTCGACGCGGCGCTGCCACTCATCAAGCCCGGCGCGGACGAAGCCGCAATTCTCGCAGCGATGCAGGGCGCGGTGCTGGCGGGCGGCGGTGATTATCCCGCCAATGAATTCATCATCGGCTCCGGCGCCGACGCGTTGCTATGCCGTTACAAGGCCGGCCGCCGCAGGCTCGATACCAAGGACCAGCTGACGCTGGAATGGGCCGGCGTCAGCGCCCATTACCACGCAGCGATGATGCGCACGGTGGTAATCGGCGAACAGGATTTCCGCCAAAAGGAGCTTTACAGCGCCTGCCTGCAAAACCTCACCGCCATTGAGGACGTATTGCGGCCGGGCAAGACCTTCGGCGATGTCTTCGACGTGCATGCCCGCGTGATGGACGAGCGCGGATTGACCCGTCACCGGCTGAACTCCTGCGGTTATTCGCTGGGCGCGCGTTTCTCCCCTTCCTGGATGGAGCATCAGATGTTCCATGCCGGCAATCCGCAGGAGATTACCAGCGACATGACGCTATTCGTGCACATGATCGTGATGGACTCCGATGCCGGTACCGCCATGACGCTCGGCCAGACCTATCTGACCACGGACGGCGCTCCGGAGCCGCTCTCGCGCCATAGCCTCGATCTTCTCACAGCTTAAATCACTACCGGGTTTGACAGAGCGGGAAAACCGCCCTTACATTGCCGCCACCTTGGGCAAGAAGGAGCGGAACATGAGAGAAAACGTCACATGAGCCGGACGGGGTGTGTCTCCCCTTTCCCAGCCCTTGTCTTTCCAGCTCTTGCCGTTCCGGCACTGGTGCTGGCCCTTTCGGGCTGCAACACCACGGAGGCGCTGACCCCGCAGGTGGATGTTGGCCACAACGCCTCACAATCGACGCCGGTAACCCAGGGCGATCTCGACCAGATGGCCGCCGCTGCCGACCGCGCGCCGGCAGGCGCTTCAGCAACCGCATCTTCCGTGCCGGCCTATGCGCCGCAGAATTCCTTGCAGGCGCAGGCACAGGCGCTTTCCAGCGGCAGCCAGTATGGTGAGCCGCTTGGCCAGGCCCCTTCATCCGCACCATCCCCTGCGGGTGGCCAGCAACCGCCCCTGCAACAAACGGCCTCGCTTGCTCCTGCCGGTTCCGGCAATACCATCCGCTTCCTGCCGATCATCGGCGCGCCCGTTCAGGCCGTCACGCCACTCTCGCGGCAACTGGGTGCCGAAGCACGGGCGAAGGGACTGACCATCCGCGCCTCCAACGACAATTCGGCCGAAAACATCCTGAAGGGATATTTCTCCGCCTTCGCCGATGGCGGCAAGGTCAATGTCATTTACGTCTGGGACGTTCTGGATGCCAATGGTGTGCGGCTCCACCGTCTTCAGGGACAGGAGACAGTGGCCGCCAAAGGCAGCGATCCATGGGCCGCCGTGACCGACAGGGTCATGCAGGATATCGCCGCAAAAACGCTCAACGACTATTCATCATGGAAGCAGTCTCAAAGGGGATGAGGTGAAACGGCGGGAGAAGTCACAGAGATTTCATGAAAATCATTGCGAAAGCGCTGAGTCCTCTTGCAATCGGAAGCAACAGCGCTATTAAGGCGCGCATGGCAACAAGGCGTGTCCGGCAAAGGCTTTTCGGCCGGATGTTCCTCCCCTTGAACGACGCTTGGTTACGGCAGACAGACTTCCGTAGCGCAAGGCGATGGCATGGAAACAGGCGGCCGCAATGAAGGTTTTCGCAGGCAATTCGAACCGGCACCTTGCCGAAGCGATCTGCAAGTATCTCAACGTTCCTCTCGGAAATGCCACCGTAAAGCGGTTTGCTGATCAGGAAATATTCGTAGAAATCAGTGAAAACGTACGTGGTGAGGACGTTTTCGTCGTTCAGTCCACATCGTTTCCGGCAAATGATCATCTGATGGAACTGCTCATCATGATCGATGCCATGCGCCGCTCTTCGGCAAAGCGCATCACCGCGGTGCTTCCCTATTTTGGTTATGCCCGCCAGGATCGCAAAGCCGGCCCCCGCACCCCGATTTCCGCCAAACTCGTCGCCAATCTGATCACCGAAGCCGGCGCCGACCGCGTCTTGACGCTCGATCTTCACGCCGGCCAGATCCAGGGCTTTTTCGACATCCCGACCGACAATCTGTTCGCAGCCCCCATTCTGGCCCGCGACATCAAGGAACATTACGACACCAACAACGTCATGGTCGTTTCACCTGACGTCGGCGGCGTGGTGCGCGCCCGCGCCCTGTCGAAGCGTCTGGACTGTCTGCTGGCCATCGTCGACAAGCGCCGCGACCGTCCGGGTGAATCCGAAGTCATGAACGTTATCGGTGATGTTTCCGGCAAGGATTGCATCCTGATCGATGACATCATCGACTCCGGCGGCACGCTTTGCAATGCAGCCGAAGCGCTGCTGAAGAAAGGCGCCACCAGCGTCACCGCCTATATTACCCACGGCGTACTTTCCGGCGGCGCAGTTGCCCGCGTGGCCTCCTCGAAGCTGCGCGAACTCGTCATCACCGACAGCATCCAGCCGACCACCGGTGTGCAATCCGCGCATAATATCCGAGTCATCAGCACGGCGGGCCTGCTCGGTGAAGCAATCAACCGCACCGCGCAGGAACAGTCGGTGTCCGGCCTGTTCGACTGACGCTGCCGTCATCTCCTCGCGCTCAGTCATCCTCGGGCTTGACCCGAGGATCCTTTGATTTCAACGAATTATGGATCCTCGGGTCAAGCCCGAGGATGACTGAGGGTTTGAAAACCTCGCATCCGAGCGTCCGCTGAACGCATGCGCGTTTCAAGCAAAAAAATCGCACTATTTATATTGTTGGGAACACAAGCCGCCCTGCAGCACGTGTTCTCGACCAAAGGTCGCTGCCTTTCGCCTCACGGAAACCATTGACGCGTTAAAGCGCAATCGCAAAAATTATTCTACGCCACTCAAGACGATGCCGCGCCCGCATCCGGCGGACGCTGCAGGCGTGTGGCGGCGGCCTTGATTTTCGGCCACCAGCGCCGGGCCCGCACACGCACGGCATGGCTGCCATTGCGCCACAGGCTGACGGTATCGGCCGTAACGGCATCACTCGTAAACAGATGTCGATGGCGACCGATTGCCAGCGCCCGGTAGAGAAACAGCGTCGTCAGTGCTGAAAACAGCACAGACATCACCACATCGCTGAGGAAATGCCCGCCGGCCGCGATACGAAGACCGGACATGAAGATGACTGCACCGGCGGCGAAGCTGCCCATCACAACACGACCGCGCCATTTCAGGCGGGGCCAGACAAGCGCGCAGAGCGGTAGGAAAAAGCTGGCGATCAGTGCCGTTTCCCCCGACGAAAACGAACAGTTCGAAAAACACTGCGTGCTGAACTGAAAGGGCGGTGTGAAAAGCTGCTGCCCGCCGAAATCGCTGACGCTGAATGGCCGGGCACGACCAACATTGGCTTTCAGCACGCCGTTGACCAGAAGCCCGGCACACAAAACAACCGGCCCGCAGAGGAACGCCCAGACGCGCCAACCGGTACGCTGCACGGAACCGAGCCGGATGTTGCCGATAAAGACGATGAAGGCCAAAATGGTGGCGAGTTCCGTCAGCTCGCGCAATGTATCGCGAAACCACTCGGGAAGCGGTTCGCGGCCAGACCACAAACGCCCCTCGGGAGAAAAGAACAGGGAAGAAACCCCAAGATCGATAGAGGGAAAGGTCGCAAACAGGATGACAAGCGCCAGGGTGACGAACATTACCCAGATCGTGATCCGCATATGCGAAAGATCATTGTCCATTGGCGCCTCCCGGAATGCATTGCGGCGGCAGGCGCCATAGCCCGATTTCCCTGCCTTCGAGGAAGCCCGGCCCGGCGGTCCAGCGCACAACCGGCGCTTCGCCGGTCAGGCAGGCCGGCAGACCATCCATGCTTGCCAGGAACAGGGGATTTTTCGCCTCACCGGCTTTCAACGGATAAAGAAGCGCGTAGTGGCTGGAAGGCACGCCGGTTTCCGGCAATGCGCGCGTCAGCACCTGTTTTTCGTCCCGCAACTGATAAAAAAGCTCGGCCAATATGGAGCGATCGGAAGCGACAATGGCATCCGCCCCCGTTTCCTTCGCCCGCGTAAAACCGGTAGACACCAATTCCGACCGGCCGAGATAACGCTTCATCGCCAATTCACCGCTCGGCAGGCGCAGTTCCGTCCCGGCAATTGTCATGACGGGCAGCACGACGGCGACAATACCACCAAGCACGAGGGTGGAAACCGTCAGCCAGCGTCGGGATGCCAGTACCGGCACCGCCAGAAGCACACCCGCCGCATAAGCCCCGACGGCCCAGTTGGCGAGGGCCCGCGACATCAACCCCTGCGCCGTGATCAAAAGCACGATCGGCACCGAAAGAACGACCAGCGCCCGGGTTTCGGCATTCTTGGCGCGCAATGTCGCTACAATCATGGCGACAAAGACGAACGGCCCGACAACACCCGCCTGCGAGAAGAAAAACTCAAGCGCCGGACCGATTTTCAGCTGAACGCCATGCCAGTTGGCATTGTCAGCCGTATGGCGCGCGGTCATGAAATCATGCGCCGCATTCCACCACAGATTGGGAGCGATGACCGCGACGCAAACAAGGGCGGCAACGCCTGCGTCCCGCAGCCGGATGCGCCAGCCCATGCAAAGCCAGCCAGCTGCGATGAAGCATGGCAGAAAATAGATCATCGCATATTTCGACATCAGGCCGAGGCCGAAACAGAGACCGAGCGCAACGCTCCAGCCCACCGCCGCCCTGCCCTCACTGCGGGCCTGCGCCAATTTGCGCACGCAGATCATCGACAGCACGATGAACAGCATCATCGGCGTATCGGTCGAGATCAGCAGGCTGCCAAGCGTCACGGCGGGCAGCGTCAGATAGACGACGGCGGCGAGCGAAGCCAGCCTGACATCGTAGATCATTCGTCCGAGAACAAGGATGGCCGCCGCAGCGATGCCATGCACCACGGGTGCGGCCAGCCGCACCTGAAAAGTGCCCTCGCCACCGCCCAGAATGCTGAAGGCGCGGATGAGCCAGCCGATCAGCGGCGGTTTGGAATAAGCGCCGAGAGCCATCTCCCGGCCCCACAGCCAATATTGCGCCTCATCAACGAACAGATCGGTTCGATTGAAGGCAAGACCGAGGACGCGCAGCGCCGTCACAAGCACGATGGCCGTAAGCGCCAGCGTCATCCATTGGCGCTGCTGGCTCGCCTGCGCATAGGGCAAAGCCGCTGTCCCGTCATGCATGCTGGCGGCGTTCTGCATGGATCAACCAGAGATTTCGGGCATAGATGAACAGGCCGGACGCCTGTCCGATGATGAAGACCGGGTCGCGACGCCAAACCGCATAGGACAACAGCACAAGGCCGCCGAGAACGGAAAAATACCAGAAGGCCACCGGGATGACCGAACGGTTGGCCCGTTCCGACGAAATCCACTGAACCAGAAAACGCATGGTGAACAGCATCTGGCCCATGAAGCCGGTCATGACCCAGAGAAATTCCTCCCAGCTGTTCACATGCAGCATGGACCATATGGCCGGTGTATTCACGGCGATGTCTCCGTTTTGAAAGTTTCGGCCCAGCTTGCCCGCTTGCGCCGGCGCAACAGCCAGGCAACGCCGATCAGATCGTGAATGCCGACAAGCGCGCGGCCGATATTGGTGTAGTGGGAATTGCCATGCTGCCGCGCACGGTGCGTCACATCGACATGGGCGACCTGCCAGCCGTCGCGATTAAACAGCGCCGGGAAATAGCGGTGATGGTGATCGAAATAGGGCAAGGCGAGGTAGGCGTCGCGGCGGAAGGCCTTGAGGCCGCAGCCGGTGTCGCGCGTTCCGTCCTTCAATATCCGTGCCCGAAGCCCATTGGCGAAGCGGGAAGAAAGCCGTTTTCCAAGCGTATCGCGTCGGCCAACGCGTTGGCCGGCGACGAGCCCGAGACGGCCGGCGGCATTGGCGGAAAGAAGCGGCGCGAGAAGTGCAGGCAGATTGTCCGGCGGGTTCTGGCCATCGCCGTCAAGCATGCAGATAACAGGCGCGCGCGCCGCCTGTACACCACTATGGATCGCCGCCGATTGCCCGCCCTGACGGTTGTGCCGCACCAGCCGCAGCATGGGATAACGATCGCCGAGCGCAAGAACGGCATCCGCCGTGCGGTCGGAGGAGGCGTCATCCACCACGACGATCTCGAACTGGCCGACCGGCTGGCACGCAGCCACAATCTCCGCCACGAGCGTTTCCACACTCGCTTCTTCATTGTGCATGGGCACGATAACGGCGAAATCCGGCGTCGATCGCAAGGTGGCTCCGTCACATCCGTCTGCGCGGGTTCCGCAAACATCATCGATAGTGGCAGGAGATGGAGCGCGAAAAGCTTGCATGAACATGAACGACCGTTGAACTTTGCACGGTATGCGCCCGTTCTGTTGCAGTTTTATTACGGGCGCGACACCGCTGCAGGTCAGCGATTTTTTCGCGGTATGCGGGAAATAATCATACAAATTTCAGCCCTTTAACGTGGCCGTAAACAATTGTTGCGACGCTGCGGCAACGTTTTTTTGGGGGAGGAAACAGATGCCGGGTGCAAATCCGACTGCTGTCAGAGCTAAATCATTGTCAATCAAGGCTAAATTTGCGGCGCTCGTCACGGGCGCAACGCTGGTTTCCTGCCTGTCCGTGGGGCTGCTGTCCTATGAGATGGGCAAGTCGGGCCTGATCGACGCCAGCAAAATAAGGCTGGAGACGGTTGCAGGAAACCAGTCCAAGCAGCTTGATGCCTATACGCTGCGGGTTGAACAGAGCATTTCCGAACTGTCGCAGAATGCCGCTATCGCCCAGGCGCTGGAAACCATGACCAATGTCGTGCCGACGGAAAAGGATGCGATCATCCAGGCCTTCCGCCGCGAAGGTGTCTCCGAGGAGGAGCGCGCCTCCTTCAACGGCGAAGGATTGCGGTTGCTCTACGCCATTCGCCACGCGACAATCAACGCGACCATCGCCAGCGTCTGGCGCAACACCCGGGTCAGCGATATCTATGTGATCGACAAGACCGGGCTGATTATCTATTCCGTCACCAAGGGCAAGAACTTCCTGACCAATGTCACGGACCCGGAGAACAGCGCGATCAAGGAATTGTTCGACCGCGTGGAAGCCGGCAAGGACGGTATCGTCAGCACGACGGGATTTACCGGCGGAGCGAATGATTCGGCCATGGTCGGCATGCCGCTCGCGGTCTCCAACTGGGGCCAGTTGCAGCGCAAGGGCGCCGTCATCATGCGCATTTCAGCCGACCGCATCGGTGCGGTGGTCACGCCTGAGGAAACCGGCAAGTCCATCGATGACGCCGTTCTCTTGACAGCAGATGGCAAACGCCGGGCAGGCGTGCTTTCGGGCGGCGCAGACGCCGCCGTTTCCGAAAGCCTCGCGGCCCTCTCCGGCACCAGCGATGCCGGAACGGTAATGGCGCATACGCCTGCGGGCAACATCTTCTATGCCTATCGCCCGGTCTCCGTCTTCGGACAGAAGCATCTTCTGGCAATCGGCCAGCAGGAAAGCAAGGTTCTCGCCGCCGCCAATGATCTGGCCTTCTGGGCGACGCTGGCGACACTGGCGGTGCTCGCTGTCATGACACTTGTCGGTATCTTCGTGTCCGCCAGCCTCACCAAACCGCTGACCGGCCTTGCCGGGCTGATGGAACGCCTGAACGGCGGTGAAAACAACATCGAAATCAAGGCGGTTTCCCGTGGCGACGAGATCGGCACCATGGCGCGCGCGCTGGAATCCTTCCGTCAGGGCATTCTGGACAAGCAGAACATGGAAGCCGAGTCCCATCGCAAGAGCGAGGAACTGGACGAGGAACGCGCCCAGCGGGAAATGGAAAAGGCGAGAAGCGCCAAGGAACTGGAAGAGGCGGTCGATGCGCTTGCCTCCGGCCTTGCCCATCTTGCAGCCGGCAGGCTCGATCTGCGTATTGAAAAATCCTTCGTACCTTCGCTCGATCATCTGCGCATCGACTTCAACAACTCGATGGCGGGGCTGGAAGCGACAATCTCCAATATCGGCGAAAGCGCCAATGCCATCCGCTCCGGCTCCGGCGAGCTGAAAAGCGCATCGGAAGATCTGTCGCGGCGCACGGAACGTCAGGCGGCCGCCCTTGAAGAAGCCGCAGCGGCTCTCGGCGACATGACGCAGGCCGTCAATGTTTCGCTTTCACGCTGCGATGTCGCAGTCGGTACGACGGCGGAAACCATGCAGGACGCCCATAAATCCACGGCTGTCGTGAAAGAAGCGATCGTCGCCATGGAGCGTATCGAGACCTCTTCGTCCAAGATCCGCCAGATCATCGATGTCATCGACCAGATCGCCTTCCAGACCAACCTTTTGGCGCTGAATGCCGGCGTGGAAGCGGCGCGTGCCGGTGAAGCCGGAAAGGGCTTTGCTGTCGTGGCGCAGGAAGTTCGCGAGCTCGCCCAGAAATCGGCAGCCGCCGCCCGCGACATCACCACACTGATCGCCACCTCGGCGGGTGATGTGGAAAGCGGCGTGGCGCTGGTGCTGAAGACCGGCGAAAGCCTCGAGCAGATCCAGAAACGCATCCAGTCGGTCAACGACCAGATCGGCGCGATTGCCACCGCATCGCGCGAACAGTCCGGTCGCCTCGGCGAAATTAATGCCTCCGTCAATGAACTCGATCATGTGACACAGCAGAATGCGGCCATGGTGGAGGAAACCACGGCAGCGGCCTTCTCGCTGGCAAACGAGGCGGATGGCCTGACCGAACAGGTAGGGCAATTCTCCGTCGGCCATAGCCAACAGCGGGACCAGCGTTACGCGGCATAAGCTGCAACGAAAAAGGCCGGAGGCAAAACCTCCGGCCTTTTTATTTGTACCGGGCTCCCAGGGGCCAAAGCCCCTGGGAACGCGCCGGCGACGGGAGATCACGATGACCCTTGCCGGCTTCCGGGGAGGAGCTCAGAAGAAACCGACCTTGTTCGGGCTGTAGGAAACGAGCAGGTTCTTGGTCTGCTGGTAGTGATCGAGCATCATCTTGTGGGTCTCGCGACCGATGCCCGACTGCTTGTAGCCGCCGAATGCCGCACCCGCCGGATAGACGTGGTAGCAATTGGTCCACACACGACCCGCCTCGATGCCGCGACCAGCCCGATAGGCAATATTGGTGTCACGGCTCCAGACGCCGGCACCCAGTCCGTAGACGGTGTCATTGGCGATTTCGAGCGCCTCTTCCACTGTCTTGAAAGTGGTGACGGAAACGACAGGACCGAAGATTTCCTCCTGGAAGACGCGCATCTTGTTATTGCCCTCAAAGACGGTCGGCTGGATATAATAGCCGTCCTTGAGGTCGCCGGTCAGCGTCTTGCGGTCGCCGCCGGTCAGCACCTTGGCACCTTCCTTCTTGCCGATTTCAAGATAGCTCATGATCTTGTCGAACTGTTCCTGCGAGGCCTGTGCGCCCAGCATGGTCGACGGATTGAGCGGATCGTCCTGGCTGATGGCCTGAACGCGCTTGATGGCCTTTTCCATGAAGCGGTCATAGATCGATTCATGCACCAGCGCACGCGACGGGCAGGTGCAGACCTCCCCCTGGTTGAGCGCGAAGAAGGCGAAACCTTCGAGCGCCTTGTCAAGGAAGGCATCGTCCTCGTTCATCACATCGGCAAAGAAGATGTTCGGCGACTTGCCGCCCAGCTCCAGCGTGATGTTGGTGACGTTGTCGGCCGCATAACGCATGATTTCCTTGCCGACCGAGGTGGAACCGGTAAAGGCGATCTTGGCGATGCGGTTGCTCTGCGCCAGTGGCTTGCCGGCTTCGAGGCCCGTGCCGTTGACGATGTTGAGGACGCCGGGCGGCAGCAGATCTTCGATCAGTTCCATCACCACCAGAATGGAAGCAGGTGTCTGTTCCGCCGGTTTCAGCACCACGCAATTGCCGGCGGCAAGCGCGGGTGCAAGCTTCCAGGCGGCCATGAGGATCGGGAAGTTCCACGGAATGATCTGGCCGACAACACCAAGCGGCTCATGGAAATGATAGGCGACGGTGTCGTTGTCGATTTGGCCGATCGTGCCTTCCTGCGCACGGATGCAGCCCGCAAAATAACGGAAATGGTCGATGGCCAGCGGAATATCCGCATTGGTGGTCTCGCGCAGCGGCTTGCCGTTATCCCAGGTTTCGGCCCGGGCGATGAGGTCGAGATTTTCCTCGATGCGCTGGGCGATCTTGAGCAGGATATTGGAACGCTCGGTTATGCTCGTCTTGCCCCATTTGTCGCGGGCCTTGTGGGCGGCATCCAGCGCAAATTCGATATCGGATGCATCTGAACGCGGAACTTCGCAGATCTTGTGGCCAGTGACGGGGGAAAGATTGTCCATGTAGCGGCCGGATTTCGGCTCCACCCATTTGCCGCCGATGTAATTGCCGTATTTCAGCTTGAAGGGCGCTTCGCCGGCTTTCTGCTGAACCTGAATATTCATGATTTCATCCTCCCTGATGAAAACGATCCGCGACGGACCGCATGAGAGGAAGGTGGGCCTAGATAGTACGGTCGGGTAGAGGGGCGGCGCGGTTCCGCAGCGCACATTGTCTCACATCTGCGACAGACCCGCCGCAGGACAGCTTAAACAGCCTCAATGCACGGCAAGCTTCTTCATCTTGCGATGCAGCGTGGCGCGGCTGATGCCGAGCAGGGATGCGGCCTGCGTGACATTGCCATTGGTGCGTGACAGAACCCGCCGCAGTGCCGAACGCTCCGCTTCCGCAAGGTCGGAACCGCTGTCATGACGCTCTTCCTGCAGAATATCGGCAGCGGGCAAACCCTGCGCGATGGCATGGTCGTCGAGCTTCAGCGCAAGACGGGCGGCACGTGTCGCACCGAGAACGAGATCGTCCTGATCCACCGCCAGCAGCGAAAGCGCCGCACCGAAACCGGTCGGCACAACGACGATGCGTGCGCCGGGAAAGGCACGGCGGAAAAGATTGCCCTCGATGCGCTGCGCCGCATCCCTCACCGCCTGGGTGACGAAGGAGAAAGTCATTTCGTTGATGTCGTCACGGCAGGTGGAAATATCGAGCGCACCCGTCACCCGGCCGGTGTGATCGCGGATCGGCGCGGTGGTGCAGCAGAGTTCGGTGTTCGACGTAAAGAAATGCTGGTCGCGATAGACCACCACCGAGCGCTCGTCGACAAGCGCCGTGCCGATGCCGTTCGTACCGACGCTCGCTTCGCTCCAGACGGCGCCGGACCAGAGACCGAGCGCGCGGAAATCCCGGTCGTCGCTGGCAGCACCCCGCCGTTCCAGCGCAACGCCCTGCGCATCGGTCAAAAGCAGGCAGCAGCCGGATTTGCCGACGCTGTGAAAGATGCGGTCGAGTTCGTCGGTGCTTTCGGCGATCAGGCCCGCAGCACTTTCGCGGGCGCGGCGAAATTCGAACTCGCTGAGGAAGATCGGTTTGCGGTTTTCCTCCGGCGCAAGACGATGCTTGACCATGCAGCGGCGCCATGAAGCGACAATCGGAGAACTTGCGGCTGCGGAACGGTGGCGCGCTGTTTCATACACGCGTTCTGCATGGGCGATGTCGGTCGGCATACGCTCCTCCCAAAGCTTTTCGGCGATGGTGCGCTGGAAGCGTTCATGTTTCAACTAAAAACTTTGCGACCGGCAAGGCCGGGCGCAACCGCGGGCTGCGGCCAGCCTATCGAGCCGTCTTGAAGTAACGCCGGCCGTCACTCACGTCGGTTTCCTCCTCAACCGAAAGAAACGTGTCATCGACGAGATTGGCGATGGAGTTCAGCGGACCGGGCTTGCCGAAAAAGAAGCCCTGCACCTGCAGGCAGCCTTCACGGCGCAGGAATTCGATATGGGCCTTGGTCTCCACCCCTTCCGCCAGCACCGGAATATTGAGACTATGCGCCAGAATGAGCGTCGAGCGGACAATCGCCTCCGACTGTACGTTGGTCGCCAGGCCGTCGATGAAAGCACGGTCGATCTTGATCTTGTCGAAAGGGAAACTCTGCAGGGTCGATAGCGAAGAATAGCCCGTGCCGTAGTCGTCCATGGCGATCTTGACGCCGAGCGCCTTGAGTTTGCGGATCGTGACAAGCGCGTGGCGATGGTCGGCGATGATGCTGCCTTCGGTGATTTCCAGCTCAAGCCTTTCCGGCGCAAGTCCCGTCTCCAGAATGATCCTCTCCACCTTTTCAGGGAAATCATTGTCCGCGAGCTGCTGCGGCGCGACGTTCACGGCGATGGCAAGCGATTTCTTCCACAGCGCCGCCTGCACGCAGGCTTCCCGCAGGACCCATTCGCCGAGTTCGACGATAAAGCCGGTCTGTTCGGCAATCGGAATGAACTCGGCGGGAGAGATCATGCCCCGCTCGGGATGTTTCCAGCGTAAGAGCGCCTCGAAACCGACAATGCTGCCGCTTTTGGTATCGTTCTGCTGCTGGTAGTAAAGCTCGAACTCCTTATTGGCGAGACCACTGCGCATGGCGATGGCAAGCGCGTTGCGCTCGCGGGCGGCCTCGTCCATGGATTTGTCGTAGAAGCAGATCGTATCCGAACTACCGCTTTTTGCCCGATACATGGCGACATCGGCCTGCGCCATCAGCGTATCGGCGTCAATGGCGCCGCTGTTGCGGACGGATATACCCACACTTGCGCCCACGGAAAATGTCTGCCCATTCCACTCGACCGGCTTGCTGATCTGCTCGATCAGTCTCTGGGCGAATTCCGCACCATCGGCGCGGGTATAATAGGAATGGGTCATCGCCACGAATTCATCGCCACCCATGCGCGCCAGAAACTCTCCGGCCTTCAGCACGGAACTCGCCCGGTCGGCAATGGCGCGCAGCACCGCGTCGCCCGCGGCGTGACCGTGCACGTCGTTGATCTCCTTGAAGCGATCGAGATCGATGGACAGAAGTGCGGTATGCGCGCCCAGGGAGAGATGGCGTGTGCGGCGGTTGAGATGTTCGATGAAGGCCGCGCGGTTGGGAATGCCCGTCAGCGGATCGTGCAGCGAAAGATGACGATAGCGGGCAACCGCCTGCTGGGTGGACTGGGCATCGATGACATAAGTGGAAAGACCGAGCGCCAGCAGCAGAAGCGTGACCGCGATGGCACCTCCGCCCATGATGGCCGGCGGCAGCAGATTCTCGGGAATGACGACGCGAGGATCAAACGCGAAGGACATCGAGGCCATGCCGGTATAATGCATCGAGGCGATGGCCAGGATCAGAAACGTCACCGCACTATATTGGCAGAACCGGTTAAGCGGCCGCGCCACTCTGTTGACCGCAATCGCCCCCAGCACCGCCCCCAGCACCAGCGAGGCGATGACATAAGTCTGGTTCCAGAAAATCATGCCCTGTACATTATAAGCAGCCATGCCGGTGTAGTGCATCGCCGCAATACCAAGACCCAGGATGACGCCACCGGCTTCCACCAGCACGCTGCGTCCGGCATAGGCGGAAATGCCGAAGCCGGCGGTCGTCGTGGTAATGGCGATAAGAAGCGAAAGTCCCGTCAGATAGGGATCGTAACCCACCTCGCCTGCCGCGGAATAACCCAGCATCGCCACAAAATGGGTGGTCCATATTGCAGCACCGCCATTCACGCCCGCCAGAAACAGCCAATTGACCTTCTGGAGCCCGGTCGCCAGACGCGCCCTCGAAAAAAGACGTATCGTCACGAAGCTTCCCAGCATGCAGACGAAGACCGCTGCGGCGGTGTATCGGAAGTCATGATCGATGGCGAGGCACTGGAGAACTGTCAGCATTGTTATCTACACAATTGGAATTTTGTGCAGCTTTATCATTTGCCAGGTTTTCAGCGAGTTTATATGCATGGATAAGCACATATTAAAAGTTGCAACAAACGAGTGAATTAGTTGTAACTAATAAAATCCTGACTAGATGCCCGTGAAAAGCGGGCTGCTCTTGTCTTTATGGCCCTTTTGTATTATAGCGCCCGCACCCGTGTAGACACCCTTGGAGGCAACGCGGGCGGGATGGCTTTATGGCCTCTCCAGTTCAGGCCGCACTGTCGGCGTGAACTCTCCATATAACCTCGAAAGGAATTGCCATGAGCAAAGAATCGTATGAGCTCAAGGCCGAGGCGCGCGAACGAGTTGGTAAGGGGTCCTCTCGTGAACTTCGCCGCAACGGTTTGATTCCCGCTGTCATCTATGGTGACAAGCAGGCCCCCATTTCCATCGCCCTGTCGACCAACGAAGTCACCAAGCGTATCCACGCTGGCGGTTTCATGACGACGGTTGCGATCATCGACGTCGACGGCAAGAAGATCAAGGTTCTCCCGAAGGATTACCAGCTTGATCCGGTCCGCGACTTCACCATGCACGTCGACTTCCTGCGCGTTTCGGGCAACACGCTCGTCAACGTTGAAGTTCCGGTTCACTTCGAAAACGAAGAAAAGTCGGACATCAAGATCGGCGGCGTTCTGAACATCGTTCGCCACACGGTGGAATTCCACTGCCCGGCCAACGACATTCCGGAATTCATCACGGTTGATCTGTCTGGTCTGAAGATCGGCGACAGCGTCCACATTTCGAATGTGAAGCTGCCGAAGAACATCTCGCCTGTGATCGCCGACCGTGACTTCACGATCGCAACGATCGTCGCTCCGGCCGCAGGCGTTGCAGAAGAAACGACCGAAGAAGCTTCCGAAGAATAATCGGTGGCCGCAAGGCCGGATAGCTTTGCGCATTGAGGCCCGTTCCGTTTTCGGAACGGGCCTTTTAGTTTTTATGAACTTTAAAGACAGAAAACCTGCGGACCATGCGGGATGCCCACCCTGTTTTAGCGTCGATTAACACTTCCATGAAACGATACCCTTGCGCCGTTGTGGAAACTCCGGACGGACGAAAATGGCGCGCAAAAATTCTGGGGCAAAGGGTAGCTGCAATCTAACATGGCTCATTCCGTCGAAAGCCGCTTTATCGCGATTGTTTCCGGCGCACTTCTTACAGTGGTCGCTCCGCTCTTTACGCTTTTGCTGACGCTCTCCTACAACGAGGCCATCCGTAGCCAGCGCAATCACCTTGAGATTCTGCTGTCGACAAATTCGCAGGCGCTCGCCCGTCCCCTTTGGGATATGGACGACGACACCATAAATCAGATTACCGGAACCCTTGTTTCCGACCCGATGATCAAGATGGTCGAGGTCAAGGATACGTCCGGCCAGCTCGATATCGTGCAGACGGCTGGTAGCGACATTATTCAGGATGCCGCCTCGACGACGCGCGAGGTAACTTACAAGACGACGAAGGGCACGGTCACTGTCGGTGAACTGACGGTCTATTATGACAATGTCAGCCTTCTCACCTCTCTCAGCCGCACCGAGATGGCTTTCATCACGATTTTCGTTCTGGCCATCTTGACCATCGTTCTGGCGGCCATTGCCGGCAACCGCTTCATGGTCATCCGCCCGCTGATGCGGCTTGCGGCAGCGATAGAGGCGACACGGCGTCTCGGCTCCCGCCACCATGTCGACTGGCGCTCAAAGGATGAGATCGGCCGGCTGGCGAAAAGCTTCAACGAAATGCAGACCCAGCTTGAAAAGGAAGAGCTGGAGATCAAGAACGCCCATGAGCGCAAGACGGAAATCTACAACCGGACACCCGCCATGCTGTTCTCGCTCGACAGGCACGATCGGATTGCCGCAGTCAGCGATTATTGGGTGCAGGCGACGGGTTATGACCGTGCCAGGATACTCGGCCTCAACTTCGCCGATCTTATCCACCCGGATGACCGTTCCCTGTTCCAGGAACGCAAGGCGACGCAACAGTCGCCCGAGGCTTCGCATGTCGGCATCACCATCCGCTTTCATTGCATGGGTGGCAGCGTCATGGATGCGCTCATCCTCGAAAAAGCCCTCGATTCCGGCGACGCGGCACAGCAGAGCACATGCCTCTGCGTCATGACTGACGTGACCGAATTGCGCCAGTCGGAAAAACGCAACCGCCAACAGGCCATTTCCGACCATCTGACCGGCCTCTTCAACCGTCAGGGTTTTGAGTCGATCCTCGACCTGCAAATCCGTGAAGCGGACAGGAACGCTAGCGAACTGGCCTGCCTGTTCATCGATCTGGACCGGTTCAAGGCCATTAACGACAATCTCGGCCATGCGGTGGGCGACGCGGTTCTGCGTGAATTCACGCTGAAACTCGAACCCCTGCTGACACCGCTGGACAGCGCGTCGCGTCTGGGCGGCGATGAATTCGCCATCCTGCTTGCCGGCGACACGGTAGAAGAGCGCGCCTTGCAGTTCTGCGAGCGGATTTGCGCCATACTGGATACGCCTTTTGAGATCGGCAGCAACAGCATCCGCCTCAGCGCCAGCATCGGCATGGCGGTTTATCCTCTGCACGCCACCAGCGCCGCCGAGCTTCTGCAAAATGCCGACATGGCCATGTATAGCCGCAAAAGAACGGGCAAGAACGGCTCGCAGATCTTCGACAGTTCGATCATGGACCGGGCCCGCGAACATGCGGAACTGGAGCGGGATATCGCACAGGCGCTTTCCGAAGACTGGTTCGAGGCGCATTTCCAGCCAATTCAAGACCTCGCAACCGGCGGAACGGCGGGCTTCGAGGCCTTGCTGCGTCTCAACCACCCGGAAAAGGGTCTGCTCTCCCCCGCCGCCATTATCAGCCTTGCGGAAGAAAACGGCACCATCCATCGCATCGGCAATGTCATTCTCGATCAGTCGATCGCCAATCTTGCCAGGCTGTCGCGTCTGCCGGGCCTGGAACAGACCTATGTGGCAGTGAATTTTTCACCGCTGCAATTCGAACCGGGCTTGCCGACGCGGATCGCCGGCGTTCTGCATCGGCACGGCATTCTTCCCAGGCGACTGGTCATCGAGATAACCGAGGCCGTCATCATGAAGGACGACCCGCAAATCCGGGCGATCCTCAACGCCATTCACCAGCTGGGCTGCCGCATCGCGCTGGATGATTTCGGCACGGGTTATTCCTCGCTCAGCTATCTCAGCCGTTTTCCGGTCGATATCGTCAAGATCGACCAGTCCTTCACCCGCTCCATCTGCGACGACGCAGTGGAAATCAGGCAGCGCAACCGCATGCTGGTCGAAGGCATAGCGGCCATCTCGCACAAGATGAACTGCACCGTCATCGCAGAGGGCGTCGAGACGGAAGAGCAGAAGGAACTTCTGACGGAAATAGGCGCTGACTACGGACAGGGTTATTTCTTCGCAAGGCCACAGCCCCTCGAACGGCTGATCAAGACATTGGACACAATATCCGATATTGGCCGCGTCGCGGCACGGCAAGCGTGAGGCGGTGGGAAGAGCCATGGGATTGATCCGCATTTGTCTGATCTTTCTTGCTCTCGCACTCCTGTTCGCCCCAGGGCCGGCCAGCGCGGCCAAGCTTTTCCTGACGACAGAAGTCTATCCCCCGTATAATCAGCAGGCCGCCGACGGCAGCGTGCACGGTGTTTATTTCGATCAGCTGAAGATCGTGCTGGAGGAAACCGGCACCAGTTATGAAGTCGCTGTCATGCCCTGGGCGCGGGCAATTGCCCTGGCCACGACACAGACCATGTATTGCGTCTTCGCCACGGCGCGAACGCCGGAGCGGGAAAAACTCTTCAAATGGGTCTCGCCTATTCACAGCGATCGCAACATTCTCGTGGCGCGCCGCAAAGCGGATATCAATGTCTCCAGCCTTGAGGACGCGAAGAAATACCGCGTCGGCACCCAGCGTGGCGACTATACCGAAACCCTTCTGGAAACGCTCGGCTTCCCGCAGGTGGATGTCGGCGCCGATTTCCAGATCACGCTTCACAAGCTGAAAGCGGGGCGCATCGACCTGATGCCCATGTCGGAAAGTACCTTCAAAAGCCTGCCGGTTGGCACGTTCAGGGAAGTGATTACCCTGACGCGGCAACAGCTGGGCCTAGCCTGCAACAAAAGCGTTCCCGACGCGCTTATCGCAAAGTTGCAGGCGCGGCTGGACAGGCTGATCGCTGATGGAACGCAGCAGCGGATATTCGACCGCTACAATCTCGTCAGCCCCTGAAGCGACATCCCGCAAATCCATAAAAAGATTGACAGCCGGCGGATTTCGGGATGGTGACAACAGCAGCATCAGGTAAAACGCGGACATGCCCCATGAAGATCATCGCAGGACTTGGTAATCCCGGCGCACAATATGCGGGAAACCGCCACAATATTGGTTTCATGGCCGTCGACGCGCTGCAGCGCCTGCCCTCCTTTTCGCCGTGGGCGAGAAAGTTCAAGGCGGAGATTTCCGAAGGTGAGATCGGCGGTGAGAAGGTTCTGCTGATGAAGCCGCTCACCTATATGAACCTTTCCGGCGAGTCCGTCGGCGAGGCCATGCGCTTCTTCAAGCTGGCGCCCGGCGACATCATCGCCATCCATGATGAACTCGATCTTCTCGCCGGCCGCACGCGCATCAAGACGGGCGGCGGTCATGGCGGCCATAATGGCCTGAAATCGCTCGATGCCCATTGCGGCAAGGATTACCGCCGCCTGCGCCTCGGCATTGGCCATCCCGGCGACAAGGAGCGGGTGCACGGCCACGTGCTCGGCGATTTCGCCAAGGCCGACCGGGTCTGGCTCGATCCGCTTTTGGACGCCATTGCCGACAATGCCGCCATGCTGGTGAAGGGTGAGGATTCGCAGCTGATGAACAAGCTGGCACTTGCCACGGGCAGCAAACCGGAGGCAGAAAAGCCGGCAAAGGCGGCCAAACCCGCCGGGCAGTCCCACATCCATCAGGCGCGCAACAGCGCCCAGCCGAAAAAGCTGCCGGAAACCGGGCCGATGGCAGAAATGCTGAAGCGAATGTTCGGTAAGAAGGACTAGCTCGAATGCTTTCAGAGACCATCGCCCTGCGCGACGCCGGTCCCGGCGATCTGCCCGGCCTGCTCGAGCTTTACCGGGCGCTCAATCCATCGGACCCTGAATTGACGACGCATGAGGCTGGTGCGCCCTTCGCCGCCATGCTCAACCAGCCCGGCCTGACCGTGTTTTTGGCAATGCATGACGGACAGCCGGTTGCGACCGCCACGCTTCTGATTGTTCCAAACCTGACACGCGCCGCCCGACCCTATGCTCTCATCGAGAATGTGGTGACGCTGGAAGCGCTTCGCGGCCGGGGATATGGCCGCATGGTCGTCCGCCATGCCATCGAGGCCGCCTTTGCCGTAAACTGTTACAAGGTCATGCTGCTGACGGGCCGCGACGACCCCGCAGTTCATGCCTTTTACGAAAGTTGCGGTTTTGTGCAGAACAAGACCGGCTTTCAGATCCGGCCGGACTAATGTTTACTCTTCCGGCTCGGTGGTGAACATCAGCGGAAAACCGGCCTCCTTGCCAAGATCGGTCGCCTCCTTGGCCTTGGTCTCGGCGATGTCGCGCTCACAGACGACAACCACCGCACTGCCGAAGCGATGCGCCGTCATCATCACCCGGTGGCCGGTTTCCTCGCTCATGCGAAAGACGGCCTTCAGCACCACGGTGACAAATTCGCGCGGCGTATAGTCGTCATTCAGCAGCATGACCTTGTAGAGCTTCGGCCGCTCCAGCTTCGGTTTGACTTTCGGTTTCGGTTTGAGATCGACAGGACTGTCACTCATGATTGTCGCTCGTCATGGTGGTTCATCATCGTGGTTCAGGGGGAAAAATCCCGCTGGATGGCGAAAGATCGCGCCTTGGACCCGCTTATATTGCGCCGCAACCGCGCTATCGGCAAGCCTGCTCGGAAATCGTCACCTTTCGCAGGGCTTTGCCGGCCCAAATCGGCCCGCGGGCTTGACCTTGCCCTGCCCTTTCCGCAAAAGGCTCCTCAACGAATTCTTTCAAACGGACAGGTTTCAAGCCATGGGCTTCAAATGCGGTATCGTTGGATTGCCAAATGTCGGCAAGTCCACCCTCTTCAACGCGCTGACGAAAACGGCCGCCGCACAGGCCGCCAACTATCCTTTCTGCACCATCGAGCCGAACACCGGCGAGGTTGCGGTGCCCGATCCGCGTATGCAGCAGCTTGCGGCCATCGCCGGTTCGAAGGAAATCATTCCGACCCGCATCTCCTTCGTGGACATTGCCGGCCTGGTGCGCGGCGCATCGAAGGGTGAAGGTCTCGGCAACAAGTTCCTCGCCAATATTCGCGAAGTCGATGCCGTCGTACACGTACTGCGCTGCTTTGAAGACGACGATATCACCCACGTGGAAGGTCGCATCAACCCGGTCGGCGATGCCGAAACAATCGAGACCGAACTGATGCTCGCCGACCTCGAAAGCCTGGAACGCCGCGTCGAGCAGACCCGCAAGCGCGCCAGCAGCAAGGACAAGGAATCCCTCGCCCAGCTTCCCGTCATGGAAGCCGTCATCGCGCTGCTGAACGACGGAAAGCCGGCACGCCTGCTTTTGAAGACGCTGGCAGCCGAGGAGATCGAAATCCTCAAAAGCCTCAATCTTCTGACGTCGCACCCGGTGCTTTATGTCTGCAACGTCTCGGAAGCCGACGCATCGTCCGGCAACGAGCACACCGAGGCCGTCGCAGCGATGGCAAAGCAGCAGGGCGCCGAATGCGTGATCATCTCGGCGGCGATCGAAGCCGAAGTTGCACAGCTTCCGGCCGATGAAGCCGAGGAATTCCTCTCGGCCCTCGGTCTTAACGAGGCCGGTCTCGATCGGCTGATCCGCGCCGGCTATCACCTGCTCGACCTCATCACCTATTTCACCGTTGGCCCGAAGGAAACACGCGCCTGGACGATCGTGCGTGGCACCAAGGCCCCCGCCGCCGCCGGCGTCATCCACACAGATTTCGAACGCGGCTTCATCCGCGCCTTCACCATCGGCTTTGACGACTACATCGCCTACAAGGGCGAAGTTGGCGCCAAGGAAGCCGGCAAGGGGCGCGACGAAGGCAAGGAATATGTCGTTCAGGACGGCGACGTCATCCATTTCCGCTTCAACACCTGATCTGGTTTGGGCGGGGTGGTGATCGGTCCGTTTCGTTATGTAACGCTAATCGAATTACCCCGGACATTGCCGCTTGTTTCTTCTCCCCGCCGGGGAGAAGGTGGCCCGAAGGGTCGGATGAGGGGGCAACGTTGCCGTACCTCTCGACCCTCGCCCCCTCATCCCGCTGCCGCGACCTTCTCCCCGGCGGGGAGAAGAAGCAAGACGCGCTAACTCTCTTCATATCACCTTCCCATTCCCACATTTCCGGCTTCGATTTGACCTTTACGTAAAGGGAAAAATCATCTTAGATGCGCCGACATTGACTGTGCGAAGGGAGGACGCCATGACGCCGGTCGCGATTTACACCTATGAGGATTTTTCCGTCGGGCGGGAATTCCCCCTCGGACCGCAATCGATTTCCGCAGAGCAGATCATTGCTTTCGCCAGCGAATTCGATCCGCAACCCATGCATCTTTCCGAAGAAGCCGGACGTCAGAGCATTCTCGGCGGGCTGGCGGCATCAGGCTGGCACACCTGCAGCCTGCTGATGCGGATGATGGCAGACAGCTATATTGCCAATTCAACCTCGCAGGGCAGCCCCGGCATCGATTACGTCGACTGGAAAAAGCCGGTTCTGGCCGGAGACACGCTTTCGGGAAAATCCATCGTTCTGGAACAGCGCCCTTCCGCGTCGCGCGCTGGCATCGGCCTCGTGAAATTCCGCCATGAGCTTTACAATCAGCGCGGCATTCTGGTCGCGCAGGGCGAAAACACCGTAATGTTCCTGATGCGGGCAGACGGAGGCCTTGCAGCATGAGACTGGCAGAATTATCCCCGATCGGCGAGCGCGTCACCCTCGACACGCTGCATTTTTCCGCCGAAGACATCATTCGCTTCGCCCGCGATTTTGATCCACAGCCCTTTCATCTCGATGCCGAAGCCGCCAGAGACAGCGTTTTCGGCGCGCTCTGCGCTTCCGGCTGGCACACCGGCGCGGGCTGGATGAAATGTTTTCTCTCCCATTGGGCAAAAGAGGTCAAAAGGCTGAAACAGCAGGGCATCGAGCCACCGCGGCTCGGCCCCTCTCCGGGGTTTCGAGAGCTCAAATGGAAGAAGCCGGTGTTTGCCGGTGATGATGTGACCTATTTCGTCACCCTGCTCGATGCCCGCCCGCTGGAATCAAGAGCAGGCATCTGGCTGAACACCACCTTCAATGAGGGCGTGAACCAGTCGGGCCAAACCGTGATGACCTTCCAGAGCGGCGTTCTGGAGTTCGAATAAACCCACCGGGGCAAAATGGCTGCTGCCGATTGCCCCGGACAGGCCTCAGAGCGTTTTCCCGACTCAAAAAAAGCGAAAACGCTCTGAGGCATGCGGGGCGTTACCCCCCCTCTGCCCTGCCGGGCATCTCCCCCTCAAGGGGGGAGATCGATTTGTGGCAAGGTCTCGCCCATCTCAACGTTTAAGAATGAAGCGGTGGGAGTACGTCTTGCCGATCTCCCCCCTTGAGGGGGAGATGCCCGGCAGGGCAGAGGGGGGTAACGCCCCGCACGCCTTAATGTCCCGAAAATTCCACCAGCGTCCGCACCTCGACGCCGAGGTCTTCGAGTTTCTTGCGGCCACCGAGATCGGGCAGATCGATAACAAAACAGGCGGAAACGATATCCGCGCCCATCTGCCGCAAAAGCTTGACCGCGCCTTCGGCAGTACCGCCGGTCGCGATCAGGTCGTCGACCAGAATGACCTTCTCGCCGGGCTGCACGGCGTCCACATGCATTTCCATTTCGTCCACGCCATATTCCAGGCTGTAGGCAACCCGTACCGTGGTGTGCGGCAGCTTGCCCTTCTTGCGGATGGGCACGAAACCGGCCGAGAGCTGATGCGCCACCGCCCCGCCCAGAATGAAGCCGCGCGCTTCCATGCCGGCGATCTTGTCGATCTTCGTTCCCGCATAGGGCTGCACAAGCTCGTCCACCGCCCGCCGGAAAGCCCGGGGATTGCCAAGCAATGTGGTGATGTCCCGGAAGATGATGCCCGGCTTCGGATAGTCGGGAATGGAACGGATGGCAGCGGAAAGCTCCGAAGCGATAAGGGTCATGGTATTTCCATTTATATGGGAATGGATCAGAAGGTTCGAGCCACCCTATCAATTTGATGGCGGCGGACCAACAAAAAAGGACCGCGACCTCCGGCCATGATCTGTTGGTACAGAACCTCAACGCCTCAGCCGCGCGAACTGCGATCGGACAACAGCTCTGTCGGAGAGGCCATAAAAAAGCCCCCACGGAAAACCGTGGGGGCCAGTGATTGCAGCCATTTAAAACCGGCTCAATGTTCCTTGCGGGCGTAGACCGATTTCTTAGTCAGATAGATCAGCGCCGTGAAGATGAACAGGAACACCATGACCATGAAACCGGTGCGCTTGCGCTGTTCCAGATGCGGCTCTGCGGCCCACATCAGGAATGCCGACACGTCCTTGGAATATTGATCCACGGTCTGCGGCGCGCCGTCGTCGTATGTCACCTGATCCGCGCTGATCGGTGGCGCCATCTTCAGCGCCACGGCGCTGACGAAATACGGGTTGAAATGCGTGCCTTCCGACACTTCAACACCGGCCGGCGCATCCTGATATCCGGTCAGCAGCGCATGGATGTAATCCGGGCCGCCTTCCTGGTAACCGCCGATGATCGGGATCATGTCGATGATGAATTGCGGGAACCCGCGCTCCACACCGCGCGCCTTGGCAAGCAGCGACATATCAGGCGGTGCGGCCCCGCCATTGGCGGCGGCTGCCGCCTCGTGGTTCGGGAACGGCGAAGGGAAATGATCGGAAGGCACGGCCTTGCGGCTATACATTTCGCCATCGGCGTTCGGGCCGTCCTGCACTTCGTATTCGGCAGCGAAAGCCTTCACCTGATCTTCAGAATAACCGAGATCTCCCAGCGTGCGGAAGGAAACAAGGCTCATCGAATGGCAGGCGGAGCAGACTTCCTTATAGACCTTGAGACCGCGCTGCAGCTGGCCCTTGTCGTATTTGCCGAAAGGTCCGGCAAAGGACCAGCTCTGCTCCTCGGGCTTGATAACCGGGAAGTGACCGCCGGCAACCGCATGTTCGGTCTTGGTGGCGAGGTCATGGCTCTCCTCGGCCGCGAATGCGGCGGAGGAACAGCCAATGGCGGCGATAAGCGCGATGCTCGTGAGAAGCGTCTTCATTGTCGTCATCCTTCCTTCGCGCTCAGATCTGGGCGGCCGCTGGCGCGGCACCCTTCTTGGCGGCGTTCTTTTCAAGAACGGCCTCGGTAATGGAATTCGGAATACGCCGCGGCGTTTCGACCAGACCGAGGATCGGCATGATGACGAGGAAGAACCCGAAATAATAGAACGTGCCGAGCTGTGAAAAGCCAACATAGTTGCCTTTTATATCGCCGAAGAAGATCAGCCCGATCAGGCCACTACCCTCAGCAGGGCGCGAACCCAGCCAGCCGAGCACGATGGCGTTGACCACGAAAATCCAGAAGAACAGCTTGTACCACGGACGATAGACGGCGGAACGAACCTTCGACGTATCGAGCCAGGGCAGGAAGAACAGCACGATGATCGCCCCGAACATCACGAGAACACCACCGAGCTTGGAATCGATCGGCCCGATGTTGACGGTGACGGCGCGCAGCATCGCGTAGAACGGCAGGTAATACCATTCCGGCACGATATGCGCCGGCGTCTTCAGCGGATCCGCCATGATGTAGTTATCAGGGTGGCCGAGGAAGTTCGGCATGTAGAAGATGAACCAGGCATAGGCGATGAGGAACACCGAAACGCCGAGCGCATCCTTCAGCGTCGCATAGGGCGTGAAGGGAACCGTATCGGTCTTGCTCTTCACTTCCACACCGGTCGGGTTGGTCTGGCCGGTTACGTGCAGCGCCCAGATGTGCAGGATGACCACACCCGCGATCATGAAGGGCAGCAGGTAATGAAGCGCGAAGAAGCGGTTGAGCGTCGGATTATCCACCGCAAAGCCGCCGAGCAGGAACTGCTGGATCCATTCACCAATCAGCGGGAAAGCCGTGAAGAAGCCGGTGATAACGGTCGCACCCCAGAAGGACATCTGGCCCCAGGGAAGCACGTAGCCCATGAAGCCCGTCGCCATCATCAGGAGATAAATCACGCAGCCGAGAATCCAGAGGATTTCGCGCGGCGCCTTGTAGGACCCGTAATAAAGACCACGGGCAATGTGCAGATAGACCGCGATGAAGAAGAACGACGCGCCGTTGGCGTGCATATAACGCAGCAGCCAGCCGTGGTTGACGTCACGCATGATCTTTTCGACAGAATTGAAGGCAACCGTCGTTTCAGCGGCATAATGCATGGCAAGCACGACGCCGGTGAGGATCTGCACGATCAGCATGACGGAAAGCATCGCACCGAAGGTGTAAGCGTAGTTCAGGTTACGCGGGACAGGATAGGCAACGAAGCTGTCATAGATCAAGCGCGGCAAGGGAAGCCGCGAATCGATCCACCTCTCGATGCCGGTGGACGGCTGATAACTGGAATGGCCACTCA
>Ga0209070_100059_pt1 | contig 176805 bp, 166 predicted proteins | sample SynthPrep_5_END__FD_187205 | JGI IMG/M metagenome (GOLD analysis project Ga0209070, IMG submission 187205) | Synthetic microbial communities from Ohio, USA - SynthPrep_5_END_DS10_MetaG (SPAdes) (version 2) | ecosystem: Engineered > Bioreactor > Aerobic > Activated sludge | place: USA: Ohio... | reverse complement strand
CCTTTAAAGAAAACTGCCCGGATATCCGTAACACCAAGGTAGTGGATATTTTAGCCGAGCTAAAAGAATATGGTGTGGCAGCTGATGTGTTCGACCCCTGGGTAGACGCGGCAGAAGCGCAGCATGAGTATGGCCTGCAGCTGATTAAGCAGCCACAACAAGGCACTTACGATGCGGTAATACTGGCAGTAGGCCATAACGAGTTTCGCCAGCTTGGCGCTGCCGGTATTCGCGAGCTTTGTAAGGCAGACGGTTTGATTTATGATCTGAAGTATGTGCTGGAAAAAGCACAAGTCGATATTCGGTTTTAATTAATAGAGTCTACACTATGAAAAATTTTGCATTGATAGGTGCCGCTGGCTATATCGCTCCGCGACATATGAAAGCTATTAAAGAAACTGGTAACAATCTGGTAGCCGCGTTGGATAAAAATGATTCTGTGGGTATCATCGATAGCCATTTTCCCGATGCAGATTTTTTTACTGAATTTGAGCGTTTTGATAGACATATTGACAAATTGCGACGTGCGGAAAACGGTAAGCAAGTAGATTATGTTGGGATCTGTTCACCAAATTATTTACACGACTCGCATATGCGTTTTGCTCTGCGAGCCGGTGCAGATGCAATTTGTGAAAAACCGTTAGTGCTAAACCCCTGGAATATTGATGGTTTGCAGGAAATAGAGAAAGAAACCGGCCGCAAAGTAAACACTATCCTGCAACTTCGGCTACACCCTGCCATTATTGCACTGAAACAGAAGGTTGCGGCCAGCCCGGCCGGTAAAAAGTTCGATGTAGATTTAACTTATATTACTTCTCGTGGTCATTGGTATTTGCAGTCGTGGAAAGGCGATGATAAAAAATCAGGTGGTATTTCAACTAATATCGGTGTGCATTTTTACGACATGCTGCACTTTGTTTTCGGTGCGCTACAAGATAATAAAGTCCATTTTAACTCTCCGACCAAAGCTGCAGGCTATTTAGAATACGAAAAAGCCCGTGTGCGTTGGTTTCTCTCAGTTGATGTAAATGATATTCCTGCAGATGTCCGTGCGTCAGGGCAGCGCACTTACCGCTCGATAACGGCAAATGGAGAGTCAATTGAGTTTTCAGACGGCTTTACCGATCTGCATACTGTTAGTTATAAAGAGATACTCGCAGGTAACGGGTTTGGTCTTGAGGAAAACAGAGTAGCTATTGAAACCGTTGCTAATATCAGAAACGCAACATTGTCCGGTTTGACCGGTGATTACCATCCATTCGTTACAAAACTGGTTAAGTAATATGAGTAATTTCCAAAAGCATGAGAGCGCAATAATTGATGCCGGAGCCGAAATTGGTCATGGAAGCCGGGTTTGGCATTTTGTACACGTTTGCAGTGGTGCGAAAATTGGTGAACGTTGTTCACTGGGGCAAAACGTATTCGTTGGTAACAAGGTACTGATTGGTAACGATGTTAAGATCCAGAATAATGTTTCTGTCTACGACAATGTAACTTTAGAAGATGGCGTATTTTGTGGGCCTAGTATGGTTTTTACTAATGTTTATAATCCGCGCTCTTTTGTTGAACGAAAAGATGAATATAGAAACACCTTGGTCAAAACAGGCGCAACTTTAGGTGCTAATTGCACTATTGTCTGTGGTGTAACTGTAGGTGCTTATTCTTTTGTCGGAGCAGGAGCTGTAATTAACCGCGACGTTCCTGATTTTGCCCTTATGGTTGGTGTGCCGGCAAAACAAGTTGGTTGGATGAGCGAATACGGCGAACGTTTGCAACTGCCTTTAAAAGGTAATGCTGAAACATTGTGCCCGAACACTGGTGCTAAATACGTACTTATAAACAACAAGGTAAGCAAGGTAAGTTGAGATGCAGTTTATTGACTTGGGTGCCCAATATATTCATTTAAAAGAAAAAATTGATCAACGTATTCATAAGGTTCTTGACCACGGGAACTATATTATGGGGCCTGAAGTTGAAGAGTTTGAAAATCAACTTGCTCAATACGTTGGTGTAAAACACGCAATCAGCTGTGCTAATGGTACAGATGCACTTCAGCTTGCCATGATGGTATTAGATATCAAAGCCGGAGATGCTGTTTTTTGTCCAACGTTTACTTTTTTTGCAACCGCAGAAGTTATCGCCTATGCGGGAGCCACTCCTGTATTTGTAGATTCAGAGCCTTACACCTTTAATATTTGTGCTCAGGATCTGGAGCGGCGGATCCAGAATGTTGTAAAAGAAGGCAAGTTGCGTCCAAGAGCCGTGATTGCTGTGGATTTGTTTGGACTTCCTGCTGACTATGCTGCATTAGAATCTTTATGTGAGTGTTACGGTCTGAAATTGATCGAGGACGCTGCGCAAGGGTTCGGTGGTGAAATTAATGGAAGACGTGCCGGCAGTTTTGGTGATATGGCCACAACCAGCTTTTTCCCTGCCAAACCTTTAGGTTGTTATGGTGATGGTGGCGCGATTTTTACAAATAATGATGAGTATGCCAATTTACTTCGCTCGTACCGTGTTCATGGTAAAGGAAAAGATAAATACGACAATGTGCGTATAGGTCTAAATAGTCGTTTAGACACAATACAAGCTGCAATCTTATTAGAAAAACTAGCCGCTTTTCCTTCGGAATTACAAGCCCGTAATAAAGTCGCTACCATCTATTCAACACAATTACGTGAGCGCTTTGAAACTCCTTATATATCGGAAGGCTATCTCAGTTCCTGGGCGCAATATACGCTAAAATCAGAGTCCAGAGAGTTGTTGATGAGTGAACTGAAAAGTGCGGGCATACCAACTATGATTTATTACGGTACTTGCATGCATCAGCAAACCGCTTTTAATTATCTGAACTATACAGATGCAGATTTTCCTGTGGCTAGCAGTCTTTGTAAAAAAGTATTTAGCTTACCCATGCATCCGTACCTGGAGTTAGCAGTGCAGAACACAGTTATAAGTAAGCTTTTGACTTTGACTGCAAATGCAACAGAATAGTAAAAGCGCTGGGGGAGGCTCTAAGAGAAGCCTTATTTCTCTTTCAGCTATCTACCTAATATCAAACTTAATTAACTCCGCAATCCCCTTTGTTCTACTGCCGATATTGACTAGGGCTCTCTCGCCTGCTGAGTATGGCGCTGTGGGAATGTTTCAAACCACTATAGCGGCAATGGCAGCTTTTATTGGTGTTAGTGTGCAGGGGGCAGCTTTACGAAAGTACTATGACAAAGGGGATAATGAAAATTTATCCGCTTTTATTGGTAGTTGTATGCAGATCCTACTTTTTTCAGCAATGCTGGTTTTAGTAGTATTGATAGTCTTTTCCGAACAATTGTCTTTTTATACTGGTTTGACTACAGACTGGTTGTTTTTAGCTGTGGCAGTTTGTGTAGCTGACTTTGTCGTTCAGTTGCGCCTGACTCAGTGGCAGGTTCGTAATAAGGCGATCAGTTATGGTTTTACCCAACTTGTTCGTACAGTTTTAAATTTAACGCTTAGTCTTCTATTTGTTGTTTCGCTGACTCAGGGGGCGGATGGCCGCATTTTAGCGATAGTATCATCTTCAGTTGCTATAGGTTTTTTTGCGTTTGGTTCTTTAAAGTTTGATGGCTTACTGACATTTTGGCGTTTTAGAAAAGACTATTTAGAGGAAGCGTTAAAGTTTGGCATTCCACTTATTCCACACGTTTCCGGTGCCTTTTTAGTCAGTGCTGCAGACAGGTTTTTTATAAACTCGCATCTGGGGGCAGAAAGTACGGGTTTTTATATGGTTGCTGTGCAGCTAGCCATGGGTTTAGCCATCATATTTGACGCTTTCAACAGAGCTTTTGCGCCTTGGCTTTATTCCAATTTGAGCTCAGGAAGTACTGATTTGCATGGAAAAATAGTTCGATACACCTATCTTTATTATGGCTTTCTTTTAGCATTGATTCCGTTGGCGTTTCTGATTGGTCCTGCCATTCTTGTATTTATCGCCGGCGAAAAGTACAGTGCGGCGGGGGATGTAGTCGGTTATCTTGTAGCTGGGCAGATATTCGGTGGTATGTATTTGATGGTGACTAACTATGTGTTTTATTCGAAAAGAGTTGGTCTATTATCCTTGATTACTATAAGTGCTGGTTTAATTAATCTTTTGTTGTTAGTGCTCCTTTTGCCTGTCATGGGGATAAAAGGTGCTGCGTTGTCGTTTTGTATTTCTATGTTTATTCAATTTATTTTTACCTGGCTATTGGCCGCCAGAAGACATCCAATGCCTTGGCTGAATACAGCCCGGATGATTTAGGAGTTTATATGTATAGTATATTACCGATGATAGGTAGGATATCACCGCTTTTTTCTGCTGATATAAAATTTTTTGAGCCTCAGTTAAATGAGATAGTGTCTTCTTCCTCATTCTTAGTTTTAGGCGGCGCAGGCTCTATAGGCCAGGCAGTCACCAAAGAAATTTTTAAGCGCAACCCAAAAAAGCTGCATGTCGTTGATATTAGTGAAAACAATGTGGTTGAGCTGGTGCGTGATATCCGTAGCTCTTTTGGTTATATCAACGGCGATTTCCAAACTTTTGCATTGGATATTGGTTCAGTTGAATATGACGCTTTTATCAAGGCGGATGGCAAGTACGACTACGTGCTGAATTTGTCCGCGTTAAAACATGTTCGGAGTGAAAAAGACGCCTATACGTTAATGCGTATGATTGACGTCAACGTATTTAACACCGATAAAACGATTCAGCAGTCTATTGAAAAGGGCAGTAAAAAGTATTTCTGTGTGTCGACAGACAAAGCGGCTAACCCGGTTAATATGATGGGCGCATCGAAACGCATTATGGAAATGTTCCTTATGCGCCGCAGTAAAGATATCGCTATTTCCACTGCGCGCTTTGCCAATGTCGCTTTTTCAGACGGTTCTTTACTGCACGGTTTTAACCAGCGCATTCAGAAACGTCAGCCAATAGTCGCGCCTAATGACATCAAACGGTATTTTGTCACGCCGCAAGAGTCCGGTGAGCTTTGCCTGATGTCCTGTGTCTTTGGTGAAAACCGTGACATTTTCTTTCCCAAACTAAGCGAAGCTTTACATTTAATTACTTTTGCAGACATTGCAGTGAAATACCTGAAACAACTCGGCTACGAACCTCACCTGTGTGACAACGAAGATGAAGCTCGTGAGTTGGTTCATACTTTACCTGCACAAGGTAAATGGCCGTGCTTGTTTACCTCAAGTGATACCACCGGCGAGAAAGACTTTGAAGAGTTTTTTACCAACAACGAAGTGCTGGATATGGCCAGGTTTGAAAACCTCGGCGTGATAAAAAACGAACCGCTGTTTCAGCCTGAGTTGCTTAGCTTGTTCGAGCAGGAAATCGCCCAAATGAAGCAGCAAAAAGCCTGGACCAAACCTCAATTGGTTGAGCTGTTCCACAAAATGATCCCTGACTTTGGTCACAAAGAAACAGGCAAATACTTAGACGGTAAGATGTAGGCCCTATTATGAGCGCAGCCCTTGTTGGTTTTATCCGTGAGCTTTATCAAAGCAATGAATTTATTCCGTTGCACGCGCCAACGTTTGCCGGCAACGAACTGAAGTACGTTAGTGAAACAATCGAAAGCACCTTTGTTTCAAGCGTAGGCAAGTTTGTTGACGAATTTGAACGGAAAATGGAAGGCTTTACCGGCACATCGAAAGCAGTTGCGACAGTAAACGGTACCGCAGCATTGCACGCAGCACTGTATATGGCCGGTGTAAAGCAAGGTGATTATGTGATTACTCAGGCGCTTACCTTTGTGGCGACCTGTAATGCTTTATATCATATGGGCGCTGAACCGATATTTGTCGATGTTGCCAAAGTCAGCTTGTCATTATGCCCGGTGGCATTAGACAACTATTTAACTGAAAATGCCTTTTGCAATGAAACCGGTTGTTTTCATAAAGCCAGTAAGCGCCGCATCAGTGCGGTGGTGCCGATGCATACCTTCGGTCATCCGGCAGAACTCGATGAGTTAGTAGCGGTATGTCAAAAATGGCATATTACCCTCGTAGAAGATGCCGCGGAAAGCCTCGGTTCATATTACAAAGGTAAACATACCGGCACCATAGGCGAGCTTGGCGCGCTGAGCTTTAATGGTAATAAGATTATTACCACCGGCGGTGGTGGCATGGTGTTATGCCGTGATGCGGCGCTGGGTGCCCGTACCAAGCATATTACTACTACGGCTAAAGTACCTCATCCTTATGAATTCTTTCATGATGAGCCTGGTTTTAACTATCGCTTACCCAACCTGAATGCAGCACTGGGCTGTGCGCAAATGGAAGTGCTGCCAAGGTTCTTGCAACAAAAGCGTCAGTTAGCAGAGCGTTATAAAACCTTTTTTGCTGATACCGAATTTAGTTTTGTTGTTGAACCTGACTATGCTCAGTCAAACTATTGGCTTAATGCTGTCATTTGTCCAGATACACAATCACGGGATCAATTGTTAAAAAACACCAATGAATCAGGTGTCATGACTCGTCCAATCTGGAAACTGATGCATCGTTTACCTATGTTCCAAAAAGCTCATAGAGGCGATCTGACAGCTTCTGAGTGGATTGAAGGACATCTCATTAATTTGCCAAGTAGCCCCATTTTTAAGGAATAGTTCATGCTAGTTTGTATTTTAGGTTCTGGAACCATGGGTAGCGGAATTGCGTCATTGTTCTGCATGTCGCCTGAAGTCTCGAAAGTTGTTGTTTGGGGAAGAAGTCAGCAATCTTTAGATAGCAGCTACGTAAAAATAAAGAAAGAGCTGAGCCGATACGCAAAAAATAATACGCTCTCTTTAGAGATTTTAGAGTCTTTGTGTTCCAAAATTACCCTGACAACTGAACTCAATGAGCTTAAAGCTTGCGACTTTTACATAGAAGCTATCTCAGAGGATTTAGATGCTAAAGTTGATCTCATTTCCCGATTGAGATCTCTTATATCAGATACTGCTATTGTAGCTACGAACACATCTTCATTATCTGTGACTGCATTAGCAATGCAGCTGAATATGCCAGCAAATTTTATCGGAATTCACTTTTTTAATCCGACTTCAGTCATGAAACTTGTTGAGGTCATTAAAGGGCTCGTGACTTCAGATGAAACCTTAAGTAGAGCAATCAGGTTGGTTGAAATGCTCGATAAAAAACCTGTTATCGTCAAGGAGTCTCCAGGATTTATTGTCAACAGAATGCTGATTCCTATGATTAACGAGGCTATTGCTATTCTAGCCGAAGGTGTAGCATCTAAGCAGGATATTGATAATGCGATGAAATACGGTGCAAACCACCCTATAGGTCCTCTGGCTTTATCAGATCTAATTGGTAATGATGTTTGTCTCTCTATCATGGAATCTTTGTACAAAGAAACCGGGGATCCAAAATACAGAGCTCACCCTTTACTTCGTCAATATGTACGCGCTGGTTACTTGGGCAGAAAAACTAAGGTAGGGTTTTATGAATATTAATGACGAAATAGAACTCATAAATATTAGTAATAAAGAACAACTATTAAAGCATTATCAAGGGATCTCAGACCTTTTTGCTGAATCATTTGGAAAGCCTTTGGATAAAGCTCTATGGCACTGGGCATACATTGACAATCCATTTGGTGAGCCTTTGGTTGCGATAGCTTTATATCAGGGCCGAGTGGTTGGTCATTATGCTGTTGTCCCAATGGATCTGGAAAACGGTTCAGACAAAATTTCTGGTTTTTTGTCAATGACCACCATGGTTGCTGTTGATTTTAGGATGCATAAATTGTTTCAGCGTTTAGCTGAAATGGTTTACAGTCGAATAAACAACTTACGTGGCGCTGCTATCGTTTTTGGCTTTCCAAACGACAATTCTGCTCCTGGCTTTGTTAAACGTCTTGGCTGGACTATCTCTGAGGACTATAAAGTCATTAGCGTAAAACCAAAGCAAATAAAAGAAGTTGTCTCTTTGCTTAAGAGCAAACTAGCCAGCGATCCGTATACGTTAAATCTGGATCTTCCATCTGTGAGGGAATGGCGAACTACCAAACCAAAACAAAGCTGGTCCTATAAGAATGCTTTAGGCTTAAAGCCAATAGGTGATCAATTTGATTTAATGCATATTGCTGATGCAGAACAGTTAGTATCTATTGAATTTAGCAGTGCAATCAATATGATTTTGCCAATAACTGGAGATGTGGAAATGGATGATGTAGAGATTTCATTCCCTTACAGATTTGGATATAGGTTATTTAATACAGTTAAAGAACCGAATTTGTTTGTTCAAATGTCTATGTCGGATATTTTCTAGTGAAAATTTTAGCAATAACATCTATCCGCTCTGAATATGACTTGATGACACCCCTGTTTTCAATGTTAAAAAGTGATAAGGATATCCAACTTAAGTTATTAGTTGGTGGTGCGCATAATTCTCCATCATTTGGTTATACGTGTAGAGACATAAAAAACGATGGTTTCGATATCCTGTTGGAAATCGAAAGTCTCATTGATGCAGATTCTAAATCAGGAAGACTGAAAAGTGCCGCAGTTCTTCTAATTACCGCTATTGATATTGTAAAAGCATACGAGCCAGATTTGATAATCTATGCTGGAGATAGAGAAGAAGTGATGATTGGAGCACTTCTCGGCGGATATCTTGGAATCCCTACGTTACATTTATACGGCGGAGATCATGCCGCAGACGGACATATCGACAATCCTATACGCCATGCCGTGTCAAAATTATCTACTTGCCATTTTGTTTCAACAGATGAACACAAAAAGCGGCTGCTAAATTTGAAAGAACCTAGCTACAGAGTCTTCAATGTAGGTAGTATTGCTCTAGATAAATTCAGACTAATAAAAGTCAAAGATGATATTGCTAAGAATGTCGCTCTCAGAGAGATTTCTAAGCCGATAGCATTAGTTATTTACCATCCTATTCAAGAAGAAATTACTGACGCCCCAAAAATAGTTAGATCAATCCTAAGTTCCGTGGTGAAATTTGGCTATCACTGTTTTGTTGGATTGCCTAATACAGATCCAGGAAATAACGATATTCGAAATGCAATTCATGGCTTTGCTGCTGAATGTGACGATGTAACTATTTACGGTAATCTTGGCAGGGAAGATTTTATAAGTTTATTTAAAACTTCATCACTTATTATAGGCAATTCATCTGCAGGACTTCTTGAGGCTGCAAGTATACCTATTCCATGTATCAATGTTGGCGCGAGGCAACGTGGTCGTTCATGCGGAAATAATGTACTTTTTGCAAATACGACTTTGGATGATATCCAGAAGGCTCTAAAAGTAGTCTCAACACAAGATTTCCAAAATCAAGTTAAAAAAGTCATTAATCCTTATGGTGATGGCCATTCTGCAGAGAAAGCATACTCGCTTATTAAGTCTATTGATTTCAAATCGATGCTGGCAAAGAAAGAGGATCCCCTTTGTGAACAATCCTAAAGTAGTATTAGTAGTGGCTCCTCATGCTGACGATGAAACGTTAGGTTGTGGTGGCACTTTACTTCGGTACGCTCAATCTGGGGTAGAGATTCATTGGCTTCTCATTACCGGCATGTTGGACGAATATGGTTACACCCCAAACAAAATATTAAAACGTGAGCAGGAAATTAGATTAGTTGCTGAACAATACGGTTTCATTCAAGTGCATCAGCTTAATTTTAAGCCCGCAGCGTTAGACACTATGCCAAAAGGTGAACTGATTGGAGCGATATCCAAAATTGTGAGCCAAGTAAAACCTGAAGAGGTTTTCACTGTGTATAGAAATGATGCGCACAGTGATCATGAAATCGTTTACGACTCTGTGATGTCTGCAACTAAGTCATTTCGTTACCCGTTTGTTAAGCGTGTTCTCGCTTATGAGACAATTTCAGAAACTGATTTTGGTATGAAGCCAGAAGACAGTGGATTTAGACCAAATGTGTTTGTGAATATCAGTGATTTCCTGGAAAAAAAACTTACAATTCTTGAATTATTTGAATCTGAGGTAGGAGAGTTTCCATTTCCTAGAAGTCGAATAGCGTTAGAAGCATTAGCCAGACTACGTGGAGCTCAATGTAATCATTTAGCCGCAGAGGCATTCATGCTTTTAAAGGAAATCATATGAATACTTTAATTATTGCAGAAGCAGGTGTAAATCATAACGGCGACGAAAAGCTTGCCTTTCAGTTGGTCGATAAAGCATACGAAGCCGGTGCTGACATCGTTAAATTCCAAACCTTTAAAGCGAAGAATCTGGTGACTGCGCAGGCTTTACAGGCCGATTATCAAGTAACCAATACGGGTAAACAGGAATCACAACTGGCCATGCTAAGCCGTCTGGAACTGAGTTATGAAGCCCATCATCAACTGGTAGCCTATTGTACTAAATTAGGTATTGAGTTTTTATCGACCGCCTTTGACAGCGAAAGCCTTGAATTTTTGGTGAATGACTTAAAGTTAACCCGGTTGAAAATTCCTTCAGGTGAAATCACTAATGCACCATTGGTGTTGCAACATGCCCGAACAGGCTGTGATTTGATTGTATCGACAGGTATGGCGACTCTGGCTGATATCGAAGCAGTTTTAGGTGTTATTGCTTTTGGTTATACAGCTCCAGTTGATGCTGTGCCTTCAGTTGAAGCATTTCAGACCGCTTACTTTTCTGAAGAAGGGAAAAAAGCACTGAAAGAGAAAGTGACAGTCTTGCATTGCACGACCGAATACCCAGCACCACTTGCTGATATTAATCTTCGTGCCATGGACACGCTGGCCTCTTCCTTCGGCCTGCCTGTTGGTTATTCAGATCATAGCGAAGGTATTGTTGTACCAATAGCCGCTGTAGCCCGCGGCGCTATACTGATTGAAAAGCACTTTACGCTGGATAAAGAAATGGAAGGTCCCGATCACAAAGCGTCACTGGATCCCATTGAGCTAAAAGCCATGGTTCAGGCTATCCGTGCTGTAGAGTTGACCTTAGGTGACGGCATTAAAGGGCCACGACCTTCTGAAATTAAAAACAAAGTAGCAGCACGAAAAAGTATTGTTGCTGCGCGCGATATAGCGGTTGGTCAGATTATTACGGCAGACGATCTAGCGGTGAAAAGGCCTGGCAATGGTGAAAGTCCATACAGATTCTGGGAAGTCCAGTCTAAACCAGCATCCAGAAGTTATAAAACCGGAGACTTAGTCCTTGAGTAAACCCGTTTTAGTTCTCGGCGCTGGTGGCCATGCAGCTGTTGTTATAGATATATTACGGCAGCTCAATTACACAGTACTTGGACTTGTTGCAAAGGAACAACCAAAGGCAAATCCAGTATTTGAAGGGCTTACCTGGTATTCATCCGACGACGACGTGTTGTCTTTTGATAAAGATTCGATCTTTCTGGTCAATGCTATTGGTTCATTACCGGGTCAGGAAGTCCGCTTTAAAGTTCATCAGCAATTTAAGCAATTGGGCTATCACTTTATGACCGTAGTTTCGCCTCACGCTATAGTCTCAGACTATGCTTTGCTGTCAGAAGGCGTACAGGTGATGCCTGGAACTATAGTCAACGTGAATGCCTATATAGGTGAGGGGACTATTCTCAACACGGGATCCATCATTGAGCATGACTGTGTTATTGGTAAACATAACCATATAGCGCCAGGAGCTGTGTTAAGCGGTGCTGTAAATACAGGCGATTATGTGCACATAGCAACAGGTGCCAAAGTGATTCAAGGTATTCAGATTGGTGAGCGCGCATTGGTAGGTGCTGGCGCTACTGTCACTAAAAACTTAGACAACAACAAAACACTTTATGTTGCCAAACCATTTTTGCGGTAAAGGATTTATTTAATGAGTTACGACTGGAAAAATATTCTGATTGATCAGCACGAGTGCATTAGAAATGCACTGAAGACAATCGATTCAGAAGCGCTTCGGATTGCTCTTGTAGTCAACGAAGATATGGATCTTGTTGGCGTAGTGACTGACGGAGACATCAGGCGTGGTTTGCTTAAAAACCTCAGTCTTGACGATAGTGTTTCTGCAGTCATGAATCCTGCACCTTTAACTATTCCGGTTGGGTTTCTACGAAAAGATGCCATCAAACTGATGCACTCAAAAGGTATCTTAGCGATTCCGGTGGTCGACGGAAAAAAAGTTGTAGCCCTGGAAACACTGCATTCGTTCAGTCAGCAGCATAAATATGAGCATCCTGTTTTTCTTATGGCGGGTGGTTTTGGAACCCGCTTAAGGCCATTAACTGATAATTGTCCTAAGCCTTTGCTTAAAGTAGGGGACAAGCCAATACTAGAAATATTATTGCTGAGTTTTATTCGTGCTGGTTTTACAAACTTTTATGTTTCAACACATTACCTGCCGGAAATGATACAAGCATATTTTGGTGATGGTTCCAAATGGAACGTAAAGATCACGTATGTACATGAAGAAAGCCCCCTTGGCACTGGTGGTGCTTTAGGTCTGTTGCCTGAAAGCACTCCTGATTTACCCTTAATCGTTATAAATGGCGATGTGTTAACTAATGTCGACTTCGAACGGGTTCTTGAATTTCATTTAAAGCATGCGCCTGCTGCGACTATGTGTGTAAGGGACTACGAGTATCAGGTTCCTTTTGGTGTTATCGAAGCAGACGGTAACCGTATTACTGGTATGGTTGAAAAACCTGTCCATCGTTTTTTTGTAAACGCCGGTATATATGTAATTAGCTCTGATTTAAGAAAGTCTGTTCAAAAAAATCAGTATTTAGATATGCCAAGCTTACTTGAGTCCTCGTTATCTGTAGGTCAGGACGTTCTTATGTTGCCGATTCACGAGTATTGGTTGGATATTGGTCGTATTGATGATTTTAATAAGGCACAGTTAGACGTTTATAACTTAGGTATTTTATAATGTTAAACGGTAAAACAGTTGTCGCTTTAATTCCTGCCAGGGCTGGTAGTAAGAGATTAGCAAATAAGAATATATTGCCACTAGCTGGTACTCCATTAATTGGCTGGAGCATTAATGCGGCTAGAGAATCTCAGTATGTTGACCGGGTTGTGGTGTCGACAGACAGTGCTGACATCATTAAGGTTGCTAAAGACTGCGGTGCCGAAGTTCCGTTCATCAGACCTGCTGAATTCGCAACTGATACTTCCTCAACAGTAGATGTAATACTACATGCAATTGAGGCCTTAAAATTACAAGGTGATGATGTCTTATTAATTCTTCAGCCTACTTCTCCTTTGAGAAAACCTAAGCACATCGATGAAGCTTTACAGCTAATGGTTGATAACTCTGTTGAAGGCGTTGTCTCAGTAACCGCATGTTCTCATAGCCCTCTTTGGTCTAACACGTTGCCCGATGATGGAAATATGAGCAACTTCATTCGTGAAGAGATTAAAGGAAAACGATCACAGGACTTGCCTAAATATTACCGGTTAAACGGTGCTATTTATGCGTTTACAGTTGGTTCAATACTTAAACACGGGGCTATCAACTATTCTAGTGCTGTTTTCTCCTATGTTATGCCAGAACAAAATTCTTTCGATATTGATACTGAGCTAGATTTTAAATTGTGTGAGTTTTTTGTCAGTGAATCTTTATATTGAGTCTATGCTCTATGAGTAATCGGTTTTTTTATTTTTTTTGTAAAATAAAAACTATGTTAGCTTGCAGCGCTCTAAAATCATTAAATAGCGCTGACGTTTTGTTTATAAGGCATGATGCTGACTGCGGCTATTCTTACGACAATAAAATCTATTCTCCGCTTATAGACAGTGTGGTTGATTTGTGTAGTAGTAATGGGTTTGATTCTGTAACTATTGCAACGCCGTATAGTAAACTTTTTGGGGCGAAAGCATTCAATAATCCATTTATCTTCAATCGATACTTTTTTTGTATCGCACTTTTTGGATTGTTTTTGCGGATCTTTTTTGGCGCGAAATTTTCTTATACTTGGAAAGATAATAGACGAAAAAGTTTTTGGCATAAAATTTTATGCATTATTAAACCCCGTTTAATTATAGGTGTACACCCAGAGCCAGACTTATGTTTTGCTGCTAAGTCTTTATCTATCCCTGTATTTGATTTACAGCATGGTGTTGTGGCTATTGAACATTGGCCTTATGCAAAAGCAACACCTAACGGGCAGCTTACAACTATGCCTACAGGTTTCTTGTGTTGGGATCAACAAAACGCAAATCAGGTCAAGACGTGGGCCGAGTTGAATGGTGCTTCAGTTTATGTTGCCGGACATCCTTGGTTTGAAAGGTTTAGAGTTGTTAACGAAGATGATTTGCTTGTACAAGATGCCCTAAAGCAAATTAGTAAAGCCAAAAATGATAGGTTACAAATCCTAGTTAGCCTTCAATGGGGCTTGCACTTGCATTATTATACGAATGGTGATTTCAACAAAGTAATGTGTAAATCTCTGGAGACAGTCATTCTGAACACCGGAGATTATATAGATTGGCATCTAAGGCTACATCCAGTGCAACTTCGTGGTGATGAAGGATATGAATGTTTAAGCTACTTACAGAATACTTTTGGCAATTGTAGTTGGGTTGAGTGGTCCGAAGCATCAAAGTTGCCTTTGCCTCTTTGCATTACTAAATCAGATCTTCATATTACTGATATGAGTTCAGTTGTAATCGAAGCTTCCTGGTTTGATGTGCCTAGCGCTCTTCTTAACCCACTAATAAGAAATGGCGAGCGATTGGAAGGACTTTACTCGGAACTGATTGCTGCTGGAAAGGCAACTGTTGTTGAACAGAGTGAGGCGAGTATCACTTCCTGGATTAACGAAAAAACTAATAAGCGTAAATTAACAACAGAACAAGTCTCTGGTAGTAATAGATTCGAGAGTTGGCTGTTGACTAAGTTATAACTATTTTAAATTTTTAGGGAATATTTATGTGCGGTATTCTGGGAGCTTTGGTTGCCTCTGGTTTTAATGGTGAAGAAGATAAGTACAAAAAAGCGTTGGATCTTATTCACCGCAGAGGACCTGATGATCGCGGACTTGAAACTGTTGAGACGTCATTTGGTAAGTTGTTTTTTGGTCATACCCGTTTATCGATTTTGGATTTAAGCCCATTAGGGCATCAGCCTATGGTAAGTAAAGACCAGAGATATCAGATTGTATTTAACGGTGAAATTTATAACTACATTGAGATAAGACAAGAACTTAAAGAGCTTGGACACACCTTTGCAAGTGATACCGACACAGAAGTTCTGTTAACTGCCTGGCAGCAATGGGGAGAGTCTTGTTTACCACGCTTTGATGGTATGTTTGCTTTTGCAATTTATGATAGTACAACAGGCATTACATACTGTGCCCGTGACCCTTTCGGGATCAAACCATTTTACTATCGGGCTGATAAAAGTTCATTTTGCTTCTCTTCTGATGTTAATGCCCTTCGGGCAATGGTTCCAAATGAAACCAAATTGAACTTACACCGTGCTCTGATTTACCTTGTTCGCGGCACCTACGACAATAGTGCAGATACTTTCTTTGCCGGTATCGAGCAGGTGTTGCCCGGGGAGCTTATGTCTGTGCGTTACGACCAATCTTCCGAATCTTTGGTTTACGACAGTAAGAAATGGTTTTCTGTAGATTTAACAGAAAGAAGATCTGTAACCTTCGAGCAGGCAAAAGAAGAGTTACGAGAGGAATTTTTATCATCAGTGAAAAAACAGCTCCGCAGTGACGTTCCGGTGGGGGCTGCGTTGTCTGGTGGTGTGGATTCTTCTTCAATCATTTGTGCTATTAGGCATTTAGATAAAGATATACCGATTAATAGCTTCAGCTATATAGCTACAGGCTCCGCTGTTAGTGAAGAAAAATGGGTTGATCTGGTTGTAGAGCGAGCAAAGTTAAAGTCGCATAAAGTAGAGTTCTCTGAGCAGCAGTCTCTTGCTGACCTTACTGAGTTCATTACCGCGCACGGAGAACCGTTAGCTGGTTTAAGTTTTTATGCTGAGTTTAGCGTCTACAGATTGGCGAAAGCGTCAGGAATGAAAGTGATGCTGGATGGGCATGGTGCTGATGAAGTGATAGCTGGTTATAAAGGGTATCCTGGCCAGAAGATTCAGAGCTTGCTTGAAACCCATAACTACGCCGAAGCGTTCAGTTTTTTAAAGCGCTGGTCTGAGTGGCCCGGCAATTCCGCTAAATCAGCGGTGATCGCCTTTTTGCAAGCACTGAATGGTTTAGTCAAGTTTACTGATAAAGGCATGCCACTTCTTGGGTCTGAAATTGCTGATGTACTTAAACCTCAATTCAAAAATATGCTACCAGGCCTTCGTAGCTTGTCTGGTTCTTCCTCTGCAATCACACCTCAGAAGGGAAGGGCACTGGTTGCTAAATTGTTGGATGAATTAACCCGAGCTAGTTGTCCGCCTCAGCTTAAAGGTGCTGATCGCTCCGCTATGTGGCAGTCTATTGAGAACAGGGTTCCTTTTTTATCGCCTGCCTTTGTTCAGTGCGCATTGTCTATGCCTGAAGACTATTTAGTATCGAAACAAGGGCAAACCAAATATTTGTTTCGGGAGGCGATGCGAGGTATAGTGCCCGACGAAATTTTAGACCGACGCGACAAAATTGGCTACGCAGCTAAAGCGGGCATGACATTGCCAATGACCAAAGAGTTGTCGGCTCAACTTGAAGATGGTTTTAGTCGACTTCACTTCCTGGACCGCGATAAATCTCTTGCATTAATGAGTAATGCCGATGGTTCTATAAAATTAGATGGAAGCTCGTGGCGACTATTTAACTTATTGCGCTGGTCTGGCATTTATAACGTTTCAGTAAACTAAAAAGGATGGAGTCCTCATAGTGATCAGTATAATTGACTGTGGCTTAGGGAATGTGGGCTCTGTGGTCCGTATGGTTGAAAAAGTGGGAGGCGTTGCTAAGCGCATATCTACTGCAGAAGAAATTAACCAGGCATCGAAATTAATGTTGCCTGGTGTTGGGTATTTTAGCCATGGCATGGAGCTACTTAACAGCTATGGACTGGTTAATGCTATAAAACAAAAGGCCGAATCAGGTACTCCTCTTTTAGGTATATGTCTTGGCATGCAGTTGCTTTTCGATAGAAGCGAAGAAGGTGATTGTAATGGTCTTGGGCTTATTCGTGGAAATGTTGTCAGATTTGATAAAGACAGTGGTTTAAAAGTTCCTCATATGGGTTGGAATGAAGTTGATGTTCGAAAAGAGAACTTGTTAATCCCTCCAACAGATGCTTCCGGAAGAAAACACCGGTTCTACTTTGTGCATTCTTTTCACGCTGTATGTCAGGACAAATCTGACATTTTAGCGACCGCGCATTATGGTAGTGATATTACAGCTGCGGTAAGCAGGGATATGATTTTCGGTGCGCAGTTTCATCCTGAGAAAAGCCATAAATTTGGTATGAGCCTTATTAAACAATTTGTCGGGTTGTAAAACTATGCTGAAGCACAGAGTCATTCCCACCTTACTGCTTGATGAAGGTGGTCTGGTTAAAACGAAGAAGTTTGCAAATCCCAGCTATGTAGGGGACCCAATCAACGCTATTCGTATATTTAACGATAAAGAAGTTGATGAGTTGGTTGTGCTTGATATTAGTGCAAGCAAAGAAGGAAGAGAACCTGATTACAGATTAATTGAAGAGTTTGCAAGTGAATGCTTTATGCCTCTTACTTATGGCGGGGGTGTCAAAACTATTGAACATGCTGCCAGACTTTTTGATTTAGGGGTGGAGAAAGTGTGCATTCATTCTGCCGCTTTAGCAGACGTATCACTGATATCCGCGTTTTCATCCCGTTTTGGGGCTCAGAGCGTTGCAGTTTCGGTAGATGTTCGTCGGAATTTTTTCGGTACACTTCGTCTTTATGACTCAGTGAAGAGACAGAATTGTTCAGAACATTGGCTGGATTATCTTTCCAGAATTCAAAGTGCCGGTGCAGGAGAAATATTGCTAAACGCTGTTCATAAAGATGGCACTTTATCCGGGCCTGATTTAGACCTTATAAAAAGTGCATCTTCAAAGCTGAGTATTCCTCTTGTTGCTACCGGCGGCATATCCTCTCTTGCCGATATAAAGCACGCTGTGGAGCATGGTGCAGATGCTGTCGCTGCCGGGGCTTTCTTTGTCTATCACGGTAAACACAGAGCTGTACTTATCAGCTATCCAAAATATGATGAATTAGAATCTTTGTTTAAGGGTGAAAATTGATGGATATCGCATGTAATAACAATGCTGTTCAGTCGGGCTATAAGCAATGTACACGCTGTCTTATGGACACATCTGCAGCTGGTATCCATTTTGATGACAATGGCTATTGCAACTATTGTACCGATTACAAAAACAATATGTCAGCAGTCGTTTTTGAGAGCTCTGAGAGTAAAAGTGCACGCCTTATCGACTTTGTTAACAGAGTAAAAGCGAACGGCAAGGGAAAACCCTATGACTGTGTTATTGGTGTTTCTGGTGGCGTGGATAGTTCCTGGACTTTAGTGAAAGCCGTCGAGCTCGGATTGAGACCGCTTGCTGTTCATATGGATAACGGCTGGAATGCTGAGCTGGCCCAGAATAACATTTCCAACATCGTTAAAACGCTGGGGTTAGATCTTCATACTCATGTGATTAATTGGGCTGAGTATAAGAAGCTGATGCAGGCTTTTTTTGACGCTGATGTTATTGATGTCGAATTACTTTATGACAACGCTATGCTTGCTGTTAACTATGACATGGCTAAAAAGTATGGACTTAACTATATCCTCTCCGGCAGTAATTCTGCCACTGAAGGTATGTCCATGCCGATCAATTGGAATTGGTTTAAGTTTGATAAAAAGAATATTTTTTCAATAGCTAAAAAATTTGGTGTGAAAAAAATAAAAACTTTTCCGGCATTCAGTTCCTTAGATTATGTAATGTGTGAGTATGTCCGCGGCATAAAATGGATCCCTTTTCTGGACTATCTGCACTATAACAAAGATGAAGCATTAGCTATTTTAGAAAAAGATTACGGTTATAAACGCTACCCATATAAACATTATGAATCCATATTCACTCGTTTTTACCAGGGGTTTTTATTGCCTAAAAAATTTGGCGTGGATAAACGCTTGATGCACTTTTCTTCTTTGATTATGGCCGGGCAGATGAGCAGAGAGGAAGCTTTGGAAAAAGCATCTGGCTTAGCCTACGAATCTGAAGAAAAGCTGAGAGACGACAAGCAGTATTTCTTAAAAAAAATGGGATGGTCTGAACAAGATCTTTCCGATTATCTGGCTCGTAAAGAGATACCTCATTCCGACTATGGCAGTGAAAAGTCACAGTGGAATTTTATGCTTAACCTTCGCTCCAAACTTCCTAAAGCTTTGGTAAAAGCAATGAAGAAAGGAAAGTAGATTGGCGAACGGTATTTCAGAATACGCGCAGGCAACCCCACCCAAATTGGCCCTGATTTTATGGGCCGGTTCTTCTTTTGGTGGGGCTGAAAGACGATTTGTCAGGCTTGCTTTTCATCTTGCTGAACAACAGCAGTTGAAAGTTACAATTTTTTGTTTTAAAGACGCGTTAAAATCAATAAATGCCTTGGGCTTACGTCTCGATCAGGTTGATTTTGAATTTTTGGACGTTAAAAACTTATTTTTTTCTCAGCGAAAATTTGGCAAGGTTTTCAGCCTGCTTGGGTTACCTGCAAAAATTCAAAAAGGCCGGTTTGATCGCGTTTTCTATGCTACTAACCCTGATGTTGTGTCCTATTTTCTGACGAGATTCAGCCATATTTTAGCGCCCATATCTATTGCTATGGTCGACTTAACCTATGAGAAAAATGCCACAAAACTTAATAGGTATTTATCCAGAAAAACGATTAGCAAAGTGCTGTCCGTTGATTGTTTATCACCAGCGGTGAAAGAGGCCTATGCCTCTGCGTTTGACTCTGTTGATTCCGGGAAAATTAAGATTGCGCCTTGTAGTTTTACAGACTTTTCTAAAGTAAAAGAATCTGAAAAACGAGACATTGATATTGTACTTTTAGGGCGGTTTACCAAGTACAAAGGTCACGAATTATTAGAACAGATTTCTGCAGAACTGGAAGAGTATAATCTGCATATCTGCGGTTCAGGCCCCCTGGAAATCAATGCACCCGGCGCAAAGGTGTATAGCTCGTCCGACCCTTTTGATATTTTATCCAGAGCTAAAATTTCTTTGTCTTTACAGCAGTTTGGAAATTATCCATCTCAGGTCGTTTTAGAGTCTATGGCATCAGGTTGTGTAGTTGTTGCAACAGATATAGGTGAAACAAGGTTATTCCTTGATGAATCGTGCTCAGTATTAATTGGCTACAACAGTTCAGAGCTTTTGTCTGCGATCAGGAGACTATTAAATGATGATTCTCTAAGACAGCAGCTTTCTGAGCAAGCCAGGTTGAAAGTTTACTCAGAGCAAACAATAGAAAGATACTCCAGCTACTTTTTGAACAGCGTTCTCGAGGTAAACACAGTGGACTTGTCCAGAGAATAATAATGAAAAAAACATTGCATATTATCACTGGCTTGAACGACGGTGGCGCTGAAGGAGTTCTCTATCGCTTAGTGAAGTTTTCGAAGTGTGATGTAGATCATAAAGTTGTATCGCTTACCGGGCCGGGAAAATACAAGGCTTTATTGGAAAGTGAAGGGATCGATGTTGATTGTCTGCATCTAAGCCCTTTTAACTTCATTTTTAAGTTTTATAGATTGTATTCTTTAATAAAAAGAAGAAATCCAGATGTTGTTCAAACCTGGTTATATCACGCTGACATTATAGGTGGTTTAGCCAGTCGTTTAGCTGGACAAAAAAATATATTCTGGGGATTGCGACAAGCTGATTTCGATATTAAAAAGATGAAATTATCCTCTAAGATCGTAATGAAAACCTGCGCGGTATTTTCCGGCTTATTGCCAAGGGCTCATGTAACATGTGCAGAAGCTGCGATTAGGTCTCATCGAAATATTGGTTATCGCGGCGATTTTAAGGTTGTACCGAACGGCTATGATTTGACTAAGTTTTCCGTCGTGCCAGGACAAAAGAAACAAGTTCTGCGTGGTGATATAGGCGAAAAACAGCTTGTTTTTGGTATGGTCGCCCGATTTGATGCAGCTAAAGATCACGAGAATCTTCTGAAAGCATTTTCGCTCTATTTGAACGACTCCGGCGCCGATGCGAAATTAATTATAGTTGGAAAAGGCTGTGATGAAAGCAACGAGCTGCTCAAGGCCCATGTAGTTAAATATGGCTTGCAAGAGCAGGTTGTTTTGTTTGGGCAGTGTGACAATATCCCTTTGCTAATGTCTTGTTTGGATGTGCATGTATTGTCTTCAGAATATGAGGGATTTCCTAATGTTCTGGCTGAAGCCATGGCTTGCAGTATACCTTGTATTTCTACAGATGTTGGAGATGCTAAATTAATAGTTGAAGACAATGGCTGGATTGTGCCGGCAAAGAATGCTCAGGCGCTCGCTCAGGCCATGCAGGATGCTTCAAAACTTAACAGTGATGCTGCTCAGTGGTCAGAATTAAAAAAACGATGCAGAAGCAGTGTCGCTGAAAAATACAGCCTGGCGAAAATGGCTGATAATTTTTCGACTATTTGGTTTGGCTGAGCACACTAATGAAAGTTAACAAAATCTGGTTTTTTTATTATTGCAGCAAAGTGTTTTACATGTTTTTTGCTGTTTTTATTTTTTCTCGCTTGACCATACTTGGTGATACCGACAGGTATCTTGCCGGTCCTACCTTTGGCGAATTGTCTTTTATCTATAATTCAACGGCAATGATGGACTTTTTTGCACATGGACTATCTCGCGTTGCAAGCCAATTTGGCGCCCATTTGTTTTTTCTATCACTCTCTTTCTATGGTGTATATCTACCGCTGAGCAAGATGAAGTTGACAAAAAATCAATTAATCACTGTTTTATTTTTTCTATCTTTCCCCAGCTTCGGTGTTTGGACGTCAATTGTTTCTAAAGAGGCTGTGACTGTTTTTTTTATGGGCGTTATTTTAGCTGCCTTTATCGACTACTTCGAAAAAAGACAGGTTACTAAAAAATTGTTACTGCTGGTCTCAATTTACTTGTGTCTATTGTTTAAGCCGCAATATTTTATAGGTATTACAAGCTTGTTTGTTTATTTATTTCTTGTCAGTTTTTTTAATCTCAAAGCCATTGGTAAAACATTAGTTTTTATGTCGTTTGTTTTTTGTTCTTTAATGTTGCTTTATGTTCTTAGGGATTATATAGATATGCTGTCTCTGATGATGCCGGAACATTTCGAGTCTGATGGTGGAAGTACCAGAGAAAACACGATATGGTTGAATAAATATGACGTATTTTTTAATGCACCTTACGGAATACTAGTAGCATTCTTTGGCCCTACATTAGGGGAGGCTTTATCTAAGCCCCAGTTTTTTCTTACGTTTATGGAAAGTCTCGTTATTGGTCTTGCATTTCTTTACTTGTCACTTAAAGCGATGTTGCTGTCTGTCCGGCGGCAAAGATTTAATGTTCACCTTTTTTCAATGTTTTTTATTGTTACGATCTGGTTGTTGTTTGTTCATTACCCGTTTGGGGTTTTAAATCCGGGATCGGCGGTAAGATATAGAGAAGGTTTTTATGCATTTATTGTGTGTCTGTTTTATTATACCTATTTACGATTAAATTTTACGTCGAGCAGCGTACAGGGTTCTTGACCTGTTATACGGAGTTTTCAAATGTGTGGTTTAGCAGGGATTTTGCGCAACAAGTCGCTTTCTGACAATTCAGAAAGTGTGCTTGAGAAGATGGGGTTAGCTATTTTTTCACGCGGTCCAGACAGTTCCGGTGTATGGGCTGATCCAATTAACGGTATCGGCTTTGTGCACAGGCGGTTAGCTATTTTAGATCTGACTGAAGCTGGGCACCAGCCTATGCACTCAGCGACCGGACGCTACATCATTGCGTTTAACGGTGAGATTTATAACCACCTGGATGTAAGGAGGGAGCTGGAAAATTTAGCGCCTCGCTCCTGGCGTGGCCATTCTGATACGGAAACCTTGCTTACTGCAATTGAAGTCTGGGGTTTAGCTGATACGTTGGAACGGTGCGTGGGCATGTTTGCTATAGCACTTTGGGACACAATAGATAAAAAATTGTTTTTGGCACGTGATAGGTTTGGTGAAAAGCCGCTTTACTATGGTTTTTGCTCAGATGGCTCTCTTGTATTTGGTTCTGAGTTAAAATCTTTCAGAGCACATCCGGACTTTAAGGCGGTCATAGATCGTGATTCTCTGGCGAATTACCTTCGTTATAATTACGTCCCTGCACCAAAATCTATCTACAAAGATGTTTACAAGATCGAACCTGCAACGATATTAGAGTTTGATACCAGCCTGAATCTGGTTTCCAAAGTTTGCTATTGGGATGCTGTGGAAAAAATCCAGCAAAACATGCTGGTTCAGTTTGACGACAGTGCTATGGCAACAAAGACCTTGGAAAAAGTGTTAAAACACACTGTGAAAGAGCAAATGTTGGCAGACGTTCCTTTAGGGGCTTTTTTATCAGGTGGAGTTGATTCGTCATTAATTGTTTCACTGATGAAAAGTCAGACTGAAGTTCCGGTAAAGACTTTTTCTATAGGTTTCAATGAAGAGCAGTTTAATGAGGCCGTTTTTGCGGCTGCTGTTGCCAAGCACTTAGATACAGAGCATACAGAGCTGATCGTCACTGCAGATGATGCTTTGCAGGTTGTTGATAAGATTGCAGTTATTTACGATGAACCATTCTCTGACTCGTCACAAATACCAACTTTTCTTGTTTCTGAACTGGCTTCTAAGCACGTTACTGTGTGTTTGTCTGGTGACGCTGGTGACGAGCTTTTCTGTGGCTACAATCGCTACTTAATGACAAAAAAAGTATGGAAATGGTTGTCTAAAGTCCCCCTCTTTGGTCGAAAATGGATGGCTGCTGTTATCAAGAAAGTTTCCATAGAATCATGGAATAAAGCGAACAGGCTGCTTCCTGCCAGTTATAAGATGTCTAATTTAGGTGACAAATTGCATAAAGCCGCAAATGTAGTTGATGCGACTAATCTGCATGAGTTATATGTGAAACTGATATCCATTTGGCAAGCTCCTGAAACTGTCGTTCTTGGTGCTTCAAACTCAAATATTATTAAGAATGATGCCCGGCTTGAAGAGCTGGACTCCATTGCCTGGATGATGGCAACAGACACACTGACTTACATGTCCGGGGATATTTTAGCTAAAGTAGATCGTGCTGCTATGGCTGTTTCGTTGGAAACACGAGTTCCTTTTCTCGATCATCGAGTGTTTGAGTTAGCCTGGCGTATTCCTCTACAGCAGAAAGTCCGTGGTACTCAAGGTAAAATTCCATTACGTGAGATTCTGTATAAGTATGTGCCTAAAGAACTGATTGAAAGGCCGAAGACAGGTTTTGGGATTCCTGTCGCTGAATGGTTGAGAGGTGGACTGAAAAGCTGGGCTGAGCAGTTGATAAATAAAGACAGATTAAAAGAAGAGGGTTTTTTTGATCCTGAAGTGATCTCAATAATGTGGAGAGAACATCAAGATGGTACACGTAACTGGCACTATCAGCTTTGGGCCATTTTGATGTTTCAAAACTGGTATGAGAAAAATCACAAATGACTAAGATTCTGTATCTGGTGAATGTCGATTGGTTTTTTATTTCCCATCGCCTACCTATAGCAATAGCAGCTAAAGAAGCCGGCTATGATGTGCATATTGCCTGTAATTTCACAGATCATTTTGATTTTTTGGGTTCATTTGGTTTTACTTTGCACCCGGTTCCATTTAACAGGAGCAGCGGGGGAGTGCTGCAGGAAGTCAAAACTCTGAAACGGATTTGGCAAATATTTAAGCATGTTTCACCTGATATTGTGCATGCGGTAACCATTAAACCAGTGCTGTATGGAGGAAGCGTAGCTCGTGTCTTGGGTATTAAGAACATGGTTTATGCCGTATCTGGTTTGGGGTTGGTTTTTGTTGCAGAAGGTTTTTTGGCAAAAATAAGGAGACTGTTTGTTAAACGTCTTTATAAGTTTGCTTTAGGAGTTAAAAATTTCGGCGTTATTTTTCAGAATCCAATTGATAAGAGCGTATTAAAAAAAGCGGTGGGTTTAAAAGAAGAACATTGCCTGATGATAAAAGGCTCTGGGGCAGATCTTACTACTTATAAAGTAATACCTGAACCAAGTGGAATACCTGTGGTGGTAATGGCAGCCAGGCTGCTGAAGGAAAAGGGGGTTTATCAATTTGTAGAGGCAGCACGTTTATTAAAAGCCAGAGATGTGGAAGCTAAATTTCAATTGATAGGAGAGCCAGATCCGGGCAACCCTAATACGGTTAAAGCTAAAGAGTTAGAGCAGTGGCGCAAAGAGGGGATTGTGGAGGTTCTGGGATTTCGCGCCGACATACCAGATGTTTTCGCAGCCTCTAATATTGTAGTATTGCCGTCTTTTTATGGTGAGGGACTACCTAAAGTGCTTATTGAGGCTGCGGCCTGTGGCCGTGCCATAGTAACAACTGATAATCCGGGCTGCGCAGAAGCAGTTATTCATGGTGTAAATGGCTTTATCGTTCCGGCAAAAAACTCAGCGTTACTTGCAGATGCTATAGAGCAACTTGTCGGCAATGCTAAGTTGCGGCAAAGCATGGGTAAGGCGGGCAGGGAACTGGCTGAGAATGAGTTTGATGTGCTGGCGGTTGTCGCAAAGCATCTTGATATATATCAAGAGTTGTTAAAGAGCTCACAAAATGGTTAAAGACAATGTATTACTTACAGGTGCTACTGGTTTTGTAGGCAATGCGGTTCTGAATGCACTGCATAACCGCGGCTGTTTCGTAACGGCAATGGGTAGAGCCCGGCCGAAGCTTGCTGATTCTTTTGTAAGTTGTAACCTGAACAATATATCCGACTATTCTGCCGCTTTTAAAACTGCTGAGGTTGTTGTGCATGTTGCTGCCAGAGCACATGTAATGAAAGAGGTTAACGCTGACCCGTTGACTTTGTATAGGGAGGTTAATTCTACAGCGACGATTAATCTTGCAAGGCAAGCTGCGGCTAATGGTATTAAACGGTTTATATTTGTCAGTAGTGTTAAGGTTAATGGTGAAAGTACGCAGCCCGGAGCACCTTTTAGTTTTGATCAAGCTCCGCAGCCACAAGATCCTTACGGTGTATCAAAAGCTGAAGCAGAAGCGGGCCTGAGGCAAATAGCGACTGAAACAGGTATGGAGGTTGTTATTATCCGCCCTCCTTTAGTTTACGGCCCGGGTGTGAAAGCCAACTTTGCTGCTATGATGAGGTTGGCGCGGAAAAACCTGCCGTTACCCTTAGGCGCTATCCACAACAAGCGCAGTTTAGTTGCGCTGGATAATCTGGTCGATTTAATTATTACCTGCATAGATCACCCTAAAGCCGCGAACCAAACTTTCTTGGTTAGCGACGATGAGGATGTATCTACCACAGAACTGTTGCAAATGATGACGCGCGCTGCCGGTAAAAAACCAAGGTTGCTGCCGGTGCCAGTAAGTTGGCTGCAGTTGGCGGGTAAGTTAATCGGCAAACAAGCCATTGTCGACCGGCTCTGTGGCAATTTGCAGGTTGATATCAGCTATACCAAAGAAACCCTGGGTTGGACGCCGCCGGTGACGGTGGAAGAAGGGATTGCTCGCTGCTTTAAGCGTTAATGTTGAGTTGTCGCTGGCAAATTTTAGAGGAATTATGTTAATACGTTTATTGGATATTATTTTTGCCTTCTGTGGTTTGGTGTTTGGTTTTCCGGTGCTGGTTATCTTAACCCTTATTGGTTTATTTGATACCGGCTCGCCGATATTTCGCCAGGTAAGGGTAGGGCGGCATAAAAAGCCGTTTACGCTGGTAAAGTTTCGTACCATGAAGCCGGATACCGCCCATGTTGCCAGCCATTTGGCCAGCACCAGCGCAATAACGCCTTTTGGTGGCTTTTTGCGTAAAAGTAAACTGGATGAACTGCCGCAGCTGTGGAATGTGTTAAAAGGCGAAATGAGCCTGGTAGGCCCACGGCCTTGTTTGTTTAACCAGGAAGAGTTAATAACCGAACGCGAGCAGCGTGGTGTGCTAAATGCGAGGCCTGGCATTACCGGCCTGGCACAGGTTAACGATATTGATATGTCTACGCCGGTATTGCTGGCAGAAACAGATGCCAGAATGTTGGCAAAGCTTACTGTAGCTGACTATTTTAAGTATATTTTTATGACAGTGGCAGGCAAGGGTAGTGGGGATAGAGTTAAGAAGCAATGACTAGTAGTGTAGCTGCGAGTTACTTAATCTAGTAGTGTAGCTGCAAGTTACGTAATAAAGAGACCGAATGCCGATATTGTATACTCAATCCGGATTTATCCACCATGGCGTCTTGGCGGGACTGGTTCTTGCCATGAATAGCGTTTCGGTGATGATTACTACCTGTTAATTGACTGCGGGTTGTTTCAGGGCGCGGAAGTATCAAGCAGTGGCTCTGCCAGTACACCCCAAATTACTTTTCCGTTAGCGCATATTCGTGCCTTGATCGTAACCCGCGTGCATCTTGACCATGTCGGGCGTATTGCTTATTTGCTTGCTGCCGGTTTTTACGGGCCAATCTTTTGTACTTTGGCGTCGGCCACCTTAATTACCACTGATGCGGGAGGATGCGCTTAGAGTCGGCTTTACCTGTGACGAAGCGTTAATTAATGCTTTTTAGCCAAAGTACGTTGTATGCAGCAATACAATGACTTAGGGCACAGGGAGGTTCTGTTGGAATTGACAGCTAACGTATTAATATAGACGAAGAAATTATTACGTTAAGCGGCTATTCAGCGCATGCCGACCAAGCTGGTTTAATTAATTTTGTCAATCGTATGGTACGTAAGCCACAACGGGTGCGCATAGTGCATGGTGATAACAATGCCAAGCAGGCGTTGCAACGAGTGCTGGCGGCTTATGTCAAAGAAGTGGTTATTAGTGTTTAGTGTTGAGTTTTGAGGTAAACTCCGCACTTAAAATTCACAACTCATAATTCAAAAAGGTTGTTATGTCAGGTTTGAAAATTGCTATCGCCGGTACCGGCTATGTCGGTTTATCTAATGCCATGCTGCTGGCGCAACACAATAATGTGGTAGCGCTGGATATAGTGCCGGAAAAAGTAGCACTGTTAAACGCTAAACAATCGCCAATAGAAGATAAAGAAATAAGCGATTTTCTGCAGTATAAAGCGCTGAACTTTACCGCCACACTGGACAAACAACAGGCCTTTGCGGATGCAGATTTTGTTATTATTGCTACCCCGACAGATTACGACCCACAAAATAATTACTTTAATACCAAAAGTGTTGAAGCCATTATTGCTGATGTAATGGCAATAAACCCCAATGCCGTAATGGTAATTAAGTCTACCGTGCCGGTGGGCTACACCAAAGCCGCGCGGGAAAAGTTTGGCACTGTTAATCTGATATTTTCGCCGGAGTTTTTACGCGAAGGCCGAGCTTTATACGACAACCTTTACCCGTCACGTATTGTTGTTGGTGAGCAAAGCGAAAGGGCTACAACCTTTGCGGCATTATTGCAGCAAGGTGCAGTAAAGCAGGATGTGCCGGTATTATTTACCGACAGTACTGAAGCTGAAGCGATAAAGCTGTTTTCTAATACTTACCTCGCGATGCGGGTAGCATATTTTAACGAGTTGGATAGCTATGCCGAAAGCCATGGCTTAAATTCTCGGCAGATTATTGAAGGTGTAGGCTTAGACCCTCGTATTGGCAACCATTATAACAACCCCAGTTTTGGTTACGGCGGCTATTGTTTACCCAAAGACACCAAGCAGTTACTGGCGAACTACAGTGATGTGCCGAACAATATTATGCAAGCTATTGTGGATGCGAACCGCACTCGCAAGGACTTTATCGCTGACTCTATTTTGAAGCATAACCCGAGAATAGTCGGGGTATACCGGCTGGTAATGAAAGCCGGCTCGGATAATTTCCGTGCATCTGCTATTCAGGGCATTATGAAACGCATTAAAGCCAAAGGCATTGAGGTAGTGGTGTATGAGCCGGAACTAAAGCAGGATGAGTTTTTCCATTCCCGCGTAATCAAGGATTTGGCAGAATTTAAGCAGATTTCTGATGTGATAGTAGCAAACCGGCGCAGTGACGCTTTGGCTGATGTAGAAGACAAAGTTTATACCCGTGATTTATTTGGTAGTGATTAGTTTTGAGTGATGAGTGTTATTGGTAACTCAACATTAAGTACTCAACACTCAAAATTTACAGTTGGAGTTTACATGCGTTTCTTAGTAACCGGAGCTGCTGGTTTTATCGGCTCCTATGTTTGTCAGCGTTTGTTGGCCGTAGGCTATGAGGTTACCGGTATTGATAACCTTAACGATTATTATGATGTGCAACTAAAGCTTGATCGGCTTAAGCAACTTGAAAGGGTAAGTGGTTTTAGTTTTAAGCAGCTTGACCTGGCAGATCGCGCTGGCATAGCAGCCTTGTTTGCAGAGGGGCAGTTTCAGCGGGTAATCCATTTGGGCGCTCAGGCGGGAGTGCGTTATTCACTGGATAACCCCATGGCCTATGCCGACAGCAACTTGATTGGCACCTTAACCATTTTGGAAGGATGCCGCCGGCATAATATCGAACACCTAGTGTATGCTTCATCCAGCTCAGTCTATGGCATGAATGCGAAAATGCCATTTGCTACTTCAGACCGCGTTGATCACCCGGTTTCTTTGTATGCGGCGACGAAAAAAGCCAATGAGCTGATGGCGCATACCTATAGCCATTTATACGGTGTGCCAACTACTGGCTTACGCTTTTTTACTGTGTATGGGCCCTGGGGCCGGCCTGATATGGCAATGTTTTTGTTTACCAAGGCTATTGTCGAGGGTAAGCCGATAAAGGTATTTAATCACGGCCAGATGCAGCGTGACTTTACCTATATTGACGATATTGTTGAAGGTATTATCCGTATTCAGGAAAAACCGCCAGTTGCGAACCCAAGCTGGAGTGGTATTTCTGCCTCAGAAAGTACCGCACCTTATAAGATATTTAATATTGGCAACAATCAGCCGGTAAAGCTGATGACTTTTATCGAGGCAATTGAAAAAGCTTTGGGTAAAAAAGCAGTGAAAGAGTATTTGCCGATGCAAGATGGTGATGTACCTGCCACCTATGCCGATATTGATGATTTGCAACAGGCCGTTGGTTTTAAGCCTGCTACACCGATTGATGTTGGGGTGCAGCGTTTTGTTGACTGGTATCAGGGGTATTATGGTGACTAGCGTGTCACGCAAGCGGTGACAAGTTGCGAGTTCGCACTGTGAACAGCAACACTAGCCTGCTACTCAAGCAAGTAGTAACCTTGTCACAGCAGTGTAGCTGTGAGTCACTCGTTACAGCTTTAAAGAATTGGAGCTTAAATGAAAGTACTGAAAGCGGTAATACCAGTTGCCGGGCTGGGGACCAGGATGTTGCCGGCAACAAAAGCAATACCGAAAGAAATGTTGCCGGTAGTAGATAAGCCGTTGATTCAGTATGTAGTAAGTGAATGTATTTCGGCAGGTATTAAACAGATAGTACTGGTAACGCATTCATCGAAAAATAGCATAGAAAACCACTTTGATAAAAGCTTTGAGCTGGAATCTATGTTGGAAAAGCGGGTTAAGCGGCAGTTGTTAGATGAAGTCCAGGCGATTTGCCCGAAAGATGTGACTATTATGCATGTGCGGCAGGGCGAGGCAAAAGGCCTGGGCCATGCGGTATTGTGTGCCTTGCCTTTGGTTGGCGACGCGCCTTTTGCTGTGGTGTTGCCTGATGTATTGATTGATAGTTATGACAGCGATTTACGCCGTGATAATCTGGCAAAAATGGTACAGTTGTTCGAGCAAAGCGGTGTTAGTCAGGTAATGGTTGAGCCAGTGCCACATGACATGGTAAGCAGTTACGGTGTTGCTGATGTTGATGGCCACCAGATGAAAGCTGGTGAGTCTGTCAAAATGACTGCAATAGTAGAAAAGCCTGCAGTTGAACAGGCGCCATCCAATCTCGCTGTAGTGGGGCGCTATGTATTTAGCCCGCATATCTGGCAACAGTTAAAGCGCACCCCTGTGGGAGCGGGTGATGAAATTCAGCTTACAGATGCTATTGCTTTGTTAATGGAGGCGGAAGCCGTGAATGCTTATCATATTACCGGCCGCAGCCATGATTGCGGCAATAAGCTGGGCTATATGCAGGCCTTTGTTGAGCATGGCCTGCGCGATAAGTATTTAGGGCCGGATTTTAAGCAATGGTTAACCAGATTGCTGAATACGGCAGGTTAGGCACTGTGTGATTAACGGTGGCTGGGGGTGCTATAATAGCGCCAGTTAAAATGATTGTTGTTGGCCGGACAGGCTGACGTTATTCTGGAGTAGTTGATGCTGGCTTGGCTGCTGGGGTTGCCCCGTGCGATAAAACGTTTAATTTCAGTGATAGCTGATATGTTTTTTTTAATCAGTTCTTTATTTGCTGCGTATTTTTTAACGCAACATCAAGAGCGTACTGATATCCCTGAAATTGCCCTGGCCTTTGCTATAACCTTGCCGGTAACGCTGTTTATTTTTACCAAGCTTGGTTTATATCGAGCTGTAATTCGCTATATAGGCCAACATGCGCTGGGCGCTGTACTTACAGGTATAGTAAGCAGTGCTTTTGTACTTGCATTGTTGTTTGGCCTGTTTAAGGTGCATGATAAAGGTAACCTGATTTTTGTTTACGCTATATTGGCGTTAGTGAGTTCCGGTGGTTTACGTCTATTAGCCAGAATGTTTCTGGTGCAACGTAATAATGGCCATAAAGAGCGGGTGCTTATATATGGCGCAGGATCATCTGGTCGCCAGTTAGCGCAAGCGCTTATTAATGGTGAGCAGTACCACCCGATAGTGTTTGTTGACGATGATACAACCCTGCACCGCTCTACTATTTTAGGGGTGCCTGTTGGCGCGCCAACTCAGATTACCAGCCTGATAAAGTCACACAATATCAGCAGAATTTTACTGGCACTGCCTTCTGTTAGCCGCTCGCGTCGGCGTGAAGTGCTTGATGCTTTAGAAGAGTTGCCAATACCGGTGCAGTCTATCCCTGGAATGAGTGATTTAGTTGACGGTTCTATGCGGATTGACGAGTTGCAGGATGTGAAAATTGAAGACCTGCTGGGCCGTGATTCTGTTGCGCCTAAAGTGAAGTTGATGCAAGCCAATATTCAGGGCAAAGTGGTTATGGTAACAGGCGCGGGTGGCTCTATTGGCTCTGAATTATGCCGGCAAATTATTACCTGTGAACCTAAAGCACTGGTATTATTTGAGTTGTCGGAATTCAGCTTGTATAGCATAGAACAAGAGCTAAGTGGCCTGATTAAGCAGCAGGAGTTGGATATCCAGCTTGTTCCTGTTATGGGCACTGTTCAGCGGCGCAACCGGCTGGAAACAGTAATGAAGGCCTTTAAAGTGCAAACGGTTTACCATGCAGCAGCTTATAAACATGTGCCATTGGTGGAATATAATGTGGTTGAAGGGGTGCGCAATAATGTATTTGGCACCTGGTATGCAGCTGAAGCAGCTATTGCCTCTGATGTAGAAACCTTTGTGCTTATTTCTACTGACAAAGCTGTGCGACCTACCAATGTGATGGGAGCCTCCAAGCGCTTAGCTGAACTGGTATTGCAGGCTTTGTCGGAGCGACAAAGCGGTACAAGGTTTTGTATGGTGCGTTTTGGCAACGTGCTTGGCTCTAGCGGATCTGTAGTGCCACTGTTTCGCGAACAAATTCGCCGCGGCGGGCCGGTTACCGTAACGCATAAAGATATTATCCGTTATTTTATGACTATACCTGAGGCAGCGCAGCTGGTGATTCAGGCTGGTGCTATGGGGCAGGGCGGCGATGTATTTGTGCTGGATATGGGCGAACCGGTAAAAATTGCCGACTTAGCTAAACGTATGATCCACCTGATGGGATTAGAAGTTAAAGATGAAGTACACCCTAATGGTGATATTGAAATTCAGTATTCAGGCCTGCGACCGGGTGAAAAATTATATGAAGAATTGTTAATTGGCGAAAGCGTGCGTGAAACTGCACACCCCCGTATTATGGCTGCTGATGAGGTATGCCTTGGTTGGAGCCAGATGGAAAGCATGCTGTTACAATTGGATACCATGTGTGATAGTTTTGCGGTGGAGCAGATTATTGAGCTGATGCGGGTTGCCCCTGCAGGCTTTAATTACAGTTGTGCCAGCAGCGATCTGGTATTGAAAGCCGGTTGTGATATGGAGTTTGGCGTGCCGGTTGCTGTGCCGCTGAATGTGGTAGTGAATACTGCCTCAGGTATAGGTGCTGTAGCTACGGCACCAGCAAAAAAGTATTGCTAGCCAATACTGTTAACAGTAAGCTGCAGAAAAAGCAGTTAATATGCATTTAGGGGTTGAGTAATACTTTTCTTTACGTTACTCTTCACTTAACTGGAAATCCAAATTTGTTTATTGAGGGAATTGCTATGAAAAAATTAGTTATTGCAGCTGCAGTAGTGGCGTTAAGCGCTGGTGTTAATGCACAAGATGTTGCTGGTGGCGCAAATGCTAAAGAAGGCACTATTGGTGGTGTGGCTACTACTACTATCGCTGCTGGTGTAGTGGGTATTGCTGTTGCTGCTGCTGTTATCTCTAATAACCGTGGTTCTTCTGTTAACCCGGGGCCAGGCCCAGAAGATGATACCTGTAATCCAGATGATGGTGCGCCGGTTAATGGTGTATGTACAGGTACTACTGTTACTGGTACTGGCACAGGCTCTGACACTGTGACAGTTACTTTTACTTACCCTGCGATCAGTGGTTAATCTTATTGCTTAAAAAAAGCCGCCAGCAGGCGGCTTTTTTATTGCTGTAGGTTTATTTGGCGTCTTTATTCAGCGGGCATGCACCTTGATAGCATTAATTAGAACTTTTTTTAGTGGCCTGATGCTGCTAACTCTTACCGCATGTGCGGGTACCTATCACTCTTATATAGACAACCTTAAGTTAGCTTTTGCTAAGACCCCAGATGCAGAACTTAGCTTGGCCGAAGTGCAGCAATCACAATACGATTTACTTTATGTAAAGCACGGGGAGCGGGCGCAGGCAGTAATGGTGTTAATGTACCTTGAGACAGGCCAGCATAAATGGGTATCGGCAGATAATGCGATGCTGATAATTGAGCAGGGTAGGTTGGTACGCACATTGGGTTTTAAGCATGACTTACTTCACCTAACTAATACAGCAAGCGATCCTATTCGTAACGTTAACTCTATTCGACCTGATACCAGTTGGTTGCGGCTGGCAGATTGGCATATTGGTGAATATGGTTATGAGCTGCGTTCGCGTTTTGAAGTGATGCCAGAACAACAGCTGATGGTTTTTCAGCAAAATCTGAACACCACGCTGGTAGTAGAGCATGTAAGCTATGAAAATAAAGCTAACTATCTACGCTTTGATCGTAATTGGCAAAATTACTTTTGGTTTGATAGTGAGTCAGGCATTTTAATTAAAAGTGAGCAGACGTTGTCACCTTTTTTACAGCCGATAACCATGACTTATGCCAGCCGGATTGCCCGCTTATTGCCACCTGTGGCAGCCCAACATATCGGCGGTGCACAATGAAAAACATAAATATGTTTAAGCAGTTTATTTTTATCGCATTGCTTATTGCGCCTTCAGTTTATGGTGCAGTAACAGTGGATATTAATAGTAACCGCTATCAATTTGAAACCAACCCAAGGCTAAATGAAGTGCTGGCACCGGTTGCTTTGCAAAGCAACTGGTACTGGCCGGTAGCTGCGTTATATCAACTTGATAGTGATGAACCCGAGCAATTACGACAACAGTTACTGCAGCAGATAGTACAGCTAAAGCAAGATAATTCTGCTAACAATGAGTTAGTCACCACACTGCAATCATTGGAACGCCAGGTGGTGGCATGGCGTTTGGCGAAGCGTATTTTAGTGCCAATTGATTATGATTTTGCCCGGGTAAGGCCGGAGTTTAATCCCCGTTTTGATAGCGGCACTTATTTATTGCAACTAAAACAGCGGCCTGCCAATGTCTATCTGTTTGGCGCGCTAAGTTCGGAGATGAAGGTAACGCATCGGAGCGCAGCTTCTGCTGCTGATTACGTGGTGTCGGCACAAACAACAGCAGTGGCTGATCTTGCTGAGCTGATGTTGTTACAGCCAGATGGTAAAGTGCAAGCTGTCGGTGCTGCCTACTGGAACTATGCTCATATTGAAGCTATGCCGGGGGCGCAGGTTTTTATTCCGCTGCAAAGCCAACTGTTTAATTCACAATTTGAACTATTAAATCAGCGTTTGCTTGAGCTTGCCAGCCACAGGGTGTTGCCATGACTGTAGTACGTATTCCGTTTTTACTCTCTTTAATTAGTCTGGCATTGCAACCTTTAGTTGCAAAAGCAGATAACAGCGATAACTGGCAGCAATTACCTTCGGGTGTGTCACAAATGGCACATGGCGGTGTGGGTTTAATTCAAACGCCAACTGCCCGTATGGCACCGGCCGGTGATTTATCAATAAATTATACTGATAATGAAGAGTATCGCTTATGGTCGGTAAGTATTCAGCTATTTGACTGGATGGAGTCAACGATACGTTACACCGATGTACGTACTCAGTTGTACAGTGATTCTCCCGATTTCAGTGGTGATCAGACATATAAAGATAAAGGTATCGACGTGAAATTCCGCTTACTGCAAGAAAACACCTATTTGCCGCAGGTGTCTGTGGGGTTTCGGGATTTTGGCGGTACCGGGTTATTTGAAAGTGAATTTATCAGCTTAAGTAAGAAGTGGGGCGATTTTGACTTTCATCTTGGTATGGGCTGGGGTTACCTGGGCACTGCTGGCAATACCAAAAATCCGTTTTGCGAAATAAAAGATAGTTTTTGTCAAAGGCCAACTGGTTACGGCGGTGAAGGTGGCAAAATTGATTACAATAATTTTTTTAAGGGCCCGGCATCTTTATTTGGTGGTATCGAGTACCAAACGCCATGGCAGCCTTTACGTTTAAAGTTGGAGTATGAAGGTAATAATTACACTAGCGATTATGCTGGTGAGCTGGAGCAGGATAGTCGCTGGAATATTGGTGCAGTCTATCGTTGGGGGAATTTTAATTTTGATCTGAATTACCAGCGCGGCAATACGCTGGGTTTTGGTGTGCATTATGCGATGAATTTACACAGTATTAGCCAGGTTAAAGTTAAACCTGCGCTGCGTATTATTCCTGAGCACTTAGATACCAATAAGCAAATTACAGACCGTGATGCATTGCCCAGGGCACTGTATCGTGAAGCAGGCTTCGCTTTGCAAACATCCTATATGAATGAAGATGAATTTGTATTGTACGGTCAACAGATATCTTATCGTGATCACGATGAGGCCATTGAGCGTATAGGCCGTATTTTGGTTACCGAAGTGCCGGCCAATATTAAGACATATCGTATAGTAAGCTATTCAGGCAACCTGCCGATGGTAGAGACGGTGGTGGATGCGCAGCAGTTTATTAGTGCTGTCCGGTATGATTCGTTGCAAAGCGAGGTTAAATCGACTTATGTACGCCAGCAGCCGGAGCAACGCACACTTGAGTTAACTACGCCCCCTGATCGAAGCGGTTTTTATACCGGTGCTGAGACTTTCTGGATCCAGACCTTTGGAAATCCTGAAGCATTCTATATGTATCAGGGCGGTGTATTTGCTAATGCGGGTTATCGGTTAAGCAATAACTTTAGTGTTAACGGTACGGCAAAAATTACCCTGCTGGAGAATTTCGATAGGTTTAATTATAAAGTTGACGCGCAAAATACGCCTTTACCTCGGGTTCGCACTTATGTGCGTGAATATGTTACTGATAGCTCTGTGTCTATGGAAAATCTTTACTTGCAATGGCAGGACGAGATAGCGCCGAATATTTATGCTCAGGCTTATGGCGGTTATCTGGAGACTATGTTTGGTGGTGTTGGTGGTGAGGTATTATACCGCCCGGTAGATTCTAACTTTGCTATTGGTTTTGATATTAACTACGTACGCCAGCGCTCTTATGAAAAAGAGCTGGACTTTTTTGACTATAAAACTTTTACCGGCCACGTAAATGTTTACTGGAAACCCGAGTTTTTACCGGATACTCAGCTGACATTTAATATTGGCCAGTTTTTGGCCAAAGATAAAGGTGTAAATATCGATTTTGCCAAGCGCTTTGATAGCGGTATCGTGGTTGGTGCTTATGCGGCCATTACCGATGTATCTTCTGCTGAGTATGGCGAAGGTAGCTTTACCAAAGGCTTCTATTTATCAATACCCTTTGATTTGTTCTCGCTGCGCCCATCAACCGGTCGGGGGCGTTTACCTTGGATCCCAATTTCACGTGACGGTGGCCAGCCACTGAATCGGCCTAATACGTTGATTAACGCCACCGAGCAACGCTCACCATTTTATGATTAAGCCTGTGGCTTAGATTGGCAGAAAAACCAAACGGGAAGCCTGGCTTCCCGTTTTACTGTGCGCCGATAATAAACTGGTTACGCCCGTTAGCTTTGGCTTTATACAATGCCTTGTCGGCGGCGCTGATAAAGTCGGCGCTGGTACTGTGTTTATTGGGGATACTGGCGGTAAGGCCTATGCTGGCAGTGACCACACTGGCAATATCAGATTGCTGATGTGCTATGGCCAGTTCTGTTAGTTGTTGTTGTACCTGCTTAGCCATCTGGGTGCAGGCCTCGGTGTCGCTGCCCGGCAGGATAATAGCAAACTCTTCACCACCGTAGCGCGCTGCCAGTTCGCCATTACGGCGGGGTAGCTTATCCAAGGCCTGGGCAATGCACTTTAATGCATCGTCGCCGGCCTGATGGCCGTAGTGATCGTTATAGAGTTTAAAGCGGTCAATATCGAGCAACAGCAGGCCCAGCGGTAAGTTATTGCGGGCACAGCGTTGTAGTTCATTTTGCAGGCTGGTATCAAACTGCCGCCGGTTGGCAATGCCGGTAAGGCCGTCCTGACCCGCTTGTTTTTGCAGTTCCAGATTAGCTTGCAGGAGTTGCTGCTGCATCTGCTGTAATGAGCGCCGGTAACTAACATTTTGTAAGGTGTTGGCGATCATTTCGCCTACCAGTTTCATCCGGCGTAAATCATTGCTGGTCCAGTTACGTTGTCGCGATACCATGTCGCAACCAACAAAGCCGCTGAGTTTGTCATTGTTGAGCATGGCGCAGCATAGCACCGACTGGATATCTTCAGCGATAAACTCTTGCTGTTCTGCTGCGGCTTCTGCCGGCAGGCTGGCGACATCATTAACAGCAAACACCAGATCCTGTTGTATTTTTTTGCAAAAGTATGGCATCGCCTGCTGTGGAATTTGTTGCAGTTTCGCCTTGTGTGAACTGATGCCGCTGCGCACCCATTCATGCGTGTTGCTCATTGCAGTTAAGTCGGCATTGAATAAAAAAACGTAGCTGCGATCGGCATGGCAAAACTCGCCGATAGCAGCCAGTGCATCCTCAATATGCTGATCGAGTTTATCGTCCTGTACGTTGATTAGCTGGGTAGAAATAAGTGACATTAGTTTGTCAAAAGCCAGTGCTTCTTCTATTTCTGCTTGTTCTGGCAGCAATGCCGGTTGCAATGGCACCACGGTGTTTAACGCCATAGGTTGCAATGTAACCAGATTAATACTGTGTAGTGTAAACGATAGCGCAACGCTGCTACTTTGCAGCAATAGCGGATTGTCTTGGTTATTCAGCTGGATCAGCTGCTGTAGCGCCGTGCCGCTTAATGCCAGTAACAATGGATTGTGCAGTAAATCAAAGGCTTGTTTGTTATCTGGGTTGAGTAACGGCAGTTGCTGCAGTTGTGATATCGATAACACATTTTGCTGCGCAGGTAACTGGAACAGGGTTAAAGCGGCCTGGTTAGCAAATACTGCGGCTCTGGTATTTTCTTTATATAACAGCGCAATGGGCAGGGCATCAAGTACTGCCCAAAAATGGGGGAATGTAACGTCTTGTTTTGACATGCCGCACTCACTTTATTGTTATACTTTACTATAACTGATTTGGTGATATTGGCAAAAATAGCGGCCTGGCGGATTAGCGCCATAACGTTTTGCTCAGCTCGCTGATCTCGTCTGGGGTGTCTTGCAGCAGCCAGTTACAAATAGCGCTGGCAACGTTAGGGTAGTTTACTGTGCCATACTGCTGTTTTTCGTTCAGCCATTTGGCAATAGTGCCGGTGCTAAGGCTGTCGGTGCGGCTGGCTAACTTTAACTGTTGTAGTGCCAGAGCATTCGATTGCTGCTCCATCTGGCCTCGTAGCGGCTTTACCATAATGTGTTTTTGCAGTTGTAGCGCTTCGCTTATCAGTTCAAAACCGGCATTACTGAGTACATGGCTGCAACGGGCTAAATCGGCTTTAAAGGCGTGCAGTGCAGGCGGATGGGTGTCAATGTGGCCGATAGTGGCTTTAGCCAGCCCCGGGCCATACAGGCTGAACTGAAACTCTGTTAACGGTTTTAGCAAGCCAATAACCTGCTGTTGATCTTCAAACGGCAAATATACCAGCACCCGGTTAGCCTCTTTGCCGGCATGTTCTGCATCATGCTCTTCATCCGGCTCCTCATCGATGATAGGTGGCAGGATCGGCTGATTAAAATGGTGCCAGTGCAGACCCAGTTGTATTTGTGCCGGAGCAAAATGGCGGAACATCAGGTGGGTAACCAGATTGGCATGTTCCATCGGGATCTTATGCAGGAAAGCATACTGATGACCAAGCGCAACACTACGCTTATTTTGCTGCTTTGCGGCGTGTGCGGTAATGGGTTCAAAATCGGTTAGGACCAGATCATAGCTGCTGCAATCGAGCGTTTTAATATCCTGCCACAGCGTTTTTACCGATGCTTGTAGCAGGGTTTGCCAGTAATTGACTTTGCCGGCTTCGGTAACAAAAGTTAAGCCGCGTTTAACCTGATAACTGCCAAACTGCTGCATATCAAACAGTTGATCTGCAGCGCGGCCAGAAAACAGGTAATCGACCTGCACCCCGGCTTTAGCCAGATATTTCCCCATGGCGCGGGCGCGGCTGATATGACCATTTCCTGTTGCCTGCACACCATAGAGAATTTTCATGCTTTACTCCGTTGTTTTATCCTGGCTGGTACTGGCCAGGGTTGTTTGGTCTTGCCATACCAGCGCTTTAAAATGTGCCCGGCACATAGAGACATAGCTTTCATTGCCGCCAATTTGCACTTGCGAGCCTTTGGTTGCCGCCTGGCCGCGTTCGTCTAACCGCACAACAAAGTTGGCTTTACGGCCGCAATGGCAAATGGTTTTCAGCTCTATCAGTTTATCGGCCCAGGCCAGCAGCGCTTCGCTACCAGCAAAGGTTTCGCCTAAAAAGTCGGTACGCAGGCCAAACGCCAGCACCGGTATATTTAAATCGTCAACCACATCAGTGAGCTGGCGCACCTGGGTTTTAGACAAAAACTGGGCTTCGTCTATCAGTACACAATCTAAACGGCCTTGTGCTTTTAGCTGCTGCACATGGGCGACAAAGTTAAAGTTGTCACTAAAATTATGTGCGTCCATTGCCAGGCCAATGCGCGAGCTTACTTTGCCCAGGCCATAACGGTTGTCCAGCGCAGCGGTGTAAATAGCCACTGTCATACCTCTTTCCTGATAGTTATACGCACTTTGCAGTAAAGAGGTTGATTTACCGGCGTTCATTGCCGAGTAGTAAAAATATAATTGCGCCATAATATCGCTCTGCAAAAAAACATAGCGCAGTATAACAACATCACAGCCTGAAATATAAAGGCCTGAGATGACAGAATTAAGACGCTGGCATCTTTAACCGGGCTGCATTAAGCTCTGAGCAGTTTAAATTTGGAGAATAAAATGGAAAAACTGATATTGCTGCCGGTATTTGTGCAGATATTGCTTACCAGTGTGGTAATGGTATTGATGGGCAAACGCCGTATCAGGGCGGCTAAAAATAAAGAAATTACTGTAGCCGCGTTTAAAACCATGAACCTGACCGGTGCCAATGAGCAGGTAATTGCTACCAGCCGTAATTTTGATAATCAGTTTCAAATGCCAATGCTGTATTTATTCAGCGTACTGTTTACGTTGCAACTGGGGTTTGCTGATCTGGGTTATGTCGTATTGGGCGCGGTGTTTGTGTTACTGCGGGTGTTGCATACGGTAGTTCATATTGGCAGCAATAATGTGCGCCTACGTTTTAATATATTTTTACTGGGATGCCTGGCTTTAGGGCTGCTTTGGCTGCGTTTAGCCTGGCAGGTGCTGGTGGCCTGATTAGTGCTGGCGTATTTCTCGCTGTTTTGTAGCGGCCTGTTGGCCGCTACGTTGTTTCCGGCATCCAGTGAAGTATTGCTGCTGGCGCTGTTACAGCAAGGCTATAACCCGTTGTGGCTGTTTATTGCCGCAACAGCAGGTAACACGCTGGGCAGTTGTGTTAACTGGTATTTGGGGCTGAAGTTGCTTAATTTTCAGCATAAAAGTTGGTTTCCATTTTCAGATGCCACCCTTGGCAGGGCACAGCAGCAGTTTCAGCGTTTTGGCAGTTGGAGTTTGTTATTTGCCTGGTTACCGGTGGTGGGAGATCCGCTAACCTTGGTAGCCGGAGTATTGAAAGTACGCTTTACGCTATTTTGGGTGCTGGTGCTTGTGGGTAAAGCGGCACGCTACGCCATATTAATTTGGTTTGGTAACCTCTGGCTGGTGTAATTATTAATGGTAAAAAGCCGCTGGATCCGTCATCATTAGCGGTATTATTGACCCGCTGAACAGGAACCCATTATGGATTATCAATTAACGGCTGAAGAGCTTAAACGCATCATCGCATTAGATGCAGAGCAGCGTTACACTTATTTTATTCAGGCGGTTGCTGATCTGGAAAAAATCTGGATTTTAACCGATGAAGACGGCTTTGTACTGGTAAGTGCAGAAGACGAGCGTTGTATTCCGGTATGGCCACATGCCGAGTTGGCAGAGCAGTGGATTGAAGGTGAATGGGCGCATTGTACTGCCCAGGCTGTTGATGTTGATACCTGGCTGGATAAGTGGACGTCAGGCTTAAACGGCGACGAGTTAGCTATCGCCGTGTTGCCAGATACTGATGGCCCGGGCGTGGTGGTAATGCCAGACGAGCTGGCAGAAACCCTGTTAAGTGAAATGCAGGAAGATTAACACCTTTGCTGTTTTAGCCTGTCAAAAGAAGCAGCCTCCGGGCTGCTTTTTTTAGTTTATTAACTCATTGCCGGTGGCAGTATTACTGGCAAATGCCAGTAAGTTATCACTGGTTACCTGACAAATTTCCTGCAGGGCTTCTTTGGTAAAAAATGCCTGATGGCCGGTGATCAGTACATTAGGGAAAGTGAGCAGGCGTTTAAACACTTCGTCGTCTATAACCTGCTCTGACAGGTTTTCAAAGAATAAATCGGCTTCCTGCTCGTAGACATCTAAGCCCAGATAACCAATTTTGCGGTTTTTCAGCCCGGCTATTACCGCTTTACTGTCTATCAGTGCGCCGCGGCTGGTGTTTATTAACATTACGCCATCTTTCATGCTGCCAATACTGTAGTGGTTAATAAGATGCTTTGTATCGGGAGTAAGCGGGCAGTGCAGGCTGACAATGTCGCTTTGGGCATATAGCTCGGCCAGTGGCACATAACGCCCGCCCAGCTCAGTAATTAATGGGTTTTGTACAATGTCATGGCCCAGTAACTGGCAGCCAAAGCCACGCAGTATCCGCGCTGTGGCAAGACCAATACGGCCGGTACCAATTAAACCGACGGTTTTGCCAAACAGGTTAAAACCAAGCAGGCCATCCAGCGCAAAGTTATCGTCGCGTACCCGGTTGTAGGCTTTGTGCAGTTTACGGTTGAGGCACAGCATCATGCCGATAGCATGCTCGGCTACAGCTTCGGGTGAATAAGCCGGTACCCGTGATACCCTAATGCCAAGCACTTTGGCAGCGTCCAGATCAACGTTGTTAAAACCGGCGCAGCGCAGCGCTATCATCTCAATACCGAGTTCTGATAACTGCTGCAATACCTCAGCATCCAGCTCGTCGTTAACAAATACGCACACGGCATGGCTGCCTGCGGCAAGTTTCACACTGTCTTTATTTAACCTGATTTCGTGGTAGCTAAATTGCAAGCTACGGTCAGCCCACTGGCTGAAGCCGTCTCTGTCATACTTTTTTGCGCTAAATACGGCAACTTTCATGGTATCTCTCCCATTATTTGCCATAGAGCTTAGCGCAAATACCAGCGCTATATTTAGCGCTGGATCAAAGTTACAGCAAATCTTCTATTGATTGGGCAATACTGGCAGGTTTGGTACGCGGGGCATAGCGTTTAACTACATCACCGTCTTTGTTTACCAGAAACTTGGTGAAGTTCCACTTGATAGCGCGGGTTTTCATCAGGCCCCGGGCCGAATCTTTTAAGTGTTCAAACAGTGGTGAGGCATCCGGGCCATTTACCGCCAGTTTTGCCATAACCGGAAAACTGACAGCGTAATTCAGTTCACAAAACTGCTGGATTTCATTATCGGAGCCGGGTTCCTGACCGCCAAACTGATTACAGGGAAAAGCCAGTATAACCAGGCCTTTATCTTTGTATTTCTGGTGTAGCTGTTCCAGCTCTTTGTATTGTGGTGTAAAGCCGCATTGGCTGGCTGTGTTCACGACCAGCAATACCTTGCCACGATACTGGCTCAGATCTATGTCGTTACCGCTGGCATCTTTTACCTTGTACTGGTGCACATTGGCCATGCTGTTTCCTTATTTAAGTGCTTTCAATCGTGCTGAGATCTTTGTAAGCTTTGCGCCACAGTATGTCACAGTTTTAAGTCATTAATATGTCAATTAATAGTGAGAATAACGTCGCGTTTATCGGCCTGGGCGTAATGGGCTACCCGATGGCTGGCTACCTGCAACAAAAAGGTTACCAGGTGACGGTGTATAACCGCACTGCTGCTAAGGCAGAAAAATGGGCCGCGCAATATGGCGGTGCTTATGCCGATACCCCGGCTAAAGCTGCCCAGGGTGCTGCGCTGGTGTTTATGTGCGTGGGTAATGACAACGATGTGCGCTCGGTAGTATATGGCGGGCAGGGCGTTTTAGCTGGTATGGCGGCAGGTTCAGTATTGGTTGATCATACGACTGCATCGGCCAACCTGGCCCGTGAGCTGGCACAGGCGGCAAAACAGCAGGGTATTGGCTTTTTAGATGCGCCGGTATCCGGTGGCCAGGCCGGGGCTGAAAACGGCGTGCTAACGGTAATGACCGGTGGCGAAAGTGACGATTTTGCTAAAGCCGAAGCGGCTATTCAGTGTTACTCACGTTGCGTTAAGCTGCTTGGCCCGGCAGGCAGTGGCCAGCTGGCGAAGATGGTAAACCAGATTTGTATCGCTGGTGTGGTGCAGGGCCTGGCTGAAGCGCTGAATTTTGCCCAAAATGCCGGCTTAGACGCCGCAGCCGTGGTAGAGGTAATATCACAAGGTGCTGCTTCATCCTGGCAGATGCAAAACCGCTCGCTAACGATGCTGGATGGTAAGTATGATTTCGGCTTTGCGGTAGACTGGATGCGTAAAGACTTAGGCATAGCGCTTACCGAAGCACGTGAGAACGGCAGCCATTTGCCGCTAACGGCATTAGTAGATCAGTTTTACAGCGAAGTGCAGCAAATGGGCGGCAGCCGCTGGGACACGTCCAGCTTGCTGGCGAGGTTAAAGCGTTAAGCGTGGGTCTGGCATAAATTCAAGTTCGGTAATTGTTGCCAGAGATTGGTTAAAGTGCGAATGCTGTGGATTAAGCAGTATATTGTTTTCGCGCGGTGCAATAACACTGGGTACAGATAACGCGAGGCTGGCTTGTTGTGCCAGCCAGCTATCGCCAATACGCGCTGTGTCAATGCTGGCTGGTTGTTGTTGCCAGCTAAGTGGCAGATTCGCAGGACTGACCGATAATACTGCTTCGGCGGCAATAGTTAATTGAAATAGCCTGTACTGTTTAAGTGCTGTGCGGTTATTTAAATGTACCAGAATCTCCAGTATGGCCAGGGCTTCAGATCCGGCCGTATAGACACACAACTGACCTTTGCTGTTCCAGCGTCCGCCATAAAGTTTTGCGCCTTCGCCGTCAAATGCTTGTGCAGCCCATTTGTTATGCACTAAGCGATACAGCTGCATCAGGCAAACACACCGTGTTCTAAGCGGCCAATTAAATCCAGTATCGCCTGCGTCTCGGCAGAGGTTGCCAGCATATCTAACGGTGCTTTATCGCCAAGGCCGTATACCGGCTCAGTAAGCCAATGTTTGGTTGCTGGCATATCGTTATCGAACAGCGCATTGGCCGCTACCAGCACAGTAGCAAAACGATGCAGCCGGTCACTTTCTTCCTGGGTAAATTTACCCAACTTTGCCCGCCGGGCCAATGTAGCTGGTGCTAACTGGCATACCTGCGCCAACTGCTTTTTATCCAGCATTGACACCGTTGCCAGCTTATCAAATACGCTGTAGCTAAATCCCTCATGCAGCGCCTGATATAATTTAGGCCCGCGCTCAGCAATACCCAACTGCTGCCACAAATTTGGTGCGGAATAGAGTGTAGGGGTAAATTCACGTACTAAGGCAGTCATGATGCATTCTCTATCATTTGATATTTTCTAAATTTATCACATGATTTTGTTTTGGTCAAAAAAAGAGCGCCAAGATCATGCGATGATGGCGCCCTTAATAGATTAAACCGACAGTTTAGTTAAACACCATCTCCGGCACGTCGCCGTCGACAACCAGCTTGCCAGCGGTTTTCTGTTTGATTTCGTCTACCGAAATACCCGGAGCGCGTTCCAGTAAGTGGAAGGCGCCGTTACGTACTTCCAACACGGCTAAGTCGGTCACGATTTTCTTTACACAACCTACCCCGGTTAGCGGTAGGGTGCAGTCGGTTAGCAGCTTGCTGTTGCCGTATTTATCGGCGTGGGTCATGGTAACGACAATATTTTGCGCGCCGGCCACTAAATCCATCGCGCCGCCCATGCCTTTTACCAGCTTGCCCGGGATCATCCAGCTGGCGATATTGCCGTTTTGATCGACTTCAAAGGCGCCCAGTACGGTTAAATCGACATGGCCGCCGCGGATCATGGCAAAGCTTTCAGCTGAGCTGAAAATCGCCGCGCCTTTAATGGCCGTGACGGTTTCTTTGCCGGCGTTAATCATATCGGCGTCAATTTCTGCCTCAGTTGGGTAGGGGCCCATACCCAGCAAGCCGTTTTCTGATTGCAGCATTACTTCTATGCCGGCCGGCACATAGTTGGCCACCAGAGTTGGAATACCAATACCTAAGTTAACGTAGTAACCGTCTTGCAGCTCTTGCGCCACGCGCATGGCAACCTGTTCACGAGATAAAGCCATTGTTGCCTCCTTAACTTTGACGGACCATACGACGTTCAATGCGTTTTTCAAAGTTGCCTTTAATAACGCGCTGCACGTAAATACCCGGGGTGTGAATTTGTGACGGTTCCAACTCACCCGGCTCGACTATCTCTTCAACTTCTGCCACGGTAATTTTACCGGCGGTGGCCGCCATCGGGTTGAAGTTCATTGAAGTGTGACGAAACACCAGGTTGCCGTAACGGTCGGCTTTCCAGGCACGGACTATGGCAAAGTCGCCGGTAATGGCCGGTTCTAACACGTAGTGACGGCCATTAATTTCACGGGTTTCTTTACCTTCAGCAACCGGGGTGCCATAACCTGTTGCTGTGAAAAATGCCGGTATACCAGCACCGCCGGCGCGCATTTTCTCGGCCAGGGTGCCTTGTGGCGTCAGTTCTACTTCCAGTTCACCGCTGAGCAGTTGTTTTTCAAACAGGGCGTTTTCGCCCACATAAGAGGCGACCATTTTTTTAATTTGCCGATCTTCCAGTAAAATACCCAGGCCAAAGCCGTCTACACCGCAGTTGTTCGACACTACGGTTAAGTCTTTGGTCTGCATTTTTTTAATCTGAGCAATTAAGCCCTCTGGTATACCGCATAAGCCAAAGCCACCAGCAATAACGGTCATGCCGTCCTGCAGGCCTGCCATGGCGTCTTCGTAGCTATGTACGACTTTATTAAACCCTGCCATTTGTTGTCCTCTGTTCTTTGCTGAACTATCTGTTGCGAACTGCTCTTCGACTGCGCGGCTGCTGCGTGAAGTTTTTTCTGCGACACGCCATAAACCATCCATGGGGCTCGATTCCGGCCATCCATGGCCTCCAACGGTCGCTGAAAAAATCACATCCGCATCCGCTTACATCTGTGCCAAGGTAAGCGCGCAGTACACTTTGACCGGAACCGTGTTTTTCATGGATGAAAAACAGGAGCCTACAGGGACGTATTTACGGCGTGTTCCGGCAAAGTAGTACGGAGTGATTACCGTGTTCGAAGAACCTTAGTTGTTGCTGTTAACTAACTACCAGTTTGCGTGCACTTGGCCCTTAGCGCCAATCCTACTTTAGAACTAGGCTGCTTCCCCAGCTTATCGGTAATAAACCAGCCAGCTTTGGCCAGCGCAGTTAAATCGATGCCGTGCGAAATGCCAAGCCCATTCAGCAAATACACCACATCTTCGGTGGCAACATTGCCTGACGCACCGGCAGCGTAAGGGCAACCACCTAAACCTGCTACAGCGCTATCAATCACCGCAATACCGCGGTTTAGCGCCACGTAAATATTGGTTAACGCCTGGCCGTAAGTGTCGTGAAAATGCACCGCCAGTTTATCCATCGGCACCATGCTAAGCACCGCATCCAGCATCGCATTGACTTTATCCGGTGTGCCAACGCCGATAGTATCGCCCAGTGAAATTTCATAGCAGCCCATCTCTAATAGGGCTTTGGCGACCAAAGCTACTTCGGTAGGCGCAACGTCACCCTGATACGGGCAACCGACTACGCAGGACACATAGCCACGTACTTTAATGCCGTCGGCTTTGGCCGCTTCTACCACGGGGGCAAAGCGTTCCAGGCTTTGGGCAATGCTGCAGTTAATATTTTTCTGGCTGAAGGCTTCAGACGCTGCACCAAAAATGGCTACTTCAGTGGCACCGGCGGCTTTGGCCGCTTCATAGCCTTTTAAATTTGGCGTTAGCGCAGCGTAGGTAACGCCGGCTTTACGCGTAATGCCGGCAAACACGTCTGAAGAGTCCGCCATTTGCGGCACCCATTTCGGCGAGACAAAGGCGCCGCTTTCAATGTAGCTATGGCCGGCCGCGGTTAGCATATCAATCAGGGCAATTTTATCTTCTGTGGCTACTGCAGCCTCGTTTTGCAGGCCATCACGCGGACCTACTTCAACAAGGCGTACACTTGTTGGCAAACTCATGCTTCCTCCGGCGTAAAATCGACCAGTTCGGCGCCGTCTTTTACCAGATCGCCGGCGGCGTAAAATACTTCATTTACCACACCGTTTTTCGGCGCTTTAATGCTGTATTCCATTTTCATCGCTTCCATAATCACCAGCGTATCGCCAGCTTTTACGGTTGCGCCGGCTTTGGCCATTACCGCCACAATAGTGCCGTTCATCGGGGCCGTTAAGCTACCGGCATGCTCACTGCCATCTACCTCGGTGGCAACTTCAGTTTGATAGATAAAGTCGTAACGCTGATGCTTAATAAACACGCTAATGGTGTCACCGTAGCGGCTAACCCGCACCTTAGTACGATGCTCACCCAGCACCGCGCTTAGCTCATCGCCGTTTAGCTCTGCGGTGCAGCACAGCTGTTGGCCTTCAACGTCAATCACATAATGCTGCTGCAGTTGCTGCACTTTTAATACCGAGCTTTGCTCGCCGTGCTGCAGGCTGATCTCAACAGTTGGGGTTTCATTTAACCGCCAGCCATGGCTGAATTGCCAGGGGCTTGAACCGTTGCCGCTCTGCGGTGCTTTTTGCTGCTGCAAAATAAACAGCGCAGCCAACACCAGTGCCTGATTATTTTCTTTATTGGCCGGCGCAAATAAGCTCTGCTGGTGTTTGTTGATAAAGTTGGTATCAAGCTCTGCCGCTTTAAACGCCGGGTGCTCGGTTAAGCTGGTTAAAAAGCTTAAGTTGGTGGTAACACCGGCAATGCGGTAATCGTCCAGCGCACGTAACATGCGGGCGATGGCGCGGTCGCGGCTTTCATCCCAGACAATCAGCTTGGCGATCATCGGGTCATAAAACGGTGATACTTCATCATTTTCTACCACACCGGTATCCACCCGCACATGACGGTTGGCTTCAGGCTGGCGCAAATAGGTCAGTTTGCCGGTTTGCGGCAGGAAGTCGTTATCCGGATCTTCGGCATACACCCGCACTTCAATGGCGTGGCCATCGAGTTGAATATCCTCCTGCGCCAGTGGCAGTTGCTCGCCGGCGGCGACTAACAGTTGCCATTTAACTAAATCCTGGCCGGTGATCATCTCGGTAACCGGGTGCTCAACCTGCAGCCGGGTGTTCATTTCCATAAAATAGAAAGAGCCGTCTTCGTCGAATAAAAACTCCACCGTGCCGGCGCCGCGATAATCAATGGCTTTGGCGGCTTTTACTGCCGCTTCGCCCATGGCTTGGCGCTGTTCGCTGCTAAAGTTCGGGGCAGGGGCTTCTTCAATCACTTTTTGGTGGCGGCGTTGGATGGAGCAGTCGCGCTCGGCTAAGTACACCGCATTGCCGTGGTTGTCGGCAAATACCTGAACTTCAATATGGCGCGGCTTGGTCAAATACCGCTCGATCAGCATTTTATCATTGCCGAAACCGGCTTTGGCCTCACGCCGCGCACTGGCTAAGGCATCATTAAACTCTGCTTTTTTCCACACCACGCGCATGCCTTTACCGCCGCCGCCGTAGGCCGCTTTCAGCAGTTGCGGGTAGCCGATCCGCTCTGATTCTGTGCTTAACAGTGCATCGTCTTGATCATCACCATGGTAACCCGGCACCAGCGGCACGCCGGCCTTGGCCATAATGTCTTTGGCGGCGCTTTTTGAACCCATGGCGGTAATGGCACCCACCGGTGGGCCGATAAACACCACGCCGGCGTCGTCACAAGCTTTGGCAAACTCTTCGTTTTCCGATAAGAAGCCGTAACCCGGGTGAATCGCCTCTGCACCGCTTTGTTTGGCGATGGCGATGATTTTATCTGCACGCAGGTAAGAGTCTTTGCTTGGGGCAGGGCCCAGCAAATACGCTTCGTCGGCCATGCGCACATGGCGGGCATTGGCATCGGCTTCGGAATACACCGCCACGCAGCGGATGCCGAGTTTATGTGCGGTGTCGATAACGCGGCAGGCAATTTCACCGCGATTGGCGATTAATATTTTACGAAACATTATGCGTCTTCCTTGCCAAGCCAGGCCGGTTTACGTTTTTCTAAGAATGCGCTTAAGCCTTCCTGACCTTCAGCTGATACCCTAATTTCGGCAATTGCTTGTTCAGTATGAGCAATAACATTGTTGCTGATTTTGCGGTTATAAATATTATGAATCAGCGATTTTGCTGCCGTCAGTGCTTTCGGGCTATTTTGCAGCAGGGTGTTGATAAAGGTTTCCAGGCTGTCATTCAGCTCGCCGTCACTAACCACTTCATGCAGCAAGCCCAGCTGCTTGGCCTTGGGTGCCATAAAGCGCTCGGCCGTTAAGAAATAACGCCGGCTTGCGCGCTCGCCAATCGCGCGCATTACGTAGGGGCTGATCACAGCAGGAATAAGGCCGATGCGTACTTCGCTTAAACAGAAGCTGGCATTCTCTTCAGCAATGGCGATATCGCAGCAGGCCACTAAGCCCAGGGCACCACCAAAGGCTGCACCTTTTATTAAAGCGATAGTAGGTTTGGGAAATTTATCCAGCCGATGCATTAAGGTGGCCAGTTCGCTGGCGTCGTTTAAATTTTGCTGGTAGTTTTTTTGCGCCATGGAGCGCATCCAGTTTAAGTCGGCACCGGCAGAGAAATTTTTGCCGTTGGCGGCCAGCACCAATACCCGCACTTCATCGTTATTGGCTAAGTCTTTCAGCACGGCGATAAGCTCGGCGATCATCGCATCGTCAAAGGCGTTATGCACTTGTGGCCGGTTTAGCGTTAAGGTGGCTACGCCGCGCGGGTCGATACTGACTTCTGTGTAAACCTGGTTCATTTTCTCTCCGAAAGTTTTTACTCTCTGTTCAATGAAAGTGTCTATTCAACCGGCAATCACTCCGCACAACTTTGCCAGAACACGCCGTAAATACCTCCCTGTAGGCTCCTGTTTTTCATCCATGAAAAACACGGTTCTGGTCAAAGTGTGCTGCGCGCTTGCCTCTACAGTTGAACCAGCAAGTGCGCGTTTATACTCAAAATCACATCCGAAACACGCCAAAACGGCTGTCTTCAATCGGTGCATTCAGCGCAGCGGCTAAAGCCAGCCCCACTGTCATCCGCGTTTGTGCCGGGTCGATAATACCGTCATCCCACAAGCGGCCACTGGCATAATACGGATGGCCCTGTTTTTCATATTGCTCGATAATCGGCTGCTTCAGTGCTTTCTCCGCTTCCGCCGACAGCGTTTCGCCTTTACGGGCTAAACCGTCTTTAGTCACCTGGGCCATAACACCGGCGGCCTGCTCGCCGCCCATTACCGAAATACGCGCATTGGGCCACATCCACATCATGGTGGGGTCGTAAGCGCGGCCGCACATACCGTAGTTGCCGGCGCCGTAGCTGCCGCCAATCAGCACAGTAAATTTAGGCACCTTGGCACAGCTTACTGCCATCACCATTTTAGCGCCGTGCTTGGCAATGCCTTCGGCTTCGTATTTTTTACCCACCATAAAGCCGGTAATGTTTTGCAGGAACAACAGCGGAATTTTGCGCTGGGCACACAACTCAATAAAGTGCGCGCCCTTTTGTGCAGATTCCGAAAAAAGTATCCCGTTATTGGCGACAATACCTACCGGATAGCCGAAAATGCGTGCAAAGCCGCATACCAGGGTAGCGCCGTAGTATTGTTTAAATTCATCAAAGTCTGAGCCATCGACAATGCGGGCGATCACTTCTTTGACATCAAACGGCTTGCGCAGGTCAGTGCCGACTATGCCGTACAGTTCTTTGGCGTCATACAGCGGCTCCTGGGCCGGCTTAACATCCATCGGTTGCGGGGCAGGGCGGTTTAACCGGCTTACTGCGTTACGCGCCAGTTGCAGTGCGTGCTCGTCATTTAACGCATAGTGGTCTGCCACGCCGGAGATTTTACAGTGCACGTCAGCACCGCCCAGCTCCTCGGCGGAGACTTCTTCACCGGTGGCGGCTTTTACCAGCGGCGGACCGGCTAAAAAGATAGTGCCTTGCTCTTTTACGATAATGCTTTCATCGGCCATCGCCGGTACATAAGCACCACCGGCAGTACACAAGCCCATAACCACGGCAATTTGCGGTATGCCTTTAGCTGACATATTCGCCTGGTTAAAGAAGATACGGCCAAAATGCAGTTTATCCGGGAACACATCATCCTGGCGTGGCAGGTTGGCACCGCCGGAGTCAACCAGATAAATACACGGCAGGTGGCAGCGCTCGGCAATTTCCTGGGCGCGTAAATGCTTTTTCACGGTAAGCGGGTAGTAAGTACCGCCTTTTACTGTGGCATCGTTGGCGACTATCATGCACTCGACGCCGTTAACGCGGCCGATACCGGCTACCACGCCGGCACTGGGCACGTAATCGTCGTAGCATTCCCAACCGGCAAACTGACCGACTTCTAAAAACGGTGAGCCAGGGTCGAGCAGCTTTTGAATACGGTCACGCACAAACAGCTTACCGCGTGCGGTATGCCGTGCAATCAGCGCTTCGCCGCCACCGAGTTTAATTTGCTGTACTTTGCTTTGCAGATCATCGACCACGGCCTGCATGGCGGCGGCGTTTTTCTGGAAGTCCTCAGCGCGAGGATTGATTTTGGAGGTAATTCTGGTCACGTAGGTTACCTTTTGGGTTGGCTCAGAATTTCCGGCTACGTTGCTCCCGCACATTTAACACACTCGCCCGTTCGGCTCTCCCAGCCTCACTTTTGATTGCTCGTTTAGTTAAATCTGCTACGCACTTCGCCTGGACCTGCTTTTCTTTCATTTGCTCAAAACTGTAGGCGGTGCGGAACCGTAACAACTAAGCAGACGATCAAGAGCGAATTTGGGAGAAATTCGCGGGTCTGCGTGTTGTTACGGTGGAAGCAGCCGCATCCACCCAAGCTTTGCTTTATAACCTTAGTTAGATTCGGTAAACAGTTCCCGGCCAATCAGCATACGGCGGATTTCCGAAGTACCGGCACCAATTTCGTACAGCTTAGCATCGCGCAGTAAACGCCCGGTAGGGTACTCGTTAATGTAGCCGTTACCGCCCAGCAACTGAATCGCATCCAGCGCCATTTTGGTAGCCAACTCGGCCGAGTACAGAATAACTGCCGCGGCATCTTTACGCGTGGTTTCACCACGGTCGCAGGCTTTAGCTACCGTATAAACGTATGATTTAGCAGCATTCATCTGGGTGTACATATCGGCCAGTTTACCCTGTACCAGCTGGAACTCACCGATAGATTGACCAAACTGCTTACGGTCATGGATATACGGCACTACTACGTCCATACAGGCCTGCATAATGCCCAGCGGGCCAGCTGATAACACTACGCGCTCGTAATCCAGGCCGCTCATTAATACTTTAACGCCACCGCCAACCTGGCCCAGTACGTTTTCTGCCGGGACTTCGCAATCTTCAAACACCAGCTCGCAGGTGTTAGAGCCGCGCATACCCAGCTTGTCCAGCTTCTGCGCCGTGCTAAAACCTTTAGTGCCACGCTCTACAATAAAAGCAGTAATGCCCTTAGAGCCGGCGTTAATGTCGGTTTTGGCATAAATTACATAGGTGTGTGCATCCGGGCCGTTGGTGATCCACATTTTATTGCCGTTTAAAATGTAGTTATCGCCTTTTTTCTCAGCGCGCAGCTTCATGCTAACCACGTCTGAGCCGGCATTGGGCTCACTCATGGCCAGCGCGCCGATATGCTCGCCCGAGCACAGCTTAGGCAGATACTTCATCTTCTGCGCTTCAGTGCCGTTGCGGAAAATTTGGTTTACACACAGGTTGGAATGCGCACCGTACGATAAGCCAACAGAGGCAGAAGCCCGGCTGATTTCTTCCAGTGCGACGACGTGCTCTAAATAGCCTAAGCCTGAGCCACCGTATTTTTCATCGACGGTAATGCCCAGCAGGCCTAAGTCACCGAATTTGCGCCACAGCTCATTCGGGAACTCATTTTTTTCGTCAATATGGGCGGCGCGCGGCGCGATTTCTTCGCGGGCAAAGGCGTTAACCTGCTCGCGGATCATATCGACCGTTTCACCTAAATCGAAATTAAGCCCTTTATAACTGCTAATCATTGTGGATCCCCGTTTGCTATGTTTTTTAACCGTCGCTGTGTTAGTTCAGCCCGGTTTTATGTTGTTTGGCGTCGGCTAAGGTATCGCGGCAACGTTTTTCAACGGTGACCAGTTCCATCAGCACAACTTTGATATCGTCCAATTGTTGGTGCAGCTCGGCTTTTTTTAGCTCTATCAGCTGCAGCATGGTACTTAATTGGGTAACGCTGCTTTTGTCTGCGTCATATAATTCAAACAGCTGGCCAGTTTCGGCCAGACTAAAACCCAGGCGCTTGCCGCGTAATATCAGCTTTAACCGCACGCGGTCGCGCTTGCTGTAAATACGGGTTTGGCCGTTTCGTAAAGGCGTGATCAGCCCCTGATCTTCATAAAAGCGGATACTACGGGTGGTAATATCAAACTCTTTGGCCAGTTCGCTGATGCTATATGTTTTTTCTTCTTTTTCTGTCATATCCGCCTTCCCCGAAAACGCAGTCAATATAAGTGAAGTTTACGTAAAGGTAAAGCTGAGGTGCTGCTACCAGGTTGGCAAAATTGCCATTTTTACCGTGTTTGTAAAGCTAAAATGCCAGTTTGTACTGGTCAGACTGTACACTTTGCTGAACCAAAAGCGCGGTACACTACCATAGTGTTAGCTAGTTGACGTTGGCGTAAACGTAAATTTGGTGTAGGCTCTGGAACAACTTTTTAGCCGACAGCTTTTTCAGGAGAACTTCATGGCTACCGACAATATTGTAATCGTTGCTGCTACACGTACTGCTATGGGCGGCTTTATGGGCGGCTTAACCGATGTGGATGCCACTGTACTGGGTGCTACTGCTATTAAAGCCGCGTTAGAGCAGGCCGGTTTAAGCGGCGACAAGGTTAGTGAAGTGATTATGGGTAATGTGTTGCCGGCCGGTTTAGGCCAGGCACCGGCACGCCAGGCGACATTAAAAGCCGGCTTACCGTTATCCGCCGGCGCCACTACCATTAATAAAGTATGCGGTTCAGGCTTAAAAGCCGTGATGCTGGCCAGCGACCTGTTAAAAGCCGGCAGCGCCGACGTGGTCGTAGCCGGTGGTATGGAGTCGATGAGTAACGCACCGTACCTGCTGCCAAAAGCACGCAGCGGTTACCGTATGGGCCACGGCGAAATTAAAGATCATATGATGCTGGATGGCTTAGAGAATGCCTACGACGGCAAAGCCATGGGCTGTTTTGCCCAGCAGACAGCGGATGAAAAAGGCATTAGCCGCGAGCAGATGGATGCCTTTGCCGTGCAATCTACCACCCGCGCCCAGCAGGCAATTGCCAGCGGTGCCTTTAAAAACGAAATTACTCCGCTAACTTTTCAAACCCGTAAAGGCGAAATGACCTTTGCGGTAGACGAGCAACCGGGCAATGCCAAAATCGACAAAATTCCATCGTTACGCCCGGCCTTTGCCAAAGACGGGACTATTACTGCGGCTAACTCCAGCTCTATCTCTGACGGCGCCGCTGCGTTGGTATTGATGCGCGAAAGCGATGCCAAAGCGCAGGGGGCTAAGCCGTTAGCGCGCGTAGTAGCACATGCGACGAACTCAATGGAGCCGGCACTGTTTACCGTAGCCCCGGTTGGCGCTATGCAAAAAGTACTGCAAAAAGCCGGCTGGGATAAACAGCAGGTAGATCTGTGGGAAATTAACGAAGCTTTTGCCATGGTAACTATGTTGGCGATTAACGAGCTGGGCTTAGACGAGAACAAAGTCAACGTGAACGGCGGCGCCTGTGCACTGGGCCATCCTATCGGTGCTTCAGGTGCGCGCATTCTGGTTACCCTTATTCATGCGCTACGCAACCGCGGTTTAACTAAAGGCGTAGCCTCACTGTGTATCGGTGGGGGTGAAGCCGTAGCTTTAGCTGTAGAAGTTTTATAAGTAACACCTTAAAGGCGAAGTGCGGAGCAGATTTAACTTAGCGAGCGATCAAAAGTGAGGCTGGGAGAGCCGAACGGGCGAGTGTGTTAAATGTGCGTAAGCAACGAAGCCGTGAACCGGAGAAAGGTGTAAGCCGACGCTTCCACCGTAACAACATGCAGACCCGCGAATTTCTCCCAAATTCGCTCTTGATCGTCTGCTTAGTTGTTCCGGTTCCGCTTTGGCTGGATAGTCCGGCTAAACATATTAGAAGCTCGCCAGCATAGATTGATAATTAAACATACTACCAGCTGGCGGCATAGCCAAACAATCGGGAGAAGCAACATGACACAACAGGTTAAGCATTTTATCGACGGCGAGTTTGTCGCACCAACAGGTGACAAACTGATCGCTGTTACCAACCCGGCAACACAAGACGTGATTGCTCAGGTGGCATGTGCCACACCGGCAGAAATGGAACGCGCTATCGAGTCGGCTAAAGCGGCGTTTTTAACGTGGAAAGAAGTCCCGGTATCAGAGCGCGCCCGTTTAATGATGCGCTTTGCTCACCTGTTAAAAGAGCACCAGGGCGAGATTGCTGACATTATCTGCCGCGAACTGGGTAAAACAGTAGAAGACGCCAAAGGTGATGTCTGGCGTGGTATCGAAGTGGTAGAACAAGCGGCAAATATTCCGTCATTAATGATGGGCGAGACAGTAGAAAACGTGGCACGCAGCATCGACACCTACAGCTATATTCAGCCGCTGGGTGTTTGTGCCGGTATTACACCGTTTAACTTCCCGGCGATGATCCCGCTGTGGATGTTCCCGATGGCGATTGCCTGTGGTAATACTTTTATTTTAAAACCGTCAGAGCAAGACCCGATGACGGTAAACAAAATTGCCGAGCTGTTCGTGCAGGCTGGCGCGCCAAAAGGCGTGTTGCAGGTAGTGCACGGCGCGAAAGAGCAGGTAGATGCCATTTTGCATCACCCGGATATTAAAGCCATTTCCTTTGTTGGCTCGGTAAATGTTGGCCAGTACATCTACAAAACCGGTACCGACAATTTAAAACGCGTACAGGCCTTTGCCGGTGCGAAAAACCATATGGTTATTATGCCGGATGCCAATAAACAGCAGGTGGTTAATGCCTTAGTCGGTGCCTCTGTTGGCGCCGCCGGTCAGCGCTGTATGGCAATCTCTGTAGCAGTATTTGTTGGTGCAGCAGCAGATTGGATCCCGGAAGTGGCAGCGGCCATTGGTAAAGTACGGCCGGGTGTTTACACCGACCCGAACGCAGCTTACGGCCCGCAAATCAGCCCGCAAGCCCGTGCCCGGGTGTTATCGTTAATTGAGCAAGGTAAGAAAGAAGGCGCTACCTGCGTGCTGGATGGCTCAGATTGCAAAGTCGACGGCTACCCGAACGGTAACTGGGTAGGCCCAACGGTGTTTAGCAACGTCACTACCGATATGGAAATTTATAAGCAGGAAATTTTCGGCCCGGTGTTAACCACCATGCAAGTGGGGTCGTTAGCTGAAGCATTAAAAGTGGTAAACGACAGCCCGTACGGTAACGGTACCTCTATTTTCACTGCCAGCGGTGCAGCGGCACGTAAGTATCAGCATGAGGTGGAAGTAGGCCAGGTGGGTATTAACATTCCTATTCCGGTACCACTGCCGTTTTTCTCGTTCACCGGCTGGAAGGGTTCGTTCTACGGCGATCAGCATGCTTATGGTAAGCAGGCAGTGCGTTTTTATACCGAGACGAAGACCATTACAGCGCGTTGGTTTGACGACGATATTCCGGTGTCTGGCCCGAATATGTCGATTAACTTACGTTAAAGCAGCATGGGGCCTGATTTTAGTCAGGCTCAGGCCTGCACACTTTACACGCCGACACGCCATAAACCGTCCGTGGGGCTCGATTCCGGCCATCCATGGCCTCCAACGGTCGGCTAAGTAAAGTCTGCAGTCCTTCTCTGATGCAGGTTCAAAACGGTTGACGAGGCGAAGTGCGGAGTAGATTTAACTTAGCGAGCGATCAAGAGTGAGCCGGGTGGTCCGACATTTCGGAGCGGCGAACGGGCGAGTGTGTTAAATGTACGGAAGCAGCGAAGCCGATTGAAGAAACAGGATTAACTATGAATTTCAATTTAACAGAAGACCAGCAAGCCTTTGTCGATGTGGCCAAACAGTTTGCCGAACAAGAACTGGCGCCACACGCAGCGCAGTGGGATCGTGAGCATCACTTTCCTAAAGACGTCATTCAAAAAGCCGGCGAACTGGGTTTTTGCTCATTGTATACGCCGGAAGAAGACGGCGGCATGGGCTTGTCGCGGTTAGACTCGTCGATTATTTTCGAACAGCTGTCGATGGGCTGCACCGCCACCACGGCCATGCTGACCATCCACAATATGGCCACCTGGATGATTGCCAACTGGGGCAGCAGTGATGCGAAAGCAGAGTGGGTAGAGCATTTAGTCACCGGCCAGAAACTGGCGTCTTACTGCTTAACCGAGCCAGGCTCAGGTTCAGACGCAGCCAGCCTGCGTACCAGTGCGAAAAAAGATGGCAACGAATACGTGTTAAACGGCTCGAAGATGTTTATCTCCGGTGCCGGTGAAACTGAAGTATTGGTAGTCATGGCGCGCACCGGTGAAGCCGGGCCAAAAGGTATTTCAGCCTTTATAGTGCCGGCCGATGCCAAAGGCGTTATTTACGGCAAAGCCGAAGAGAAAATGGGCTGGAACGCTCAGCCAACCCGGCTGATTACCTTTGAAGATGTGCGCATTCCGGCGCATTACCTGTTAGGTAATGAAGGCGAAGGCTTTGGCTTTGCCATGAAAGGCTTAGACGGTGGCCGGATTAATATTGCTACCTGCTCTATTGGTACCGCACAGCAGGCGCTGAATACTGCGCGTAACTATATGTTAGAGCGGCAGCAGTTTGGCAAGCCACTGGCAGCATTTCAGGCGCTGCAGTTTAAGCTGGCCGATATGGCGACCGAGTTAGTGGCAGCGCGGCAGTTGGTGCGCTTAGCGGCGTTTAAGCTGGACCAAAAAGACGGTGAAGCAACGGCTTATTGTGCGATGGCGAAACGCTTTGCTACTGATGTTGGTTTTCAGGTGTGTGACCAGGCGCTGCAGTTGCATGGCGGCTATGGCTATATTAAAGAATACCCATTAGAGCGGCATTTCCGTGATGTGCGCGTGCACCAGATTTTGGAAGGTACCAACGAAATTATGCGGCTGATTATTGGCCGGCGTTTACTGGATGAAGCCGCAGGTGACATTCTTTAAGTCGCAGATGAATTCAAGCTGGGGGAACAGGATTGTTCTAAACCGACCGTTGGAGGCCATGGATGGCCGGAGTCGAGCCCCAGGGACGGTTTATGGCGTGTCGGTGTGGACAATGCTGTTTCACCGGGCACGTAGCATGAACTACGCCCATATCAGGAGACAACTATGGCTCAACTAAAACTCGAAAAACGCGGCCACACGGCGCTTATTACCATGTCTAACCCGCCGGCTAATACCTGGACGCGTGACACCTTGACCCAACTGCGTAACGCAGTAAAAAGCCTGGATGAAGACAAAAATATCTATGCATTGGTGATCACCGGTGAGGGCGATAAATTTTTCTCTGCCGGCGCCGATTTAAAGCTGTTTGCCGATGGCGACAAAGCCGTGGCCAGCGATATGGCGCGTATTTTCGGTGAAGCCTTTGAAACGCTAAGTAACTTTAGCGGCGTATCTATTGCCGCCATTAACGGCTATGCCATGGGTGGCGGCCTGGAAGTAGCGCTGGCTTGTGATATCCGCATTGCCGAGCAACAAGCACAAATGGCACTGCCTGAGGCTAAAGTCGGCTTATTGCCTTGTGCCGGTGGCACCCAGAATCTGGCCTGGTTAGTGGGCGAAGGTTGGGCGAAACGGATGATTTTATGCGGCGAGCGTATCGGCGCTGAAAAAGCGCTGCAAATTGGCCTGATAGAAGAAGTGGTTGCTAGCGGCATGGCGCTGGAAACGGCACTGGCGATGGCCGATAAAGCGGCGGAACAAAGTCCGTCGTCGGTTACGGCCTGTAAAAAGCTGATCCAACAAGGTCGTAGTGGCAGCATTCAAAGTGCCTTACCACTGGAGCGTGAGCTGTTTGTCGGCCTGTTCGACACTAAAGATCAGGTAGAAGGCGTGCAGGCGTTTTTAGAAAAACGTAAAGCCAACTGGGTGAACGGCTAATGAGCGGCGTAAATGAGGTGGTGCTGTATCAAGAGCTGACAGCACAAAACGGCAAAAAGATTGGCGTGGCTACACTTAACTCAGAAAAGTCGCTGAATGCACTAAGTTTGCCGATGGTGGAGTCGTTATTGCCACAATTATTAGCCTGGCAGGCCGATAGCAGCATCAGTATGGTGCTGCTACAGGGCGCGGGCGATAAAGCCTTTTGCGCCGGTGGCGATATCCGCGACTTATATAAAGCCATGCTGGATAAACCCGGTACCTATGCGCCTTATGTCGAAGAGTTCTTCACCAAAGAATACACACTGGATTATTTAATCCACACCTTTGGCAAGCCGGTGCTGGTGTGGGGCAACGGCATAGTGATGGGCGGTGGCCTCGGCTTAATGGCCGGTGCGTCGCATCGGGTGGTCACTGCAACCAGCCGCATAGCGATGCCGGAAATGGCGATTGGCTTGTATCCGGATGTTGGTGCCAGCTGGTTTTTAAACCGCATGCCAGCCGGTTGCGGCCTGTTTTTAGGCTTAACCGGCGCCTCTATTAACGCTGCCGATGCCAAATTTATTGGTTTGGCGGATAACTTCTTATTGCATGAGCGCAAAGCCGCGCTGCTCGAAAAGCTGCTGACAGTAAATTGGGGCGATACTGTTGCACTGAATCATCAGAAACTCAGCGATGTGCTGCGTAGCGAGGAAGATCAATGCCGCACCCAGATGCCGCTAAGTAATATCCGGCCGCATCAGGGCGAAATTGAACAGCTGGCCAACCACGGCAATCTGCAAAGCGTGATCACTGCAATTAATACTATGGCCGGTGAAGATAAATGGTTGCAAAAAGCCAAAGAGTCGCTGGCTTATGGCAGCCCCATTACCGCGCATATCGTATTTGAGCTGTTAAAGCTGGGCCAGAGCAAAATACTGGCTGACAGCTTCCGCCTGGAGCTGGGCTTAAGCGTGCAGTGCGGTAAGCTGGGTGAGTTTGCCGAAGGTGTGCGCGCCTTGCTGATGGACAAAGATTTACAACCGCAGTGGCAATACAAAACCGTTAGCGACGTGCCGCAAAGCGTCATTGATGAGCTGTTTCGCTCACCGTGGAGTGCGAACGAGCATCCGCTGCGCGAACTGGGTCAACCGGATAACTGATTAGGAGCAAATATGGCGAAGGTTGCATTTATAGGCTTAGGCAATATGGGTGGTCCTATGGCCATCAATCTGGTGAAAGCCGGCCACGCCGTTACGGCGTTTGATTTATCGGCAGCGGCACTGGCACAGGTAAAAGCCGAAGGCGCTGCGGTGGCGGCTACGGCAGCAGAAGCCGTAACAGGCGCTGAGTTTGTTATTTCTATGCTGCCGGCGGGCAAGCATGTACTGGGTTTGTATCTGGGCGAGCAGGGTGTGGCAGCTAATATCAGCAAAGATGCCCTGGTGATTGACTGCTCCACTATCGATGCTGACAGTGCGCGGAAAGTTGGCGCTGGCCTCTCTGCACAAGGTATTGCCTTTATCGACGCACCGGTATCCGGTGGGGTGGGTGGTGCCAAAGCCGGCACCTTGACCTTTATTGTCGGCGGTGAAGCAGCGCACTTTGAGCGCGCGAAAACCGTGCTTGGCAATATGGGTAAAAACCTGTTTCACGCAGGTGATGTCGGTGCCGGTCAGGTAGCGAAAATTTGCAACAATATGCTGCTGAGTATTTTGATGGTTGGCACCTCAGAAGCGCTGCAAATGGGTGTGGATAACGGCCTGGATCCGAAAGTGCTGTCAGACATTATGCTGAAAAGCTCCGGCCGTAACTGGACCTTAGAGCTGTATAACCCCTGCCCGGATGTAATGCCCAATGTGCCATCCAGCAACGGTTATCAGGGCGGTTTTATGGTCGATTTAATGGCGAAAGATTTAGGCCTGGCGCTAGAAGCGGCATTGCAAAGCCAAAGCAGCACGCCAATGGGCGCACTGGCGCGCAGCCTGTATGTGGCACACCAGCGGGCCGGCAATGGTAAACTGGATTTTTCCAGTATTTTCAAACTGTTTGAAAAGAAATAATTGGTTAAGTAGCGAAGTCACGCGGCTACTGCGTACATTTTCTCTGAGACACGCCATAAACCATCCATGGGGCTCGATTCCGGCCATCCATGGCCTCCAACGGTCTCAGAAAAAAGTACATCCGTATCCGCTACTACGGCTTTTCTACGTAGCCGGGCGTTACTTCAAAGACAGACGCGGATGTACTTTTTTGGCGGACCCTCTTTTTCAGGGATGAAAAAGAGGAGCCTACAGGGATGTATTTACGGCGTGTCCGACGAAAAATGTACGCAGCAGCTGTCGGTGCAGAACAATACTTGTAAATTAAGGTAGAAAGATGAACCTGCAAAACAAAACCATCGTTATCACTGGCGGAGCACAAGGCTTAGGCCTCGAAATGGCCCGCATGTGTGCAGCCGAAGGCGCCAAACTGGCATTAATCGATATGAATGCCGAGCAGTTAGCTGCAGCCAAGGCTGAGCTGGGCGCCAACACCACGGTACATACTTACATTGCCAACGTGGCGAATGAAGAGCAGGTGGAAAGCACCTTTGCCCAAATCGACAGCGACTTTAACGGCATTGATGGCCTGATTAACAATGCCGGTATTTTACGTGACGGCTTATTGCTGAAATACAAAGACGGCGAGCTGCAAAGCAAGATGTCACTGGCGCAGTTTCAGTCGGTAATTGATGTCAACTTAACCGGCGTATTTCTGTGTGGCCGCGAAGCGGGTGCAGTGATGGTTAAACGCGGCACCAAGGGCGTAATCATTAATATGTCCAGCGTCGCTCGTGGCGGCAATATGGGCCAAACCAATTATGCTGCCTCTAAGGCCGGCGTAGTGGCGATGACCGTAACCTGGGCACGTGAGTTGGGCCGCTTTGGTATTCGCGTTGGTGCCATAGCGCCGGGCGTTATCCGCACCGCCATGACCGATGCGATGAAGCCTGAAGCGCGTGATCGCTTAGAGAAAATGAAGCCGGTGGGGCGCTTAGGCGAAGCCAGTGAAATTGCCCACACCGCCAAATACATTTTTGAAAACGACTTCTTCACCGGCCGGGTAGTAGAAATAGACGGTGGCATCAGCATGTAATTTGCCTGCTATTGCTATGAAAAAAGGCGCCACGGCGCCTTTTTTTATGCTCAACTGCTTACTTTAAGCTTCGCTTGGGCAGAGGCCGGCACTATAACAGTACTGCGCTGCCCCAGCCACACACCAAGCAGTACCAGAGCCATACCGGAACTTTGCAGTAATGTCAGTTTTTGTTGCAGTACCAGTGCGCCCAGCACGGTTGCACTTAGCGGGCTAAGCAGGCTAATAGTGGTTACGGCTGCTGCCGGCATCTTCATTACTCCGCGTAGCCAGAGCATATAGGTTAAGCCGGTGCCAATTAAGCCCAGCCAGATATAACCGAAAATGTTTGTCAGGCTAAGTTGGGCCGGTAAGGGTTCAAACAGCAAGGCCAGTGGCAGTAAAAACAAGCCGCCTGCTGTGAGCTGCCAACTGGTTAATACCATAGCGCTGGCCGGTGGCAGCCATTTTTTTGTCAGCAAGGTGCCACAAGCCATGGCAAAGGCACCTGTAGCAGCGGCCACTACGCCGATAAAATCCAGTTTCGCGGCCGGCCCCAGCACCAACATAGCCACACCGGCTAAACCACACAGTGCGGCAATCCAGCTTAGCATGCTGGTTTTGGCATTCAGTACCGCCCAGCCCAGTAATACCACTACCAATGGCTGAATAGCACCGACAGTAGCCGCCACGCCACCTGGTAAGCGATAGGCTGCCACAAACAGCAACGCCTGAAAAATACCAATGTTCAGCATACCCAGCAGAAATACTTTGCCCCACCAGCCTTTAGCCGGCAGTTGCCGCATACACAACAGCATTAGTAAACCAACTGGCAGTGTGCGCAGCATGGCAGACAATAGCGGTACATCGGGCGGTAGAAATTCTGTGGTAACCAGATAAGTGCTGCCCCAAATTAATGGTGCGGCTGCAGTTAAACCAATATCAAACCAGCGGGCTTGCGGTACGGCTGAAGGCATTAAACAACTCCTGAAATATGCGCATTAAAAAACTAAGCTAAGTGTTTTATGGAAAAACGCAGGCACTGTAAAAGCTCAACTTAGCTTAAGGTCAACAGTTTTATATGATCGCACTTAAAAAATTGCACACCGGTTAAGTGTGGTGTATTTTTGATGCAGTTATGCACCAAATGCAAAGGTGAACGTTATGACCCGTCAGAGTATTACGCTAAGTCAGCCAAATGACGAATGGCTGCAACAACAGGTGAGTGAAGGCGCTGAGTACAGCAGCAAAAGCGAGCTGATTAACGAGCTTATCCGCAATGCCCGCCGCGCTGAGGCCATTAACTATAGACTGGCACAAGCTGAACAAAGTGGTTTTACCAGTCAAGGTGCGGAAGATATGTTGCAGGAGTTTAAGCAAGGCTTAGCCAGGCATGTATGACGTGCGGCTATCTAATCTGGCCAAAGACGATTTGCGGCGGATTTACTATTATGGAGCACAGCACTTTGGCCAGCAGCAGGCAGACAGTTACTTTTACGCATTTTTTAGTATGTTTGAGCAAATTGCTCACAATCCGTTTTTATACCAGTCGGTAGATCATATCAGGCCCGGTTATCGCCGCTGCCCGTGTGGCGTAGACAGTATTTACTACCGCATCGAAGGTAATACGGTAGATATTATGGCAATACTTGGCTCATAGGATTTGCAGCCCTGGTTACCTTAACTCTTGATTGTGTGGTAATTTAACTGATAAAAAACTGAGTACATAACAGGGAACCCACTATGAAAACCAGCCTACTGCTTACCACGCTGCTATTAACACCAACTCTTGTAACACCAACTCTGGCCCTGGCCGACGACAAAGCCGAACTTACTGCACTACTAAGCGAATTTTTAGACGGTGCTACCCGCAACGATGCCGCTATTCACAATAAATACTGGGCCGACGAGCTTATTTACACCAGTTCAAGCGGCACGCGCTTTGGTAAGGCTGAACTGATGCAGGGCGTAACCAGCCGCGGCATGTTAAAAGCAGACGACATTGATACTGTGTATAGCAGCGAAGATGTGCGCATTATGCAATACGGCGATACCGCAGTGGTGGCTTTTGTACTGGTGGGCAGATCGGGCGTTGATACCAAACGTTATCTAAACAGCGGTACTTTTATCCGTAAAAACGGCCAATGGCAGGCAGTAAATTGGCAAGCCACTATTAAAACGGAATAACGGTGATGCACTATTTATTGATATACGACACGGCGCCAGATTATCTGCAACGGCGTGGTGAATTTCGCTCAGCTCATCTGGCACTGGCGTGGCAGGCTGCCGGGCGCGGCGAGCTGCAGTTAGGTGGTGCTGTGGGCGAGCCGGCAGATAGCGCCTTGCTATTGTTTTACTGCGATAACGCGGAGATTCCGGCTGCTTTTGCCAAGGCCGACCCTTACGTTGTAAACGGCCTGGTAACAAGCTGGCAGGTTAAACCCTGGCATACCGTAGTGGGCGAGGACGCAGCTAACCCGGTAAAACCATAAGCGGCTAACTAATGGCAGAGACGAAGACCAAAGCAAGCAGCCCCCAAAGCCCCAATTGCCGAGCTATTGGCAGTTTATCAAGAGTACTAAATGCGCGTAAAAAGAAAAATTACCCGCTGGCCTATGCTGCTGGTAGCTGTTTTTACCACAGCGCTTGCAGTGGCGTTGGTTTTGGAAAGGTTATCGCTATACATTATTGCCGCCTACGCTATTGTTAGTCTGGTCACCTTTATTAGCTACTGGCTGGATAAGCGCAACGCTCAGGCTGGGCGCTGGCGTATACCGGAAGCACATTTACAGCTTTTATCGCTGCTCGGTGGCTGGCCCGGTGCTTTGCTGGGGCAAAATTATTTACGGCATAAATCCAAAAAGCGTGCCTTTCTTACCGTGTTCTGGCTTACCGTGTTGGTTAATCTGGCCGGGCTGAGTTGGTTAGCCGGGGCATGGCGTTAATACACCCGGCGGCCGGTTTGGCGCTAACGATAGAAGCCAGATTAGCCAGGTTTTTTGCGGCAGTTTAGAAATTAAAACGAGCGCCAGTAAGGTGCCCGTCATTTGCAACAACTTTACAGCGTGCTGTAATTGTTCCAATTTAGTTTATTTTAAGTTTTCACGAAGAAAAATCAGAGCGCACCAGCAGGCGCGCTCTTTTTGTATCGTACACGGGAACTGATGTTCCTGCAGGTTAAAACAGTAAAGCAATTAAAATGACAATCGGAATAGGTACTCCGAGGAACCAAAGTAATATTGAACGCATAATAATCTCCTTTCAATTAATTGGGTGCGATTTACGCATCGCGTTGACGCCCACCAAACACTGCCATCAGGCTGGCTATAAAAGCCCCCATCATTAACGCGACAAACATCCACAGCGCTGTATAGGCTGAGGCTTTACGTGCTTCATCTGCGACCTGGCGGGCCTTATCTTCTGCTTCTTTTAGCGTAGTTTGGGCTTGCTCAAAACCGTTGGTTACGCGCTGCTGAGCTTCCTGCTGGCTAATATTCGTGCGTTGTGCAATAAGTTGAGCGATATAACGTTGGTCTTCCTGTGGCAGGTTACCCGTGCGCAGTGCCCGTACAAATATCCGCATTACCTCTTCAGCAGGAATTTCTGTTACCTCAGCTGCCTGGCCTTGTCTGCCATCGGGCGCCCGGAACAAAGAGTCAACATAATACTCAAGGGTGTTGCTTTGCCCGTTATCATCATTGCCTGTTTGCCCTTGCATTGCAGCAGAGCTGCTTGCTGCGCTGACAACAGCGGTACCGGCGCCAGCTGCGGCGCCTGCAATATCAGCTCCGGCGCGCACGCCAGCACTGGCAACAGCACCGATTACAGAGGTAAACACCGCTGCCGTCAGCAAGGTTGCAACTGCCCAGGTAAGAAAGCCGTGGGCTGTATCGCGAAAATACACTTCATCACCGTGCACGGCCGTCCACTTGGTGCGCAGCCGCCCGGCCAGATAACCGCCCATGCCGGATGCGGCGAGCTGGGTAAAGCTTAACCAGGCAATGGCCGCGAAGCCAATCTTACCGGCGCTGACTCCCTCCATCCGCCAGGGCGACACGGCAGAAAATCCCAGGCCAGTGCCAAGGACCACCAATATTAAAGATAAAGCAGCGGCGCCTGCTGCTCCGGCAAAGATTGCGGCCCATGACACAGCACTGTTATTGCCTGGCACCATGTCAGCCGCGGTTGCAATCCCGGGTGCCACTACTGGTTTAGTTGCTGTTGTAATAGTTGACATAATTTTCTCCAATTGTTCAGGGTGAAATTAAAGTAATAGCGGGGGTGGCATCAGGTCATTGCCGGTTTAGTGTCACGTGATGGATGCCGGTGCGCTGCGACGGCCTTAATAAAGGTTGAGGTTATCTCTTCTACTTTGGCGCAGTCGGCCAACAAAACGCCGTGAGCTTTGGTGCTGCTGGCATCAATACCAACTGATTTCAGCAGCTGCCTGCTGGCGCCTACGGCAAGCATGGCTTTACCATGGCGGAACTGATTAATGATAAAATCTGCCGTATCCCTACAGGCCGCAAGTGCTTGCACAGCGTCTTTGCCATCAGGCAGTATCAGCGCGTCAAACAGTACTGACGGTGAATTCTCCATCGACTTATTTGCCATTATTTGCTCACCGCTGCCGCTAACGAAAGTGCCTACACGAGGGCCAACAAAATGCACTACAGCTCCGGCGTCGGTTAACGCTTTATACAGCGATAGCAGCGAGGCGTAGTGCACGCCGTTATCGACCAGTACGGCAATCTGACGGGTACGTATACCGCACTCGCCTGGCAGTGCTGTCAGTGATAGCGCCGGTGATTCCGTGACCTCCGGAGGCGGTGTTTCGGCAATGGCTTTCGGCATCGCTTGTGGCAGCGTTATTCCCAGACCCTTTGCAACTTCTGAGGCCAGCTCTTTTGATACATTAACCAGCGATGACAGCATTCGCTGCCGTATTGCCGGTATTTCAACTTTGCTTAGTTCAAAGCGAAAGGCCGCAGCAATATGTGCTTTTTCCATAGCGGTTTGGCTGTTGTAAAACAGGGTGGCTTGCGCATAGTGTTCGGCAAATTTTTCCGGCTTGCCGCGCACTTTGTCCTCGCTAATTGTCTCGGGGAATGACATGAAGCCTGCGGTTCCGGCCTGAAACGGGCAGCCACCAGCCAGAGAATTTGGTTCATAGGCAACGCGGCCGCGGTTTATCGCCTGGCGGTGCATGCCATCGCGTTGGTTATTCTGTACCTGCGCCAGCGGCGAATTAATTGGGATTTCGTGAAAATTAGGCCCACCCAGGCGGCTGATTTGGGTATCGACATAAGAATGAATACGGCCGGCGAGCAGCGGATCATTGGAGAAGTCGATGCCCGGTATGACATGTGCCGTACAGAATGCCACTTGCTCGGTTTCAGCGAAAAAGTTATCCGGGTTGCGATTAAGCACCATACGGCCGACAGGTGTCAGTGGCACCAGTTCTTCCGGAATTAACTTGGTGGAGTCGAGTACATCAAAGCTAAAGTTGTTGGCCTGCTCTTCGGTGAATATTTGCAGGCCCAGCTCCCACTGTGGAAACTCACCTGACTCAATGGCTTCCCATAAATCGCGCCGGTGGAAATCAGGATCGGCACCGGATATTTTTACTGCTTCATCCCACACCAGCGAATGCGTGCCCAGTAGCGGCTTCCAATGGAATTTGCAAAATACCGCTTCACCCTGTTGGTTAACCAGCCGGAAGGTATGCACGCCAAAGCCTTGCATCATCCGGTAACTGCGCGGGATGGCGCGGTCGGACATCACCCACATTAACATATGGGTTGATTCTGGCATTAATGATACGAAATCCCAGAAGGTATCGTGTGCTGACGCCGCTTGCGGCATACCGTGATGGGGCTCGGGTTTAACCGCATGCACCAGATCGGGAAACTTCATCGCATCCTGAATAAAAAACACCGGCATGTTGTTACCGACCAGATCCCAGTTGCCTTCGTCGGTGTAGAACTTTACTGCGAAGCCGCGTACGTCGCGCGCAGTATCTTTAGAGCCGCGCTCGCCCGCTACGGTAGAAAAACGCACGAATACCGGAGTGCGTTTGCCTTTTTCGGCAAATGGCGCTGCACGGGTATATCGGGTTAAGGCATCATAGGCTTCAAAGTAGCCGTGGGCGGCAGAACCGCGGGCATGGACCACCCGTTCCGGGATACGCTCATGATCAAAATGGGTGATTTTTTCCCGCAGGATAAAATCTTCTAATAATGTCGGCCCCCGCAAGCCCGCTTTTAAACTGTTTTGATTATCACCTACCGGCACACCCTGATTAGTTGTCAGGGGCTGCTCGCTGCCGTCTACCCGAACCCGATCCAATGGTGCCACTGTGGCGTTACTGCCAAGCGGTGCCGCAGCGCCGGTTTTCGCGTTTGTCTCTTGCTCAGTGACGGTGCTGGAAGTTAAAGCATCAGACTCAGGTTTAGTTATTACGCCGGGTGTCGGTGCTACTGCATTCTCGTGCCCGTACTCAAGGGGTTTGTTACCATTGTGTGGTTTGGCTGCGACGAAATCGTGGCTGGCATAGGCTTGCACGGTTACTACGTTATTAGTTTGCAGTACTTTATTCATCCCATCATTACCTGGCGCCTTGGCACTTTTCACTGACTTACTATTAGTGCGGGTGGCGGAAGTTGGTTTTTTATTGGGTGCCATATGAATTTCTCCGGTCAGGGGGCAATTTATTAACTATCAATAATGTGGCTTCAATTTAAGTGGCTTCAAAAGAGAGAGTGCATAAATCAGACCACGCTAGTGCAGGAACCTTTCTGCACGGATGAAAGCAGTTGGCCGTCGCGTCGCATGCTTGGGTTATACAGGGCTAGCGCTGTGACCTGCTGCGTTAGTAAAAAAGCAGCGGGCTGTAAAAACACTTTGATACACGGGTGAGCAATGCTGGGTTGGCAGCCTGACGAGTAAAATTTGCCGATTCCCGCAAAAAAATTACATGCTTTTTACTTTTAAATGCGTCTTTACAACATTGTCGTCAGGCAGCAAGCCATACTGTAGCTGCTACGGGACAATTTTTCTGAGATGGCACCAAGTATGCAATCGCCCGGTGTGGACAGGGTTCACACATGTAGTTAGATAACTATTTAACTTATTATCAGGAGGCCTGTTATGGCTAACCAGAAAAATCCAGGTGGTCGTCCAATGGACGAAGAAAAGCGTCAGGGTGGCTCAAAAGAGCAAAGAAATCAGCATAAACCGGACAAGCCGGAGCGGGAAATTAATCCGGATAAAGATCGCAGTCCAAGACGGACTGGTGGTCGCAACGCATAAATATTTAACCCGGCAGTAAATGCCGGGTTATTCTCTTTTTCATCCATGTTTGAATAACCAGCCTTTCACAGAGCATTATGAACCTGATACCTGAGTTTGAATGGAATGTTGTCCTTTTACATATTCGCGACTTATTGCTGGCGTTTGTGCTGGCCTTGCCAATCGGTTGGGACCGGGAAAAGCATGAACGTACAGCAGGACTGCGTACTTTTCCTTTGGTTGCTGTAGCAGCGTGTGGCTATATGCTGGTTGGTCTTCAGGTATTAAACTCGACCGATGCCGAAGCACGCGTTATGGAAGGTATTATTACCGGTATTGGATTTATTGGTGGTGGAGCCATCTTAAAAAACGTGGTTAAAGGAGAAGGCTTTGTTTCCGGTACAGCAACTGCGGCAAGTTTGTGGTTAACCGGTGCAATTGGGGTGTCTGTAGCCACCGGTAGACTTGAAATTGCAGTGATCCTGAGCGGCCTGACATTCTTTACCTTGCGGATCATGACGTCAGCCAAACTGCTAATGCATTCGCCAGATGACAAACAGCGCTAACGAGCTTAACTGATTAAAAATTTAGGCTGACAGCAAACGGCTGAAACTATAAAACAGCTAAGCTTCGCTGCCAGCCAATAACCAGCTATTTAACTAATAGCCTGATACAGCCGTTGCCACATAGCAGAATTTTGCTGTTTTAGCGCGGCGGCTTTTTGTTTTACTTCTGCGGCTAAAGCGGTTTTGTTGTCCAGCAGTTGCTCCAGTGCGTCCAGCAGGTTTTGCTCACTAAGCTCTGCTACGCAGTAATCACCCATGCCAAAATCGGTCATCATGGCGTGGTATTTGTGGCTCCAACTGGTGGCAATACAGGGCACGCCCTGGCTAAGGGCATTTACCGCACCGTGAAAACGCGAGCTTATTGCCAGTTCAGCTTTGCCGATAAAGGCTTTTACTGCCAGCGGATCTTCAATTTGTACTATCTGGCAGGGGGCTTTAGCGGCTATTTCTGCACAAAGCTCGGCATCTTCTTTGCCTTCGTGGTTTACCAGCACACATTGCATACCGGCGCTGGCCAGGGTATTGGCAGCAGCGGCAAAGGCGGTAATGTAATCGTTGCGTAGCTGTTCAGCACCGGCATGGTTAAACTTAGACACCACCTTATTGTTAGGAATAAGTGCAGCATAAGGGCCGTTAATCACCGGGATTTCATCGTTAGGCCTCGCTGTTAAACCGACAGTGAAATCCGGTGTTAATACCACTGAATCCGGCAGGTTAGGCACGCAACTTTGTAAATGCTGCAAGGATACCGGATCACGGACAAAAATCAGCCGGGCATGGTTAATAATATCGCGCATGGCAGCTTTACTATCTTCAGTTTTAAACGGGCCAAAGGCTTGCGGCATAAACACAAAGGGTTTACCGGCTTTGGCAAAACGCACGACTTCTTTGGCGGTGTTTTGTAAAAAGCGCAATGGCCACTGATCGCCATAAGCAAAACCGCTGGCTTCGAGCACCAAATCAATTTGTTTTTCGCTTACCATACCGTAGCGGTTAAACAGCCGCTGCACCGCGCCGGGTAATTTACCAATCATAGGGGTTAAATCCAGACCGCCGCGGCGAAATGACAGCTTTTGCCAGGCACCTAAACGGGCGCGCTCGGGGTAGGGCAGGTTTGGCCCGGGTGATAACACCAGCTCTACCGGCCGGGCAATGCCTTTTAAGCCTTCAAGGCTGGCCAGCAACATTAAATAAGCGCCTTTGTTGCGAAACTGCACACCTTTAATTTCAACGAAAAGTGGTTTGCTCATAGAAAAAAACCTTCTAATTAATGTCAGCGCGACGTGTGGTAACTAATTGCCACAGTTGCTTACGGGTGCTGGAAGATAAAAACAGGAAAAAGAACGATGCATAGGCGTAAGAAATCAGCGTTGCCCAGGCGGCGCCGACTATACCCATTTTTGGAATTAACCATAAATTCAGGCCAACATTCAGCACGGCGCCAATACCATGGCTTAACAGCGACAATGGCTCTTGCTCGGTAATAACCAGATGCTGGCTGATAAGATAACGGACAAAAATAAAGCAGCCAGCCCAGATATGAATACGCAGCACTTCTACTGCTGCAGAGAAGTTTTCACCAAATAGCAGGCTGATAATCCAAGGCGCAGATAACGACATAACTACCGCGATGCTAAAAGCCGCGCTAAAAAACATGATGGCAAAACGGCGCAGTTTAACAAAATAATGTGCCCAGCCCTGCTGATGAGCTTTTAGCATGTCGGGGTAGTAACGGGCTGCCAGCGTAGCCGGAAACACGTACCACAGCTCAGACAAACGGCTGGCGGCTGCGTAAATACCAGCCTGCTCGGTACCGGCGATTGAGCCTATCATCACGATATCAATTTTCAGATAAATCACCGACACAATGCCTGACAACCATAACCAGGACGAGCGTTTTAGCAATTGTTTCGCCTGTGCCAGATTAAACCAGCGCGGGTGATAGCCCGGCCAGCGTGCTTCGTTTTCTTTAAATGGCTGGTGTTTACGCCGGTATATAAGGTACTGCGCTATACCCACGACAAAAAATTCAATACCGGTAAGCAGCAGCAGGCTGGCAATGCCAAAACCGCCATACAGCAGCGCCAGTTTGGCGCCAAAGCTAAGCAGTGAAATAGCCGACTTTATATAAGCAACAGTGCGAAAAGTGCCCTGATAATTCAGGTAAAACTCAAACAGTAAAAAGCCAAAAAATGCCTGCAACATAAACAGTGTTGGAATGGCAATAGCAGTGTTGCCTTCAAACATGCTGGGGTATAACAAATAAAACGCCAGCAGCATCAGGCTGCCGCCCAGTAAACCCAGCGCTAACCTGATGCTGATAGCGCTGTATAGCATGGTCATGGCGTCGTGGCTGTTGTCGTGCTTTACCATCTGGCGCACCACAATGTTGTTCAGCCCCATGCTGGTAAGCGGCACTAAAAAGGCACTCCAGGCCATCACAATAGAATAGATACCCAGCTCACTGGCGCCCAGCATACGGGCGACAAACACTGTTAATATGGCGCCGGCGGCCAGTTTTACCAGTTTGTCGCCCAACATGGCCGTGGCGCGCGCCATCAGGATTTTTTTAATGATTTTCACTACTTGCAGTCCTTAATTACCTGGCTACTTCACTATCCTGGGCTGGCGGCGTTGCAGCCGTTTCTGGCGAAAGTGCGAGATAATACGCCAAATATTTTGCAGGCTATACAAATAAGCACCAAACACGGCTAAAAATAACAGCAACATAACCAGATCCGGCACCAACAGGTATTCGCCAATAATGCCAATACAGGCAAAAATACAGGCTAAAGAGGTAATTAACGCCAGCGACTCGCGCGAGCTTAAACCTAACCGCAGCGAGATATGATGCAGATGCTCCCGGTCGGCCTGAAAGGGCGACTGCCCCTTACGGATACGCCGTACCATAATGGCAATCATGTCCATCAGCGGTATGGCAATGATCCACAATGCCGTCACAGGGCGAAAGCTGGCGCTTTCACTTTGGGTACCAATAATTAACAGCCAAATTACGCTCAGGCCAATTAACATACTGCCGGCATCGCCCATAAAAATACGCCGCCCAGGCACCAGATTAAGGTTACATGCCAGGTAAGGCAGCATCGCCAGTACCACCACCAGCGCCATGCCAGCATGTAACTGCTGGCCCCACAAAGACATAAAAATAGCGATAGTGACAAAACTAACCATGCTAAGCATGCCCGCCAGGCCGTCGATGCCGTCGGTCATATTAAAGGCATTAATGGCGGCGATTACTGCAATCAGCGTAACCGGAATACCCAGCACACCAAGCTCTACTACACCTAAGCCAAACAAATCGCCTAAGCTACCCAGATGCAAATTCAGGCTGTACGTCATGGCAAGCCCCACCAGGGTCTGGATAGCCAGGCGCAGTTTTACGCTTAAATCGAGGTAATCATCAAATACCCCCAGCAACACTATGGTGCCACTGCACAGCAGGTAATAAATGGGCTCTATGCTGCTGTCGGCAAATAACAGCAGTGCCAGGCTTAAACCACAGTAAGTGGCAATGCCGCCAATCAGCGGTACGGCGCCCTGATGTTGTTTGCGGCCCCGCGGAATATCGACCAGACCAAAACGGACAGACAACGGGTATAAAAAGGCAATAGCCACACAGGATGTGATAAAGGCAGCGAGATAAAGGCTAATATGTTCAGGCATTTAACTTTCCGGTTTGCGCTCAGGGTTATAGTTATTCAGCCAGGCGTCAGCTAAAATCCGTTATTACTATGCCGTTTTCGGCGTGGCCAGCAATGTCTTATAAACTAAGTGTTTTCTGGCCAGACAACAAGTATTGTACACAGTCGGTGTGACTGTCAGGATGAAATTTAAGCGTGCAAGCAGCTAACAGCAACATTTTAATTATCAGTAACATGGGGCCTAAGCCGTCATCACCGTTTCAGGGTAAATTTGTGCATAATCAGGTGTGGGCACTGGCTGCGTTTCATCCTGCTTATCATTATATGCGCTGGCACAGTGACTCTTTGCTGAACAAATTATTGAAATATCCCGTTTTTCTGCTGGATTTTATCTGGCGCTTTATTCTTACCCGCCGCCGCTTTGATATAGTGCATGTGCATTTCTTTTATCCTACGATCTGGCTGGCGTTATTGTATAAAGCGGTGCGAAACCGCAAAGTGAAAATTGTAGTGACCTGCCATGGCAGTGATATTTATAAGTATCAGCCGCCGGGTAAAGCGTACCGCTGGTGTGCGCGTAAGGTCGATCAATGGATTTTTGCCAGCAAGGCGCTGGCCCAGCATTTTACGCTGCCAACTAAGCGCGCCGTAGTGTTGCCAGCGGGTATCAGTGAGCTATTTCGTCAGGTTGAACCATTAAGCTGGCAGCAAAAAACCATAGATATACTGTATGTTGGCAGCCTGGATCATAACAAAGGCATGGACCGCCTGCTGGCATTGTTGCCAGCTATAAGTGACAAAAAAGTGGTCATCGCCGGCTCGGGCCCCTGGCTGGATAAACTGCAATCTGCAGCAAGACAGTTTCCGAACGTGCTGGTGGTGGGGCCAAAAGACAGCCTGGCACTAAAACAGTTATACAGCCAGGCCCGCTGTTTTGTTAGTTTGTCTCGCCACGAAGCCTTTGGGTTAGTGATGGCAGAAGCCATGGCATGTTATACGCCGGTAATTGCCACCCAAACCGATGGTGCCAGCGAGCAGATAAAAGCGCTGAGCAATGGTATTCTTATCAGCCAGCAAGAAACGGAGCAACAGCTTGTGGTAGCGTTTACCCATGCTATTGAGCGCATGTGGCAGCAAAGCCCGGCAGAATATCAGCGCATGCAGCAACAGGCCCGCGCCACTGCTGAGCAGTATTTGCTGGGCCAGGTGGTAAATGAATTACAACAGCTTTATCAGGAAATCTTATTATGACCCAAGCCAGTGCAGCAGTATTGCGCCAACAGATCCCCCAGGTAAAGATAGGGCCGGTACAGGTGTCCTCGTTTGCTGATATGCAGCAGTTACTTGAGTTTATTGTGCGCGAAGATGGCAGTGTGTATGCCGGTTCAGCTATTGCCATTAACCCGGAAAAAGTGCTGACAGCTATGCGCAACCCGCAAATTGAAGCGGTGATCAGCGGTGCCGATATCCGTTATGCCGACGGCATTGGTGTAGTAAAGGTAATGCGCAAACGGCTGAAAAAAGACGTGCAGCGTATTCCCGGCTGTGAGCTGTGGCAAAATCTGATGTTGCGCGCCGCACAGTATAAAGTGCCGGTATTTATTGTTGGCGCCAAGCCTGACGTTAACCAGCAAGCAGCAGACAAGTTGCGCGCACAGCAAGTTAATCTGGTAGGGGCAGTAGACGGTTACTTTAAAGATGAAGCTGTACTTATTGAGCAAATTAAGCAAAGTGGTGCCCGTATTGTCAGCATTGCGATGGGATCGCCCAAGCAGGAACTGCTGATCCAGCGTATCCGGGCGCAACACCCTGACTGTTTTTATATGGGCGTTGGCGGCACTTATGATGTGTTTACCGGTAATGTAAAACGTGCACCGGAACTTTGGTGTAAGCTGAATTTAGAATGGGCTTACCGTTTGTTGTCGCAGCCTAGCCGTATCGGCCGCCAGTTAGGGCTGCTGCGGTATGTCTGGTGGTATTGGACAGGTAAAATTTAACGTCCGGGATGGAGTTAAGATGGAAAAACAACAGCAGTTACCACTAATCAGTGTTTATATGCCCACCTTTAACCGGGTGAGCATGGCTATTCGGGCAATTGAGTCGGTGCTGGCACAGGACTACAGCAACATAGAGTTGCTGGTGGTAGACGATGCCTCAACCGACGACACCTGGCATGTATTGACTAACAAATACATTAATGATGAACGCATAAGGTTTTTTCGCCAAAGTAAGGGCCAGGGCGCCTGCGCGGCCCGTAACCGGGCAATATCGGAAGCGAAGGGCGATTTTGTTACCGGTATAGACGATGACGATGAGTTTTTACCACACCGTTTAAGCAACCTGTATAGCGCTTATGACGACAAATACAGCTGTGTTTGCTCCGGCTATATCTGGGATTACGGTACAGTGCAGAAAAAGCTGTTTGCCAGCCGCAGTGTAGTGGCGTTACCAGAGCTGTTGGATTTGCATACCTTATCTAATCAGGCGCTGGTGCGGCGCGAGCGTATGCTTGAGCTGGGTGGATTTGATATCGGCCTGGCGGCGTTTCAGGATTATGATATGTGGGTACGGGTGGTGCAGGCTTACGGCCCGGCATTACGCATTGCCGATGCCAGCTATAAGGTAAATGTGGGCCATGAACTGGGCCGCATTACCAACTCTCCCAAACGGTTGGATGCGCATAAACAGTTTGTTGCCAAGCACCGGGTGCATATGAGCGAGCGCAACCTGCAAAACCAGATGTTTTACCGCCAGAGCATGGAGCAAATTCCGTTAACATTGCTCGGGCTTATCAACAGCTGTCGTTATGGCCTGGTAAAACTGAAATGGCGCTACTACCTTAAACACAAGCTGGGTGCGCTCAGCCGCTGGCGTATTAAAGTGTTTAGTAAAGGCCTGGCCGGACTATTTAAAAAATAATGTCGTTTGCTACGCTAACTTCACCGTTGCAGCAGCGCAGCGAGAAACTGCTGTGCTGGCTTATCCCACTGTTTTTGCTGGTAGATTGCCTAAACGGCGCTTTGCTGCAGTTACATGGCTTCAGCTATGGCTTGTCGGTGTTTTACAAGCTGTTATTACTACTGTTAATGACCTTCGCTTTACTGGTGCACCAACCCAGGGTTGTGCTAGGCCTGCTGCTGTTACTGCTGCTAATGTTGTTGGGGCCAGCGCTGCAGTGGCCGGTTTTAGCGCAGCGCTGGTGGCTGGCCGACATCCAACTGGCCATTAAAGCCTTAAGCCCGCTGCTGGCTTTTGTCTATTTAGTGTCTTTGCAGCAACGCTTACCTGCAACCGCGCAATTAGTGTTTAAACACACGCTGATTATTAGTGCTTTGGTGTTGCTGCTAAATGCGGTGGCCGGTTTGGCCGGGTTTGGTTTTACCGCTTATCAGCCGCTTGACGGCGTAGCGCAATCTTTCTTAGGTATTAAAGGCTTTTTTTACTCCACCAATGAATTGTCGGCCGTGCTGTTGGTGCTAAGTTGCGCCTTGCTGGTGCTTTGCTGGCCGCAGCATAAACTGGCGTACTGGGGCATCAGCGCTACCGCTTTGGTTATTGCGGTGCTGCTGCTGACTAAAACCGGTTTATTCGGTGTGTTGCTGCTGGTGCTGCTTATTCCGTTACTGATGCAGCCGCATAGTTTTTGGCAACGCCAACGCCAGCTGGTGTACTGGTTGCTGCTGGCAATGGTGCTGATATTGCTGACGGTGTTGTTTAACGGCGAAAGCCTGTTAAAGCTATTGGGTATTTACGACAAGCTGACTTTTGTTTACCAGCAGCGCGGCATCAGCGGTATTTTGCTGTCATCACGCGATTACTATGCCGGGCGTATCTGGCAAACCACTGCCGAGCACTATACCGACTGGCAACGTATGCTGGGTGTAGGCCAGGGCGGGGTAGCGCTATATCTGAAAAAATATTTCGCTGAGCTGGACTGGTTTGATCTGCTGGTATTTCACGGTGTCGCAGGCTTGCTGACGTTTGTATTAAGCTTTGCTGTGTTTTTCCGCCACAGCTGGCAGTTAGGGGCCAGTGGTGCCGGGCGCAGTCTGTTGCTGTTAAACCTGCTGTTATTGCTGGTATCGTCAGTGGCCGGCCACATTTTAACGTCTGGTATGTTGTGGCTGCCGTGGGCATTGTGCAATGCGTTGCTGGTACACCAGCATCAGGTAAGGAGTAAAGATGAAAGATATTCTTGAACCCTTTATGTTTCCACATAACCTTATGCTGTTTGGTCTGTTACTGGCGTGTATTGTGTACCGCAAAAAAGGCCTGTGGTTGCTGCTGGCATTTTATTATCTGGCCGGTAACAGCTTTGTGGCAAATCAGGTAAGGCACTGGTATGCCGGCCATACCAGCAGCTACAACATGGCTGCAAACAGCAGTGTGGTGGTGCTGGGCTGTGGTGGCTCTCAAACGGCACTGCCGGCCTGCGCTAAATCGCGCCTGCAGCAACTGGCACAACTGATGCCGGATGGTGGCAGCGTGATTATGACAACCCAATACTGCAAACCTTATGTCGATTACCTGCTCAGTGTGGCAAATAATGTTGCGGTAGACTGCTTTTATGGCGGTGATAATACCTATAAAGAATTTAACAGTTTAGCGGCCCGACAGTTAAAGCCGGATTACATTGTAACCAGTGATTTTCATGCCTGGCGGGTAAAGCAACTAGCACAGCATCATGGTTTTAGCAGCCAGGTTATGGCTACTTCCAGCCAGACATTTCGCCGGGTAAATTGCGGTGTTAATTGCCTGTTTACCGTTAATCTGACTAACTTCGACTTTTACAGCAAGCTAACGGCAGAATTTGCCAGCTATGCTGTTTTTGTTGTTACCCGCAGTTGGACCGATTGGTATCAGCCGGCTGAAGTGGCTGGTTAATTCAGCTTGGCAGGGTCCGGTTTTTTAGCAGCTACTGATATGGCCATGGCGGAGCCCAGCCATTTTTCGACGTTGCCATCGCTGCCATACTCTGCCACTGCTTTGGTTAAATGCCAGATATAGCAGCCATCATGGCGGCGTATGCGAAATTCAATGCTGTATGCATCGCCGCTTTGTACACAGTGCAGCCAGTGTGCTGATACATGCTGCCGGTCGTCAGGGTGCACCACGTCCAGCCAGCTTGCTATTAGCTGTTCAGCTGTTAAACCGGTGTAGTTCAGCAGCATCTGGCTGACAAAAGTTACCGCCCCGGTGTTATCTGCAGCCCAGACAAATATAGGCATACTGTCTGCCCAATATTTAAAGCGTTGCTGCTCTTGTGCCAGCCGCATTTTAACCTGATGCGCTGAGTTAATCTCCTGCACTATACCTTGCATGGTGGCTTCAGGGTTTACAGAGGCATAGCCGACAATTCTTACCCAGTGCTCTGTTTTACCGTCTAACTGACATGGGCATTCAATATCAAACGGTTGTTGTTGCTCCAGATAGTCGCTCATCAATTGTTGTATGACCGCCTGATACGGCCCCTGAAATAAACTACTAAACTGGCTTAAGGTAAAACGGGTTCTACTGGCATTGGGCAACAAGGCTTTTGCCTCTGCCGACAATCGGACCATGCTGGTATGCGTATCAAGGGTCCAGCGCGCGAATTTGGTGAGTTTATTCGCCAGCTGCAGTTGCTGTTTTTGCATTTCTATATCGGCGCGCTGTCTGTTTTGCTGCAGGTGCAGGTAAATAACGGCGCGCATTTGCAGGTATATCAACAGCAGGCAAACGCAGGCACCGGCGCGGTTAGCCAGCACAAAAATAAACGAAAAACCCTGTGGCGCGGCAGGGGATGTGAATACCCCGAGCCAGATAAGTACGACAGCGGCAATAAATATGGTATGCAGCAAGCGTAATTTGTCGGTAAGGCTGGCCAGCAGCAATAGTGGTGCATATAAAACACCGTGGGCAAAACCAAGCTGAGTTTGACTGTCGGCGGCAAAAATAAGTAATAACAGTAAATAAATCAGGTAAGCTGCATTGTCGTTTTCACGCAGTTGCTGGATCCAGTGACTCATTGCTTGCTCCCTGCCAATATACGTGCGCTAATTATGGTGCAGAAGTTATTGGGTTAAAAATTATTTGTATGTAAATGCTGCTCTCTTGTAATGTTGAATATTTTGGGTTACCACTTACAGCAGAAATTTGGCTGTTACCGGCCTATACTGAAGTCATCAAGTTAATGATTCTAGTCTAACTTTTATTAGCACAAATAACTTGTGCCAGAGGGTATGCAGGAACTTATGTTACTGAAAAATTTTAACGTACTGGTGGTGGACGACGTAGTGCTTATGTGCGACTTCCTCTATGGCGTAGCCAAGAAAGTGCCGGGCTGCTATGCCTTTAAAGCACTGGATGGTAAAACTGCGGCCGAAACCCTGGAAAATGAAGCCATTGACTTGTTAATTACTGATATTGAAATGAAAGGCCCCACCGGGCTGGAGTTAATATATCGGGTGAGATCGGGTAGCTTTGCCAGTACTGCGCATGATATTCCGATCATTATATTTTCAGGCAATGCTTATCTGGAGTTAATCCAGCAAAGTATCAGCTATGATGTTAATGATTTTCTGGCCAAGCCTATTACCGCCGATCAGTTGATACGCAAAATCCAGCATCATCTGCAAACAGAAAAACAGATTAAGAGTGCTGCGCATTACCTGGCGTTAAACAGTGATTTTTCTGCTAAAACCAGCGTGCCGGAAGAAAACCGTAAAGTCAGTGTGGCAATAGTACGGGAGTTAAACCCTAAGCCCGAAGCTGAGGCAGCGGATATCAACACTTCAGGTAAGAAAGCAGATGAGAAGGATTTTCTATTCTGGCCTGAGCAGGCCACCACTGGCTATTTCCAGATTGACCGGCGCTTACGTAACTTTGCTTTTCATATCAGCTGTTTTCACAATGTATTTGTTGGCAACTGCAAGCCGGTGGCAATTGAGAGTGAACGTAAAAGGGCCTGTGAAGCCTGTGATTACCTGTTTCATATTACGAAAAACATTAAACATAAAGAGCGCCGCCATCAGTTTTGGCTGTTGTTTGATCAACGGCTGGAAAAATTAAAACCCTTAGCGGCAGAGCTAAACAGCGTCAACATTAAGCACCATAGCCAAATACTGGTGTTATTGAAACGGCTGTCTTACTGGTGGATGCAAACCTGTAACCGGCCGATTATTCAGAAAAACGATGACAACGGAGCTGATCATGGCTAAGCCAGCCACATTGCCGGTACTGGATCTTAACGTGCTGATTGCCATGTATGGTGATGACAGTGCAGAAACGATAACATTGGCCTTATCCGGTTTTCGCCGGGAAGCGACGCATTATGTACAACAGTTGCAGAGGGGCGGGCAGCATGATGTGCTAACAGATAATGCGCTGGCAGATACGGCACGCCTGTGTCACAGCCTGAAAAGCATGTGTGGTTTGGTGGGAGCAGCTAAACTGATGCAATTGTGTATGACACTTGAGCAAGCCGCCCGGCAACAAGACCTTATAATTCTGCAGAGCGAACTGCTAAATTTGGCCGAAGTATGGCCAGAACTGTTATCCCAGCTTAACCTTACCTTACTGCAACACGGCTATGCTGATGAGTAATATCCTGTTTATTGATGACGACGCATTTATCCTTAATGCCTACCAGCGTATGTTGCGCGGTTCTGTTTATCAGGCTTTCTATTTACAACAGCCAGCTCAGTTGTGGCAGCAGGCTTACTTAACTTCACTAACCATAGTACTGGCTGATCAGCAAATGCCGGGTATAACCGGCACTGAGTTGTTGCTACAGTTACAACTGGAATACCCGGAAATTAAGCGCGTATTGATCAGCGGCGATCTTACTTTAGCAATAAAACAACGGGCACCAGAGCTGACACTGGATGCCGCTTTGCCAAAACCCTGTAGCAAAGCGGCATTACTGGACTGTTTACAACGCCTTAGCGGAGGGCTTACAGCAACTACATGACAAACAGTCAGCTTCGCGTTAGTAACGTTATATGGCTTAGTGTATTTTACAGCAGCAGCCTGGTACTAGTGTTTGCTGCCCTACTGGTATTGTGTGGTACGCTGCTGCATAGCGATGCCAGGGTATACCGCTTTGTTCTACTACCCGACACAGCTTTAGCACTGGTCGGCGCAGTGCTGTTGCTGTGGGCCGTGATCAGTAAAAAGCCTGCTTTGGTATTAGCAGCAATGTTGGTTGTGGCTTTGGTCGCCAGCGCTGGCTTACTGTGGTATCAAACTGATGTGGGTGCTGCAGCATTAAGCTGGCAAAGTGACGAAGCCCGGTTGCCACCACTGCAAAGCACAGTGCTGTTGGTGTTTTGTTTTGTCTGGTCAGGTTGGTTTTTGCGGCAAACATCGAGCTGGTGTCGTGTTTTCAAAGGCTTACGGCTGCTATTTAATCTGTTTTTAGCTGGTTTAAGTTTCAGCATATTACTGGCCCAACATGGTTTTCTCTTCGGTACCCCACTTAGCTTTGATATCTTGCCTGGCTCTGAAGATATAATGAGTTTAAGTGCTGCTGCCTCTGTCCATACCGCTTTATGTTTACTGTTGCTGGCTGCAGCCAGTTTCACTGCGCCATATGTCAAAACCCGGCCATCGGCACAGCAGTTACGCAGCAGCGGCTGGTTATTGGTGTGTTTTATTGCCCTGGCATCCGCTTTACTGTGGTTTAATTTTGCCCATCAGTTACAACAAAAAGCAGAGCAGGTTTCGATACAAATCGCAGAGAAATTACAGCTTAATGTCAATCAGATGATAGTGGAGCAGCGGGGGTTAATGTACCGTTTAGCTGAAAGAATAAATGCGGCCGAGCATGAACTTAGCAAATCTTATTTCAGCGCTGAAGTTCACAGTTATCTGCGTGACTATCCCTATATTGATTATCTTGCAGTGCAGGCACTCGACGGCTCCTTACTGTATGCCAATGCGCAGCAAAACACCGAGTTAGCCTGGTTTAACCGTTACCTGCAGCAACAGCCAGATTTACAGCCGCAGCAGTTTGCCGATCTGTCGCAGCCTTCTTTGGGGCTGCACTATGATACCGTCATAGATCATGCGTTTATCCTTGTTGCATTGGCGCCAGTTAACCGCGCTGGTGTGGCTCAGGTGGTTGCCAGTGTTGATTTTGCCAAGGCGCTGCGCCAGGCATTGCCTGAGTTCATGACAGAGGGCTACTTTGTGCAATTGCAGCAAACTGCGCAAAACCCGGTTTACAATTCGGTTGCTACAGCGCCTGATGTAACCAAAGTTGGCCAGTTTGAAATTGATCTGATGCCCGGGTTTTCGTGGCAACTCCGGGTGTATACCAACCTTAATGCTGATGCCAAAACCATGCTGTTAACGGCAGAAGTAGTGTTGCTGGCAGGGTGGTTAACTACGTTGCTGGTGATGTTAAGCCAGAAATACTACCAACAAAGCCAGCGCCACCGTATGCGCTTGCTGGCTGGCAACGATAAACTGCAGCACAGCCTGAACAGGCAGCAACAGTTGCAACTGCAGCAGCAACAAATTATGGAAAACTCCGCCGATGTGATTTGTATTGTGGACGATGGCGGCCGTTATATTGAGCTGAGCGAATCCTGTGAAACCGTGTTTGGTTACCCACGCCAGGAGTTGCTGCAGCGGCGTTATATAGATTTTGTCCATCCGGATGATAAAACGCGCACTGAAACCGAAGCCGCGCGCATGCAACCTGGCGGGCAAAGCAGTAACTTTCGTAACCGGCATTTGCGCAAAGACGGCTCTACGGTACATTTAATGTGGTCATCCCGCTATGTAGCGGCGGCAAAAACGCTGTACGCTATAGCCAGAGACATCAGCGAACTGGTTAAGGTTGAACAATACCAGCAGGTGCAGCAAGACATACTGAAGATGATCTCAACCGAGCAGGCGCTGCCGCAGATTTTACAGCGTATTTGCCTGATGGCCGAACAGCAAAGCGGTGTGGTGCGGGCAGCTGTGATGTTAAAACAGGGCGAACAGCTGCAACTGGCCGCAGCTCCCTCTTTGCATGCCAGCTTTACTGCTGCGCTTAATACCTTACTTGTGGCGGATAATGCCGGTAGTTGCGGCGCGGCAGCCTATCAGAAGAGCCTGGTTATGGTGGCGTCGATTGCCGGCGATAAAAACTGCCGTGTTTATGCTGAGGCAGCCCAGGCGCAAGGGGTACTGGCTTGCTGGTCAATGCCGATGGTATCGGCGCAGGATGAGGTCGCCGGTACTTTTGCGCTGTATTGCAGCGAAGCAAGAGTGGCACATAAAGACGAGTTGGAGCTGATGATTAGCTGTAGCCGTTTTGCCGCCCTGGCAATAGAGCGTGCGGTGCATACCCGCCTGTTGCAGCAAAGTGAACAGCGTTTTCGTTCGCTGTACGAGTTGAACCCCGATCCGGTGTACATCATTAACCCCGAAGGCTACTTTGTCGATATGAACCAGGCGGGCTGTAAGCTGCTGCAATACAGCCGCGCTGAGGTAACAAGGATGCATTATGACCGGGTAATGCTGCCTGAGCATTTACCGCTGGTACACCGTTATTTTGCCAGTGTTCTTTCAGGCAATGGCGAACGCTTTGAGGCCAGCATTGTTACCCGCAGTGGCCGGCAGTTGGAGCTGGATATATCCATTGTACCCAGCTGGCAGGACGGCAAGATTATTGGTGTTATTGGCGTATCGAAAAATATTTCCGAACGAGTGCTGGCACAGAATCAGCTGCGGCTGTTTAAACGGGCGGTAGACGCAACTTCCAACGGGGTAATTATCGCCGATATTCTGCAGCCAGATATGCCAATCATTTATGTTAACAGTGCTTTTGAGAAGCTTACCGGTTATAGCTCAGCTGAGGTTATTGGCCGTAACTGCCGCTTTTTGCAGGGTAAAGAGCGTGATCTGCTGGCAACGAAGCAAATACGTGATGCCATTGCCAAACGTCAGGAATACTCGGTGGTGCTAAGAAACTTCCGTAAAGACAACCGCGCGTTTTGGAACAAACTGTTTTTGGCACCGGTGCCGGATGAACGCGGCGATATCAGCCATTATATCGGCATTCAGGCTGATATTAGCGCACACAAGCAATATGAGCAGGAGCTGGCTTACAATGCGGCTCATGATCTGCTGACCGGCCTGCCTAACCGTGCGCTGTTAAAAGATCGTCTGACACAAAGCTATCAAATCAGTAAACGCAATCAACAAAAAGTGGCCATTTTGTTTATCGATTTGGATGGATTTAAATTAATTAACGACAGCCTTGGCCATTTAAACGGCGACGAGGTGCTAAAACAAAGCAGTATGCGTATTGCATCCTGTATTCGCCCCGGCGATACCCTGGCCAGAATTGGCGGTGACGAATTTGTATTAATGCTAACCGATCTTAGTTCAGCAGATGAGGTTATGCCGGTAACAGAACGTATCCTGGCGGTGGTGGCACAGCCCCTTAACATCGCCGGCCAGGAGCTGCATATCACCGCCAGTATCGGTATCAGTTTGTCGGACAATGAGCAATCTGAGCCGATGCAGATGGTGCAACAGGCTGATTTAGCGATGTACCGCGCCAAGCAGTTGGGCCGTAACAACTACCAGTGGTATAGCGCTGAATTGGATGTTGCCCTGAGCAAACAGCTGAATTTGCGGGCACAACTGAAAAAAGCTATAAGTAATCAAGAGTTTGAGCTGTATTATCAGCCACAAATTGATGCCGTCAGCGGCGATATCATAGGGCTTGAAGCGCTGCTGCGCTGGCCCGATCAGCAAGCCGGCTTTATCAGCCCGGACGAGTTTATTCCGCTGGCAGAGGAAACCGGTGAAATAGTGCCGCTGAGCAATTGGGTATTGGATAACGCCAGCCGTTACAACCAGTCGTTAATTGAGCGGGGCATTGCGTCGGTGGTGATGGCGGTAAATGTGTCATCTATTCAGTTTCAACGCAGCAATTTTGTTGAACATTTGCAACAGACTTTAGCCGCCAGCGGTCTGGAGCCGAACAGGTTTGAAATTGAGCTGACAGAGTCGGTGTTGTTGGATAACACTGAACAGGTGATCCTGAAATTGCAGCAACTACGCCAGCTTGGTGTAAAAATTTCAATTGATGATTTTGGCACCGGCTATTCCAGCTTAAATTACCTCAAACGCTTACCGATGGATAAACTAAAGATTGACCGCAGTTTTATCCGCGATATTGTAACTGACAAACGCGATGCAGCTATCAGCAGAGCCATTATCGCTATGGCTCATCATCTGGATATCAGGGTCATTGCTGAAGGCGTGGAAAATGAAGCCCAGGTAGCGCTGCTGCGCAAAAGCCTGTGTGATGAATATCAGGGCTATTACTTTGCTAAACCAATGCCCGCTGCTCAACTTGAGCTGTTTATACAGCAGTACCCGAAGCACCGGCAGATCCTGCCGGAATCGGTCAGCAATCAGCAAACTATTTTGCTGGTGGATGATGAAGAAAATATTCTCAGTGCCCTGACACGGGTGTTGCGCCGCGATGCTTATCGTGTGCTGACCTGCACCAGCGCTAAGCAGGCGTTTGACATTCTGGCACTGAATAAGGTGCAGGTGATCCTGTCAGATCAGCGCATGCCGGGCATTAGTGGTACTGAGTTCTTTAGCCAGGTTAAAGGTATGTACCCCGACACCATTCGTATCGTGTTATCCGGTTATACCGATTTGCGTTCAGTCACCGAGGCAATAAACAAAGGCGCTATTTATAAATTTATGACTAAACCCTGGCAGGACGACGAATTGCGTAGCGAAATCAAGCAGGCGTTTGTACAGTACCAGCAGCAGATCAACAGCAAAACGGGGCAACAATGAGCCAGCGCGATAATGATAAAGATACACAAATAGCACGTTTGGAAGCGCAATTGCTGATATTAAAAGAGCAGTTGCTGCAATCAGAAAAGCTGGCATCTTTAGGCCAACTGGCCGCTGGCGTGGCGCATGAAATTAATAACCCTATTGGCTATGTGTCGTCGAATATGAAAATGCTGGCAGAATATTCCGACAGTTTAATTAATTTGGTGAAACTGCTTAGCCTGCAGCTTGATGAAGCGCAGCGTCTGCCGCTGCTGGCACAGTTTGATTTTGACTATGTCTGTGCCGATTTACCTAAACTGGTGCAGGAGTCTGAGCAGGGTCTGAGCCGGGTAGTGGATATTATTCACGACTTAAAAGATTTTTCTCATATTGAAGAAGCTGAATTTGTTGAGGCTGATTTACATCAGGGCATCCAATCTACCCTTAATTTGGTGGCAAATGAACTGAAGTACAAAGCTGATGTAGTAAAAGATTTTGCTAAGTTACCTTCGGTGCACTGTATTCCGTCACAGCTGAATCAGGTATTGCTTAACCTGCTGATAAATGCCGCTCATGCTATTGAACAGCATGGTACTATCCGTATCAGTACCGGTTGTGATGACAACTGGGTTTGGTTTAGCGTTAGTGACAATGGTAAAGGCATGGATCCGGCGCAATTAGGCCGTATTTTTGAGCCGTTTTATACTACTAAACCCAAAGGCCAGGGCACTGGCCTGGGGTTGCCGTTGTCCCGCAGCATTGTCGAGAAGCATCAGGGCGTGCTCGATGTTAGCAGTACGCCTGGGGTTGGCAGTTGTTTTACCGTTAAATTGCCGCGCCAGCCACAACTTTAATCATTAAGAATACACAATGACTGATAAAACCTCACACCTTGTCGTGTCGCCAAATATGCCTGTGTCAGCCAAAGTAGCAGTGCCACCAACTTTAGCTGTATTGCCCTGGATAGGCGGCTTTTTAAAGCCTTATCGTAACCGGGTATTGCTGGCCATATTGTTTTTACTGATTGGTTCCCTTAGCTGGCTGGCGCTGGGGCAGGGGGTGCGCCTGTTGGTAGACGATGGTTTTGTTGCGAATAACCATGTCCGGCTAAATCAGATCACGCTGGGTATTTTGCTGCTGTGCATGGTGTCTTCGGCGGCGGTATTCTGCCGTTTCTATTTAATGACCTGGCTGGGTGAGCGGGTAAGTGCTGATATCCGCAACCGCGTGTACCAACATATGCTGAGGTTGTCGCCGTCATTCTATAGTGAAATGCGCACCGGTGAGATTATTTCACGGTTTACTGCCGATACCACCTTATTGCAAAGTGTCGTGGGTTCAAGCTTGTCGATGGCGCTGCGAGCTGCAGTAACGGCCATTGGCGGTTTGCTGATGATGGCACTAACCAGCTTCAAAATGACCGGATTAGTATTGCTGGCAGTACCGCTGGTATTGCTGCCTATTATTGTGCTTGGCCGCAAAGTGCGTAAGTTATCCCGCGCCAGCCAGGACCGCTTAGCTGATGTGGGTGCCTATGTTGATGAAAGCCTGCATGAAATTCATACCGTGCAGTCTTATGGCCATGAGCCCCGTGATAAACAGTTGTTCGCCGACAGAATTGAACAGGTAATTCAGTCAGCCAAACAGCGTATCTTCTACCGTGCCTTACTGATTGCTGCCGTAATGCTGCTGAGTATTGCCGCTATGGTACTGATCAGCTGGGTAGGCGCGCGCGATGTGATGGCCGGGGTTGTCAGTGCCGGTGAACTGACCGCTTTTATGTTTTATGCCGTGATGGTGGCAGGCAGCGCAGCAACAATCAGTGAAGTAACCGGCGATATTCAGCGCGCAGCGGGCGCCACAGAGCGCTTAATTGAACTGGCCACCGCACCGGTTGAAATAGCCTCACCGGCAGCTCCACAAGCACTTTGTGCACCGGTAGCTGGCGCGCTTAGCCTGCACCAGCTTAGCTTTGCTTATCCGCAGGTGGCCGACAAAATGGTGTTGCAACAGCTTAATATCGACATTAAACCCGGTGAACGTATTGCGCTGGTAGGGCCAAGTGGGGCCGGTAAAACGACTTTGTTTCAGCTATTACAGCGGTTTTATCAGCCAACAACCGGGCAGATACTGCTCGATGGCACTGATATCAGCCAACTGGATTTAGCCCAGCTGCGCGCCCAGTTTGCTCTGGTGCCGCAAGAGTCGGTTATTTTTGCCAGTTCAGTGCTGGAAAATGTGCGTTACGGCAGGCCGGATGCCACTGAGCAAGAAGTAATAGACGCCTGTATTGCCGCACGGGCAGATGGTTTTATTGCTGAGTTTAGTGACGGCTATGCCACACAATTAGGTGAACGCGGCGTGCGGTTGTCCGGCGGTCAAAAGCAGCGTATTGCTATTGCCCGGGCTATTTTGGCCGACAGGCCCGTGTTGTTGCTGGATGAAGCGACCAGTTCACTGGATGCAGTAAGCGAGCAACAGGTACAACAGGCGCTGGATAATTTAATGCAGGGTAAAACCACGCTGATTATCGCCCACCGCCTGGCCACAGTTCTTAACGCCGATCGCATTTTGTTGCTGGAGCATGGCCGGCTGATTGCCAGCGGCACCCACCAGCAACTGCTGTTATCAAGCCCGTTATATAAGCAGCTGGCCGAGCTGCAGCTGCTAAATTAATACCAGCAGTAAAACAGCAAATGGCTAATGCTTACCCCTAAAGTTAAGTGGTTACGCAGCGCGCGATAGCCGGCGCTGTACTGGCGGTTAATACCCAGCTGATATTCGCTTAGACGCAGCAACACAAATAAACACGCCTGAGCGGGTAAAAAGTAGTCACCAGAGGTAAATAAGGCGATAAAACTTAGCACCGGGAAGCTTACTGCCGCTATGGCTAAACGGTCGGTTTTTGCTGCTGGGGCTGTGTTGCTATGCAGTACCGGCCAAAGCACACCGGCCATAAAACCTAAAATCAGCGCGCTGTATAACTGATACAGCTGCAATATATCAGCGGCGCTAAGCCATAGCTGCCAGTGGTACAACAGCGGCAGGGTAATAAAAGGAATTAAGCCGGCATAACCCAACACGGATAAGCGTGACATTATAAGCCCTCCATTAAAATTGCCTGGCGCTCGTCTTCGGTTAAAACCCCCACCAGCACTGTGCGCCGGCGCATGGTTAGAGTGGGCAAGCGCCATTGGCACAGTTACTGCGTCTGGCCGCCCAATACGCATAGGCTTTTTTCGCCAGCCAATAGCAGGGCGGCAGGCGCAAAAACGCCACCAGCCAGCTGTGGCCTGCCAGTTGCCAGTAATGCAGGCTGGCGTCTATGCCAATTAAAAAATGATCCTCCCGCCACAAATGAATTTGCTGCATCATGGCCGCTTTAGTTACGCCGGCAAAGCCGCTAAAGCCCGCCGCGCTGATATCAATAAGCTCTAAATGCGGTGTCAGCTTCGGCCCCAGCCAGTTAATTTCGCGCCGACATAAAGCACAGCTGCCATCAAAAAACAGTTTTTGCATCTTTTGCCTCTTTTGCACAGCTAAGTGCTTAATTCCGCTGTTGGCCAGATACTCTTGTTGCGATTACGGCTGGCGCGCTTTGTGGATCAGTGCGTTTAATCACTATTGCTGCTTGACCTTACCATGTGGGTAAGGTTCATACTGCTACCAGTGTGATGCAGCAGGAGACAGCAATGAATATTGGCCAAGCCGCCGAGGCAACCGGGCTGAGCGCTAAAATGATCCGCCATTATGAGCAAAGCGGGCTGTTGCAGCCTACGCAACGCAGCGCTGCCGGTTACCGGCAATACCAGCCTAAAGATATTGAAATACTGAAGTTTATCCGCCGCGCCCGGGTGTTGGGCTTTTCACTGGCCGATATTGCCGGCCTGTTGGCGTTGTGGCAAAACCCGCAGCGTTCTAACACTGTGGTTAAGCAGGTGGCGCAGCAGCATTTAGCTGAAGTAGAGCAGAAACTGCAAGAGCTGCACGCAATGAAACAAACGCTGCAGCAGATGATAGCGCAATGTGCGGCAGACGGCGGTGCGCACTGTGCCATTTTACAGCACCTGGCTAAGCCACAACCCCTAATTAAACCAACACGTAGTTAAACCCGCAGCGGAGATAAACTCATGTCGAAAACAATGCTAAATATCAGCGGTATGCACTGTGGCTCTTGTGTTGGCAAGGTAGAGAAAATCTTACTGGCAGTACCTGGTGTAAGCGCGGCAGCAGTTAACCTGGCCACTGAGCAGGCGCAGGTAGAGGGCAGCGCCGGCGTTGCGGCGTTGCTGGCAGCACTGCAGAGCGGCGGTTATACAGCCACAGCCTTAACGCCAGAGGTCGACAGCCGGGCAGAGCAGCAGCATAAAACAGCACAAAAGCAGGCAGAGCAGGCAGTGTTGCTGCGCGATCTGTGGTTAGCCGCGGCCTTAACCTTACCGATCTTTATATTGGAAATGGGCGCTCACCTTATTCCGGCGTTCCACCATTGGTTAATGGCCACTTTAGGCCAAAGCCTGAACTGGCAACTTCAGGCCGTGCTGACTACCTTAGTGTTACTGGGGCCGGGGCGGCGCTTTATTCAAACCGGTATTCCGCTGCTGCTAAAAGGCCAGCCAGAGATGAATTCTTTAGTGGCGCTGGGCACCTTATCGGCCTGGGGCTTTTCGCTGGTGGCGACCTTTATGCCACAACTGCTGCCACAGGGCAGCGCGCAGGTGTATTTTGAGGCGGCGGCGGTCATTGTTACGCTGATTTTGCTGGGCCGGTATCTGGAAGCGCACGCCAAAGGCCAAACCGGGGCGGCGATACAGCAGCTGCTTAGTTTGCAACCGGCTACGGCAACGTTGTTAAAAGATGGCCAACAGCACAGCGTGGCACTGGCGCAAATTAAGCCGGGCGATTTGTTGCTGGTGCGCGCCGGTGAGCGTATTGCGCTGGATGCCAGTGTAGAGCAGGGTGAGTCCTATATTGATGAATCAATGCTAAGCGGCGAGCCGCTGCCTAAAGCCAAACAACGCGGTGATGCGGTGTATGCTGGTACGGTAAATAAGCAGGGCGTATTGCAGGTGCGGGTAAACAAAGCCGCCGGCGATACCGTACTGGCACAAATTATTGCCCTGGTGCAGCATGCTCAAAGCGGCAAATTACCCATTCAGGCACTGGTAGATAAAGTTACTGCTATCTTTGTGCCAGTGGTTATGCTGCTGGCGGTTATTACCTTTGCCGTCTGGTGGTTGTGGGGGCCAGCGCCGGCACTTAGCCTGGCGCTGGTAAATGCGGTGGCGGTGCTGATTATTGCCTGCCCCTGTGCCATGGGCCTGGCCACACCGACTTCTATAATGGTTGGCACTGGTCGCGCGGCGCAGCTGGGTATCTTGTTTCGCCAGGGCAGTGCGCTGCAAACACTGCGCGATTGTAAGGTCATAGCGCTGGATAAAACCGGCACCCTCACCCAGGGTAAGCCGCAACTGACCGACACCCTGATACAGCAACCAGGCTTGAATGAGCAGGATATACTGGCGCTGGCGGCGGCACTGGAGCAACAGTCTGAGCATCCGCTGGCCGAAGCCTTAGTGGCCGCCGCCGCGCAGCAGCAACTGGCGTTGCCGCCGGTAAGCGATTTTACTGTGCACAGCGGCATGGGGGTAAGCGGCAGTATTAACGGCCAACAGGTTGCCATTGGCGCCGACCGTTTTATGCAGCAGCTACAACTGGATGTAACTGCGCACGCGGTTCAGGCCGATGCGCTGGCCAAAAGCGGTAAAACCGTATTGTATCTGGCGCTGGAGCACAAGCTTGCGGCAATACTGGCCGTGGCCGATACGCTAAAACCCGGCTCAGCAGAGGCGATAGCTGCTATGCAACAGTTGGGCTTAAAAGTGGCGATGATCAGTGGCGATAATCGCCATACTGCCAACGCCATCGCCAAACAGTTACACATTGATACCGTAATGGCTGAAGTGTTGCCGCAGGGCAAGGTTGAGGCGGTAAAGCAACTACGCACTGAGTTTGGTGCCGTGGCTTTTGTTGGTGATGGTATTAACGATGCGCCGGCGCTGGCCGAGGCCGATATTGGTCTGGCAGTGGGTAACGGCACCGACATCGCCATAGAAGCGGCCGATGTGGTACTGATGCAGGCAGATATTATGGCCGTGGTGAGTGCTATCGGCATCAGCCGCGCGACGTTGCGTAATATCCGCCAGAATTTGTTCTGGGCCTTTGGTTATAATGCGTTGCTGTTGCCGGTAGCGGCCGGGGTGCTGTATCCGGCCTTTGGCATACTGTTATCGCCAATGCTGGCCGCCGGGGCTATGGCGTTATCCAGCGTGTTTGTCGTTACTAACGCGTTGCGGCTGCGCCGCTTAGCGCTTTAATCAGTCTGCTCGCGTTAACCGGTTAGCGCCGTGATCCAGCTTAAATACAGCGGCAGCCCTATCAGTACATTTAGTGGGAAGGTAATGCCCAGAGCTGCCAGCAGTGCCAGACCAATATCGGCATCCGGTATCGCTGCGCGGATGGCAGCCGGGGCGGCGATATAAGAGGCGCTGGCCATTAACGCCGCCAGCACCAGCACACTGCCGCTGCTTAGCCCCAGCAGCAGGCCCAGGCCAATACCCAGCCAGGCCAGCACAAAAGGCGCCAGCAGGGCAAACAACATTAGCCGCCATTGTTTAACCGGCAATGGCGCGCACACTTTGGCGGTGCAAAGGCCCATTTCCAGTAAAAACAGTGCCAGCAGGGTATTAAACCCGCCCAGCAGCACCGGGGTAATGTTGGCTAAGCCGTCATGGCCATACAGCCAGCCAATTAACAAGCCACCGCCCAGCAGCAGCACACCGCGGCTGGTAAGGGCTTCATGCAATATCGCCAGTGAACTGGCCTTGCTGCCGTTAACATAGCGGTATAACCACAGCATGGTAACAATAGCCGGCAGCTCCAGCAGCACCAGGTAAAGCGTAGTTTGCGGCTGCATCGGCAAGTTATGTTGCATTGCCAGTGCCATCACTACGGCAAAGGTGCCGGCGCTGACCGAGCCATAGTGCGCTGCTACGCTGGCCGCATTAGCACTGCTCAGGCGCACCAGTTTACGTAGCAGCGGATACAGCAGCAGCGGCAGTGCCACACCGGTGGCAGCAATCAAACCAAGCTCAGGCAATATGGGCAGCAGCGGCACGCCATGCAGCGCCATACCACCTTTTAACCCCAGGGTTAGCATCAATAAGATCGACAGGGTTTCATATATCGGCAGCGGCACTTTTAAATCTGATTTTACCAGCCCGGCCAACAGGCCCAGGGCAAAAAACGCTATTACAACATCAGGCATTACCGCTCTCCGCTAATTAAAACTGACGCAGTGTGCCGAAAAACTTTTCTATTGCCTAATTAATAATATAAGTGTTTTATATAGATAATTATCTATGTATGCGTTTATAGGTGTAGTTAACAGGGGGTACAATGGATGTCCGGCAATTAAGTTTTCGCTTGCTGCAGGTGTATATCAAAGTGGTGCAACTGGGCGGCATTTCTGCTGCAGCGCGTGAGTTGCATTTAACCCAGCCTACTGTATCGCTGCAGCTGAAAAAGCTGTCGGAGGTGGTAAAAGAACCTTTACTGCACAACAGCCATAGCGGCCTGCAACCCACTGCTGCCGGCCAGGCGCTGTATCAGGCGGCCTGCGATGTACTAAGCCGGTTTGATGATTTAAACAGCGAGTTAAATGAACTGAGCCAGGGCCGGCGCGGCAGTTTAAGCATAGCGGTGGTGAATACCGCACAGTATTTAATGCCACGTATTCTTGCGCCGTTTTACCGCCGCTTCCCGCAAATTGAAGTTACCCTGCATATAGGTAACCGCGCGCAGATTTTAAGCCGTTTTGAGCAGCAGCAAGACGATATTTACCTGTTTAGCCATCCGCCCGGCGGTGAGCATGTGCTGGCTACACCGATAGTGAAAAACCCGCTGCAGCTTATTGCGCCGCTGGATCATTGGGCCACAGGCCAGACACAGCTGAGCTTTAATCAGTTAAAGCAAGAGCGTTTTTTACTGCGTGAACCGGGCAGTGCAACCAGGATGATGTTTGAAGCCTGGCTAAGCAGCCAGGGTATACAGCTTAGCCACAGCATGCAGATTGAAAGCAACGAAGCTATCCGTTTAAGCGTGGCGGCGGGGATGGGTTTGTCGGTCATTTCCGGCCATACCCTGCTGGAGGGGCGCGAGAAACTGGCGGTGCTGGATGTGGCCGGTTTTCCGCTTAACAGCCATTGGTATCTGGTGCGTAACGCCGATAAGCGCTTATCTTATGCGGCGCAGTCGTTAACTGGCTTTATTGCTGCGCATTTGCCGGAGTGTATTGAGCCTGACTGGCTGTTAGATGAGGTTTAGATGTAACAACGGTGCTGCGGTAAATGGCAGCACCGTTGTTACGGTTGTGGCTATTTTAGTATTTCGTCAACTGTACCCTGTGCCAGCGGGTGATAACCGGGGCGGGCTTTTTCGTATACTGCACGGGCAAACGCCAGGCCTTCTGGCGTGCTGGCCAACTGTTTATACAGCGGAATAATCAGCTTACGCCTGCCAATATTAACCAGATACTGCTCCAACGGGGCGGCAATGTCCTGATAACCGGTTTTTAGTGCCAGTAAATACCAGGCATGGGCGATTTCACTGTTGCCCGATTGCGTCAGGCTAAAGGTGGCGTCCAGCTCGGCCAGTTGCTCCGGCGTTATTGTCAGCGGTAGCTTATTAATAAAATACAGCCATTCGTGCACTGTCCAGTTATCGGTGGGCAGGCTGCTTAGTTCACTGTTGCCGGCCAGCCAGCTATCGGCATGTTGCTGTACCTGATTAAACGCATCAGACTGCGGATCTGGCGCACCCTCTGGCAGGCCGCTCTGATAGATCCAGATTTTGGCTTCGTCCAGCGACACTATACCGGGGTATTTCTGCAGTAAGTGGGTGTTTAAGTACTGGATAAAGCGTTCGGTATCGAGGCTTTGAAAAGCATGATCGTCAAAGTACTGCCGCACGAACAGGTCAAACTTATCGCGGCCGAACTTTTGCTCCAGATACATTAAAAACAACTGGCCTTTGGTGTAAGGCACGCCGCTAAAGGCGTCATCCGGGTCGCGGCCGTTAAGGTCGATATACAAAATGCTGTCGTTAGCGGGTAGCTCTGCCAACTCTTCTTTTAAACCCTGCACCGATAAGGCCTGTTCCATAATGGCGCGATCGGTGCCGAACACCTGCTCCATAATGCGGTTTTCGACATAGGAGGTAAAACCTTCGTTCAGCCATAAATCGCGCCAGCTGGCGTTGGTAACCAGATTACCCGACCAGGAATGCGCCAGCTCGTGGGCAATTAAATTAACCAGGCTGCTATCACCGGCCACAACGGTGGGGGTAATAAAGCTCAGTACCGGGTTTTCCATGCCGCCAAACGGGAAGCTGGGCGGTAAGATCAGTAAGTCGTAGCGGCCCCAGCGGTAGTCACCGTACAGCTGTTCGGTGGCATCTATCATTGCCTGGGTGCTGGCAAATTCTTCGGCCGAGGCGTTAAGAATATAAGGCTCGGCATAAACGCCGGTTTGCTCACTCATGGCTTTAAATTGTAAATCACCGGCGGCTATGGCAATTAAGTAAGCCGGAATGGCCTGCGGCATCACAAACTGATAATCGCCATCGCGAATCATGCCCGGTTCATTATTGGCACTCATAATAGCCAGCACATCGTCACGGGTGTGAATACGGGCGCTGTACGTCATGCGCACGGCTGGTGTGTCCTGAATAGGGATCCAGCTGCGGGCATGAATAGCCTGGTTCTGACTGAACATAAAGGGCGTGGTTTTACCCGCGGTTTGCTCTGGTGTTAACCATTGCAGGCCAGAGGCTTTATCGGTAGAGCTGTAGTAAATACGCAGTGTTTGTGCCTGAAAGGCCGGGCTTACCGTAAGTTTGCTGCCCAGCACCGCATCGCGCTGCCCTAGGTTAAAAGGCACTTTTTGCCATTGGCCGTCGGCCCTTTTGGCGTAAATGCGATCTATAACCAGGTCACGCGTGTCCAGATATACTGTGTTGCTGTTGTTGTTTAGCCAGTTAAGGTGTAAATCGGCAAAGCCGGTTAAGGCTTTTTGTTCAAAATTAACGGCTAAATCCAGGTGCAGGTGCTTTACCGTTACCGCATCAACGTTGGCGTAGGTATAGGCATCGGTAGCGGCCATGGTATCGGTAGCAACAACAGCATAGCTGCTGCATAACAAAGCAGTGCTCAGGGTAAGCAGGCGTGCAGACATGGTGTTTCCTTAACATCGAAAGAGAGCAGAGTGTAAAGGCAAACTCAGGCCAAATACAACTCTACAAATAGTAACAACTTAAGCCGCGCCGTTTTGCTGTAATGCGCGTTAAACACTACAGGAGTTTGAAATGAAATTAGCCACTATTACTACCGCCCTGGCATTAACCCTTAGCGGCGCAGTGCAGGCCAGCCCGCTGCCGGATTTTCCGTTTATTAATGTTACCGGTGCCGCCAAACTGGAAGTTGCACCGGACAAAGCCCGTATACAGTTTGTGATCCGCCAAACCGCAGATAAAGCTGATGCTGCAACTGAAGCGGTGTACAAGCAGGGCCGTGACCTAATGCAGTTTCTGGCTAAACAAGGCATTACCGAAGCCGATATTGATGCGGCGCAAATTAATAAAGAAGCACTGTATAAAGACTACAACGACAGAGCCATTACCGGTTATGAAGCCAGCCAGCCCATTACGGTAACGCTGAACCAGCTGACCAATTATGTTGCTGTAATGGATTACCTGTTCAAGCAGCCGCAAATTTTCTCTATCAGTGGCAGTTTTGACAGCAGCCAGCGCGAGCAATACGAGCAGCAGTTAAGTGAAAAAGCCGGTGCTGACGCCCGTCGCCGGGCTAACAGTTTGGCCGCGGCACAAGGCGTTAAAATCAGTTCTGTATTTGCTATCAGCGAAGCATCAGGCTGGGGCACTATGGCCGGTGATTTTGGCTTTGGCGGCGGCTTGGTAAGCTATGGCGCAATGCGCAAAGCCGATATGGCAGAAAGTAGCAGCAGTAACTTAATCGTGCCAAAACATATTCAGTTAGAAAAATCAGTTAATGTAATTTACAAACTTAAGCCCTGATCCAGGCTGTTTGTCTCAATGTTGTCGTGTCAGGGCCGGCAATAGGCTAAGGTAAGCGCTTATCTTAGCTGTATTTAAGGAAACCTGATGACACTTCAGTTCGGCCCTATGCTGGTAGCTGCACTTAGCGCCAGCCTGTTAGTGGCGTCGTGTTCAAAACAGAATACGCCGCCACCGCCAGAGCAACCTCTGCTACAAACCAGTTTTAACGCCAATTTCGCCGGTTATTTTCAGAAAATCGCCTCAGATGAAATGCAGGGCCGTGCCCCGGCAACTAAAGGTGAAGAGCTTACCGTACAATATCTGGAGCAGCAGTATGCCCGTATTGGCTTAACGCCATACAGCGGCGACAGTTACCGCCAGAGTGTACCGGTGGTGCAGATAGACCCTGTTAAGGTATCGGCATTAACGTTGACCGATAACAGCGGCGCCAACACTACACTGACGTATAAAACCGATATGATGGCCTGGTCTACCCGGATGCTGGGGCAAATTGATGTTGCCGACAGCGAAGTGGTATTTGTTGGTTATGGCATAGTCGCACCGGAATATAACTGGAATGATTACGCCGGTTTAGATGTAAAAGGCAAAACCGTGGTAATGCTGGTAAATGACCCCGGTTACGCCACACAGGACCCACAGCTGTTTACCGGCAATGCCATGACATACTACGGCCGCTGGACTTATAAATACGAAGAAGCCGCCCGTCAGGGCGCAGCTATGGCGCTGATAGTGCACGAAACCGATGCTGCCAGCTATGGCTGGAATGTGGTAGCGGGTACCTCGCCAATTCGGTTTGAGCTGGCTAACGACAACAAAAACCTGCACAAAACTGAAGTAGAAGGCTGGTTGTCGCTGGACGCTGCCGAAAAACTGTTCGCGGCCAATGGCACTTCACTGGAGCAACTGCGCCAGCAGGCGCTGAGCAAAGATTTTAAACCGGTAGCGCTTAATGCCAAAGCGGCTGTCAGCATCAGCAACAATTTGCGTGAGCTTAGCTCCAGCAATGTTATTGGCTATATCGAAGGCAGTGAAAAACCAGATGAAGCCATTATTTATATGGCGCACTGGGATCATTTCGGCCTGGATTTCAGCCGGCCGGACGACAAAGTGTTTAACGGCGCCCAGGACAATGCCGGTGGCGTTGCCGCTTTGCTGGCACTTGCTGAGCAGTTTAAAGCCGGCCCGGCACCGAAACGCTCAGTGGCGTTTTTAGCGGTAACAGTAGAAGAGCGCGGCTTGCTGGGTTCGGCCTGGTATGCGAACAACCCGTTATTTGCTTTAGATAAAACCGTGGCCGGTATTAATATGGACGTGATTAACGTGTACGGCCCAATGCGTGATGTGATGGTGTTTGGCTATGGCAGCTCTGAGCTGGAACCGATACTGGAAAAATACGCCAAAGCACAAAACCGTTATACCGCACCTGAACCGACACCGCAGGATGGGTTTTACTACCGCTCAGATCACTTTAACCTGGCAAAAAAAGGTGTACCTATGTTGTATGCCCGTGGCGGCGTCGACAGCTTTATCCACGGTAAAGACTGGGGCCTGGAGCAGCGGCGCATTTATGTGCGCGACTACTACCATAAAGTAAATGACGAGTTTGACCCCAGCTGGGACTTACGAGGCGCCCAGCAGGATTTACACCTGTACTATCAGGTAGGGCACGAGTTAGCCAACAGCGACAGCTGGCCAAACTGGTATCAGGGTAAAGAGTTCCGCGCCGTGCGGGATGCGTCTTTACAGCAGTAATAACGCCAATGGCACCTGTGGGCAGTTTGCTGCAGGTGCCCCGATGGTTTGTTAAAAGTATGGTTTGTGAAACGCATTGCCGTTGAAAAGCATAAAATAAATAAAAGGGCTGAATAATGGTGTCGAAGTTGGGCTGGCAGTTAGTACAGCTAGGCCGCAAGTTGTGGGTACGTACCGTGGCTTTTGCTGTGCTGGCACTGTTTACCGCTTTAGTTGCTGTGCTGGTCCAGGATTATATACCAGAATCGCTGTCGGACATTATCGGCGCCGGTGCTGCTGGAAATATCCTTAATATACTGGCCTCCAGTATGCTTACTGTTACCACCTTCTCACTCAGTGTAATGGTGGCGGCCTATAGTGCATCCAGTAAAGATGTATCGCCGCGTGCGACCCGTTTGTTAATGGAAGACAGCACCACACAAAATGCACTGGCAACTTTTGTTGGTTCGTTTTTATTCAGCATTGTCAGCATTATTTTGCTTAATACCGAAGTGTATAATCAGCGTGGCCGGGTGGTGCTGTTTCTTGCTACTATTTTAGTGATTGTGCTGATTGTTGTGATGATCCTGATTTGGATCAGTCATTTATCCAGTCTGGGTCGGGTAGGCGAAACCGCCGGTAAAGTGGAAGATCAGGCTTATGCTGCGTTAAAACGGCACAATAAATATCCCTGGATGCAAGCACAGCCGCTACAGAGTTTGCAGCAGATCCCAAAGGATGCTAAGCCGGTGCTGACAAACACCATCGGCTATTTACAGCTCATTGATATTAAAGCCATTAATAAGTGGGCAGCAGAAAACAACTGCCATGCCTATGTGGCAGCGCGCCCCGGCGTATTTGTTGAACCCTGTCGGCCACTGCTGTGGCTGAGCCCGGCACCGGCAGATACCAGCTCGGTGCCGCTGGATGCATTTTGCATCAGTAACTACCGTACTTTTGATCAGGACCCGCGTTTTGGATTGCTGGTACTGACTGAAATTGCCTCTAAAGCCTTATCACCGGCGATTAATGATCCCGGTACTGCCATCGAAATTATTGGCCGGGGTATGCGGGTGTTAAGTAACTGGCAGACACCATCTGTAGATAAAGCAACGATACAATATCCGCAGGTATCGGTATTACCGTTGTCACTCACCGATTTATTTGATGATTTTTACACCCCGATAGCGCGTGACGGCGCCGGTATGCTGGAAGTGCAAATTCGCTTGCAAAAAAGCCTGCTGGCATTGGCCGGGCAGCGCGCAGAGTTTCGCCCGCATGCACAACGCCATTCAGCAGCAGCGCTGGCCCGGACTGAGCATGCAATGGCCTACAGCGAAGATATTAAAACGTTAAAAGCGCTGCACCAGCAGCTGTGCGACAGTTAGTGGCATAGCTAGCGACATAACTAATGCCGCATTTAGCGCCACAGCCGCATAGTGTCGCCCCATTGCAGTTTACGCTGCAGTAAATTCAGGCTGCGCTGCTGCCCGGGCGAGCAGTCATTTAGCCAGTAAATAAATACCGCTACAAACAGGCTGCTTAATGCCAGCTCCTGGCCAACTCTTGCTGCGCCGCTGGCGGTTAAACCGGCCGCTTCGCGCAGCCATTGCACCGTGCGGCTAATGCGTAAAATACCGCCCAGTTGCAGATGAATATGGCTGGGTTCCAGTTTATACAGCAGCATCTGGCCGGTAAGTTTATGGTATGGCGAGAGCGCCGCCAGCCATTGCTGTAATGCCTGTTGCAACCTCACTGCGGCAGGTAATTCAGCAGTTATCTGCGCACTTAGCATGGCGACATCTGCACGATCGAACCAGGCATCAACCAGATCATCTTTTGTCCGGTAATGCTGATAAATATCCGCCAGGTGTATCTTCATGGCGATGGCTATCTGTTGTAAGGTTAACTGCTCCCAATCGGTTTTTGCCGCCAGTTGCAGTGCGGTATCAAGGATCTGTTGACGCATAAGCTTTACCTTTATTTGCTGCAGGTTTTAAGTATAGGTATCTCAGCGCAAACCGCTGGTAAAGCGATATAAAAGCGCTATAGTTTTACTGTGTCTAAGCTAACAAGAACAATAAGTTATGCAAAAATATCTGACAGAAATACGCTGGGGGCTTATTTTTACTGCCGTTATGCTGCTGTGGATCTGGATAGAGCAACTAACAGGCCTGCATGGCCGGCATATTGCGCAGCACGCCACCTACACGAATTTATTCGCTATACCGGCAATACTGGTTTATGTGCTGGCGCTTAGGCAAAAAAAGCAGCGCGATTATAACGGCATTATGAGCTGGAAACAGGGTATGCAAGCGGGGTTGCTGATTACCTTAGTGGTGGTAGTGTTAAGCCCGGCTGCGCAGTGGCTTGCGCATATGGTTATTAGCCCGAACTATTTCCTCAATATGCAGGCCTATGTTGTAACACAAGGCATGATGACGACGGAGCAGGCTTTAAAGTACTTCAGTTTAACTAACTATATGCTGCAAAGTGCCATCGGTGCCGCCATTATGGGTGTGCTGACCTCAGTTATCGTCGCGTTTTTTCTGCGTAGTAAAGGTTGACCCTGATGTTGAATGTCGCTCAATTAATGAGTATTAAGCCGGTTAGTGTATCGCCGGACGATACGTTATCGGTGGTAAAGCATATTTTTGATCATGTGAAGTTTCACCATGTGCTGGTGGTAGAACACGGTATTTTGCTGGGAGTGTTATCTGATCGTGATTTATTTAAAGCCTTAAGCCCGCATATTGGTACCGCAGCAGAAACGCCACGCGATTTAGCTACATTAAATAAAAAAGTGCACCAGGTTATGCTGCGCAAACCGGTTACCCTGCAGCCACAAGCAAAAATAATGGATGCCATTCATCTGTTTAATACTGAAGGCGTATCCTGTATTCCTGTGGTAGACAGCCAGAACCGGCCGCAGGGTATTTTAAGCTGGCGCGATATTATCCGCACACTGGACAGAACCGATAAGCGTACTGCGCCGGCCGGATGAAGTATCTGCACGAAGCGGTTCACCCACACAGACGCGCCGTAAATACATCCATGTAGGCTCGACTATAAACTTCATCCATGAAGTTTCTCCTGCGGACCAGCAGAGCTGTTCAAATTCGCTCCAGGCGAATTTGTCAGGCATCCATGCCCTCAACGGTCTGCTTAGGGTAAACCGCTTCTCGCTACAGTGGCTTTTTCTACAATGCCTTTACTGCTTTCTCACCACCCGGTAGTGAATAGCGCATAATGCGTAAAAATACCGTGCTGTACTGCCGCAAGAAGCTACCGGTGTTGTAGGGAATAGCATATTTTGCCGCTATGGTCTGCACTTGTTTTGCCATAGCGGGGTAGTGCCGCGCCGGAATATCAGGAAATAAATGGTGCTCTATCTGGCAGCTTAAATGGCCGGTTAAAATATGCAGCCAGGTAGGGCCGGTAAAGTTAGACGAGCCGAGCATCTGGCGGTAATACCACTGGCCACGGCTTTCGCCTTCGCACTCTGCCGCGCTAAACACATATACTTCTTTGGTAAAGTGGCCGCAAAAAATTACCGTTGATGTCCATAAATTGCGCAGTAAATTAGCCAGTAAATTACCGCACAGTACCCACAGCCACATTGGCCCGGCAATTAGCGGGAAAAATACATAGTCTTTAATCAGCTGGCGCGCACCCTTGCCAAAAAAGGCTTTTTTCAGCTCGCTATCGCTAACCTGTGAATGCCGGTCAGCCTTCTTCTTGCCAAAAAATACCCGCTGCGCGGCTAATTCATGGTAAGACACGCCCCACTGAAACAGCATACTCAGCAGCAGGTAAGTGCCACCTTGCCATAAGTTACGCAGCCGCCAGCGAAAATCATTGCTTAAACGCAGCAGGCCGTAACCAAAATCGCGGTCTTTGCCAATAATATTGGTGTAAGTATGGTGCTCAAAATTATGCGTACGCTGCCATGAGCCGGCATCGCAGGCAATATCCCACTCGTAACGTTTGGAATGTAATACCGGATCGTTCATCCAATCGTACTGGCCGTGCAGTACATTATGGCCAATTTCCATATTGTCGAGAATTTTCGCCAGTGCCAGCAGCAGCACGCCCAGCAGCCACAGCCAGGGCGTAATAAAGCCCAGTACCATTAAAATACGCCCGCTAAGGGCGCTTAAACGCTGCGTTAGCAATACCCGGCGGATATAGCGCGCATCGGCGTCGCCCAATTGCTGTTGTACCTGCTGTTTTACGCTATCGAGCTCGTGCGCCAGCGCAGTAAATTGTTCGGTGGTTAGTTTCATCAATAGTCCTGTTACAGCTTAATCACTAATTCGGTTAGTGGCTGACTTACACACAGCTGAATTTGCTCGGCGCCATGGCCGCTTAAGGCGCCGCTGCGCAAATCGCGTACCTGGCCGGATACTTTGTCGCACACGCACTGAAAACACACACCCATACGGCAGCCAAAGCGTGGTGCGAGACCGCGCTGCTCGGCGCTTTGTAATAAACTTTGCTGCGGGTTTAGCTTAACCTGTGTACTGATGCCGGCGCGGATAAAGCTGGCGCTTAACGGCATGCCGGCTGCCGAGTGTTCTGCAGGCGCTGCTATAGCTAAGCCAAACTGCTCTTGCCGGATCTGTGCTGCACTTACGCCGCTGTTAGTAAGCGCCATACGCATGTGCTGCATAAAAGCCGCCGGGCCGCACAGATAAAACTGTTTGGCGTGGCTGTTACTAATCAGCCGTTGTTGCAGCGTTTCAGCTGGCTCGGTGCGGCTGTCAGACAGCGTTAAGCTAAACAGCGGTTGGCGTTCAGCCAGTTGTTGCAGCTTACTTAGCAAGGCGGCGTTCTCACTGCCGCGACAGCGATAAAACAAGCTTACCGGTGCCAACCAGTGACGTTGGCTTAACAGCATAGATGCCACTGGTGTAATACCTGAGCCTGCGGCAACAAATACTGCCGCTGTGGCCGGCTGCGGCCAGCAAAAATCGCCCTGCGCTGTGCTGATATTAACCACAGCCCCATTTTTCAGCTGGTTTAACAGCGGGGTAAATTCACCGGCGCGGTTAATTTTGCAGCACAGCTGTATTTGCTGCTGGCTTTGCCACAGGCTTAGCGGCGAGCAAATGCTAAAAGTGCGGCTGATATAACGGCCCTGATGCTGCAGCGTTAGCAGTAAGTGCTGCCCTGGCACAAAGCCAGGCCAACGGCCCGACACCTTAAAGTTAAGTTGCAGCATATCAGCCGTTTGCCATTGGCGGCACAGCAGGCGGGCACGGTATTGGCCAGGTAAAAAACCCGGCACTAAGCGCTGCACCAGCGGCAGCAAATACAGGGTTAACGAACTCTGGTTACCCAGCATTAAACAAAAACTGCGCCAAAGGCGGGATAAAAGTGGCTTCACTACAGGATCACGTATCAGTTAATTTCAGCGTACAGTTGTACACTAAAATATCTGGTTTGGCCAGTGCGTTTGTTGTTTGACTGCTTTGGTGTAAATTATATTTTTGAATTTAAAGGTTTTATTTGTTTTTCTTTATTTGCCTGTGTCAAGTTGCTCAGTGAACAGCTGTATATTTCTCTGTTGTATCTGCCGCTTACTCTGCTTGTTCCAGGATCACCGGCCCTGTACCCTCAGCGCCCAGTACATCATCCGGGTTATATAGCGGGCATTTGGTCATGCTCAGGCAGCCGCAGCCAATACAGCCGGTGAGGTAATCGCGCAGCCGTTGCAGGTAAGCAATACGCGCATCCAGCATTTTCTGCCAGTTACTTGATAGCAATTGCCAGTCTTCTACTGTGGGTGTGCGGCTATCGGGCAGGGATAAAAACGCCTGCTTTACTTCTTCCAGGCTAATGCCGACTTTTTGCGCCGCTTTAATTACCGAAATGCGCCGCAGCACCTCAGGCTTGTAGCGGCGCTGGTTGCCGTCATTGCGCCAGCTTTTAATCAGGCCTTTTTGCTCGTAAAAATGCAGTGTACTCACCTTAACGCCGCAGCGTTTTGCCACGCGGCCGACACTCCAGGTTGCATCAGTCATTTCAAGCCCCTTCATTTTTCTGCCATTTTTTTCAAAAAAACACTTTACCTTAACTTAGGTTAAGGTTTTAACCTGCTGTCAGTTTAATTGCAAGGAGATAAGACATGAGCACTTTACCGGACAACTCAGAGCCGCACTGCAACAGCTTTTTGTGTCAGTTTTTCCGACTGTTCAACCGCACTATGCAAAATAAATAATGCAGAATAAATAAGCTGATTAGGAGATAACTATGTATCTGGAACATGTGAACCTGGTGGTGGCTGATATCGGCGCCATGCTGCATTTTTACCGCGCCGCCTTTCCGCACTGGCACATTCGCGACGAGGGGAAGGGCGAATGGTATGGCAAGCCGCGCAAATGGCTGCACTTTGGTGACGATTATCATTATCTGGCACTAAGCGATCACGGCGAGGGCGAAAACCGTGATTTAGCAGGGCACAGCGTTGGTCTAGCCCATTTTGCTTATGTAACTAATAACCTTGCTGCGGTTATCGCCAGGCTGAATAACGCAGGTTATGCCATTGCCAAACCCGGTGCTGATGATCCTTACCGTAAAAATATCTACTTTGTTGATCCGGCCGGATTTGAGGTGGAGTTTGTCGAGTATTTAAGTGATATACCGGCCGAGCGCAACTTAAACCAGGACAAAGCCCGTAAGGAGGCAGTATGAAAATTCTTGCTTTTGCCGCCAGTAATAATCCGCAATCTATTAATCAGCAGTTGGCGTTAAGTGTAGCCAGGCTGCTGCCGCAGGCTGAGGTGGTCAGCTTAAATATCGATGATTACGAGCTGCCGATATACAGCGAGCAGCGCGAAGCTGAGCTGGGTTCACCGGCAAAGGTAACTGCGTTTTTGCAGCAGATAGCTGAAGCTGACGGTCTGATAGTGTCTTTTGCTGAACATAACGGCACCTTTACCGCGGCCTTTAAAAACTTGTATGACTGGGCCTCGCGCAGCCAACGGCATATTTTTCAGCATAAACCGGCGTTGTTCCTCTCTGCGGCGCCCGGGGCAGGCGGGGCGCAAAGTGTGCTGCAGGCCGCTGTACAGGCCGCACCTTATATGGGCGCTAAGCTTGCCGGTACAGTGTCGGTGCCGAATTTTCATCAGGTGTTTGACCAGCAATACCAACAGGTAAAACACACGGCGTTGTTTTTACAACTGCAGCACGCGGCCCTGACACTGCACCAGCAAGTTATGCAAAGTAAAGCTGCTTAATTGCGGCTTTTAAATTACATAATTGACAGATAAAGCCTTGATCAGGATGGCAGTGATAAGGAGGAGTAAGTGATAAAAGTCGCAGTGGTGTTTCACTCTGCCAGCGGCAGCACCCGGCAATTAGCTGCAGCGGTAGCCGCCGGTGCTGCAACCGTGCCAGGCATTAATGTTATGCAGGCCGAAATTGCCGGCGCCGATATTCATACAGGGCGGTTTCGCAATAGCAAACTGCTGGCGCAATTAACCCACGCCGATGCCATCATATTTGGCTCGCCTACCTATATGGGTTCTGTGTCGGCACAGTTTAAAGCCTTTGCCGATGCCAGTAGCGAGTATTGGGAGACGCAGTTGTGGGCCAATAAAATTGCCGCCGGTTTTACCATTGGCAGCAACCTTAGCGGCGATCAGTTACATACGCTGCAGTACCTGCAAATTCTGGCAAATCAGCAGGGTATGTTATGGGTAGGGCTGAATATTCCCGGCAATCAGGACGACAGCGGGCTTAACCGGCTGGGTGCGCAATCCGGCCTTATCGCCCAATCAACTGACGGGCTGTTACATGAAACCGATTTGCTTACCGCGCATTACTTAGGCCAGCGTGTAGCGCAGCTTAGCAAAAGGTTTGCCGGGTAAGGTTATCCGGCAATCTTCAGATAAAAAAACCGCTGGCTGGCAGCGGTTTTTGCGGTTGGTGCAGGAGATTACAAACCCAGCTTAGTCGGCATGGCCGGGGCTTTGCTGTGATCTTTCGGCGGGTTGGCTTTTAATTCGGCCAGCGTATGCGCAATAGCACGTTCCAGCTGCACATCAATGCCTTTATTTACCGCTATCGGATCCAGTTCTACCTCGATATCCGGTGTCACGCCTTCGTTCTCTACCCGCCATTCGCCATCCGGCGTGTAGAAGCGGAAGAACGGCACGACGTGGAAACCACCGTCTATCATATTCGGGTTAGCCGAAATACCAATTAAACCGCCCCAGGTACGGGTACCAATGGTTTTACCCAAGCCCAGGCGCTTAAAGGCCCAGGGTAGGAAGTCGCCACCTGAACCGGCGTCCTGATCGATCAGCATGGTTTTCGGGCCGTAAATACCTGCTCCGGGTGTGGTAAACACTAAACCATCGCGGTCTTTCCAGCCGGATAAAAACGGCCGGCCAAGAATTTCGGTAATATAGTTTGCCGCCTGGCCGCCGCCGTTTTTACGCTCGTCAATAATTACTGCCGGTTTATCGGTTTGTGCGAAGAACATACGGTTAAAGAAGTAAAAACCACCATCTGCGGTGTTAGGCAGGTAAACGTAGGCGACTTTGCCGTCGGTTTTTTCTGCCACCAACTGGCGGTTTTGTTCTACCCAGTGCCATAAGCGCAACTGGCTGTCGTTAGCTACCGGTTCTACGGTAATATTACGGCGGTTTTTGCCACGGGCATCGTCGGCAATGCTCAGTACCACCTGTTTACCCAGGGTGTTATCCATAAAGGCGTGGATATTGTCGGAGGCGTTAAGTTCTTTGCCGTTAACGGCCAGCAGGTAATCACCGGCTTTGGCACTGGCGCCCGGTACATTTAGCGGGGCTTTTAAGAATGGGCTCCAGCGGTCGCCCCGGTACACGGTTTTAAACTGATATTTGCCGCTGCTGATAGCAAAATCGGCACCGAGTAAACCGGCTTTAGTCGGGCTTTCCTGGTGCACATCGCCACCGCCAATGCGGTTATGGCCCACCTGCAGCTCGGCAATCATCTCTACCAGTACGTCGTTTAAATCTTCACGCCGCTGCACATGCTTAAGCAGCGGTTGGTATTTGTCATATACCGCCTGCCAGTTTATGCCGTGCATTTTGGCATCATAAAAGTACTCTTTTTGCATACGCCAGGCGTCATTAAAGATTTGCTGCCATTCCTGCGCCGGGTCAACAAAGCTGCGCACTTCAGATAAACCAACCGTTTTGGCGTCCGGTTTGGCTTTGGCATCACCTACCTGCAGTGTATTGGGCAGGCTGACTAACAGTAACTTTTTACCATCGTCACTCAGGTTGTAGCTGGCCAGGCTGTCTTTAACCTGTTCGGCTTTTTTCTCTTCAAAGTCAAAGCGATATAAAGTGCCATTGTTCTGGCCGTTGCTGCCGGGGAGCTCGTTACTGGCACCTGGCTGCGTGCGCTCTAGATAAAACAGGGCACCGTCACTTGCTACGCTTAAGCTGTCGTAGTTACGCTCTGGTAGTGGCAGCGCCACTATGCGGTTTTGTAAACCGGCGATATCAATTTTTACGGCTTTAACCGCAGCCGCTTTGTCGTCTTTATCTTTTTTATCGTCTTTGCTCTCGGCCGCTTTTAGCGGTTCATCACCGGTTTTAGGCAATAACGGCGATTTGCCATCGCTGGCCAGTACATAGGCATAAATAGCTTTACGTACCGGGCGCTCGCGGGTGGATAAATCCAGCCCCACCTGAGACGGGCCGGTGTTTACCGAGGCAGTAAAGTACAGATAATCCTGGGTAAATACCGGGTCATCAGCCTGGCTTAAACCATCGGTAATTTGCGTAGCTTTATTGGTGCTAAAATCGAACAGTTTAATCTGGCTGAAATAGTTAGCACCGGATACCGTATAAGCTAAGTAGCGGCTGTCAGGCGAGAACGATACATTAAAACCGTCGCGCCTCTCTGAGGTATCCAGCTTTTGGCTGCGTTTGGTTTTCAGGTTAAACGCATACAGGTTTAAATGGTGGTCGTGATAGGCAATCAGGTTGCCATCTGGTGAGAAGCTCAGCAGATTAAAGTAGCCGTTGTCTGACAACGCAAAAGTTTCTGCGGCGCTTAAGCCATCCTGAGCTTGTAGCACTAACTGGTGCTTATTACCGGCATCAGAAATATAAGCCACCTTGCTGCCATCGGGGCTCCACAGGCCATCAAACTCATTAATGCCACTGCTTTGCGTAAGATTACGGCTGCTGCCATCTTTTACCGGCACGGTAAATACGTCGCCGCGGGCGCTAAGTACTAAACGTTGGCCGGTCGCCGACAGCCGGGCGCGGGTAAGGGTTTTGCTGGCGTCTTTCCACTGTGGCCGCAATTGGGCTGACTGGGTATTAATATTTATCGTTAATGGCGAGCTTTGGCCGCTGCTCACATCAAGTTGGTGTAAAAAGCCACCGGCTTCATACACTATAGTGTTGCCATGGCCGGCAGCGCTGCGTAAATCCCAGTCGCTGTTGTTGGTGAGTTGTGTTACCTGTTTATCGCTGTAGCGGAACAGGTTTACCGCTTTATTGTCGCGATCTGACAGAAAATACACGGTGTTACCCAGCCAAAACGGATTAAACTCATTAGCATTGGGGTGGGGGATTTTTTCCAGCTGCTGTTTTTCTAAGTCGATAATCCACACCGGTGGTGTACTGCCACCACGGTGTAAACGCCAGCCACTGGCGCCGCTGTATGCCATATTATTCGGCCGGTAGGCCAGCTTTTTGCCATCACTGCTTAAATCGCCTTCAAATGCCACAGCTTGCATCAACTGCTGCGGGTAACCACCGTCAATGCTCACTTTATACAGCTGGTTACTGCGGCTATTGGCTATTTCGCGGTTAGAGGCAAAAATGACGCTTTTACCATCCGGGCTCCAGCCGTTTACCGTATCTGCGCCCGGATGAAAGGTCAGCCGTTTGGCGGCGCCGCCACTAACCGGCATAACGTATACATCGGTGTTGTTGTCATAACTGGCTGAAAAGGCAATCCAGCTACCATCGGGAGAAAACTTCGGCGCAAATTCATTAGCCGGGTGGCTGGTTAACTGGCGTGGGTTCTGGCCATTTTTATCGCTCAGCCAGATATCGCCACCGTACACAAAAGTAAGATGATCTGCTGAAATATCCGGCTGGCGCAGCAAGCGCGTACCATCATTGGCAAAGGCCGCGCCGCTGGCAAGCGCGCAAAACAGTGCAAGGTAACGTGGTTTAAACATGATGTATCCTTGTTATGGTTCTGATTCGACCACAAGTAAAGCACATTGTGTTGCTGCGGCAAAACATCAGGTTGTAACAGTTAGTGTCTGTATACAATGTCAGCTTTGTTTACATTTAGTAATGCCAGACGAAGCGGGCTTTTATTATGTTAATGAATATTCGTGAATTTTAATTATGGCACAGACTTTGCTTTTCTGTGGCAGTAGTAATTCAGTAGTACATAAGAAGGATGCTGTTTATGTTGAAGAAAGCGATTGTTTCAATGTTGTTATTGTCTGTGTCATGTTTTTCCCACGCTGGCCTGATCAGTGCCGATTTCCGCACTGAGTCCCATCTACCCACTTATTCGCAATCAGGTGCCAAAACCTATCAGAATTTGGCTGCCGAGATTGGTGGTGGCGCAGAGCTGAAAAACAAACATCTGTTAGCAAACCCGGCAAATTGGGGTGGTGGTGTGGTATGGATGGACTTTGATCCGCTAAGCAGCATTTTGACATTAACCTCAAAAGATAACTGGGATTTTGAGACGTTTGATGCCTGGATGAGCAATATCGCTTTTAGCCAGCCTGGAGAGTTTATTTCCGGTTTTTCTCTGCTGAGCAATAACCTGGTAACAAACGGTATCCAGCCGGTACTGTCATACACTGCCAACAGCCTGCATATTGCTTATAGCAGTGTGCCGGTATTTAACTTTACCGGTGGCCAGGCAACATTTTTTGTGCAAACTGCACTGCAGCCAACTGCTGTACCCGAGCCTGCGTCACTGGCCATTTTTGGCCTGGCGTTATTAGGTTTAGGTGTTGGCCGCAGAGTGTCACGCCGTTAATCAATACCCCGCTTATTAAAAAAATGCCCCGTTTTTCGGGGCTTTTTTATGCCAGCAGGTTTTTACCTTGTCAGGGCGCTGTGCCGCTAAGTTATTTCGTGAAACATATACTGCAACAGCTTCTTACAAATCTTCATATTTATTCTATTCCGCTCGGTAAAAAATATGCTATTTTACTGGCGTTTAATCTTATTTCCTCTGCTTATTACATAACATTCCCGCGTGATACTGCTGCAGCCTGCATTGCTGTCTGCAGTTAAAGGCGGCCAGCTTAAAGGTGCTTGTATGACAAGAATGTCATTATCTTCCGGTGCAGCTAAGTTAACAGCTGTCATGTTTTCACTTGGTTTACTAAGTGCCTGCTCAGAGCCTTCTGCCGCATCAGACGCCGGTGGCGGTGGCATGCCACCGGCTACCGTAAATGTGCAAAAGGTAGAATTGAAAACTGTACCTTTGCTGATCGAAAGCCCGGCGTTGCTGGCTGGTTCACGCGAGGTGGAAATTCGTGCCCGGGTGTCTGGTATTTTAGAAAAACGTAATTTTACCGAAGGTGCGGCGGTTAAAGCTGAACAGACATTATTCAGCCTGGACGCGGCGCCTTTTCAGGCTGCGGTAAACCGTAATAAAGCCGAATTAGCGGCGGCACAAGCACGCCGGGCGCAGGCCGAGCGCACACTTAAACGGTTGGATAAACTGCGCAAAGACGGTGCCGTGTCGCAACAAAGCTATGATGATGCTTTGTCGGCACTGGATGTTGCCGGTGCCGATGTAAAAACGGCCGAGGCCATTTTGCAGCAGTCTCAATTACAGCTGAACTATACCGAAGTGCGTTCGCCAATTAATGGTGTGGTTAGCAGGGAGTTGGTATCAGAGGGCACCTTGGTATCAGGCCCAGAGTTGTTGTTAACGCACGTTACCCAGTTAGACCCAATGTATGTGCGCTTCTCTGTGGCAGAGCGTGATCAACTGAAACTGCGTGCTGAAGCGCAAAACGGCAAGGTTGATTTACCTGAAAAATGGCAGGTTAAGCTGCTGCTGGCCGATGGCTCGGTGTATAACCAGGCTGGCGTGGTAGATTTTTCTGATGTACGCATTAATACCCAAACCGGCACCAGTGAAATGAAAGCTGAAATTGCTAACCCCGACGCCTTGCTGCGCCCGGGCCAGTTTGTGCGTATTCAACTGGAAGGCGCGGTACGGCATAACGCCATAGTAGTGCCACAAAAGGCTGTATTGGACAGTGGTACCGGTAAATTTGTTTACCTGTTAGCCGATGGCGAGCAGGGCGGTAAAGTGGCTTTACCCGCGCCGGTTGAAGTAGGCGAGTGGGTAAAGCTGGATAACGGCAATGGCTGGGTAATTAAAAGCGGCCTGAAAAGTGGCGATGTGGTGATCATCGAAGGTATGGCGCGCATTTTCTTCCCCGGTATGCCGGTGCAACTGGCTGCATCTGCGGCTGATGCAGGTTAACAGGCAAGGATCAGCTTATGTTCTCTCGTTATTTTATTGATCGGCCTATCTTTGCACTGGTGATAGGTATTTTTATCTGTCTGGCAGGTCTGGCTGCTATGCGCAGCCTGCCGGTAGCGCAATACCCTGAAATTGCACCGCCTGTGGTGCAGGTAATGGCAGTGTACCCCGGAGCTTCTTCAGAAGTGCTGGAGCAAACGGTAGCGGCGCCGCTGGAAAACGCCATTACCGGTGTAGAGGGCATGATGTATATGTCGTCTACCTCTACCAGTTCAGGCATTACCACCATTTTTATTACCTTTGAAATTGGCACTGACGTTGATCAGGCCGCGGTAAATGTGAATAACCGCGTTAGCAAAGTAGAAGCGCGTTTGCCCGAGGAAGTACGCCGCCAGGGCATAACGGTAGAAAAAGGCTCATCGAGCTTTTTACAGGTGCTGGCGTTTTATTCACCTGATGGCAGCCGTGATGATTTATGGACGTCAAACTATGTAACGTTAAACGTACTGGACCGGTTAAAACGTATTCCCGGTACCACTAACGTGCAGATTTTTGGAGCTAAAGATTACGCTATGCGTATCTGGCTGCGGCCGGATCAGATGAGCCAGCTTAAAGTCACGGTGCCGGAAGTTGCTGCGGCGTTAAGTGAGCAAAATGCCCAGTTTGCCGCCGGTAAAATTGGTGCTACACCAACCTCGGCCGATGCACAGGAGCTGGTGTATACCGTTACCGCGCAGGGGCGTTTTTCTACTGCCGAAGAGTTTGAAAATGTCATTATCCGCGCTAACCCGGATGGCAGTACATTACGCATAAAAGATATTGCCAGGGTAGAGCTGGGTTCCCGCGATTATGACTTTGTCGGCCAGTACAACGGCCAGTCATCTACGCTGGTGGGTATATTTTTGCAGCCCGGCGCTAATGCCCTGGATGTAGCAGATGAAGTAAACCGCACTATTGCTGAATTAAAGCAGCGTTTTCCAAGCGGCCTGGCTCAGGCTACACCTTATGACACCACCCGTTTTGTTGAAGTGTCGATCAGTGAAGTGGTAAAAACCCTGGCTGAAGCCATGCTGCTGGTGTTTCTGGTGGTGTATCTGTTTTTACAAAACTGGCGTGCTACATTAATTCCAATTCTGGCGGTACCTATTTCATTGCTGGGCACTTTTGCCGGTTTGTATATGCTGGGTTATTCCATTAATACGCTGACACTGTTTGGTATGGTGCTGTCGATAGGCATAGTGGTTGATGATGCCATAGTAGTACTGGAAAACGTTGAACGTATTATGCACGAAGAGCATGTGTCGGCGCGTGATGCTGCAATAAAAGCCATGCAGGAAGTGTCGGGCCCGGTAGTGGCTATAGTAATGGTACTGTGCGCGGTGTTTGTGCCGATTGCCTTTTTAGGTGGTTTAACCGGCGAGCTGTTCCGCCAGTTTGCCGTAACCATTTCTATCGCGGTAAGTTTATCCGGTGTGGTCGCACTGGTAATGACACCTGCGCTGTGCGTGATGATTTTGCGCCATGAGCATAAACAAACGGCGAAATTCTTCCTCTGGTTTAATGACTTTTTCCAGCGTATTACCGGTAAATATGTCTCAACTGTGGGGTTCTTCCTGCGCCGTGGTTTACTGGCACTGGTACTGGTAGGCGGCATGATTTTTATCACTGCCGGTATGTGGAAGGCTACACCGGGTTCGCTGGTGCCGGATGAAGATCAGGGCTTTTATATAGCCGCAATCTTTTTACCTGACGGTGCCTCGCTGGAGCGCACGCAAAAAGTGACCGAGCAGGTTATTGCTGCTATCCGCTCTAACCCGGCCAATAAAGATGTGATCAGCTTTGCTGGTTTTGACTTTATCGGCGGCGGTTATAAAAATAGTGCAGCGACTATTTTTGTGACCCAGCAAGACTGGAGCGAGCGTGATATCAGCGCCAGCGATCTGGTAAACGAGCTGTTTATGAAAACAGCCGGTATTAATGAAGCATTAGTGCTTGCCTTTAACCCGCCGCCTATTTTTGGCCTGGGTAACACCGGTGGCTTTGAGTTTTATCTGCAAAACCGTGGCGATGGCGGGCCGGAAAAGCTGGCCGAAGCTATGGGTATTATGCAAGGGGCTGCCGGGCAAAGCCCGGTGCTGGCCGGTGTGCAAACACTGTGGCGGCCTAATACGCCGCAGCTGAAGGTAAACCTGGATCGGGAGCGCGCCAAAGCGCTGGGTGTGCCGGTAAACGACGCCTTTAATACCCTGGCTGGTACGCTGGGAACTTACTACGTAAATGACTTTAATAAATATGGCCGTGCCTGGCAGGTACTAATGTCTGCCGATGCACAGTTCAGGATGAAACCAGACGACATTAACCATATTTACGTTAAAAACCAAAGCGGTGAGATGATCCCAATGTCGGCACTGGCCGAAATTCAGTACAGCTCGGGCCCGGACAATATGGAGCGCTACAATAACCTGCCTGCGGTAAAACTGCTGGGCAATGCCGCGCCCGGTTACAGCTCTGGTCAGGCCATTGCCGAAATTGAACGTATTGCCAACACTATGTTGCCACCGGATATCAGTTACGACTGGACCGGCAGCGCCTTTCAGGAAAAACGTAGCGGTGGCACTACCGGCTTGGCACTGGGCATGGCGGTGGTGATGGTGTTTTTAATTCTGGCGGCGTTATATGAAAAATGGTCATTGCCACTTTCAGTATTGCTGGCCATGCCATTTGGTATCTTTGGTGCGCTGGTTGCCGTTTGGATAGCCGGGTTAACCAATGATGTGTACTTCCAGATTGGCCTGGTAACCTTGCTCGGGTTAGCGGCGAAAAATGCCATCTTAATTGTTGAGTACGCGTTGATGAAAACGCAGCAGGGCTGGAGCACCGGCACGGCAGCGCTGGAAGCTGCACGCTTGCGGTTCAGGCCCATTATTATGACGTCACTGGCGTTTATTCTTGGCGTTGTGCCACTGGCATTTAGCAGTGGTGCGGGCGCCGGAGCGCGTCACAGCGTAGGTACAGGCGTAATGGGCGGTATGATGGCAGCAACCTTCCTGGCAGTGTTTTTTGTGCCGCTGTTTTTCTACTGGCTAACTGAGTTACGCATCCGCGAACCCCGTAGCAAGCAGCAACTGGCTGATGAAATTGCTGAACACCACCGGCAGGAACACCTGGATACCAAAGAGGGCCTGCTGTGAACCCGCGCTGACACTGCGAACAGTTAAGCCAAATGGCGCTGCCTTATGCTAAGGTAGCGCCATTGTTATTTTTGTCACCTGCTAACTATGTCTGACACTTTGCCTGATAACACTTTGCCTGGTAACAAGCAGCAACCGCCTAAACGGTCGTTGTTGGGCCCGGCCACCTTAGTTACCGCAGCTTTTATTGGCCCCGGTACCGTTATTACCGCATCGCTTGCCGGGGCAAACTATGGTTATGCCTTAGTGTGGGCGCTGCTGTTTTCCGTGTTTGCCACTATGGTGCTGCAAGAGATGGCTGCCCGGCTGGGTATTGTTACCGGCCGCGGCCTGGGCGAAAACCTGCGTGAGCTGGTACGCCAGCCACTATTGCGCTGGCTGCTGTTACTGTTGGTGGTAGCTGCCATTGTTATTGGCAACAGTGCCTATCAGGGCGGCAATATCAGCGGTGCTGCGCTGGGGGCTGATGCATTATTTGGCCATCTGCCACTGGTCCAGCGCTGGCACAGCAGCACCGGCATTAACCTGTGGGCGCTGTTGTTGGGGGTTATGGCAGCAGTGGTGCTATGGTTTGGCCAGTATAAACTGATAGAGCGCTGTCTTATTGCGTTGGTGCTGTTAATGAGCCTGGCGTTTATTGGCACTATGCTGCTAACTAAGCCAGATTTGGCGGCGCTGTTTAAAGGCGCTTTTATGCCGGTTATTCCACAAGGCGCTCTGTTAACCGTAGTGGCATTGATTGGCACCACGGTAGTGCCATACTCGCTGTTTTTACATGCAGCGGGTGCTGCACAAAAATGGCCGAAGCAACATATAGATACGGAGACTGCACTGAAAGCTTCACGCCAGGATATTGCGCTGGCTATTCCGCTTGGAGGGCTTATTTCTATTGCCATAGTGTCAACGGCAGCGGCGGCTTTTTTTGGCCGTGAGCAACAGCTGGAAAATGTAGCGCAGTTAGCACAAAGCCTAACACCCCTGTTTGGCAATGCGGCTACCTGGTGCCTGGCGCTTGGCCTGATGGCGGCCGGTTTGTCATCGGCTATTACCGCGCCGTTAGCGGCAGCTTATGCGTTGTCGGGTATTTTGGGTAAGCCGCTTAACCTTAAACTGCCGCTGTTTCGCCTTACCTGGCTGTTTATTATTGTGTGTGGTGTGCTGCTGGCGTCACTGGGGATCCGCCCGGTAAGTGTAATTTGGTTTGCCCAGGTGGCTAACGGTATTTTGCTACCGTTGATTTGTTTATGTTTATTGCTGGCGATGAACCACGCTTTGCTGGGGCCATATAAAAATAACCACTGGCAAAATGGGCTGGGTGTTCTGGTGTTGCTGGTAAGCCTGCTGTTAAGTGGCCGCAGCCTGGCACTGGCATTTGCATTGTTATAACCATTGCTTAAATAACCTTTGCTCGCTAGGCATATAACGGACGCTGATGTCGCAGTGTTAAGCGCTGCATGGCACGGGTGCACAGCCGCATTTTTTGCGCACTGCTGTTTGCTGCCAGTATGGGCCATTGCTGTGCTGGCCCTTCAAGCCAGTCGGAGTGTTGCAGTATATCCAGCCTGCTGTGGAAGTAAGCGGCTAAAGTACCGACATCACGCCAGTAATACGGCAGGCTTTGCTCGCCCGGTAACTGGTTATTGCTAAAGTCATACACACAGGCTTGTTGCTGGCGAAACAGTGCAGGCAGCAGGTCGTGGCCAAAGTCTACCGGCTGCGATAGGCTGGTATTATCTAATAGCTGATACAAGCTACTGGCATTAAATAAATAGTTACCCATCGACGCCAGTGCGTAGCCTGGCTTGCCCGGTATTTGCGGTACTTCGCCTTGCGGTTTTTCAATAAAACCGCAGATACGGTGGTTGTCGTTTACGGTAAAAATACCAAATTGTCGCGCCTGCGCCACCGGCACTGCTATGGCTGCAACTGTTACGGCAGCCTGTTGCTGTTGATGAAAAGCCAGCATTTGGCGGTAGTCCATTTTATAAACGTGATCGGCACTTAGTACGGCTATCACATCAGGGCGCTGATCGCGAATGACACTAAGCTGGGCGGCCACAGCACCTGCAGTACCCTGGCAAACAGACGCAGGCGCCTGATACCATTGTAAAAAGCCACTACGGTTAAACACAGGTTGCCAGAATTGCTGTAAATGCTGGTGCAGGCTGCGTGGTTTGTATTGGGTTAATACCAGCAGCTGTCGCAAACCCGAGTGCCATAAGTTACTTAGCACAAAGTCAATGACACGCCGGTGCCGAATAAAAGGTAAAGCCGGCTTAGCCTGCTTTAATGTCAGCGGTTGCAGCCTTTTACCGGCACCACCGGCCAGCACTATGCTAAGCACCTTAGGCTCCGGTACTGGTGGCAGTGGTGCTTGTGGCATAGACACTCTGGTCATAGGATCTCTGATCATAGCCGGCCTCTGTAAAAGTTATTTGCTCAATAAATGTACACTATGCTGGCAGGCAGCGTTTGATATGTATCAAATGAATTTATGATAACCAGGCGAAATGCTGCATTTTCAGCTTTGCTAAAGGGGGCCGCTAAGATGCTGTTTGAATATTTTCAGGTAGTTAGCAGGTTTGGTCATACAACAGCGTTATACTAGCGCCATATGTCAGTGTTTTGGGCTGATGCTGTTATACAGGAGAGAATATGTCGACGCTGGAATATATGTTGCTGATGCTAGTGTTGGTTGCCAGCAGTGCATTTTTTTCGGTATCTGAAATTGCACTGGCGGCATCACGGAAAATGCGCCTGCGGCTAATGGCAACCGAAGGCGATACCAATGCTGAGAAGGTTCTGGCGTTGCAGGAACACCCCGGTAACTTTTTTACCATAGTACAAATTGGCCTCAATGCGGTGGCGATTTTGGGTGGTATTTTGGGCGAATCGGCGTTTACCCCTTACTTTACTGCTTTGTTGGCACTGTTTTTCAGCGGGGCGTGGGTGCCAAGCGCAGGTTTTGCTTTATCGGTATTTTTTGTTACCTCGCTGTTTATCCTGTTTGCTGACTTAATGCCCAAACGGCTGGCGATGATAGCACCAGAGAAAATTGCCACTAAGGTCGTTAGCCCCATGCTGTTTTTGATCATGCTGTTAAAACCTCTGGTTTGGCTGTTTAACAGCCTGGCTAATTTGTTTTTCAGCCTGTTTAATGTGCCCACTATGCGTAAAGACGATATTACCCCGGAAGATATTATTGCCATGATGGAAGCCGGTGCGCAGGCCGGTGTATTGCAGGAACATGAACACCAGTTACTGGAAAACGTGTTTGATATGGAATCGCGTACCGTAACGTCGGCCATGACAGCGCGCGAAAGCCTGATTTTTTTCACTAACAATGAATCACAAGACAACATTAAGGCAAAAATTGCCGAGCATCCGCATGCTAAATTTGTCGTTTGTGATGAAGTGCTGGACAAGGTAGTGGGCTATGTCGATACCCGCGATATTCTGATGCAGGTGCTGCACGATCAGCCCATTTCGCTGAAAAAAGAAGGCATAGTGCGCCTGCCGCTTATTATTCCCGATACGTTATCGCTGTATGAAGTGCTGGAACACTTTAAATCAGCCGGGGTTGATTTCGCCATTATTATGAATGAATACGCGCTGGTGGTGGGTATTATTACGCTAAAAGACGTTATGAGCATTGTGATGGGTGAGCTGGTAAGTTCAGAGGAAGAGCAGATAGTAGCGCGTGATGCTAACTCCTGGCTGGTAGAGGGGTTAACGCCACTGCAGGATGTCATGCGGGTGCTGGACATTGATAGTTTCCCCAGCCCGGAAAATTATGAAACCATTGCCGGTTTTATGATGTATACGCTGCGCAAAATTCCCAAACGTACCGACTTTGTTCTGCATGGCGGCTATAAGTTTGAGGTAGTAGATATCGACAGCTATAAAATTGACCAGCTGCTGGTTACCCGTATTGGTTCAGCCGAGCCTGCTGTTAAGTTATAACCGTAAAACCACAGCGCTAGGGTTAAACCTTAGCGCTGTTATCAGGTTGTGTGGGTATGGCTGCCATTTCGAGCATTTTTTCGCGAAAGCTGTTTAACCCCTGCATAACTAAGCCATAGGTTTTGTCTACGCCGCTTTCTACTTCGCCTTCATACACTTTTAAGCCTTTAAGAATATCTTTGGCGTCGTTAAAACCTTTTTCGATACCGCCGCCGATGATCTTCATAAAGCTATCGAGGGTTTCTTCTTCTGATTTGCCTGGGTTCAGTTCTTTGTAACGGCTGTAAAAGCCGGTAGCAAAGGCAACAATGCGATCGGCTGTGGCCTCAGGAGAGGTATCAATGCCGGAATCATAAATTTTCTGCGCGGCGTTTTCGCCCATTACCGGTTCCAGTTCGGCGTTTATGCCTTCGAGCGCAGTTTTGTACAATAAGCTTAGCGAATCGTTATTGCTACGCAGCGATACCTGCTCATTCGCACGTAAAATGGCGGTGTTTTGCGCTTGTTTGGCCTGCGCCGCCATATTTTTAATGCCGCGGTTATCGTCTGTTTTTACGCTGGCAGTATTGGGTTTGGCAGCGCCCGCTACAGAGGCGCTATTGCCGGAAGTAATTGACATAATCTTGCTCCTGAAAAGCTGGTTTTAATCTGACATCAGTATAGCTCGTAACTGGTTAACGGCAGCTGCTGGCGAAACTTTAAGCTTTTTTGCAATTATTACTGCAGGCAGAAGGCAGGTAATACAGGTTGTAATGGTTTCAGCCTGCTCGTGCGCTTTGGCAAATAGCTTTATAATAGCCGCACTTTGATAAGGCAGGCTCTGTGTTGTGATCGAGTACAAAAGCCCGGCGTTTTACCGTGCTACCTTCGCGTTGTGTTTGGCGGCTGTGGTGGTATTTGCCAATCTGCATTTGCTGCAACCCTTATTACCGGTGTTAAGCCGTGAGTTTGCCTTAACACCGCTACAAACTACCTGGGCGTACACCAGCGGCACTTTGTGCCTTGGCCTGTCGTTACTGGTTTATGCTGCGCTATCTGATGCCTGGGGCCGCAAAAAACTGCTGTTAATTACCCTGATTGGTATGACGCTAAGCACATTGGCTTTAACCCAGGTAGAGAGCTTTGCTGCTTTAGTATTCTGGCGCGCGGTGCAGGGTATTTTTCTCGGTGGTTTGCCTGCTGTGGCGATTGCCTATATGGGCGAAGAATACAGCAAACCGGCGCTGGTGGCTGCGGTGGGGTTTTATATCAGCGCTAACTCGTTAGGCGGCATAAGCGGCCGCTTAATGGCTGGGGCGTTGGCCGACATTGGCCACTGGCAGTGGGTATTTTGGCCGGTAGCTGCTCTGGGTGTGGTGAGTTGTTATCTTATCTGGCGCAACTTACCGCAGGCAAAGCACTTTGTGGCCAAGCCATTTGCGTTAAAGCAAGCCCTGGCTGACAACCTGTATCATCTGCGCCAGCCACTATTACTGTTAACCTACCTTATTGGCGGGCTTAACTTTTTTATTTTTCTTAACCAGTACACCTATATTGCTTTTGTGCTGTCAGATACACCTTATAACTTGTCCAGTTTCTGGATTGGCTTGCTGTTTATTACTTATTTTACCGGTACTATCGGCTCGGCCATCTCCGGCAAAGTCGCACTGAAAATGCCGGTGCCGCTGGGTATGGCACTGGGCGTACTTATTTTAATGCTGGGCACCTTACTGACACTTGGCAGCAGTTTAGGCTTTATTGTGGCCGGGTTTTTTATTAATGCTTTTGGCTTTTTTCTTACCCATTCGCTAGCCAGTAGCTGGGTAAACCAGTGTGCCAGTAGGGCCAAGGCCAGTGCTAATGCACTGTATTTGGTGTTTTACTATGTTGGCGCCAGCACCGGTGGTTTGTATTTACAGCCTTTTTGGCAGTGGCACAGCTGGCATGGCGTAGTGCTGGGGGCGTTACTTATGTATGGTGTAACTCTGCTGTTATGTTTATGGCTGTGGCAGCGCGCTAAGCAACTGTAGCTGATGCAACTCGGCACTGCTTAGCGGCCGCATTTGCCCTTCAGGCAGTTGTGCCAGCTGTAAATTATGCAACCGGTCACGTTTTAGCGCGGTAACACGATAACCCAGTGTTTTACACATATAGCGTATTTGCCGGTGCAGGCCCTGGGTTAACACAATATAAAACTGCTGGTTACCGCTTTGTGTTATCTGGCAAGGGCGGGATTGGTAGGTTTTTTCTCCCAGTTGCCAGCTTACCCCTGCAGCCATGCTGGCAATAAAATCGGCGGTGATGTTTTTATCAGTATTAACCTGGTAGCCTTTTTCATGGTAATAGGCCGGGTGCATCAGGCGCTGGCTAAGGGCGCCATCATTGGTTAACAGTAATAAGCCGCTGGAATCTTTATCCAGCCGGCCCACCGCAAATAAACGCTGTGGTAATAACCTGAGTACCTGATACAGGCTGGCCGGGTCATCCGGGCGGTTATTGCAGTCAATCCCAACAGGTTTATGGTACAAAACATACTGCAAGGCTGGTTGGGCCGGTAACGGCAGGCCGTGAATACACACCTGATCCAAAGTGCTAACACCATCTGTGTGGCGCGCTACAGCGCCATTTATGCTAACTACGCCTTCGGTAATTAACCGCTCGGCAGCACGGCGCGAGCAATAGCCGCTTTGGGCAATCCATTTTGCCAGACGCTGTGGAGCAGGGGATAGCATGGAATGAAACCGTCAGAATAAAGATGCCGATAATAACCGATATAGCGGCGCAAGATCATCTGGCTGTCACACTTTGCATGCACACTAAACACTGCCTGCAAGGCAAACCTGTTCCTCCTAGTGCTTCAAATTCGCCGGATCTATAGGGTTCGGCTTTTTTTTGCCCGCTATTACTTGCTTGTCGTTTTTTTATTGGTGTTGCTTAACAAGGTTTAATAAAAGTATCGCCAAGCTGTAACACAACTGACACTTAGGCCGGGCACAATGCACAGCGTTACACCTTCCTTCCTGGATTATTAAACACTATTTAGTGGCGGGGGCCTTGGCTCCCGCTTTATTTTTTCTGTAAAAACCTATCGGCAAAAACTAGCGATAAAAATATCTGTAAAACTTTTTGCTGCGTTTAAACCTTTCGCTTTACCCTGTCGACTAACCTGACAATTAACACAATAACTTTGGTATTTAAGGGCGTTTATGGCTATGGAGATTGCGCAGGCAGTCACAGCTGCGCAAAAGGGCGACAAACAAGCCTTTTACTACCTTTATCAGCAGTATGTCGGGCGGGTATACGCTATTTGCTGGCGCTTGCTGGCTAATAAGCAAAAAGCGGAGGATGCCAGCCAGGAAATTTTTATTAAGGTGTGGCAGCAACTTGCCGGGTTTCGTGGCGATAGCAGCTTCGCCACCTGGCTGCACAGTATTGCTACCCGCACTGCTATTGATATCTGGCGTCAGGAAAAATACCTGCGCTTAACCGACAGCAGTGACGAGCAACCAGAGCTGGCAGAGCAAGCCGTAGCGTGCACCAGTGAAGAGGCTCCGCTGGAGCAGGCTATACAACGCCTCCCAGCGCAGGCCAGGGCCGTATTTGTATTATTTGCGCTGGAGGGGTATCAGCATCAGGAAATTGCGACTTTGCTGGGCATTGCCGAGGGTACCTCTAAAGCGCAGTATTTCAGAGCCAGACAATTGTTACAGGAGTGGTTAGCAGATGAATGATCAGCAACTTGATAAGGCTATCAGCAAGCTGGCACCGCAGATAGCACCACAACGTGATTTATGGCCAGACATCAGCGCACGGATTGATATGGCCGCGCAGCTTGAAATAACGGCACGGCCTGATGCCGACGAGGCAGCAACAGACACCGCCAGACCCACACGCTGGTATTGGGGTATTGCCGCCATGCTGGGGCTATTGAGTGTATTTGGCTGGCAGCAAGCACTATTGCCCGGCACTACCAGCCCCACGGCGTCTATACCTAGCGCAGAGCTGATGTTACTGCAGTTGTATGAACAGCAAAAAGCTACCCAGTTAAGCCAGATGGTGGCAGTAGCCGAGGGCTTTGATAACTGGCAGCAACAAATACGGGTATGGGACCAGGCAATAGCCCAGGTACGCCAGGCGTTAGCATTTTATCCGGATGAACCGCAGCTGTTAGCGCAGTTGCAAAGCTTGTATCAACAGCAGTTGTCTTACCTGCAACAGGCGACACTGCAACAACCTTTAGTAATAAGTTAGGAGATAACACATGAATACAGTGGCAAAAACTTGGGCCTTTGGCCTTGGCAGTTTAGTGTTGCTGGGCTTTAGCCAGCTGGCTTTAGCCGATGCGCGTGAAGCGGTAAATGAAAGCCGGGCGGTAAGCGCCAACGAGAAAATTTATATTGAAGTAATGAGCGGTGAAATAACCATTAATGCAGTAAGTGGTAACCAGTTTAAAGCCAGCGGTAAGCTGGATGAAAAAGCCACTGGTTATACGCTGGACAGTAAAGACGGCTTTACCCGCTTTGAAATGACCATGCCACGCCAGGTTAATTACAACTGGCGTGACAAAAGCAACAACGCAGAGCTAAGTTTTGATGTGCCGGTAGGCAGCAGCGTTGAGTTTAAAGGTGTAAACGGCAATGTTACCGTAAGCGGTATTCACGGTAGCAGCCAGATCAGTACGGTAAACGGCGAAATTAAAGCCTCTGACTTACGCAATAGTGTAAAACTGAGTACGGTAAATGGCGAAATTAAAGTAAAAAATGCCAGCGGCAAGGTAGAACTAAGCTCGGTTAACGGCAAAATAGATGACGAAGGCTCCAGCGGCCGCCTGAGCTATGACGTAGTTAACGGCAAAATTAACGTTAAAAGCAGTGCCGAAGAGGTAAGCGTCAACACCGTAAACGGTGATGCCGAACTGGAGCTAAATGGCACTAAACAGCTGAAACTCAACACCGTAAACGGTGAAATTGATGCCAAACTAAAAGGCTCTGCCAGTCCGCGTGTAACTGGCAGCAGTGTAAGTGGCGATATTGAATTAAAACTGGACAGCAAGGTTAGCGCCCGCTTTGATATTAAAGCTTCAGCCGGTGGCAGCATTAAAAACAAACTGAGCGACGACAAAGCCAATAAAGCCAAATACGGCCCGGCCCGTAGCCTGCAGTTCACGCTGGGTAGTGGTGATGGCAGCGTAGAGCTAAGCACGGTAAGCGGCGATATAGAGCTGGATAAGTTATAAACCTAAAACGTTATATATCCCTGTAAACACAGGCCGCTTTTGCGGCCTTTGTTATTTGCAGCAACAAAAATTTGTACAAGATAAAAGTTCTTGATTTACATTGAGATAGCGGCTTAGACTGGATTCAACTACCTCTTGCCATTGTTGATGTCAGCCTTTTAATCAGGCGCTGAATGGCAAATTTTACTCAGGTTTATTAATGAAGATTGAAAGTGTAAGTAAAGCAGAGTATCAAACGCTTATCGAAATTTGGGAAGCGTCAGTTAGGGCAACACACGATTTTTTATCGGAAGACGATTTACTGCAACTTAAACCCCTTATTCTGGAACAGTATTTTGATGCTGTGAATTTAACCTGCGTTAAAACCAGCACCGGCGAGATAGTCGGGTTTTGCGGTGTGCATGATGGCAATATTGAAATGCTGTTTATCGCACCGGAAATGCGCGGCCAGGGTATTGGCGCCTTGCTGGCAGCTCATGCTATTAGTGCGCAAGGCGCGACAAAAGTGGACGTGAACGAGCAAAACCCCCAGGCGTTGGGGTTTTACCAGCGTATCGGTTTTGCAGTAACCGGCCGTTCGCCAACCGATGGTCAGGGTAAGCCTTATCCGTTGTTGCATATGACATTACAAAAAGTACAGCAGGCATAAGTGCGTGCTGTGAATAACCATAAAGGGTGTGGGCTATGAAAAAACTGTTACTTGTTACGCTGTCAGTTTTTATCTCGTTATCTGTATCAGCAACAGAGACAAAACTGGATTTAGATGCTTTTGCCAGGCAGTATTTTGCTGCAATGGTGGCGACGCAGTCACCTGATGCGACAGAACAAGATCTTGAAAATTACCTGGCGCTGCTAACCGATGATATTGGCCATTCGCATTTGCCTTATGTGACTGACGATTCACGTGAGCCTGATGGCAAACAAGCCATGCGAAAAGGTATGACGTTTTATCTTGGTGCCCACACCGAGCATAAAGCCGAACTGCTGGATGTGTTTACCTTTAACCAGTCTGCCGTTGCTATCCGCTATAGCAACAGTGCTAAAGGCATTCACCCGCAGCATAAGCAGCCCATTTCTTATAGTCAGATCATGATGGAAGTTTTGGAAATGGAAAATGGTAAAGTGGCGGTGATCCGTAAGTATCACCAGTAGTATGCCGCGTTAAAAGCTATGACGCTGAAACCGTTGTAGTGTCCGGGAATGAACAATTGAAGTATATATTTTTACTCAGCATTTTTTTTTGTAGCCAGCTTGCGGCCACAGAGTATCGCGTACTTAGCGATGCGCAGACACAGCGGGATATTCCCATCCACATCAGCTACCCGCAGGATACTTCGGTTTGCAGCAGTAAAAACCCTTGTCCGGTGGCGTTGCTAAGCTCCGGTTATGGGGTGGCTTATGATAACTATAAGTTTATCAGCAACACATTAAATGACGTTGGATATCTTGTGGTGGCGGTGCAACACGAATTGCCGGGTGACCCGCCGTTGGCGGTGCGTGGCGATCTTTATACCGCACGCAGTGAAAACTGGCAGCGTGGCGCCAACAGTCTTGAATTTGTCCGTACTGAACTGCAACAGCACATGCCCAAATACAATTTTGCCAGCATCACTCTGGTGGGACATTCCAATGGTGGTGATATATCGGCCTGGTATATTAATAGCGGCCTGACGAGCGTGAAGCAGTTGATAACGCTGGATCATCGCCGGGTGCCCTTACCTCGGCTTGAAACTGTGGCGATACTGTCAATTCGTGGTAGTGACTTTCCGGCCGATGACGGTGTGCTGTATACAACAGAAGAGTTAAAGCAGTTTGATACTTGTATTGTTCAGGTTACTGATGCAAAGCATAACGATATGACAGATTTTGGGCCTGATTGGCTTAAGAACACGCTATCAGCGATTATCCGTGCTTTTATAGCAGGTGATTGCTATCGCGTGTAAGTAACAATTGGAGCTGACCCCGAACGTCTTGGGTTTATTTAGAAATATATTAAGTTTTTACAGCGCTGGCCGATAAATAGTAAACATTTGTCTGGCTGCCCATTATGGTGTCATCAATTTCAGCTAATCGCATGTTACAGGCTTATAAGGTTGGCAACGACGTATCTGGCAGTACTCAGCTGCAGCCGGGGCAGCGTGACGACGTGGATGTAGCGCAAAAAAGTAATGAGTCTGTGCAGGTAAATCTGAGTGCGGCTGCGCAGTCAAAGCTGACGTTGTCCAAGGCAGTAAGAGCTGGCATGGAGCAGCATCAGCAAGCTAAAAAAGCCAGAGCCCGCGAGCGCGTAGCTGAAGTTAAAAAGCGGATTGATGAGCTTAAAAAAATGCTGGTGATGTTTGGTGGCATGGCACCTAAAGCTCTTCTTCGCGAGCTGAAGCAACTGGCCGGAGAGTTAAAAGGGGCCGCTAAAGATTTGCAGGAAGGAGGCTCTGCCGGTAGCTCCGCATCTGCCACTGATATGCCGTTAACAGCGCACTTTGATAAGACTGTAATTACTGAAACAGCAGATGACAGCGTTGTGGTGGCTGATGTACCGTCAGAAGCCATAGTAGCTGTGCCGCCTTTACCTGATGATGCCGAAATAGTTGGCGATAACGGTAAACACACCGAAGAAGCCGATAGGGCAGTGAATTTACAGCAGCAAATGCCGTCTGCAGATGATAAAGCCCGGCGGCAACGCCAGGAAGATCAGAGGATGCTGCAGGAAACGGCCAGCGAGCTGCAGTCACTGTTTAATATGCTAAAAGCGATGCTGCGTAATGACGACAAAGACAAAGATACCGAAAAACAACTGGACGAAATCAGCTCACTGATTGACGATACTAAGCAATCTGCCCTGCAACTTTCTAACGGGGTTATGCTTGGTATTGATGCAATTGCTATTGTATAGATTTCACTCAAGGTCATTAATGTTATTTATACTCTTTATCTCTTTTGCCATTGAGACTCTCGCAGTTGAGGTTCCTACAAGCATCCGGGCTGAGAGGGCAATAGCCAGTGTAGAACCGGCTTTGAAGAAAGAGCTGTCGAATTTGGGCCTTAAATACGGTGCGCCGGTATTTATCCGTATCTTCAAAGATCCTGGTGTGCTTGAGGTGTGGGTTGAGTCTGCTGACGGAACCTTTATAGCCTTTAAAAGTTACGATATTTGCACCTTTTCCGGCGATCTTGGGCCAAAGCTGAAGCAAGGCGACAAGCAAAGCCCGGAAGGCTTTTACTTTGTTAATGCTGGCCGGCTGAACCCCTGGAGCAGTTACCACCTGTCTTTTAATTTAGGCTACCCCAATAAGTACGATCGTGTGCATGGTCGCACGGGTGATGCGCTAATGGTGCACGGCAATTGCGTGTCTATTGGGTGCTACGCAATGACTGATGCATATATGAATGAAATATATGCTCTTGGGGTAGCGGCGCTAAAGGCGGGGCAACCATTTTTTAGAGTTCATATCTTCCCCTTCCGGCTTGAGAGCGCTACTTTAGCAAAATATAACTCGCATCAGTGGCATTCATTCTGGTTAAACCTTAAGGAAGGCTACGATTACTTTAACAGCCATAAGCGGCCACCAAACACAGAGGTTTTCAATCGTAACTATGTGTTTGGCCCTTAGACCTCAGGTGTTTTTGTAGCAGGGGATTGCTATCGCTGGTAAATGCTGGATATTTATAAGGAACAACAGAGTAATGTGGGAACGGGAGGCTCAATAATGGGTTCACATCAGCAGCAAATGTGCGGTTTTGCTAAATATAACCTTGAGTTTAATCATCGGTTATTCACCTTAGTAGCGGGCTTAAGCGATAGCGAACGTAAAAAAGAGCTGGGTGCATTCTTTGGCTCTGTCCATGCTACGCTGAATCATATTCTGTTGGCCGATCGTATCTGGCTTGCTCGCTTTGCTACAGCCTTTCCTGCCATGGTTTCACTACAGCAAGCCGAACTGGTGCAGCAGTTTTCGTCTTTACGTGATGAACTGTACGCAGATTTTACAGAGCTCAAGGCGCAAAGGGTGGCGACTGATGAAGTAATTACGCGCTTTGCCGCAGAGTTAACCGATGCGCAACTTGCCAGCAGTATGAAGTACAGCAATTCGCAGGGCCAGTTACGCGAACACGCCACCTGGGTGGCTGTAGCGCATATGTTTAATCACCAAACCCATCACCGCGGCCAGCTTACCACGCTATTGCACCAGCTGGGCCACGACGTTGGCGTAACCGATTTTGTTGCTTATGTGTCATAAAAAGGCAGTCACAAACAGGCGAAAGCTGTGCTCTGGAGGTTAAATTAAATGAAAGCACGTATTTCTGTGATAACCCTTGGCGTAGCTAACTTAGAACGTGCTGTGCAGTTTTACCGTGATGGCCTGGGCCTACCCACCGACGGCATAGTCGGTACCGAGTTTGAAAACGGTGCGGTCGCGTTCTTTGATCTAACCGCTGGCCTTAAGCTGGCATTGTGGCCAACAACCAGCATGGCACAGGATACCGGCCTGCCGTTTAGTGGCCACGGCTCAGGCATGTCAATTGGCCACAATGTGATGTCAAAAACCGAAGTTGATGAAGTAATGGCAGAGGCCAAAGCAGCAGGTGCAACAATAGTAAAACCGGCAAAAGACACCTTTTGGGGCGGCTACGCCGGCTATTTTCAAGACCCGGATGGCCATTTATGGGAAGTAGTGTGGAACCCGCAGTTGCTGCCAGAGGCAGTGTAACGTGGGTGTAATTGTGACACTTAAGGAGAACTTATCATTTTTAGCATAAGAAAAGCGGTTAGTGCTGATACTAATCAGATACTTAATATTATACGGGCGAAAGCAGAATTTGACGGCTGCGCCGGTACGTTGCGGGCGAAAGAAAATGATATCAAAGAAGCGTTTTTTTCACCTGTTCCAAAAGCATACGCATTGGTTGTGGTTGAAGCAGACAAAGTCATTGGAATTGCAACCTACTACAGTATCTACTCTACCTTTATTGCTAAGCCTGGGATCTGGCTTGATGACTTATTTATCTACCCGCAGTATCGAAGTAAAGGTATTGGCGAGGCGCTGTTATCGGCGTTGTGCACCATTGCTGAAGAAACAGGCTGCGGCCGCATAGACTGGATAGTGGCGCACGACAATGAGCAGGGCAAGCGCTTCTACGAAAACATCGGCGCATGTATTTCTGAGTCAGTAAGGCATGCCCGTCTTGATGAGGCTGCGATCAAGGACCTGGCAGACAAATCTCTTAGCAAAGCCACGCACGCGGCAACTAGGGCGCCGGAATAAGGCTTTTCAAACGCTCCAGATCACCATCACCTACACCATGTTGTTTAAAATAATGCGGCCGCTGTACTACCCGCTGTTGTACGGTATTGATAATACGTTTGGCTTTAAAGGTTTTAAGGCCAACAGGCAGCGTGCGATGGTAAGTTGTCGATGCTGTCTTCGCGTTCTAAAACACCGATGCCTAAGCTGTGCTGGCGCAAGCTGTTACAGCTTGCCGCTAAGCTGGTTTGTTCCGGGCGGCACCGGTGTTTTGGGTTGGGGCCCGAGAGCGAGGCGGGCACTTTGCTTGGACTCCAGCTGCTGCAGCGCAATGCGGATATCGGCAGTGTAATACAGTGAGGCGAAGCCAAGACGATTGCGGCCCAGGTTATGAAACACCATGCCAAAGGCGATATCGCCGGCGCTGAAGTCCTGGTAGTTTTCAGCAAAATAAGCGGCGGGTTTGCTGAATTCGTCGTCTATCAGCAGCGCTCTTACCCGGCCAGGGCCGCCATGATAAGCCTGGATCAGCAACAGCCGGTAAATGTGTTCCTGCTTTTCCTGTGGCAGATGGCCAAAGCGTGTCAGAAACACCGGCCGTAGCATCCGGTGATTACGTTCAAACAGCCATAGCGCGCAATCTACCTGAGCAATACGGTGCAGTTGTTTATTATTTGGTACTTTGCAATCTTTCAGTGCCTGTGGTGTCAGTTGCAGGATCCCTCTGGCATTGGCTTTCGAGTGAGCTTCACGCACGCCACCACTTTCGATAATTAACATACCTGCCAGATCTGAAAGTAAGTCGTCGGGCAGACTGATGCGCTTTTGCTGCACCCGGCGGGCGTGTACTAAGCGCAGGGTGTCATGCAGTGAGGCTTGATTGTTAGGCGTGCCCACCTTAATGCCATCCCAGTTTCCAGACAAGCGGCCGTCCGGGTGTTCCCCCAGATAGCGCGATATGGCCAGAGGTAAATCTACATAGGGTTGATGACAGCGAATAGCAAAAGGGTAGCCAAGGGTCTGGCTGTTGCCTTCTACCCAGGCATGAACCTGGCCTTGTTGTGCCATGCCATGACGGGTTTGATTCAGAATTAACTGGGTTTGCAAAGAGTCTGCGGCGTCTTCAATAACCTGCAGAAAGTTTCCGCGCATATCAAACAATAAATGGCGATTGCGTTCCGAGCAATGACCTGAGCGGGTAAGGATCCAGCGCCGTACATTCATCACATTGTCATAGACGCCCTTGCTTTCTGCATAAGGCTTGCTGCGCACTACCTCAGCCCAGTTCTGGTAAGGGGACACGGGGTCATGTGCCAGAGCGTTTTGTGGCAACACGCATCCAAATAGCGTAGCGACGGCAAACGTCCAGTATCGGCTAAGTTGCATGGATCCCATATCTGCTCCGGTGTTTCTAAGGCTGGTGTAGCGGTTGTCGACTGCCGTTGAATAGCAAAGCTGAACACGGCCTTAACAAGCAAATACAGTAAATCCTTTTACCCGCCGTTACCAGAGGTACAGACAAATATTATTACGCTTGCGCAGTTATAGTTAAACCAAGCCTGAGGCAGATCAATATCAGCTGACACGCCAGGGCTTATCATGGCTATCAGTCAATCGCCAGCAGTGTTAAAGAGGTTAAGATGTCCGCCAGCAACTGGGATCCAAAGTTAATCAGTAAGTACAATATTAACGGCCCGCGCTATACCTCTTACCCCACAGCATTGGCGCTAAGTACTGATTTTGATAAAACGCTGATCCCCACTGCAATAGGGCAAGGCGCAGATCAGCTTAGCCTTTATATCCATATCCCGTTTTGCCATAAGCTGTGTTACTACTGTGGTTGCAATAAGGTGGTAACCCGGCATCAGCATAAGGCTGATAGTTATCTGGACGCGTTGGCAGAGGAGATGGCGCTGTACCAGCCGCTGCTGGCGCAAAAACAGATTATTCAGCTGCATTTGGGCGGGGGTACACCCACTTTTTTAACTGAAGTACAGCTAAGCCGACTAATGGCGTTACTGCACCGCCATTTTACCCTAACGCCGGATGCGGAAATCAGCATTGAAATTGACCCACGCAGTTGCAGTGACAGCAAGCTGGCGCATTTACGCACACAGGGCTTTAACCGGGTAAGTTTTGGCGTGCAGGACTTAGATGAAAAAGTGCAAATTGCCATTAACCGTGTACAGGACACTGCACTTATCTGCCATCAGGTACAGCTTAGCCGTCAGCTGGGGTTTAGTTCGGTTAATCTTGACCTAGTGTATGGCTTGCCCTTTCAGCAACCAGACAGTTTTGCCAGCACGCTGGAACAGATTATTCAGCTGCAGCCAGACCGCATTTCATTATTTAGTTACGCCCATTTGCCCGAGCGTTTTGCTGCCCAGCGTAAGCTGGACAACGCCAGCTTGCCAGATGCCACGCTTAAACTGCAGCTACAAAGCATGGCTATTAACGCCTTTGTGGCGGCCGGTTATCAGTTTATTGGTATGGACCATTTTGCCCGGCCCGGCGATGCGCTGGCCAAAGCACAGCTTGCCGGTAAGCTGCAGCGTAATTTTCAGGGCTATACCACCGCCGGGCAAAATGCCCTGATTGGCCTTGGCGTGTCCAGCATTAGCCAGGTCAATGGTGTGCTGTGGCAAAATGGTAAAGAACTACCGGCCTATTATGCCGCCATTGCCGCCAGCCAGTTGCCGGTTGAACGCGGTTTTAGCTTAAGCGCGGATGATAAACTACGGGCCGCTTTGATCAGCCAGTTAATTTGCCACTTTGAGCTGGACGTGGAAAGTTTTAGCCGCCAGTGGCGCTTGCATGGTTTCTGGCAATATTTTGCCCGGGCACTGGAGCTGCTGCAGCCGTTTATGGAAGATGGCCTGGTTGAGGTATATGCCGGGCGGATCAATGTAACTGCAGCAGGGCGGTTATGGGTGCGCAGTATTTGCGCCTGCTTTGATGCTTATTTAACTCAGGGCCAGCAGCGTTATTCTAAGGTTATTTAGGGTAGGCGATAGCAAATTTTCTGTTGCCGCCCCTTGTACTATGGTGAATTAGAGCCCATTATGCGCGCACGCTGCGATATAAAACGATGCAATGCAAAATCGCTGCGTGCGTTGGTTAACATGAGGTGTTATGCGCTGGCTAAGTAGTTTTGCCATACTGTTTTATTTAAGCTTATTGTGTACGCCGCAAGCCTTTGCCGTGCACGATGCACGCTTATCACCTCTGGCCGACTCTCAGTTTCATGCAGTCAACCCTTCACTGCATCAGCACACGTTAAATACCCCACAGGATAAAGACGATCAGCCGAAATTTGCTGTTATACCGGCAAAGCGCAGCGCAGTTTTTAGTTTAACCTGTGTAGCCGCTGTGGTGATATCTGCGGCGCACCACACCATAGTTGTTGGCCCCCAGCAGGCCAGAGCCCCACCGCAATCTTCCTTAAGTTAACGCTTAACCCGGTACCCTGACATCTATAGCACTGTGCTCCTTCGCAGGTGTTTTTTTGTGTTGTCAGGCCGGTTAAATACCGCACTCTGCTTTTTTGTATTAAGCACCTTAACGGGTTGGTGCAGAGTGCTTAGCTGCCCCTTACTCATTGCATGATGGGCGCGGTGGCTGTAGCAACAAAGCTAAGGATAAACTGATGTTAAATAAAAACCCTGCCTGGCGCTATGTACTGGTGATTGGCATGTTATTGCTGGCACTGGTGTATGCGCTGCCAAATTTATACCCGGAAGACCCGGCGCTGAATATCAGCGCTACCCGCGGTGGTACTGTCGCTGAACAAACCCGCTCGCAACTGGAACAAAGCTTCCGCGCAGCCAATATTGTGGCTAAATCGGTGGTATTGGAAGAAGGCCAAATTCGGGCCCGCTTTAATAGCACTGAAGATCAGTTACAGGCGCGTGAAATTGCCAACCAGCAGCTGGGAGCAAATTTTATTACCGCACTTAACCTGGCGCCTGCCACGCCAGACTGGCTAAGCGCCATTGGTGCCACACCGATGAACTTAGGCCTGGACCTGCGCGGTGGTGTGCACTTTTTACTGGCGGTAGATATGAAAGCCGCGCTGGATAAAAACCTGAATGACCTGGTGCAAACTTTCCGTGCCGACTTACGTGAAGATAAAATCCGTTACCGCACTGTGCAGGCCGATATTGACCATAGCCAGGTACAGATTACTTTTCGCAGCACTGAAGATAGTGTGGCCGCTGAAGCGGCGCTGAGAAAGCGCGATCGTGAACTGGTATTTACCACCGGCAGCGACAACCTGACTTTGCTGGTTGGCCTTAGCGAAATCCGTTTAAAAGAAATCCGTGAATATGCGCTGGAGCAAAACATTACCATTATCCGTAACCGGGTAAATGAAATTGGTGTGGCCGAGCCGTTAGTGCAGCGCCAGGGCGCTGATCGGATTGTCGTGCAATTGCCCGGCGTGCAAGACACGGCACAGGCAAAAGAAATTCTCGGTGCCACTGCCTCACTGGAGTTTCGTCTGGTAGACACTGACGGCGATTTGGCTGCTGCACTGGAAGGCCGGGTGCCGCCTAATTCAGAGCTGTATTACAGCCGTGATGGCCGCCCGGTACTGCTGGAAAAGCGCATTATGCTTACCGGCGATCATATTACCGGTGCCAGTTCGGGTTATGACGAATACAGCCGGCCGCAGGTAAATATTAAGCTGGATGCTAAAGGCGGCACCTTACTTTCAGCCAGTACAAAAGACACGATAGGCCGGCGCATGGCGTCGGTGTTTATTGAGTATAAGCCCGGCACTGAAACAGGTGCAGATGGTAACCCGGTACTGATTAAACAGCAGGAAGTCATTAACGATGCCACCATTCAGGCGCGCTTAGGCCGTGACTTTGTGATCACCGGTATCGATTCGCCGGCAGAAGCGCAAAACCTGGCCACCTTATTGCGTGCCGGAGCTTTAATTGCACCGATCCAGATTATTGAAGAGCGCACCATAGGCCCAAGCTTAGGTAAAGAAAATATCGAGCTTGGCATAACCGCTATTCAGTGGGGTATGGCCGCAGTACTGCTGTTTATGGCGCTGTACTACAAAGCCTTTGGCATGGTAGCCAATGTAGCTCTGGTAGCCAACCTGGTATTGATGGTGGGTATGATGTCGCTGATCCCCGGCGCAACCCTAACCTTACCGGGTATGGCCGGTATAGTGCTGACGGTGGGTATGGCGGTAGATGCCAATGTGCTTATTTTTGAGCGTATCCGTGAAGAGTTGTTGGAAGGGCGCTCCGTACAGCAGGCTATTCACCACGGTTATGACCGTGCCTTTGCCACCATTGCCGATTCTAACATTACCACCTTGCTGGTGGCGCTGGTGTTATTTGGTATTGGTACCGGGCCGGTAAAAGGCTTTGCGGTAACGCTGGCGATAGGCATTTTAACATCTATTTTTACGGCGGTAGTAGGTACCCGGTTATTAGTAAATTTAATTTGGGGTGGCCGCCGCGTGCAGTCACTGCCGATATAAGGAGCACGGTATGCAGGTATTTAATTTTGCCAAACCGCTAAATTTTATGCGGTTAAAATGGGCTGCGGTAGTGTTATCCACATTTCTGGTGCTGGGCTCTTTTACTTCTATTGCTATAAACGGCATTAACTGGGGGCTGGATTTTACCGGCGGCACTGTCATTGAAGTTGGTTTTGCCAAACCGGCTGATTTAGTAGCAGTAAGGCAAACGCTGACTAACGCGGGCTATGAAGATGCCGTGGTGCAGCTATTTGGCACCAGCCGCGATGTGTTGATCCGTATTCCGCTGCGCCCCGATATTGCTCAGGCCGTGGTGGGTGACACAGTGCTGCAGGCGCTGAACAGCCAGCAGGCAGAAGCGGTCACCATGCGCCGGGTTGAGTTTGTCGGGCCAAGCGTAGGCGAAGAGCTAAAACAAGATGGCGGCCTGGCCATGCTAATGGCGCTACTGGGCATTCTGGCTTATGTTGCCATGCGCTTTGAATGGCGTTTGTCGGTGGGTGCTGTGGCATCACTGGCGCATGACGTGATTTTAACCCTGGGGTTGTTTTCAGTATTGCAGCTGGAATTCGATTTAACGGTGCTGGCTGCCATACTGGCGCTAATAGGTTACTCCATTAACGATACCATAGTGGTGTTTGACCGTATTCGTGAGAGTTTCCGCAAATTGCGCGAAGCAACAGTAGCAGAAACCATCAACGATGCGATTACCTCTACGCTAAACCGCACGGTTATTACGTCTTTAACAACTGTATTAGTATTAATAGTGCTGTTTTATATGGGCGGTGCGTTAATACATGGTTTTGCCACAGCGCTGTTGTTTGGTATTGCTATCGGTACTTATTCTTCTGTTTATGTGGCCAGTGCCATTGCCGAAATTCTGGGAATAAGCCGGGAGGATATGCTGCCCCCGCCGCCGGTAGATAAAGAAAGTGAGGGCACCGGCGCGTTCTAACTAACAATACAGTGTCTAGCTAACAACACGGCTGTAGATAAAAAGTACTGCAGCTAAAAAAACGCCCCGTTTACTGCGGGGCGTTTTTTGTGAGTTAACAGTGCTTACTGCTGTTATCAGCTGGGGTGTACCTCATCTGCTGCGTGTTCATCTGGTGCTTCTTGTTCCAGTTGCCGCAGTTTATGCTCCAGCCGTTTGGGTGAGCCGGTATTGCGTGCTATCGCAATATACATTACCGGCACGACATAAATTGTCATCAGCGTTGCTAACGACACCCCGGCAAAAATCACCATACCTATTACCATCCGGCTTTCTGAGCCGGGGCCTGATGCTACTATCAGCGGAATACTGCTCATTGCAGTGGTAAAGGCTGTCATCACAATGGGGCGTAACCGCTGTGCTGCCGATTGCTTGATGGCAGCAACAAACTCCATACCGGCATCACGCAGCTGGTTGGCAAATTCGACAATCAGGATACCGTTTTTCGCTACCAGGCCTATCAGCATAACTAAACCAATCTGGCTGTAGATATTCAGCGTCATACCACTGAAATACAGCCCGGATAAGGCGCCAACTAAGCCCAGCGGAACCGTGATCATAATAACCAGCGGGTGAATAAAGCTTTCAAACTGTGCAGCCAGTACCAGATAGGTAATAAGCAGCGCCAGAATAAATACCATCAGGGTAGAGCTGCCGCTTTCCTGATACAGCAGCGATTCGCCCTTGTAATCAATACCTACGGTGTCCTGAATTTCGGTTTTCACTACGTTTTCCAGGTATTCCAGTGCTTCGCCCAGGCTGTAACCCGGTGCCATACTGGCGGTTAACGTAATAGCCCGCATCCGGTTGTAACGGTTCAGGCTTGATGACGTTGCCTCTTCACGCAGTGTTACCAGGTTATCCAGCGGGATGAGCTCGCTTGAGGTCTCCGAGCGCAGATAAACATTGCTGATACTACCCGGCGAGCGGAAATCGTCGTCCAGACCTTCAATAATAACATCGTATTCTTTACCACGATCTAAGAAGGTGGTTACCCGGCGACCACCCAGCATAGCTTCAAGCGAGCGGCCGATAGCCCCGACAGAAATACCCAAATCGCCGGCGCGCTCGGTATCAATTTCTACCAGTATTTGCGGTACGGTTTCTTTGTAGTCGTGATCCAGCATCAGAATATTAGGGTTTTCTGCCGCTTTGCTGATCACAATGTCACGCCAGCGCGCCAGTTCTTCGTAGGTATTACCCTGCAATACGAACTGGATGGGCCGGCCACCGCCACCACCGCCACCCAGGCCGCTACGCATAAAGGTGAAGGCGCGCACATCGGGTATGTCGTTCAGTTTTACGCCCACTTCGCCCATTAAATCCTGGGTGCGGCGCTTGCCGTTATGCCAGTTTTCAGTGCCGACTATGGCAATACCGCCGCTGTTACCCCAGCCAGGTACCCGTACCAGTAAGCGGTTAAATTCGCCGCCGTGGTAGTAGGGCATCAGTACATCTTCAATCAGGCGCATATTGCGGCTGTTGCTGGTGTAGCTGGCGCCTTCAGCCGGGCTCATCATCACAAAAAAGGTACCGCGATCTTCAACCGGTGCCAGCTCGCTGGGCAGCAGTTTAACCAGCATATAACTGGCGGCAAAACACAATCCAACCACTATAATTACCGGCCAGCGAGTGGCACAGACTACATCCAGCTGGCGCCGGTAAGCATTTTCCAGTTTATGAAAGGCGCCATGCAGCCACAGCCCTAGTTTGCTTTCGCGTTTCTGGTGCGTCAGTAATTTACTACACAGCATGGGGGATAACGTAAGTGCTGTTACGCTGGAAAACGCCACGGCAGCTGCAATGGCCAGCGCAAACTCGGTAAACAACTTACCCAGCTGGCCCTGCATAAATACCAGCGGCACAAACACTGAAATCAGCACCAGTGTGGTGGCGATAACTGCAAAGCCAACCTCACGCGCACCGCGATATGACGCCAGCAGCGGGTGCTCGCCTTGCTCAATACGCCGGTAAATGTTTTCCAGTACTACGATAGAGTCATCTACCACCAGGCCTATGGCTAATACCATGGCCAGCAGGGTTAGCAGGTTGACAGAAAAATCCAGCGCAAACAGCACGGTAACCGCCGCTACCAGCGATACCGGCACTGTAATAGCCGGAATAAAGGTGGCGCGGATATTACCTAAAAACAAAAAGATCACCACGATAACCAAAGCCATTGCGATGGCCAGGGTGTTGTACACTTCTTTGATTGATTCGGCGATAAACAGCGAAGAATCATAACCCGGCTCAATGGTGGTACCCTCGGGCAGGGTCGGTTTAATCCGCTCCATTTCTGCCCGGGCGGCTTTAACAACTTCCAGCGTATTGGCTTTTGACTGCTTAATAATACCTATGCCAAGCAGGTTTTTACCGTCACCGCGAAACTCGCTTTCCTCGTTTTCTGCGGTTAGCAGCACATCGGCAACTTCGCCCAGCCGCACCAGATAATTATTGGCACCGCGTTTTATGACCAGCTTGCGAAAGTCTTCCTGGGTTTTGTAGGTGCGCACGACGCGCACGGTAAAATCACGATCGGTGGATTTTATATTGCCGGCGGGCAGTTCTACATTTTCTGCCCGTAATACGTTTTCAATATCCTGTACTGTTACGCCGCGTGATGCCATGGCATCGCGGTCCAGCCAGATACGCATGGCGTAATCACGTGAGCCACCCAGTTGCAAGCGGGCTACACCGTCAACCACGGAGAACCGCTCGACAATGTAACGGTCGGCGTAGTCGGTCAGCTCCAGTGAGGTCATGGTTTCACTGTTTAATACAAACCAGGCGATAGTGTCTTCATCGTCACTGGCTTTGGATACTTCAGGCGGATCAGCCTGATCTGGCAGGTTGTTTAAGGCACGTGACACCCGGTCACGTACATCGTTGGCGGCAGAATCTATGTCGCGTTCAACGGCAAATTCAATTGAAATATTCGAGCGGCCATTACGGCTGACCGAGTTAATATTTTTAATACCTTCAACACCGCTGATGCGGTCTTCCAGCAACTGAGTAATTTTAGACTCAACAATTTCGGCTGAAGCGCCAGGGTAGTTAGTGCTGATACTAACAATAGGAGTATCAATATCCGGATACTCGCGCAGCGGCAGCATACTAAAGCAGACAATACCAAACACCACCAGCAGCAGGTTTATAACGGTGGCAAATACCGGCCTTTTAACCGACACATCGGACAGCAGCATATCAGCCTCCAACCCGGTTAATGGTCACGCCTGAGCGCAGTTTCTGAATGCCCTCAACTACCACTTCGTCGCCTTCTTCTAACCCGCTAAGTATTTCCACCCAGCCCGGTACGCGCTGGCCGGTTTTTACCTCTACCTGAGTCACTTTGTCATCAGCACCTACTTTATAAACAAACTGTTTTTGCTGCTGTGGCACCAGGGCTTTTTCTGAAATTTGCATGGCCTGACGGTTATCCAGTTCCAGCTTTACATGCAGCAACATACCGGGACGCAGGCGTAAATCGTCATTAGGTAAAGCGCCATGTACCGTTACTGTGCGGGTGATCGGGTCCAGCCGGGTATCAATAGCGCTGACTTTGCCGTTAAAGGTGATATTGCCATAAGCAGCATTGGTAACGGTTAAAGGCATACCTACACTGATATCGGCCAGATAATGCTCGGCAACACTAAAGGCCACCCGCAGGGTATTTAAGTCATCCAGCGTGGTGATAACAGTGCCATTGGTAATATAAGCGCCGACACTCACCTGGCGCAGGCCCAGATAGCCATCAAAAGGGGCGCGAATAGTCATTTCCGCTAACTGGGCTTTGGCAATGTCCAGTTGGGCCAGTGTGGTATTAACCCGGGTTTGTTGTTCATCCAGCATCGATTGCGCGGTAGCCTGAGTGGTGGCCAGATTTTTCAGCCGGTCTAACTGGCGTTTTTGATCTTCCAGGATGCCTTCCAGCTCCGTTACGCGCGCGCGCTCCTGTACATCATGTAAACGGGCAATCACTTCGTCTTTTTTGATGGCTTTGCCTTCACGAATGTTCAGCTCAGTAACAAAGTCACTGGTAGGGGAGATCAACTGAATTGAGTTATTGGAAATACCGGTACCCAGTGAATTAACGCTGCGGATCATCGGCTTGGTTTCTACTTTAGCAGTACTTACTGCTACAACAGCGGAGGCACGGCGGATGTCAGTTTTCTGGCTGGGTATCCAGTACAAATAGCCTACAAATACCAGCAGAGCGATGAGAATCACCCAAATTAATTTTGAATGTAATTTTGCCACAATAACCCCGGATAACAGCTTAATAATAATTTCTGCCTTATTGTATGGAAGAAAGCGTTGTTTAGATTTCCTGTTATCGCAGTCGTAGCGGCGTTGGTCGCTTAAGCAGGGTATAACTGCAGTTTAATTTAGCAATATCTGCTGAACTAAACGCCAAAGCCTGCCATATTGGCCATAATATAGCGGCAGCGGAGGTAATTAATATGCAGCTGAATCAAATTCAGGGTGGTGCCAGCCGGGGTGGTGCAGCCTTGATGTTAGGTAGTGGCACCGTATTACTGCTACTGTTGCTCAGTGTACTCTGGGTGGAGCAACTTAATGTGCTGCATGCCCTGGCATTTGTTCTGGCGGCACTGGGGCTTTTTGCCGGTTGGGCCAAGTTGTCTGAGCCTGCCTATTTTTTACAGTATGATGAAAAAGGCTTACGCTATTTTCATCGCCGCGGCAGTTGGTTTTTGCCGTGGAACAGTTTTTTATACAGTGGTGTACCACAGCTGGAGCAAAAAAAACTCAGCTATATCGCCTTTAAACTGACCGACTACGACAGTTTTTTACAAGGCTTACCATTGCGGTTGGCTGTGCGTATTATGACAGAGCAACGCGCTTTGTATGTTGAAGCAATACGCCAGGGCTGTAACAGTGGGCAGTGTGCCAGTGAGCTGTTGGCAGAGGGCGAAAATTTTAATACGGCGAATCAGCAATATAACGGTATTAAGGCGGCTTTTGCTCACCGGATGCAGCGCTTGGTAAATGCCACCGGCTTTGATATTTTTGTGCCTGTTGAACTTAGCGAAGCAGATGCGCTTAACCTGTGTAAGCAGATTAATCAGGCAAGGTTACAATGTATCCAGAATACAGTAACCTAGACACTAGGTACTGACTGTATCATAATATTGTCATTACCGGATATTGTGCAGGGCAATGAATGAATACTTACGAAAAAGCATTTTTAGTTAGCGGTCGTAACACTTTGATACATAAAAATAAAAAGCTTGACCTGGTTATAGTGAATGATGATAACGACCCGGTGATAGTCGTGACACGCCATGGCGTGAAAGTTTTCAGTGAAACGGTACCGGCTAATAAGGCTGATGCAAAAGATCGCTATATGGAAGTGGTAGATATTTCCAGCTCTGACGTTTTTAGCGAGGTAAAAACCTTACTATTTGTGCAGGCTATTAATAACAAAGAATATAAGATTGATTACAGTAAAGCGGGTACAGACTTGTTTATCCGTATCCATCAGGAAAACTATATCTGATGTATTAGCCACAACTGAGCCCTGCGGGAATAAAAGGGCTTGTGTTCAGGCCGGTTATTTGCTTCATTAGACTAGCTTTCGTGCAGTAACCTGAAGTGTGAAGCCATATGCAATTTACCGAGCACAATAATAGTATAAAAATAACCGTGCCTGTAACTCTGAATGCGCTGACGGCGCAGGACGTTAACGCCCAGTTACAGCAAGCCGGCTATGGCCGTTGCTTTTTAATCCAGGATCAACTTACCAACCTGCTGATAGAATATCAGCAAATTCAGCAAAAAATTAAAGACAAACTGCAAGCCGAAGGTGTGCCGTTAACCTATCGTATTGCAGATATGCGCCCGGCTGAGCTTAAGTTTGATATCAGCGAAGATAAGATGTTAGCCGCCGCCATTATTACCTCAGCCTGGGGCGGGCCTCCGGTGTCGGCCAATATGCTGGTTAAAGCTGCACAGGAAGCCGGTGTCGTATTTGGTTTTAGTAAAGAGCACATCATCAAACTGGTAACCCATGCCAGCAAGGCCGATCCCGGCAGCAAAGTAAAACTGGTTATAGCGCGTGGCCGCCAGGTAGTGCAAGGGGTTGATTCCCGTTTTGAAGCACTGATCCCCGATATGGAAAGCCGCCGCAATAAACCCTTACTGCAGTCTGAAGAAAAAGCCGATTTACGCGACTTTGGTGTTATTCCGTCAATTCGCGCTACCGAGCCGTTAATGCGCCGGCATCCGCCTACTGCCGGAGTAGATGGCATGACCGTTACCGGCAATGTGCTGCCGGCCACACCGGGGCAGGTTGTAGAATGGAATTTGGGCGAAGGCAGTGAGTTGTCGGCAGAGGATACCGATTTACTGCTGGCTGCACGTGATGGTTTACCCCGGGTAATCGAAAACGGCGCTACCGTTGATGAGGTATTCACCGTAAAGAATGTTGATCTGGCTACCGGACATATTATTTTTCGCGGTTCAGTAGTGATTAACGGTGATGTGGCTGAAAGCATGAAAGTGATTGCCGGCGGCAATGTATTTGTAAAAGGCTTCGTTGAAGGCAGCCTGATTGAAGCCGGTGGCGACATTAGAATTGGCGGCGCCATTATTGGCCACCAGATAGCCACTGTGGAAAAAGATACTGAATACAGCACTGAGCTAAAAGCCCAGGGCGATATAGAGTGCAATATTGCCCAGTATGCCCGCTTAAGCGCCAGCGGCAATATCTATGTTAAAAAGCAAATAATGCATTGCGCGGTGTCTGCTGCCAAAGTGTATGCCGGCCCTGAAGACAACCCTAATGGTAAGGTGATTGGTGGTTATTTTTATCTGGATTATGGCATTCATACCGGCAATTTAGGTGCGCCGTCCAGCAGCAATATTTATATTGAGCTTAACCGGCTGACCGATCCGATAGTGGAAAAACAAGACGTACTGCGCGCCAGTATTGCTGCAGCGAAAAAAGATATGCTGGATATTCGTGAACAGCTGGAAAAGCTGAAGAAAATTGAAGGCAACGCCCAGATAGAATTACGCCGCCAGGAGTTACAGGGCGAATTTGATGAGCATAAAACTGTGGCGCTGGCATTAATAGAGGATGTCAAAGCGCTGGAACTACAGCGCAAAGAAAAACTGGAGCAAGCCCTTATTGTGGCGCATCAGCAGCTGTTTTCTGCGGTTGAGGTACATTTTGATAAAGACATTATCCGCAGCCGTCGTGAATACGGCCCGTCAAAAATACTGCTGGTAGATGGCAGTGTGTCGATAGAACCATTCTATTAATATGAGCCAGGTAATATGCACCAGGCGGCATTTTCGACAGTTAGCAACTGCCCTGCGATGCAGGGTAATGTGTTTTTTACTGCGCTAACGTAGGCTTTATCTGACAAAGTGACCGGGTAGATTATCAGTGAAGCGTTTTTTCTTTATCTTTATGCTGTTTTTTGCGCCGCTGCTATCGGCAGCTGAGTGCAATATGGCGTTTGCGCACGGTATTATTATCTCGCCTGATCAGATCCGTATTATGCAAAACAACCGCACCCATGTGCAGATAAATGCTGATCATCAGTTGTTTATCCGCGGTGAATGGATCACGCTGGAAGATGATGACACCTTATTACTGGCGCAGTACAGCCAGGGGTTACGCCGTTTTGTGCCAGAAATTGTCAGTATAGCGGTAGACGGCGTTGAGCTGGGGTTATCCAGCATTGAAGCGATGTTTAGTGGCATTGGCAGCCAGGCGCAGCAGGCCGAATGGCGTGAACTGGTGCGGGAAACCACCTTTCAGTGGATGTCGCGTTTTGTACGCAGCAATGATCACTTCTATCTGGCGCCGCAAAGCCTGAACGAGCTGGATTACTTTTTACATGACGAATTAAAGCCTCAACTGGACAACCTGGCCCGCCATACGGTTGGTGCGGTGTGGGGGGCTCTGCGCGAAGCCTTGCGCCATTCAGATAATAACTTTGAGCGTTCAGATAACCAGGATTGGCAGTCGGTTGGCCAAATGGTAGAAAAAATTAATCTGGGGCTGGATGCCAAAGCGGTAGAACTGGAAGAAAAGTCGGCATTGTTCTGCCAGCGCATGCAGGAGCTGGATGAAATTGAAAAACAATTACAACAGCGCCTGCCTGAGCTGAAACGTTACGATGTGGTATCACAAAAACAGTAAGAGCTAGACTACGCCGTATTCTTCGCCCAACACCGGTGGCATGGCGTTGTCTACTTCGTCGTTAATGGCATCAAGGGTTTTTTCTGCCTCATCCAGCGAGCTGACTTCAGCCACATGAAACAGCGCTTCACCTTCGTTGACCAACGGCAGGTTGTTACGGCCAATCACAATGCCGTCAAAGCTGGCCGGCACCGCCACTTCAAAATCGGAGTAGGGCGAATAGATATGCGCCAGCACATCGCCGGTTTTCACCGTTTGGCCCAAGCCCACATAGTAACGGGCTATGCCGTCATGCTCGGCCCGTACCCAGCTGCTTTTCTTAGAAAATAACGACTTGGTGGTCGGTTTTTTCCGCACTGCTCTGAGCATACCTAAATCGGTCATTACATTTAAAATACCGCGCACGCCGACATTGATCGATTGCTCGTCAAAGCGTAGCGCTTCACCGGCTTCATAGAGTAAAAGCGGAATGCCTAAATTATTGGCTGTACCGCGCATAGTGCCGTCACGGCTGGCGGCTTTAATAATAATGGGCGCGTTAAACACTTCAGCCATGCGCAGGGCTATCTTATCTTTGGCGCTGGCGCGCACCTGGGGCAGGTTAGAGCGGTGAATAGCGCCGGTGTGCAAGTCAATGGCATGCGTGCAGTTTTTTAATATTTTGTCGGTAAACTGAAATGCCATCCGGCTGCCGAGTGAGCCTTTCTCGCTACCGGGGAAGCTGCGGTTTAAATCGCGCCGATCGGGTAAATAGCGGGATTGCTGCACAAAACCATAGGTGTTTACTATCGGCACTATAATAAGCGTACCTTTAAGCTGATTCAGCCGCGGCAGTTTCAGCAGGCGGCGGCATATTTCCACGCCGTTAATTTCATCACCGTGCAGCGCCGCGGTTACCAGCAATACCGGGCCGTCTTTGCGGCCGTGGATCACATGAGCACCAATGTTCAGTTCGGTATGGGTATACAGTTTGCCAAACGGAATATCCACCACAGCGCGGCTGCCCGGTGGAATATTACTGTTGCCCAGTATAAAAGGTGCTCTGGTGCCATTTTGCATTAGCCGGTTCCTTTGGTGTTAAGTTTGCGCCTGGTTTTGTGGCTGGCCACTTTTTGCTCCAAAAAGGCAATGCTGATATCGGCAATGTCTTTGCTGGTTGCCGCTTCAATGCCTTCAAGCCCCGGTGAGCTGTTTACTTCCATGACTACCGGGCCATGATTAGAGCGCAGTAAATCTACGCCGGCGACATTTAAGCCCATGGTTTTCGCTGCCCGAATGGCCGTGCTGCGCTCTTCTTTACTCAGCCTTATGGCTGAAGCTGTGCCGCCGCGGTGCAGGTTTGAGCGAAACTCACCGGCTTTAGCCTGACGTTTCATTGCAGCTACTACTTTATTACCAACAACAAAGCAGCGAATATCGGCGCCATTGGCTTCACGGATATATTCCTGTACCAGTATATTGGCATTTAACCCCATAAAGGCTTCTATTACGCTCTCTGCTGCGGTGCGGGTTTCAGCCAGCACCACACCAATGCCCTGAGTACCTTCAAGCAGCTTGATCACCAGAGGGGCGCCACCAACCATTTCAATAAGGTCGGGAATATCGCCCGGTTTATCAGCAAAGCCGGTTACCGGCAGGCCAATACCCTGGCGCGCTAATAACTGCAGGCTGCGCAGTTTGTCACGGGCGCGGCTGATGGCCACAGATTCATTTAAGCTGTATACACCCATCATTTCAAACTGGCGCAGTACGGCGGTACCATAAAAGGTAATAGAGGCGCCGATACGCGGGATCACTGCATCAAAATCTTCCAGCACCTGGCCTTTATGGTGAATAGAAGAATTGGTGCGGTTGACGTTCATATAGCAGGTAAGCGGATCGATCACCTGTACCTGATGGCCACGGGTGGTTGCTGCTTCTACCAGGCGTTTGGTGGAATACAGTTCAGCATTGCGCGATAAAATCGCAATTTTCATGCGCTCTCCAATAAGAGGTAAGATCAGCTGCTATTGTAAAAGTGTCTGCGCCCTGAGGCAGCAACAATACTGCTGTCAGCGATAAATAATCAGCTTGCTTTTTATGTCAGCAGCAGTAATGAGCCTAAACCCAGAAACACAAAAAAACCGGTCATGTCGGTAATGGCTGTCAGTACCACTGAACCTGCTAAAGCCGGGTCAATATTTACCTTTTTCATCCAGATTGGAATGATAACACCGGCAAATGCAGACACGATGATATTAATAATGACGGCAAGCCCGATAACAATACAAATAATCCAGTTGTCGAACCAGACATAAGTTAGCACCGCAATCACCATACCCCACAGCAAGCCGTTAAGCGCAGCTACACCTAAGGCTTTACGCAATAACGTCATATGGGTTTGCGGGGTAATTTGCTCCAGCGCCAGGCCGCGGATTATCAAGGTCAGTGTCTGGCTGCCGGCAATACCGCCCATACTGGCCACTATTGGCATCAGTACGGCTAAAGCCACGACCTCTGCCAGGGTAGCCTCAAATAGCCCTATGGTATTGGCGGCCAGAAAAGCGGTAATAAGGTTGACACCCAGCCACAGCGCGCGCCGCTTGGCGCTGTGTAATACCGGCGCGAACAAGTCTTCTTCTTCGTCCAGACCTGCGGTGTGCATAAACTGGCTTTCCAGGCTGCGCCGCACGTTTTCCAGCGCTTCACCAATAGATAAGCGGCCAAGCAATTTGCCTTCGTCATCAATAACTGCCAACGCGGTATAACCAGAGCGTGAAACAATGTCAGAGCCCTGGTCCAGCTCCATTTCACCTTCCACCACAGGTGCGTCGTTATCAATAACGGTTTCAATCGGTAAATGGCTGCCAAGGCCAAGCAATTGTGTGGCGTGCACCAGGCCGGCGTAGCGGCCGGTACGATCTACTACAAACAGCGCATCGTGGTACTCAGCATCTTCTGCCAGCTGGCGAAACAGCCGGATAGCGTCACGTACTTTGGCATTTTTATTGATGATCAGCATATCGTGATCAGCATAACGGCCACACTGATCTTCATCATACGCCAGTGCGGTATCCAGCCAGCGGCGCTGGCTTTCATCAAGGCGTGAACAGGCATAGTCGTAAATTCGCTGCGGCAGCTCATCGAGCAGCTCAATCAGATCGTCAACTTCCATGCCTTCAACCAGGCTGCGTAGCTGCGCTTCATCTAACTGTTTAAAGATATTGTCGCGGGCATCTACCCGCATGTAGGTTAGTGCTGCTATCTGATCGTCTGGGTGCAGGCTTAGCCAGGTGCTTACCCGCTGCTCTACCGGCATTGCCTCCAGCGCAATAGCAATTTCTTCCGGCTCCAGCTGGCTAAGCTTTCCGGTCAGGTGTTCTGCTTCATCTTCGTTAAAGCTGTCGCGTACAATTTCTTCAATATCCAGCGGTTGGTTTTCAGCCATTTACAACTCCCTAGCCTGTGGTGGCGTTACCACCAGCCGCGTATTTTAAACCATGTCAGCCCGGTTATGCCGCCTGTTGCCATAGCAGTTAACACAATAAAATAGCCATTGTTCAGTTGCAGCTCCGGCATATTGATAAAGTTCATGCCATATATACCCGCAATAAATGTCAGCGGGATGAAAATAGTGCTGACCATGGTTAATACTTTCATCCGTTCGTTAATCTGGTGCGAGGTGGTAGACATATAGCTATGCACCAGATCGCTAAGCTGATCGTAGTACATGTCGGTCATACTGTGCAGTCGCTCAAATTTCTCGTAAAAATCACGGATTTCTGTGCTGTTAAAATGGCGCAACAGCGGGCTTTGTTCCTCATATAAAGCGTCAGAAAAAATATCTTTCTGATAGGCCAGATTACGATTTATTTTTCGCAGTACCGAGCGGTAGCGCATAATCAGGGCCATTTGCTCGTCGTTGCCGCTGTGCAGCATAACATCTTCCAGTTCACTCTGTTCATCTTCAAAATTAATTAGTTTTTCCAGGTAACTGCCTGACACCACAAATATTAACTGTTTTATCCAATCGGCAATATTACTGTTTTTTCCTGCAGTGATCTGAGGTTCTAACTGTTTTAACAGCACAGGGTTATGGCATTGTATTTTACTGATTAACACCTGTTTGGAATACAACAAATTAATCTGAGCGCTGCTGCTGTATTCACTAAAGTCAGCATCGGCATAACCGCGCATAATCAGCAGAGTAAAATCGGTTTGCGCTTCCATTTTCGGCGGGTGCCGCTCGCGGCTGAAATCTTCAGCCAGGGTTGGGCCTATCGCAAAACGCTGCATAATGTGTAACTGTTCTTCCTGGCTGGCGTTATTCAGGTTAATCCATAAGCTGGCATCAGCCGGTAAATGGGTGGGTAACTGGGCTAAGGTACATTCACGCCAGTTGTTGGTTTCCGGTTCAAAATAGCTAAGTAAAATCATATGGTTTCTCCAGCGATAGCGCTTTTGCTACAGCATACTCATAAAAGCCAGTTGCGGGCAAATGAACCAGAGTTGGCAAGGCTATTCGGCAGGTAGCCTGTTTCTTACGGCGGTTGGCTGGGGTTGACGTAATAGCAGCAAGTAATGCGAGTATAATGCGAATCATTCCCTTTAAGCTTTTTGGTTGTACCATGAAAAAACTGCTGTTGTTGTGTTTATTCCTCGTTACCTTGCCTGGCCAGGCATCTGACAAACTTATCCAGTTAATTGAATATATCGGTGCCGATTATAAAGAAGCTGTACAGCAAGGGCAGGTGGTAAATGCCGCCGAGTTTGCTGAAATGCAGGAATTTGCCAGCCTGATCCCGGCGCAGTTGCCGCCAGGGCAAACTGAATTACAGCAGCAGGCGGCGTTGTTGCAACAACTGGTCGCTAACCATGCCGATGAAGCTGAAATTCAGCAATTAACGGCTGCTATGCGTAAGGTTGTTATTGCTACCATGCCTGCTATTACCCTGCCATTACAAGCGCCGGATCATGGTCGCGGCAAGGCCTTGTATCAGCAAAATTGCGCTGCTTGTCATGGTGATACCGGCCACGGAGATGGCCCGGCAGGTACCGTACTGGATCCGACGCCAACCGACTTTCATGACACTGAGCGCTATAACGCCCGCAGTTTATTTGGCTTGTTTAATACCATCAGCCTGGGCGTTGCCGATACCGGTATGGTAGCTTTTTCGCATCTGGATGAGCAAAGCCGCTGGGATCTGGCGTTTTATGTCGGGGCTATTGCCAGCGAAGAGCAGATAGAGGCCAGCGAAGGCAAACCGGCTAAAGCGGTGCCGTCGGTGTTGATCAGCAAAACGGCTATCGCACATTTAATTACCGCTACCCCGCAGGATGTGACACAACAGTATGCCGAGCATGGCGCTGCGCTAATGGCCGTGTTTCGCCAGCAGCCAGAGCAATTTTTTAATGCGGCCCAGGCCTCGCCATTACACATTGCTCACGACAAACTGGATTTAATACTGCCGCTGGTGCAACAACAGCACTATAGCCAGGCCTACGATCTGGCAGTATCGGCGTATCTGGACGGCTTTGAACTGGCAGAAAACAACCTGGCCGCAGTAGACAGTGCGTTAAAAGATCGCATTGAACAGCGGATGTTGCAGTTACGTCAGTTAATTAAACAGCAGGCGGCCACTACAGTATTACAGGCTGAGATCAGCGAAATACAGCAGTTGCTGCAACAAGCGCAGCAGGCTTTAGATGAAACCGAACTGGCGCCATTTAACGTATTTTTACTGGCATTACTGATTTTACTGCGTGAAGGGCTGGAAGCCTTGCTGGTTGTGGCGGCCATATACAGCGTGGCGGTAAAAACGCAGCAGCCGCGCTTAAAACGCTCGGTTCATTATGGCTGGGTGGCTGCGCTGGCGCTGGGCGCTGTTACCTGGGTAGTCGCCAGTTTTGTTATTACTATATCGGGTGCTTCGCGTGAGCTTACCGAAGGTTATACCGCGTTAACCGCCGCCGCTATTTTGTTTTATATGGGTTTTTGGATGCACAGCAAAACCTCCGCCGCGCAGTGGCAACAGTTTATTGGCCAACAGGTAAACAAAGCGCTCAAATCCGGGGCTTACTTTGGTCTTGGGCTGGTAGTGTTTTTAGCGGTTTACCGTGAAGTATTTGAAACGATATTATTTTATCAGTCATTGTGGCTGCAGGGTGGGGCGGTGCACCAGTCCAGCTTTATCGCCGGTATTGTAGCGGCGTTGCTTGCATTGCTGCTATTGGGTGTCGCCATGTTTAAATTTGCGCTGAAGCTGCCGTTAAAAACCTTCTTTGGCAGCACCGCAGTGCTGATGATAGTACTGGCTGTAGTGATGGTGGGCAAAGGCGTTGTGGCATTGCAGGAGGCCGGTACTATGCCAATAAACCCGCTGCAGCTACCAACTATAAGCTGGTTAGGGGTTTATCCGACAGTGCAGGGCGTAGCCGCACAATTGTTAGTGTTGCTTGCAGCCATTGTGCTGGTGCTATACCAGCGACGTAAGCGCTAAATATAGGCGTTTAATTACAAAATTTTCATGGCGCAGCAATTAACCGGATAAAGCATTTTATTTACAGTGCTTTAACGGTTAAACTGCGCCGTTTTATTTTAGTAAAGTAATAGGAATGCCATGAAGTACCTCTCCAGCGCCCTCGCTTGTTGTGTTTTATCAGCCTGCTCTTTTTTTGATACTGACGTTGAGTTTAAGCCTGAGCGCGGCGAAGAGCGCAGTTATCAGGTATACAGCATTGCAACCATTAAAGCCGGTAATGGCCGGCGCACAGAAACGCTTAAAGCGACATCGCACCAGTTAATACGCTACCAAGTTACTGACACCGGCACTGACAGCCGTTTTGAAGTGCATATTGATTACATGCGTATGCGCGATGGCCAGGGTGGCGGTGTCAGTAGTGTCGAGCCAGCTGAGCGCAACCCTGAGATGCATGCACTTTTCTCGCAAGGATTTGAGTTTACGGCTAATTTACGCAGCGGCAGCGTAACAGATTACAGTGCGCTGAATAAACCGCTATGGCAGGCGCTGCTGGCTGAGCGCGGTGCAGAGCTGGAGCAGGAAATGAAGAAGCTGTTCGGCTCAGCCACCTTTATCAACAAAATACCGGCGACAGTGGGGGCTACTGTGCAGTTGCCGGCCTATCAGGGCCAGGCCGACGTTGCCCTGACAGTATTAAAGGTAACCGACACTCATTTGCTGGCCAAAGTAGAAAGTGAGCAGGAAGATGGCAAATTTTATGGCCAGATGCTGCTGGAGCGTGAGCGTGGCTGGTTAGTACGCCTGACGCTAATAGCTGAAGTACCATTTGAGCGCTATGGCTATAACGGTACTATGCGCAGTAATGTAATGATGTTTGAGCAACAGCCGCAATTAGGTGATTTGAGCCAGCGTTTTAAGTATGAGCATGATTTTCCTGCCTTTGAATATGAGCAGTTACCTGCTGTTTCGTTGGATGAAGTAAATACGGCCCTGACGCAGGAGGCCGTATTTCCGTTTGATTCCGGTTACTTTCAGCAGCAGGATCACCAGTTACATCTGGTGTATCAGCATGATTTTTCAGAGATGATGCCGACCGGCGAATTTCAGTTAACTAATATCACCGCCCGTAACGCTCAGGGCGAAACTCTGCCGCTGCAACTGGAAGAGAGCGGCAGCTACAGCTATCCGGATCAGAATGGTTTGTATAAGTCGGTGCGGCAAAACCTGTTAGTTGGCTGGAATGCTCCGGCTGAGATACTGCAGCAGGTAGAGCAGTTTAGCGCTACAGCCCGGTATACAGCAGCTAAAATGGTTACGCTTAGCCTGACACCTGATCCGGCTAAAACAGTAACGGCGCAATATGAAGATTTACAACTGGAGTTAGCCCCGGTAGCAGGCGAGCCGCTTACATACCGCTTAACCAGCCGTGGCAGTGATAAGCAGTGGTTACTACGCCGTTACGATGGTGCAGAAGGCGCTACGGTGCAGTATTTGCAGCCACAAAGCGAAGCTCCAGAGTGGCTGAGTGCTCAAGAGCAAATTATGCTGGCACTGGCATCAGCGCAGCAGTATGAAAACCAGGTGCAGTTTACTTTTAAACAACTACCACCACGCCTGACATTCTATGTTAATGCCGTATCTGACAGTACAGTGTTCAGCAAAGACCTTACCTTTGTGCCGGCAGAGCAATACGGGCGTAAAGCTGCTTATCCGCCGGCGCATGAGGAGTTGTTATACCTCGAGGACATGTATGATGGCCTGTATGACAATTTTGCTGAATTTGCACCGCAGCAAGCCGACCCTGCCTTGCTTGAACTGCAAATGGTTAATAACTACGGCGCCAGCCTGCAGCTTAGCGCAGAGCAGGCTGCTGTTTGCACGTTAAGTATGACACAAGCGCCTGAAGTTAATGGCCATAAACTACAGTGGACCCAGATTAAAACCAGCAACAATCTGAGTGGTGCGCCCGATAAACACATCCTCTATAAATTGACAACTGCCGACGGTATCCGGCGTAACTTTTACGGTATCAAAGTTAGCAGTAGCTTAATCTGCGCCGGCACGCCGGAGTGGCAAACGGTGGCCTATCAGCCGGAGCAAAACTGGCTTATTGATATCAGCCAACTGCCTGGGGTGGATACCAGCCAGAGTGTGGCAGATTTTGTGCAGCACTATCGCTTTTTAAATGCCAAAGGGCAGGCGTTAGCCCCTTCAATACCAGCCGACAGCAGCAATGATTTTTATCAGCAACCGCTGCAACAGGTATTGCAGGATGATCGCTGGTTTGCCCTGGCGGGCCGCAGCCTGACTATTGAACAACTGATAACAACCGGTGAGCCGGTTAATAAGCAGTGGCATACGCAATTTCCGGCTTTACCTTAAGGAGCGCACCATGAAAAGTTTATTAATCTTATGCGCACTGTTGTTATCGTTTAACTTAGAGGCAGAGCGGATTTTGTTGGACCAACAATGGCAACCCAGCGATGAGCCCGGCGAAGCCATGTATTATATTAACCAGCCACCGCAGCAGCAAAACGGCGTTTGGCCGTTAGAGTTATTTCATCTTTCGACCAACAAACCGTTTTTTAAAGGCAGCTTAAGCGGGCCGGATTTAGCCGGGCATTATCCGGTGGGTGATTTTGAGTTTTTTTACGAAAACGGCCAGTTATCGCGCTCAGGCAGTAGTACAGCCAGTGGCAGTTATCACGGCACTCACCGGCACTATTGGGAAGATGGCACGCTTAAAGGCGAATACCAGTATCAACATGGCCAGTTGCATGGTGAACAGAAAACCTACCATAGCAATGGCCAGCTGCAGCGCCATGAGCAGCGTGTTAATAACGAACAATCTGGCCTGGTGCAAAGCTATCATGCTAACGGCGAGTTAGCATCGAGGGTAACTTACGGTGCCAATGGCATGGAGGGCCTGTATGAAACCTTTTATGATAACGGTAAACCGGAACAACGCGTTAATACGGTAGCCGGAGAAAATCAGGGTGAGCGGCTGTACTGGAATAAAGACGGTTGGCTGGTTTATCAGCAACACTACCTCAATGGCAAGTTGCATGGTGAAGAGCGTTACTTCCAGGCAGAAGGCCTATTAGGTTCAGTAAAAAATTACCAACATGGCATTCTGGTTGGGTTGCAGCAACAGTTCGGCCGGTTGGGGGAGCTAATGCAGCAGCAAAACTATGATGCTGACGGCCGGGAGCTCCAGCGCATTGATTATCACAACAACGGTAATGTCAGTACGCAAACCGATACAGAGTATCTGGCAGAAGGCTATGTGAGTACTGAGCAACGTTTTACTGCCGATGCAAAGCTAAGTTACAAATATCAGCGTAATACCGCAAAGAACTGGAGTTTACGCGAAAGCTATAACGCTGATGGTGAGCTGACCACACGCGAAGAGAAGCTTGATGATCAGTATCAGGGGCTGTACTTAGGGTCGGCCTGGAATGGTGATACAAAACGGGTAAGCTATGTTAACGGCAAAATGCATGGCGACTATCGTGAAGAGTCGGAAGATGGCAGTAGCTTTGTGCGCGGTAAATATCAGCACGGCGTAAAAGTAGGGCAGTGGATAACCCAAACCCGGGATGTGACACTGACTGAGCACTTTAACCAGCAAGGCCAGCTGTCAGGCGAAAGAACAGAAATAACCGCCAATGGTTTAGTACTGCGGCAGGAGTTTTATAAAAATGACGAACTGCACGGTGACTATTTACGCCACGCTTTTGATGGCCAGATACAGGCCAAAGGCCGTTATGTTAATGGCCAACGAGAGGGAGCCTGGCAGTTACAGGACGAAAACAGTTACCGTGAACTTAAGTTATGGCATGGCAACTATAAAGCCGGGCGTGAAGTAGGTAAGTGGCAGGCCTTTTCTGCCAGTGGCCACTTGCTGGGGCTAATGCAATATGATGATAAAGGCCGGTTGCAGGGTAAAAGTTACACCTTTAACGAAGATGGCAGCCTGTTCCAGAGTGATGAGTATGTTGATCACCAGCTTCACGGCCAGTCGGTGTATTACGTAAATGGTGAGCCGTCGTCGGTGCAGGTGTTTGAGCAGGGCCGGCTCATTAGCGATTAAAAGTTACTCCCCCTGAGGCGTATTCTGGCTTACTGAAAATCTGCTGTTTCCAGGTACAGTTGCGTAGCATGAATGCCCTTGGTGCTTAGCTTTTGCAGCGCGGTTGCAGCATCGGTAACAGGTAGTATGAGTGGTGCTGCCAAAGGCTGCTGCAGCAGTAATATCTGGTCAAAGCTGGGTGCGGCAGCAATGCGGTGCAGTAAAAAGTGGCTGTCGGCAATATTTATCACATCATAGTGTGCTGCAGAGGCTACTGTCAGTTGCTGCAATGGCCGGCTATATAACTGGCGGGCAAAGGTTACCTGTACATTATCCAGCCATAAGCGGCCGTTGCGTTCAAAATGGCCCTGATACACTGCTGCGCTGAGGTGAAAAACCTTACCCTCTATCATCTGGCGTAAATCAAAATCCTGTGGCAGTAGCGTCAGTTGTTGACCACTACGTAATGATGTCAACAAAGCCTGCTGAGCAGCCGCTGGTAACGCCAGTTGATACACCAACTGATAGTCATGCGGCGGTCGGTACAGTGGCAGGTGCGACGCCAGCAACGTATCACCTGCGTTAAATAACACCATGCCGTGGCTGCCGATATAGTTGTGTTGATGTTCGGTCTGTTCTGAATGCAATGACGTTGCGCAGAACAATAACAACTGCAGAAAAAAAATGCGCATAGGTGCTGTCTGTAGGCAAAATAACGTTGTTGGCAGTGTAACGGCTCACCAGCAAAAATCACAGCAGTAGCTGCGCGGCTATCATTAAAACAGCATCGCAACTGCATAATCTGGCGGCTATAGTTAAGCTATGTCAGCAAAAGTTAAGCTATGTCAGCAAGCCAGTGTCACCGATATAAATGAAGGAATGCCTTATGCAGCACGACTTTGACGGCCAGCACCTTAGCGACGAGGATGACAATGTCCTGGTGTTTGCTGCCGACACCGAGGCTGCCGATGAGCCACTGGCCAGTTGGACAGTGCTGATTGTCGATGATGATGCCGAAATCCATCAGATCACCAAATTAGCGCTGCGCGATTTTAATTTTCAGCAGCACAAGCTTAATTTTATCAGCGCCTACAGTGGTGCCGAGGCCAGAGAGCTGCTGGCAAAAAATCATGATATTGCGCTGATTTTACTCGACGTGGTAATGGAAACCGACGATGCCGGCTTAACCCTTGTGCGCTATATTCGCGACACGCTGCATAACAACCTGGTGCGGATTATTCTGCGCACCGGTCAGCCCGGACAAGCGCCCGAGCAGCGCGTGGTGCAGGACTACGATATCAACGATTATCGCGCCAAAACCGAGCTGACAGTGCAGCGACTTAACACATCGGTAATGTCGGCACTGCGCTCTTATGTGGCGATTGAACAGTTAGCACAGTTAAATGCCAGCCTGGAGCAGCAGGTGCAGGCCAGAACGGCAGAGCTGCAACAAAGTAATCAACAGTTGCAGCAAACCCTGGCTGAACTGGAAGCTGGTGAGCGCGCCGGCAAGCAGGTGCAGTTTAAAATGTTACCGCCAGCGGATTTCAATATGGCACAGTTTCAGTTTACTCATGCCTTGTATCCGTCGGAATTTATGAGCGGCGACTTTGTTGACTACTTTGCTGCCGACGAGCACAAGGTGGTGTTTTATATTGCCGATGTATCGGGCCATGGTGTGGCATCGGCCTTTGTTACCGTGTACTTAAAACGCTTTATCAGCGCCAGCCTCGAACGTTACCGCCGCGGTAGCTCGGCGATGCTGACTGATCCGGCGGCGCTACTGGCGGCACTGAATACCGAATTACTGCTGGAGAAAATCGGCAAGTATATCGCGCTGTTTTACGCCGTGCTGGATACCCGCAGCGGCGAAATAACTTACGCCAATGCCGGTGCTTTTCCCTGGCCGTTGCTGTTGCGGGAGCAGGATAGCGGCTATCTGCCGTTAAAAAGTACCCCGGTGGGGATGTTTGACTTTACCGCTTACACTAATCGGCGTTTGCAGCTGCTGCAGGGCAACCGTTTGCTGCTGTTTTCTGATGGCATTTTAGACTTGCTGCCACAGCAGACAACAGAGCAGAAGCTGCACTATTTACAGCAAACCAGCCTGCAACAGCACGATATTGCCGCCTTATTGCAGGCGTTGGCCATCGCCCCTGATAAGCCATTACCGGATGATTTAACTATACTGACATTATCATGGCATTAGCTGAGGCGACTATGACAGAGCACGAACAGATTTTGTTTGCCTGTATTGATAACTGCTGTTATTTCAAACTCAGCGGTGAGCTGCGCTACACCAATGCGACTGGTATGGACGACCTGGTCGAACGGCTGTTCCACCAGCAAATGGGCTGTAACCGGGTGGTGGTGGATTTAAACGAAGCCAGCTTTATGGACAGCACCTATGTTGGTTTGCTGGCCAGCCTGGCGCGTTATTGTCAGCAGCAACAATTACCGCGGCCCACCTTGTTTTCTACCCATAGCGATGTCAATGAACTGCTGTTTAGTCTGTGCCTGGATCAGGCGTTTGATATAGTGCAGCAACCCACTCATCACAACGTGAAGATGGCAGGCGTAAGCGCACAGCATTATAGCGAACAGCAGCAGGGCTTGATGATCCTGCGTGCGCATCAGGCGCTGATAGCGCTGAATGACAGTAATAAATCGCAGTTTCAGCCGGTGGTGGATTTATTAAAACAGCAGTTAAAGTGAGCGCACCGAACAGCAGTTTGGCTCCTAATCTCAGGCGCAGTCTTACACACAAATTATTTAGTTGTGGAAAATGCGGTAACCGCCGCGGCCGGCGTTTTTCATCTGATACATAGCTGCATCAGCTTTCTCTAACAGCTCAGTAAAGGCTATGCCATGGTTGGGGTACAGGCTGATGCCAATGCTGGCGCCAAGCTGATAGGTTTTACCTTCGACAGTATAAGGTTGTTGCAGCGATTGCAGGATTTTTTCTGCAATGTCTGCTGCCTGGTTTTGCTGTTCCAGTTGGGTGGCTATGACAACAAACTCGTCACCGCCAATACGGGCACATATATCCGTGCTGCGCAGGCAGGTTTGCATCCGCTGCGCCACTTGTTTGAGTACCAAATCGCCTACTTTGTGGCCGGCCTGGTCGTTCACCGGTTTAAACTTATCCAGGTCAATATAATACAGTGCCAGAAACTGATGCGGCCGGGTGGCCAGTTGCAGAGCCTTACCAAACAGTGCATCCACATAACGCTTGTTGCTCAGCCCGGTTAACGGATCTTTATACGCCAGCTCCAGCGCTTTGCTTTCTGACTCCAGTAAACGTTGTTGAAACAGCGACAGCACTGCGGCAATTAACGCTGTGTACTGCATAACCACCAAAGCTGTGCCAATAATAAAGGCCGCAGTGCGCCAATCCTGATACAGCATTCGCGAGATCGGTACAAATAACAGCCAGTGCAGCATCAGCAGGGCGCACGTCAGTATTATCGTTAGTTTAATGCCGCTCTGCAGCGCTGCGCCGCCGCGCCAGACAGTGATAATAAACAGCAGCAGGCAGGCCGCATTAAACAGCGCCAGGCCGGAACTGTACACGGCAGACGAGTACTGATAAATATGTGCGCTTAGCAGCCATAATTGCATCAACAGCGTTATAAGCAATAATGTACGGCTGCTTAGCATGGCACCAAAAAAGCGCGCCGCGCCAATCAGCAACAGCAGTTTTTCGGTGATGCTGAGCAGGGCATACAGTAGTTTAGCCAAGGCGGCATCATCAGCCTGTACATTTAAAAACGTCAGCCGGGCAATAAAGGCAACAAAAATAGCGCCAGCCCACCAGCCGCAGCCAGGGTTAGTGCGTGGCACCCGGCTGGCAAGCAGCAGTAAGATAAAAAACACAAGGTAAATTGCGCTACCGGCGCTGTGAACTATCTGAAACAGCATAAAAACCTGCACTTCCATCTGCTGCCGTTGCTGCTGATAACCAGGCCCTGGCGGGTAGTGGTGTGTCAGCAGAGCGGTTAGGCGGTGATCCATTTGCTCTGTTGTTAACAATAGTCAGTAGTGGCATAAGCGCAACTATTTTTACTGTCGGCGCTATATTTGCAAACTGCTGCTGTGCACGTTAATGTTTTATCACAACAATGGCGGCATACTGTGGCTCAAAATAACGGCTGCCAAAATAACTGCTAAAGGTGGGAACAGATGAAAACCTGTGTAACTAAAATGCTGGTGCTTATTACCGCGCTATTTGCCCTGCTAGCTTGTAGCGGTACATCGGTTACGCCGGCAAATAAGGCAGCACAGCTGCTGCGGTTAGACTATGTCAGCAGCATCGACAACAGCGCCCGGCAGTATTTTGTTTATTTACCGGCCGGTTATCAGCAAAACAGCACTAAAAAATGGCCGGTAATGCTGTTTTTGCACGGCAATGGCGAACGGGGCAATGGCCTGGACGAGCTGGATTACACCTTAATCCATGGCCCGTTATATGAAGCCTGGGTACAAAAACGCGAGCTGCCGTTTATTATCGTGGTGCCGCAGCTGCAAATGTTTGATATGGCTAAGCTGCCGTATATTGCTAACCGCTCGGCTGCTGATATCCCCAAACGCTTAACTGATGGCGTACCACCACGGCCGCAGATGTTTGCCTCAGCCAAACCTATTGCGCCCGCAGCTGCTGTTAATGATATGAGTACAGTTCCCCCCCTGTTGCCAGATGGCTGGGAAAAAGCAGAGCAAGACCTGCTGGCCATACTGCAGAACGTGCAGGCCAGCTACAATACCGACGCCAGCCGCCTGTATTTAACCGGCATTAGCTATGGCGGCTTTGGCAGCTGGTTTATGGCTAGTAAGCACCCGCAGTTATTTGCCGCTGTTGCACCGGTGGTCGGTTGGGGCCACCCGGATTTAATGCCGCCGATTGCCAACGCGAAAACCCCGCTGTGGGTATTTGCCGCCGGGCGTGATTCTGCTGTCAACAAAGATTACTTTTATCCGGGTATTGAAACCCTGCGCCAGCTGGGGCACAGCAAGGTACGCTTTAGTATGTTAGAGCAAGCCGAACACGATGCCTGGCGCCAGGTTTATGCCGGCGAGGATCTGTATAGCTGGCTGTTGCAGCAACAAAAGCCAGTGACCAATGTTGCTGTTACGGTGTTTGATCAGGTGCATGTACTACCGATGGACTCAAATCAGGTGCTGCGCAATCAGCGTGTACTGGTGCAGGACGACCGTATAGTTGCTGTTGCGCCGGCAGCCGAACTGGCAATACCACAAGGCGCCAAGGTAATTGACGGCGCAGGGCGCTACCTTATGCCCGGCCTGGCAGAGATGCATGGCCATGTGCCGCCGCTGGCAGATTTTAGCGGTACGCCGGCGCGCTATTTAGACGATGTATTAACACTGTATCTGGCCGGTGGCGTTACCACAGTGCGCGGTATGTTGGGGCACGATAAGCAATTGCTTTTAAAAGATGATATCGCCAGTGGTAAGCGGCTGGGGCCAACGCTGTATCTGGCCGGGCCCAGCTTTAATCAGCATACGGTAACCTCAGCAGAACAAGCGCGTGAGCGGGTGCGCCAGCACAAGCAACAGGGCTGGGACTTACTGAAAATTCATCCGGGTTTAAGCCTGGAGCACTATCAGGCCATAGCAGATGAGGCAAAACAACAAGGCATCGACTTTGCCGGCCATGTGCCGGAAGACGTAGGCATTGAGCAGGCTATTTTGCTCGGCAGCCGTACCATCGATCATCTGGATGGTTACATGGCAGCGCTGGGCGGTTTTGACAAAGAGCTGACGGCTGCCGATATGGCGCCACTGATAGCACTGACTAAAACCAACAATGTAGCCGTAGTGCCTACCCTGGCGCTGTGGGAAACCATTATCGGCGCTTCAGATGCCAGTCAGTTGCAACGCTATGATGAGCTGAAATATATGCCGGCGCGGGTAATCGCCGGTTGGCAGCGTTATCTGCAACAACCCGGTGGCGCTTACTACAGTGGCGACACAGCTGCGCTGCATGCACAAAACCGCCAACGTTTACTGCGGGCGTTAAATGACGCTGATGTCACCATATTAATGGGCACCGATGCGCCACAGCTATACAGTGTGCCGGGGCTGTCGCTGCGCCGCGAAATACCTAAGATGGTTGCCGCTGGTATTAGCAATTACGATATTTTACGCAGCGGCACCGTGCTGGTGGGCGAGTATTTTGCTGATAAAGACCGCTTTGGCCAGGTAATGGCAGGTCAGCGTGCCGATTTACTGTTGGTAGAGGGGAACCCTTTGGATGACTTATCTGTGCTATATCAGCCAGCCGGCGTAATGGTGCGCGGCCAGTGGTTAAGCCGTGCAACGCTTGATAGCAAACTGGCAGAGATAGCCGCGGCGCGGCTGGCAGAAAATCAACAATAAAGCAGCGGATTTATTATGACCTCACACGACAGCTATTCTGAGTTTGCTGCCACAGTGCAGCGTCCGGCGCAGCCCGCTGGCGCGTCGTTCACCGCTTTTGTAGTGTTGCCCAAAGAGGCCAGCGAAAAGCTGCCGCGCCGTGGCAGAATAACGGTGACTGGCCATATTAACGGCGTGGCATTTCAGGCCACACTGGAACCGGATGGCCAGCTAAGCCATTGGTTAGCCTTAAGTGATAAGTTACTGGGCGCAGCAGGTGTAAGTATTGGCAGTGTTGCCCGCTTTGATATTACGGCGCTGCAGCAAGAGCCCGAACCTGAAGTGCCAACCGATTTACAGCAGGCGCTGGCCGACTCAGCTGAAGCCAGTGCGGTCTGGCATGACACCACCAGCCTTGCCCGGCTGGATTGGATCCATTGGATCACATCAGCCAAACAGGCGAAAACCCGGGCCAAGCGGGTCAGTCATGCCTGTAACATGCTGGCAGAGGGCAAGCGGCGGGTGTGTTGTTTCGACCCATCCGGTTTTTACAGCAAAGCCTTCAGTGCACCCAAAGCCGCTGCGGATTAACCTTCAGAGGGCTGCGAAGTGAAATAACAGCGCCGAAATGCCGCTAACCCTTTAGCATTAAAGCGAATGGCGCGGCAGTCCGGCTCGCGGCTGGCCCAGTTTTTATCCAACAGATCAGCTAAAATCCATTGCCCCAGGGGGCCGGCCAGATGACTGCGGCGCTCGCTCCAGTCAAGGCAGGCCTTGCACAGCGGTCTTTTAGTCGCGTTAAGGCGGGACAGATCGGCGCCGATGCGCTGAAAAAACGCTTCGCCTTTAGCGGTCAGTGTTGGTTGCTGTACGTGTTCGGTTATAAGCGGCTGCGCCAGCAAGCTGTCATATAATGCGACCGCTATTTCACCCGCCAGATGATCATAACAAATACGCGCCTGGCGCAGGCTGCTATTAGCCGGGCCGGTAACAACAGTATTAGTATTGGCTGCACTGATGTTTAACAGTTGTTCCAGTAATTCTGCTACCGCATGGTTTTTCAGCTGAAAGTACTTATGCCGGCCTTGTTTACGCACACAGAGCAAATTACCACTGAGCAGTTTTGCCAAATGGCTGCTGGCAGTGGGCGGCATAATGTCCGCCTCCAGCGCCAGTTCGGTTGCTGTTAGGGCCTTACCGCTTAGCAGTGCAGTTAATATCTTAGCGCGGGCATTATCGCCAATCAGGTTAGCGACAATGGCAATATTTGGTTGCATATCAGTTGTACCGCTTAGTTCGATGCGCATCGAAGCATATCAATATAGTTCCGTTACACTGCCTGGCAGCAAACAGGAGGAAATGTTGATGAGCATAACATGTTTTATTGAGTACCGGCTTGACCCGTTTAAACTGGATTTATTTGCACAGTACGCGCAAAACTGGGGGCAGATTATCCCAGCCTGTGGTGGCGAACTGCTGGGCTATTTTTTACCACATGAAGGCAGCAACGACAGGGCTTTTGGCTTAATCAGTTTTACCAGTTTAGCCGGCTACGAAGCGTATCGGGCTAGGTTAAAACAACACAGCGCTGCGCAGCAGAACTTCGCTTTTGCCCGTGAGCAACAGTTTATTTTGCAGGAGTGGCGTTCATTTTTAACTGTCGTGCCAGCCACCTTTAACAAAGCCGCGCAGGTAGCGTTATGATTGCGGTGATATTTGAAGTAACGCCCACCACAGCGGGTAAAGACAGCTACTTTGCTATTGCTGCGCAACTGGCGCCTATGCTCAGTACGATTGATGGTTTTATTTCGGTAGAACGCTTTGAAAGCCTTACCAACCCTGGCACTTTTCTGTCGTTGTCATTCTGGCGTGATGAATCTGCGGTGCTGCAATGGCGGCAACAATTACAACACCGGGCGGCGCAGCAAAAAGGCCGTAATGGTTTATTTGCCAACTACCGGCTACGTGTTGCTAACGTGGTGCGCGACTATGGTTTAAACGAGCGCCAGCAAGCGCCGGAATTTATTTCTCTGTAGTGGCAGGCAGGTAACTCGCGTTAATAATGTTCTGGCACCTGTTTTCACAGAGCGGGTGCACATGGCGGTTACAGATAGGGGTGGCGGGCAAACCAGCTTTGCAGGAATTCAATAAACAGGCTGAGTCTGGGCGGTATAAATTTGCGTACCGGATACAGCGCGTACAGTGTCATGTTCGGTTTGTTCTCTGCCGCCAGCACCTCAACTACCTCGCCGGCTTGTAAGGCCTGATGGCTGATAAAACGCGGAATAAAACCAACCCCCATGCCTTGCTTGATCATCTCAAGTAAAAATACCGAACTGTTGGCTTTGAGGTTGCCAATGATCGGCACACCGTTGTTTCCCACCGGCCAGATATGTTTATGCCTAAAATAGCTATATTCAAAACATTGATGTTTGGCCAAATCCTCAGGGCAATTAATAGCGCCATGGCGCTGTAGATACTCAGGTGCGGCGCAAATACTGTAGCTGAATTGCGTAATAGTTTTGCCGACATAGGCCGAGTCGAAGCTTTGGCTGGCCACCCGTAAGCCCAAATCAAAATTATGCTGCAACAGATCCTGCGCTTCATCACTTAACTGCACGTCTAACTCAATTTTGGGGTAGCGCCGCATAAACTCAGCAAAGGCCGGTGCCAGCGCGGTCAGGCCCAGTGCCATGGCAGCATTAATTCTGAGTTTGCCCTGCGGTACTTGTTGTTGCTGCTGAAGACGGGCTTCGGTATCTGCTATCTGGCGCAGAATGTCACTACAGTGCTGCAAATACTCCTCACCGGCCTGCGTAAGTTGCAACCTGCGGGTTGAACGTTGCAATAACTGTGCTCCCAGTGCTTGTTCCAACGCGCTTATTTGCTTACTGATGTTGGATTTACTAATGCCGTGTTGCTCTGCCGCCTGGCTGAAGCTACCCAGTTCGGCAACACGCACAAATAGCTGCATGGCAGTAAGTTTATTCATATTGTTTCCTCACAGGAAATAAACATATTCCATTGTAGCCGTATATCCGCTGAATATGTAGCGCTATATTACACGGACTCCGGTACGGCGGAGCATCAATCAACAGGATTTTATTATGTACAAATTGTATTTTTCTCCCGGTGCCTGTTCTTTGGCTATTCAGGTTATTTTGCGTGAGCTTGGCCAGCCATTTCAGTTGGTTAACAAAGCCAGCGTGGCGGATTATCAGCAGATTAATGCTGTCGGCGCGGTACCGGCTTTAGATATTGATGGCACTGTGCTTACCGAAGGTGCAGCTATTATTTTGTACTTGCTGGACAAGCACGCTAACGGTCTGCTGCCTGCTGACGCTGGGCCACGCCAGCAGGCTATCCAACAGCTGATGTTTGCCAATGCCACCATGCACCCGGCTTACAGCAAGCTGTTTTTCCTACACAACCAGTTGGCAGACGGTGCCGTTAAGCAACAGCTATTGCAAGCGGCAGCAGACCAGGTCTGCAAGCTGTGGCAGTTGGTAGAAACCAGGCTGCAAAACCAGCCTTATCTGGGGGGCCAGTATTACTCTGCCGCCGATATTCTGCTGGCGGTGTATGCCGGTTGGGGCCGGTTTTTCGCGGTCGCTATTCATATAGGCCCCCGCAGCCAGGTCATGCTAGACCGTATTAGGGCCTTGCCCAGCTACCAGGCTGCTGTAACGGCAGAGCAGCAGGCAACATGATGGCTGCAGAGCAAGACAGTGACTTACCGGCCATTACGGCGCTATTGGGGCAATACTTTGATGGTTTGCACCGCGCTGATACCGCACTGCTGGATCGCATTTTTGACGATGAAGCGCGCTTATACGCGCCCGGAGTGCGGCGCAGCAAAAGCCAATGGCTTGAGTTGGTAGCAAACCGACCGGTACCGGCACAGTTGGGGCACGCTTTTGCCTATCAGATCCTGTCAGTTGATCTAAGCGGCGAGCAGGCAATGGCAAAAGTGTTTTGTCCGCTATTGGGCAGGCAGTACCTCGACTACCTGAGTTTGTTAAAAGAGCAGGGCCGCTGGCGCATAGTGGCCAAGCAATATGCTGATAACCCTTTCATCAACACTAATTAGGAACTGAATATGCCATACGTAAATATCAAAATAACCGACGAAGGCGTAACCGCTGAACAAAAACGCCGGCTGGTGCAGGGGACTACCCAGTTGCTGGTAGATGTGCTGGGGAAAAATCCGGCGACTACCTTTGTGCTGATAGAAGAAGTGAACACTGACAACTGGGGCATCGGTTATCAGGTTGTGACAGAGCTGCGTCAGGCTGCTGCCAAGCAGGGATAATTATCTTCGGAAAAGTGGGGCTGCCTTTTAAGGCAAGCGGTGGTTTTAAATGTTAAATTGCTTGCTGTAGTTTGGCTGACTATACTGTAATACATTGTAGTTAGTCAGGGGTGTTGCCATGAGTGTTACCACGGTACGGTTGCAAGCTGAAGTAGAGCAACAGCTGGAAGCCATTGCCAGCAAGCTGCAGCGCAGCAAAGGTTGGGTTATTAACGAAGCGCTGGCGCAATATATTGCCAAACAGCACAGCGAGCAGGCACGCTGGCAGCAAACCCTGACGGCAATGGCATCGGCGGCCGATGGGAAAGTAGTTGATGCCGGCGAGGTCCACAACTGGCTGGATAGTTGGGGTACAGAGCACGAGCAGGACGCACCGGATTTAACGAAGTGAAACTGGTTTACACCGTTGAAGCAGTGGAAGATCTAAAGCGGCTGCGGCAGTTTATTGCAGAGCATAATCCTGCTGCCGCACGCCGGATTGCCGCTGAGCTGGTGGCAAAAATAAAGCTGTTAGCCGATTTTCCTGCCATCGGCGTACCGGTTGCTATGGCACCGCTGCCGGAGTCTTTGCGTGATATGGTATTTGGTCATTATGTGGTGCGTTATTCGGTGCATAGCAATGCCATTATCATTTTACGGCTATGGCACAGCCTGGAAAATGCGCGGCAGCAATAAGCAACATTTGGCCCCATCTTTTTTAACTGCCACTGTGCAATTGCTGCCTGGCTATGGCAGTAATTTGCTGGCGCAACTGCGCCATTAACGGGCTTTCGCTTTGCCAGTAATGCCAGTACAGCGGGGTATCCAGATGATAATCCGGCGTTAAATCAACCAGCTGTTTATTTTCCAGATAAGGCTGCATCTGTAATTCCGGCAGTAAGCCAAAACCGAGCCCGGCCAGGGCGGCGCGTAAAAAACCTTCTGACGACGGGCATAAATGCGTTTTTTGCGGTGGCTTGCCACAAATATGCTGCAGGTACTGATGTTGCAGTTGATCATCCTGATTAAACACCAGACAAGGCGCTTGCGGCAGTTTCGTCAGCAGATCCTGCGCCAAGCAATAACGGCGGATAAAGTCCGGGCTGGCCACAGCGCGGTAACGCAGAGCACCCAACGGCTGCACCTTAGCGCCATTTACCGGCTGGCTGCTGGCACACAGACACGCCATCACATCGCCCTGTTTCATCCGTTTTAAACCAACAGACTGATCCTCCACTACAAAATCAAAGCACAACTGTGGGTGATCCGGCAATACCAATGCCTGTGGCAGCCAGGTAGCCAGCGAGTCGGCATTGACCGCCAGTCTTAGCGTGGTCACGCTGGTGGCGTCCAGTCCCAGTGTGGCTTCCATTTGCCGTACCTGCTGTAAGTGATTCAGTAAGCGCTGCCCGGCCGGCGTGGCAACCGGCGGGGCAGTGCGCAGCAATACCGGCTGGCCGGCAAGGGCTTCCAACTGCTTAATGCGGTGGCTAACCGCCGATTGCGTCAGGCACAGTAGTTTTGCTGCGCGCTCGAACCCACCTTGTTCCACCACGGCAGACAGTGCTTGTAATAAGCGGTAATCAATCATTAATTCAATTCATCTATTCGTAAAATAATTCGTTGGATTAATAGTAATGTGAAAGGGTATGTTCTGCAGCAGATTTTTCTGCACAGGATAAACAGCATGACGTTTTTACTGGGGTTTGGTGTTGGTTTAAGTTTAATTGTCGCCATAGGCGCGCAAAATATCTGGGTGTTAAGCCAGAGCATGGCCGGAGCGAACCGGGTGGTGATTGCTGCTGTCTGTATACTTTGCGACTGCCTGCTGATTGTGCTGGGCGTATTTGCCGTACAGCAAATGCAGCTGTGGGTACCGCCATTGGTGCCGCTGCTTACCTGGCTGGGTGTGGCTTTATTATTATGGTTGGCATGGCAAGCGGCCAGCCGCGCCTGAGCTGGTGGCAAAGGCTTACAAACCGATAGCGCTACCCAGGTGATGAGCAACAGCAAAACTGCGTTAACCGCTTTGGCTATTACCTTGTTAAACCCGCATGTGTATTTAGACACGGTATTTTTAATTGGCGGCGTGGCCAATCAGCAAGCTGCTCCGCTATGGTTTATGGCCGGCGCCTGTATCGCCTCGTTAGTGTGGTTTTCCTCACTAACAGCATTGGCGCCCAGGCTAAAAATCTGGCTTAACTCAGCCAAACGCTGGCAGCTGTTTGATGGCGCCATCGCCTTTTTGCTTGGCGGTATCGCGCTTAACCTGGCGCTACAGTGATGGGGCGCTATACTAAAACAACTGTTAATTCTGGGTTAACAGAGGTGGCGAGGCCATCAGGTCTGAAGTACTGCCTGTTTCGTCAGGTTATAAAGCTTTTCAGTCATAAGTATTACTGGTCGAAACAGCTAAACTGTAGTACTCTTTACCATATATAGGAGGCCGGATGCGGGTTTTTATCACGGATGATTTTGCAAAATTCATGTCAAAAACGCTGCTATCAAACGCAGATATTATGCAAGTTGCTGCTGAAGTGAATAGCGGTTTATTTGATGCAGATCTTGGTGGTGTACTGAAAAAACGCATTGGTACAAAGGGGATCAGTAAACGGGATGCAAACCGCAGTATTATTGCGTTGAGACGGGATGACAGAATTTATTTTATAGATGGGTGGCGCAAAGCTGATGTCAGTAAAACGGGAAAAGAAATTCCCGACAAGCTTTTGGATGCTTACCGCTTAATTGGTCGCAGCTTATTGGCAGCAAATGAGCAACAGATACAAAAAGATATACAGGCAGGTTTATTAATAGAGGTCGGCAGTGAAAGATAATAGACTTGAAAGAATTCAGCAGATGGCAGAACGTTTTCATCAAACGGGCACCATCGATAAAGTCACAATGCGGCAAATCAATGCGCTGACAGAGCAGGCAAAACCGCCAGAGATGAGTGCGGAAGATATCCGGACTTTACGGATACGCGAAGGCATTAGCCAAGGCGTGTTGGCTACCATTCTGAATATGAGCAGTGAAAGTGTGCAGAAGTGGGAGCAGGGGAAATCCAAGCCGCAAGGTGCGGCGCTGCGTTTATTGTCTATTATCCAGCGCAACGGTGTAAAAGCGGTTATTTAACTGCTTAACCATCAGCGCATACCAGCGTTATCCAGCCATTTAAGCACATGCCATTTAAATGCTTGACCAAGTGTGGTTTTCGGTAAATGTAACAGCTGGTTTAAGGTTAACTTTCTTATTTATTTTGTAGCTGTGAGGCATGGCAAAAAGCAAGACCTGACCCTCGGCGTGAAAAGCAAGACCTGACCCTCGGCGTGTTTATTGTCTATTATCCAGCGCAACGGTGTAAAAGCGGTTATTTAACTGATTAACCATCAGCGCAAAACGGCGTTATCCAGCGCACACTGCTCAGAAGCTATTTGTCCATACATTTCAGCAATATATATCTTGCTAACCACATTCAGTATATTTTTATTTGAAAATAAAGCCCTATCGATAATTTTTTCAATCAAAACCTTTTAGTTCCTTACTCTAATGTCAAAGGACCGCCCAGGATACTAGTTGCTCTTCAGCCTTATCGGGGGTTTTCACGTTCATTTGGTAAAAAAACACGATGAAGTATTGGTATTTCCGTGTTTCACCGTGAGAGGTTGATGTTATGATATAACATATCTTTTGAGCTGTATTTAAGGAAAAATTAATGAACAGAATAACACCTATCGCATTGGCGATTGGGGCATTTTTATCAACAAATTCTTTTGCGCAAACAGTAAGAGGAAGTATCACAGATGTGAAAGGCATGCCAATAGCTAACGCAACCGTTATGGTTGAGGGGACGCCTACTAAAGTGAAAACTGACGGTTCTGGAAAATTCTTTATTGAATCCTCTACTGAAAGAGTAGTAGAGCTTCACGTATCTGCTGATGGTTTTACTCACTTAACACGTATAGTTGAGGAACCTGATAGTGCTGTCCTTTTGCAACTTACGCTGAAACGCTCAGCTATTGAAGTTATAGACATTGTCGCTTCTCCATTACACCTTTCTAATATGGAATCTGCATCGCCAGTTAGTGTTTTGGGTGGAGAAGAGCTGCGTCGTCAGCAAAGTAATACGCTGGGTGATACGCTAGAGAAGACTGTTGGCGTCCAAAGTAGCTTTCACGGAAAGGTTGCTAGTACACCGATTATTAGAGGGTTGAGTGGTCCACGAGTGCTGATTGCACAGAATGGACTGGATGTAGGAGATGTTTCCCGGGTTGGGCCTGACCATGCGGTCGCGTCAGAAGTTTCTACAGCTCAGCAAATTGAAGTTCTTCGGGGGCCAGCAACGTTACTCTATGGGAGCGGTGCAATTGGTGGTGTCGTAAATGTAGTTGATGTACGCGTGCCAACCGATAATGAAACGCGAGGCGAATGGCTTGTTGAATCAGCTTCTGTCGACAATAGTAAGTTGGGGTCGTTCAACGTAACTACTGGCCTGGATTCTCTCGCCGTTTATGCTAGTGGATATTGGCGCGAGTCCGATAGCTATTATATTCCTGTACCCGCTAAAGTTGGCACTCGCTCAATTGATAACAGTTTTAAGGTGGAAAATAGCCAGGAAAAGTCCGATGGATTCACCATTGGAACAAGTTATCTGTTTGATCAAGGCCACGTTGGTATCGCTGTCGAGAAATTCAATCGGATATACGGCATTCCTGGGCACTCTCACGCTCATAGCGATGAAGATGGGCATGACCATTCTCATGAGGGAGAAGATGGCGTTGTTGCTGAACTGAATCAAACAAGAGTTCAGCTTTTAAGCGAGATACATTTTAGCAATAGCCTATTTAGTGAGCTGAGTACACGAGCAGCTTTTACTGACTACGAGCATGCTGAAGTTGAACATGGCGCAGTCGAAACACTATTCCAAAATGATAGTAAAGAACTACGGGTTGATCTTAAGCATAATGACTGGACAAACTGGAACGGTGCCGTCAGCTTTCATTATAAAGATAGCGAAACGTCTGCTCAGGGGAGTGAGGCCTTTACGCCACCATCAAAAGCGGCAATGCTGGCGCTCGCTTTAATGGAAGAACGACGCTTTGATGATGTACTTGTGCAGCTTGGAGCCCGCTTTGAGCAAGTTAAACTATCAGCAACATCCATTAGCTTACCTGAGGTTGATTTACATTCTCAGAGTGAGAAAGAACAGACTGATATAGTTGTAGACCAGGTGGTTAGCTTTGATGATGAGTATAAATTCAAACCAACAAGTTTATCTGCAGGGTTAGTGTGGGATTTTATTCAAGGTTACAATGTTGGATTATCTTTATCGAGATCACAACGCGCACCATCAGCATCTGAAATCTTTTCTTTTGGGCCTCACATTGGAGCCGGTTCTTACGAAGTAGGTGCATTATTTTCTTTAATTGGACAGGGTGAGCAACAGTACTTTGGTCTATCTGAAAAAAATATTGATGTCGAGACCTCAAATAACATTGATTTAACGTTTAGGAAGACGGACGGCGATATTGGTTTTATTTTAAACGCTTTTTATAATCAGGTAGATAATTTTTATTACCAGAGTGCCACCGGTTTATTTGCTCCAAGTGGTCATGAACATAACCAAAGTAATGCTCAAGAAAATTCTGATGACCTACCAGTATACCTTTTTAAATCTGACGATGTGATCTTACATGGTTTTGAAGCTCAGGTGGCCTGGCAGGCAACTGACTCGTTTAAAACTACTTTATTTACTGATTATGTTCGTGCGCGTTTAAAGGATCAGGGTAATTTACCCCGAACTTCCCCCCTGCGTTTTGGTGCAAAGCTTAATTACCAACAAAACTCCTGGAGTGCTAACCTCGATATTATTAGATATCAGAAACAAAAAGATTTAGCTCCAATGGAAACGGAGACGGACGGATACACCATGGTTGATACAGATGTACTTTATGATTTGCCATACTTTAACCAATCTATGTCCATGTTTTTTAAAGTGAGAAACCTTACAAATACTGAAGCTCGTGTACACACTTCATTTTTAAAAGATGTTGCTCCGCGACAGGGTAGAAGCTTCAGTATTGGTCTCAGAGGAAGCTTTTGATTTGAATAACTTGTAGGCAAGAAAATTCGGCTCATAGCTTTACTAAAACACACATTTGTTATGATATATCATAGCTCATTGCGGAGAGTTACATTGAAACGTAAAATATTAACTTTTGAAAAATTGCCATTTTCAAGCAGGGCATTAGCGACTAAAGCCTCTTTATTTTTATTACTTTCGACAGCTGCTTTTTCAGTGGCTCAAGCTGATGAAAATAAAGTAGAAAAAAATACAGATCATGATGAATTTGAGAAAATAGCGGTTCATGGCAGAGCAATGACTCAATCAGAAAGATCTGCTCCAAGTTCCATATCCATAATGACATCAGTCGATATCGAAAAGAAACAAGTCACTACAATGACTGATTTACTTAGAGGAGAATTTGAAGGAATATTTGCTCTGAACTCGGGAATGAATGACTGGACTACTCAGGTATTTTCTCGTGGCAATACATCTTGGAACTTCGGTACAAGTGATCTTAATGAAGATTATATGAAAATCTTTATAGACGGAATAGAATTGGTTCGACCTACTTTGTTATCTACTCTTTCACCAAGTATGATTGAATCAATCGAAGTAGTTCGCGGACCGACATCTGGACTTTTATTCGGTTCTGAAGGCGCTTCCGGTGTAATGAAAATAAAAACAAAAAAAGGCGTTTATACTGGGTCTTTGACACGTCCTGAAGTCACTGTTCAGCTAAATGCAGGTATAATGGACAGCAAATATACGCCTGACAATGTCACTCCAAAAGTTGAAGATCATTATGTACAAGTGGCTGGTGGTGATGAAGCATTCAGTTACCGTTTTGGCGTTAGCCATCAGTCTGTAGGCGAATGGGTTCATCGATATGACTCCTCAGGCACCGCCTATTCTGCAGGTGTGCATGGTGAGAAAGGACGCTTTTCATTTGATTTAACAGCATTTAAAAATGACCGAGATCTTGCAAAAGCTGATTTTTCTATGTCCTGTACCCGACCTGAAAATTATGATTCAGCCAGATGCAAAGAACAACGTCAATCGGGCAAGAACTCTAAGTATGGCTTAGACTACCCAATGAATGAAGAACTGTTTGCGTTAACAACGAACTTTCAAGCAAGCGAGAACTCGAACCACACCTTAACCGTGGGACAAAATGAAAATACGTTTTCATACTATGGCGCATACCCCACTACTAATTTTTATTCTAAGTCGAAGTATAAAATGCGGACAGTGCGCTATTTCCATACTTATGACGTCAAATACAGCAATGATCTGACAGCCACTTATATTACGGGCCTGGATTCTATAAATTATGAAAGCAGTTCTTTAGAAATATCCGGTTTTACATGGGGACCAAATGGGGAAATGATTACTGACCCTAATAATCCCCCTCATAGCCATGGTGATGATGACTGGGAGAAGTTTGGCTATTATGGTCAAGCTGAGTTTGGCTATCAAGATAAGTGGTTTCTAACATTAGCTGCACGTGTAGATGATGACATTCGCAATGTTGGAGAGGGAAATAACACGAAGCTGCAACCTCGCACGGGATTATCCTATGTGATGGAACAAGGTAACGCTACCGTAAAAATTAGAGGGCAATGGGGTAAGAGTTTTAAACCTCCGATTAATCAAAAACCGATGATTGGAAGTAGCAGCTGGTATCCAACTGTACCTGTTTACATCCCTAACTTAGATATTGGCCCAGAGGAGAAAATTGGCTGGGATGCTGGATTGGACGTTTACTGGAGTGGACTTGGTTCATTTTCCGTTACATATTTTGATGAAAAGGGCCAGTCGCTTATTATGCCTGTTGCGTTAGATGCCGAGGCTGTTCCACCTGTTCACCAGTATCAAAATGTCGGTGTTGTATCCAATCAAGGTTGGGAATTCGATCTAAATATGCACCACGGCCGGTTTACACTGACCGGGAATCTGACTCTTATTGATAATAAAATTAAACATTTAAGTGATGTTTATCTAAACGACCCGTATAGTGATTATCAAGAGGGAGACAAGCGTGTTGGAGTGCCTGATTATACAGCTAGTCTAACCGCGAGTGTCGATGTTTGGGGAGGCACTATCAGCGCAAACGCTTATTGGCTAGGTAAGCGGCCTAAGGACTATGGCGGTTATTTATCAGAGTTAAAGCGTGTAAATTTGCGTGCTGAAAAGCCAATAAATGATTGGTTTACGTTGTTAGCTCGCGTTGATAATGTTCTGAAAGACCAAGATTCAGATCGGTCTGACACAACAGTTTCGCCAGGACGAGTGCTAATGTTAGGTGCGAGAATGGTGTTTTAAAATTCCTAATCCATGTATCTCATTATAATGCAGATACTGCTCTGCGGATTAAGAAGTTACACAACGCTTGGAATTATTGAGTAAGGTCTCACGAAAAGCAGGCTCAGTATGGCGCAATACGTTATATGCAGCCTGCTCTCACCTTAAAGATTGGATTTTATCTAGAAAACTTGACCTGTCTGGTTCATCAGTAATTTAGATTATCCTGAGCTTTCTAGGTAAGGTGGGCATTCCCCCCTCCACCAATGGCGGTAATATCCGTTATTCGCTCATAACTGCCGTTCAAGTTTATTGCCTGCAATACTAAACCAACATCGCGGCTGGTATACCAAACCGCTTGGACAATGCCCGGATATGGCTGAGCGTTAGCGAGCGCTTGCTGCGTATTTCGGGATGATCCGGCCAGCGATTTCGGCATGAGTCGGCCACCCATTTCGGTATCATCCGGCCACTGATTTCGGCCTTATCCGGCCACCTGTTTCGGTATCGTCCGGCCAGTTTGTTCT